>Ga0307373_10011471_pt1 | contig 12828 bp, 8 predicted proteins | sample OX2MG_FD_202534 | JGI IMG/M metagenome (GOLD analysis project Ga0307373, IMG submission 202534) | Soil microbial communities from Risofladan, Vaasa, Finland - OX-2 | ecosystem: Environmental > Terrestrial > Soil > Coastal area > Acid sulfate soil | place: Finland: Risofladan, Vaasa | collected... | reverse complement strand
ATGACTTGTAGGGGTGGAAGGGCGACCACCAGCAGTCGGTGGCGATGTTGTTGACCAGCGTGTCGAGGGCGGTGGTGTCCGCCGGGAAGAGCAGCACCTTGGCGACCGTCGCCAGCTTGGGCTTGTAGCCCTGCTGCGCCGCCTGCTTCCAGAAGGTGTTGAAGTCGGGCGGAAGCGGGCAGTTGGAGAAGAGCTCGGCGTTTCCGTCCTTGAACTTCGAGATCATCGCCGTGTAGTCGGTCGTCCCGTCGGCGTAGGCGCCGCCGTCCAGGATCTGGTAACCGGCCTTGCTGATGAGCGGCGGGAAGTTGGCGCGGAAGGCCCCGCCGTCGGCGTCGTTCGGGTACATCCCCGCGACCACCTTGTTGGTGCCCATCTTGTCCCACATGGGGACGAAGCAGCCCGAGAACTGCGCCAGCCCGAAAAAGAAGCAGGTCGTGAAGTTGAAGCCGACGCCGGGCTTGCCGTTTCGCCCGAAGAACCAGGATTCCCAGGGCACGATGGTCGAGACGGAGGGGACGCCGTTGGCCTCGCAGATGTCGGCGACCGGGTTGGTCACCTCGGGCGTCGAGGACGCGACCACCATATCCACGCCGCTGTTGACGAGGTCCTGGGCGACCTGGGAGGCGATGTTGGGGCTGGACTGGCTGTCCTTGATCACGATCTCGACGTCGTAGGTCTTGCCGCCGGCCTTGAAGCCGTTCTTGAGCGCGGGGGAGTTGCGGAGCCGATTGATGACAAAGTTGTCGCCGACAGCGAAGCCCGCGGCCTCGCCGGTCTGCGGGCTGACGTAGCCGATGACGATCTTCTTCGTGTTATTGGTCGTTGTGCCCTTGACCGATCCCAGGCCGCAGGCCTCGAGGATCGGACCGGCGCCGAGCGCGACCGCGCCGGCACCGAGGGTCTTCAGGATCGAGCGACGGCTGAGGGTGCGGGAAAAGGTGTCGTCAATTCGGGCCATCTTGAGAACATTCCCTCACGCAAACGAAAACCGACGCGGCCTGCCCATCCTGAGTTGGGCCCGAACTCCTGTCAAGTTGCGAGGGCGAGCGCTGTGATGGGGTCAGCCGAGCAGCTCGCGCACCTGTCGCGAAATCTCGAGGTCCTCGCGAGCCGAGACGACGACGGTGCGCACGGCGGCTCCCCCCGCGGAGATCTCCCGGTCGCCCGAGGCCGCGTTTACCGCGGAATCCACGGCCACTCCCAGGAATCCGAGCCCCTCCGCCACCCCGGCGCGGACGGCGGCGGAATGTTCGCCGACTCCCCCGGTGAAGACGAGGGCGTCGAGGCCGCCCATCGCCGCGGCCATGGCCGCGATGAGAGCGCGCAGGCGATGGGTGTAGACGCCCAGGGCAAGCTCCCGGTCGGGGCCGGCCAGCACCTCGCGGAGGTCCCTGCTTGCGCCCAGCGCCAGCAGCCCGGAGCGGCGATCGAGACCGTCCAGCACCTCCTCCGCCGAGAGTCCCCCATGGATCACGAGCCAGAGCACAAGGCCGGGATCGAGGCTTCCCGAACGGGTGGCCATGACGAGGCCATCGAGCGGGGTGAATCCCATCGTGGTGTCGACCGAGCGGCCGCCCTCCACTGCGGCAAGCGAGGCGCCGGAGCCGAGGTGGCAGGTGACTGTGCGTAGCTCCGACAGCGGCCTCCCGAGCAGTTCGGCCGCCCTCCTCGAGGCATAGGCGTGGGAGAGGCCGTGGAATCCGTAGCGGCGGATCGCCCAGCGCTCGCGCCATTCGGCGGGGATCGGGTAGGTCTTGGCCGCAGCCGGCAGGTCGTGATGGAAGGCAGTGTCGAAGCAGGCGACCACCGGCGTCTGCGGGAGGAGCCGCCGGAGGGCTTCGTAGGCCTCCAGGGCGGGTCCCTGGTGGAGCGGGGCGAGGTCGATGAGCGTCGCCAGGTAAGCGGCCGCCTCGGCATCGATCAGGACCGGGCCGGAGTAACGAGCACCCCCGTGGACGAAACGGAGGCCGACCGCGTCGACCACGCCGGCTTCGCGCACCGTCGCCTCGAGGGCCTCGCGATCGATCCGGCCGCCGGTGCCGTCATGCTCGCGGTCGAGGAGGGTCTGGTCCTCGCCGTCGAGCAGCCCGAGCTTCAGACTCGAGGAGCCGGGGTTGACTACCAGGATCCGCACGGCGGTTCTCGGAGAGCCGAACTGGCTAGGCGGACTTGCCGCGCGAGGGCGACGGCCAGGTCCAGTCGCGGACCTCGGGGGCGTCGTCACCGTGGTCGCGGGTGTACTGGCGGTAGCGCATCCGGAGGTCGCTCATCTCCTGCCGGATGTGAGCTGCGCGAGAGCCGAGGCCGGGCACCCGGTCGATGACGTCCATCACCAGGTGGAAGCGATCGAGCTCGTTCATCATCACCATGTCGAAGGGGGTCGTGGTGGTGCCCTCCTCCTTGTAACCGCGGACGTGGAGGTTGGCGTGGTTGTGCCGCCGGTAGGTCAGCCGGTGGATCAGCCACGGGTAGCCGTGGTAGGCGAAGATGACCGGCCGGTCGGCCGTGAAGAGGTTGTCGAACTCGCTGTCGGGAAGGCCGTGGGGATGCTCGCTGTCGGGCTGCAGCCGCATCAGGTCGACCACGTTGATGAAGCGCACCTTGAGGTCGGGCAGGTGGCGGCGAAGGAGTTCGGCCGCCGCGGCCGCCTCCAGGGTGGGGATGTCGCCGGCGCAGGCGAGGACCACGTCGGGGTCCCCGTCTTGGTCGTTCGAAGCCCAGTCCCAGATGCCGATGCCCCGCGTGCAGTGGGCCACCGCGTCCTCCATCGACAGGTAGTCGAGCGCCGGCTGCTTGCCGGCCACTATCACGTTGATGTACTGGCGGCTCCGCAGGCAGTGGTCGGCCACCGAGAGCAGGCAGTTGGCGTCGGGCGGCAGGTAGACGCGGACGATCTCCGCCTTCTTGTTGACCACGAAGTCGATGAAGCCCGGGTCCTGATGGCTGAAGCCGTTGTGATCCTGCCGCCAGACGTGCGAGGTGAGCAGGTAGTTGAGCGAGGAGATCGGCCGCCGCCAGGGGATCTGGTTGGTCACCTTCAGCCACTTGGCGTGCTGGTTGACCATCGAGTCGATGATGTGGATGAAGGCCTCGTAACAGTTGAAGAGGCCGTGCCGGCCGGTGAGCAGGTAGCCCTCGAGCCATCCCTCGCAGAGGTGCTCGCTCAGCACCTCCATCACCCGGCCATCCGGGGCTAGGTGGTCGTCGTTGGGATTGCCCGCCTCGAGCCAGGTCCGGTCGGTCGCCGCGAAGACCTCCTGTAGCCGGTTGGAGGCGGTCTCGTCGGGTCCCATCAGCCGGAAGTTCCGCGGGTTGCGCCTGATGATGTCGCGCAGGAAGCCGCCCAGCACCCTGGTCGCCTCGCTCTTCGAGATCGCCGTCTCGACCTTCACGGCGTAGTCGCGAAAGTCCGGGAGGTCCAGGTCTTTCAGGAGCAGGCCGCCATTGGCGTGGGGGTTGGCGCTCATCCGCCGCTCGCCCTCCGGCGCCAGCGCGGCCAGATCGGGTCGCAACGCTCCCTCGGCGGTGAACAGCTCGGCCGGCCTGTAGCTGCGCATCCAGCGCTCCAGGATCGCTAGGTGACCCGGCTTCTGGAGGTCGGTCACCGGCACCTGGTGGGCGCGATAGGTGCCCTCGACCTGGACCCCGTCCACCTCCCGCGGACCGGTCCAGCCCTTGGGGGTCCGAAGCACGATCATGGGCCACCGGGGAACCCCCGTCCAATCCTGGTTGCGTGCCAGCGACTGGATCTGCGCGATCTCGTCGAAGGCTTCGTCCATAACGGCCGCGAGTCTCTGGTGGACGAGGCCGGGGTCCTCGCCCTCGACCCATAAGACGCGGTGGCCGTAGCCCTCTAGGAGGGCGGTCAGCTCGGCGTCCGGGAGGCGGGCGAGAACCGTCGGGTTGGAGATCTTCCAGCCGTTCAGGTGGAGGATCGGTAGCACGGCGCCGTCGCGAGCCGGGTCGAGGAACTTGTTGGAGTGCCAGCTGGCCGCCAGGGGGCCGGTCTCGGCCTCACCGTCGCCGACGACGCAGGCGACCACCAGGTCCGGGTTGTCGAACGCCGCCCCGTAGGCATGGAGCAGCGAGTAGCCGAGCTCGCCGCCCTCGTGGATGGAGCCGGGCGTCTCCGGCGCGACGTGGCTCGGGATGCCACCGGGGAAGGAGAACTGGCGGAAGAGCCGGCGCATACCTTCGCGGTCGTAGGAGATCCGGGGATAGACCTCGCTGTAGGTCCCCTCCAGCCAGGCGTTGGCGACGATGCCGGGGCCGCCGTGGCCGGGCCCGATGACGTACATGCAGTTGAGGTCCCGGGCCTTGATCACCCGGTTCAGGTGGGCGTAGAGGAGGTTCAGCCCTGGAGTCGTGCCCCAGTGGCCGAGGAGCCGCGGCTTGACGTGCTCGACCTTCAGCGGCTCCTCCAGCAGCGGGTTGTCGAGGAGGTAAATCTGGCCCACCGAGAGGTAGTTGGCCGCCCGCCAGTAGGAGTCGACCAACTCCAGTTCGGCCTTCGAGAGCACAGAGTTCGGCGCCGCCATCGCTGACTAGGCTAGGCGGAAAGCCTTCAGCCGGACGCGAGCGGCAGTCGGACGACCGCCGTCGTCCCCTCGCCGAGCTTGCTCTCCAGGGTCAGCAGCCCTCCCATCATCTCAACCAGCCGGCGGCTGAGCGGAAGGCCGAGGCCAGCGCCGCCGCGGATGCGAGTCGTGCCGTCGTCAATCTGGGTGAACCCATCGAAGACTCGATCGAGGTGGTCGGCGGGAATGCCGATCCCGGTGTCGGTGACCCGGACCTCGACCCAGTCCTGCAGCCGGCCGGCGACCACCTTGACACTCCCCTTCTCGGTGAACTTGAGAGCGTTGGAGACCAGGTTCTCCAGCACCTGCTGAAACCGGCCGCGGTCGACCATCGCGCGGAGGCCGGGCTCGACCTCCATCCGCAGGGCTACGGGCTGCTTGGCCAGTATCGGCTCAAACTCGCCGATGACCTCCTCGATGACCGCCGCGACGTCGACCTCTGATAGGGTCACGACGAGCTGGCCGGAGGCCGCCCGGCTCAGCTCCAGGACGTCGCTGATCAGGGCCAGCAGGTGCTTCCCGCTCGACTCTATGTTGGCCAGGTGGCGGCGCTGCTTCTGATCCAGCTTGGCGGACTGACTGCGGAGCAGCTGGGTGAATCCGAGGATGGCGGTGAGCGGCGTGCGCAGCTCGTGGCTCATAGTGCCCAGGAAGCGGCTCTTGGCAGCGCTCTCCTCCTGCAGCTCCTCGGCCACTCTCACGCCGGTGACGTCGACGAACGAACTCACCACCTGGAGCAGGTCCCCGCCCTCGTCGAAGATGGGCATCGCATCGACCAGGTGCCAGCGCGTCGGCGACCCGTCGCCGAAGACGTGCTTCACCACCCGGCCGCGGACGGGTTTCCCGGTCTCCACCGCCTCCGCGGTCGGGATCCGCTCCAGCGCCGCCCCGGTCTCGTCCTGGTAGTTGGGGCCGGCATCAAAGACACTGGTGCCGATCATCGCCTCCGGGGTGACATGGAGCATCGCCGCCGCCGCGTCATTGCAACCCGTGATGCCCCCGTCGGGCGAGACGACCAGCACGCCGCAGGCCATCGATTCGAAGACGCTCCGGAAGCGCGCCTGCGACGCGACCAGCTCGGCGTCGAAGTAGCGTGTCATCCAGAGAACGCCGCTGTCGCAGCTGGCGACGTTCATCCGGCGGACCTGGTCGAGGACGGCTCGAGGCGTATTGAGGCGGGCGGCTTCTTCGTCGATCAGCTCGCCAACGACGTCCCGGAAGATCAGCTGGCCCCGGGTCAGGTTGGTGATGGAGACGCCGGTCTTCGCGCCCTGCTCGCCCAGCCCACCGAGCCAGTTGCGCTCTTCGACGGTGGCTCCCTCGCCAGTCAACAGCCAGCGCGCGAACAGCTGCACGCCGAGCAGCTGGCTGGCCCGCCGGCGGGTTCTGAAATCGGCCGTCCCCACGTCGGCGATGCCGAGCGCCTCGCGCCGCTCCTCGCACCTCGTGCAGCAATCGTCGCAGCGCTCCGTCAGCGCCTCGCCGAGCGCGCGCAGGTCCCCGTATCGGTCGGTCGTCGGGGGGGAAGGGACCGACACGCCTCGCATGGCCAAGATTCGCTCAGCCTAGGTGCTCGCGGCGTCATCCGTCCGTCGAACGGCGGGCTTGCGGTGGTCAAACGAGGGGCTGGGCCATCTACCCAGCCGCCGTCTCCTCCGTCTCCGCTTCGGAGGCCGCGATCCCGAGCCTTGAGACGGCGCTGACTACGGCCTTCAGGGATGCCGTGAGAATGTTGGCGTCCATGCCGACGCCCCAGGCCACCTTGCCCTCCTCGTCGGCGGCCTCGACGTAGGCGACCGCGGTCGCGTCGGTGCCGGCGGCCACCGCGTGCTCCACGAAGTCGAGGACCCGGAGCCGGATCCCGCAGCCCTGCCGCAGGGCGTCGACGAAGGCGGCGATGGGCCCGTTACCGCGGCCCGAGATCGAGACCTCCTCGCCGTCGAGGCTGATCACCGCCTCCAGCGCGGTGCCGCCGCCGTGGTCGCTGGTCTCGTGCTCCACCAGCTCAAGAGGAGTTTCCGGGTTCAGGTAGGTCCACTGGAAGGCGGTCCAGATCTCCTCCGGCGTGATCTCCTTGCCGCTGGCGTCGGTGATCTGCTGGATGACGCGCATGAACTCGATCTGCAACCGCCGCGGGAGGTCGAGGTGGTGCTCGCTCTTCAGGATGTAGGCGACGCCACCCTTCCCGGACTGGCTGTTGACGCGGATGATCGCCTCGTAGGTGCGGCCGACGTCGTGGGGGTCGATAGGCAGGTAGGGAACCTCCCAGGCCGGCCCGCCGCTCTTCTCGAGCGCCTCCATCCCCTTCTTGATCGCGTCCTGGTGAGAGCCGGAGAAGGCGGTGTAGACCAGTTCGCCGGCGTACGGGTGACGGGGATGGACCGGCAGCTGGTTGCAATCCTCGGCCACCCGCCGCGCGTGGTCGATGTCAGAGAGGTCGAGCCCGGGCTCGACGCCCTGCGTGAATAGGTTCAGGGCCAGCGTCACAACGTCTACGTTGCCGGTGCGCTCCCCGTTGCCGAAGAGCGTCCCTTCCACCCGCTCCGCGCCGGCCATCAACGCTAGCTCGGTCGCTCCCACCGCGGAGCCGCGGTCGTTGTGGGGATGGACGCTGAGGATCCAGCTGTCGCGGTGGTCGATGTTCCGATCGCACCACTCGATCTGGTCGGCGTAGATGTTGGGCGTGCTCATCTCCACCGTTGCCGGGAGGTTCAGGATCATCTTGCTATCGGGCGTGGGCCGCCAGACCGCCATCACGGCCTCGCTGATCTCCTTCACGAAGTCCAGCTCGGTGCCGGTGAAGCTCTCCGGCGAATACTCGAAGGTGAGGTCGGTGCCCGACATCTTGGCGGCGAGGTCGCGGATCAATTCGGCGCCGTGGACGGCGATGCCGACGATCCCCGCCCGGTCGAGGCCGAAGACCACCCGGCGCTGCAGCGTCGAGGTCGAGTTGTAGAGGTGGACGATGGCGCGCCGGGCGCCGGTGATGCTCTCGAAGGTCCGCCCGATCAGCTCGTCGCGGGCCTGGGTCAGGACCTGGATCGTCACGTCCTCCGGCACCAGGTCCTCTTCGACCAGAAGCCGGACGAAGTCGTAGTCAGGCTGAGATGCGGCGGGGAAGCCGACCTCGATCTCCTTGAAGCCCATCTCCACCAGAAGGCGGAAGAGGCGCTGCTTGCGGTGGACGTCCATGGGATCGATGAGCGCCTGGTTGCCGTCCCGGAGGTCGACGCTGCACCAGGTCGGTGCGGTGGCGATGTTGCGACCTGGCCAGCGCCGGTCCGGCAGGTCCACCTTGGGGTACGGCTGGTACTTCCCGATCGGCATCCGGTTCATCTCTGTGTTGGTTTCCTTTTGAAAACAAAGACCTCCCGGGGCCGGCGTTCGGCACGGGAGGTCTTCGCGGGCACCCGGTGGGCGCCCGCCTAAGTAAGGAGCAGCTCTACGTGTCGCGAATCCAAGATGCTGTGTAGCTTGCGTGTTCGACCGACCCGGGGCTAGTGCGCCGCCCACCAAAGCGCCCGCCCCTGTTGGTGTCCAGGCCACAGCCGCAGCCAATTGCTAAAGCCCCAGCTTCCTCCGAAGGCGTTTACCGTATGCGTTCATGCAGGGCTCGATCCTCGGAAACGCGGTCAAGCGGCGCGAGGATCCCCGACTCATCACCGGCGCCGGCCTGTACGTGGCCGACGTCAAGGTGGCACGCGCCCTCCACGCCCAGTTCGTGCGCTCCCCTCTCGCCCACGCCCGCATCAGCAGCGTCGACGCCACCACGGCGCATTCGATGCCGGGCGTGGCCGCGGTCTACCTGGCGGCCGACCTCGGACTTGCGCCGCTGCCGGGCTTCCCGCCCCTGGGAAGCGACTTCAACAAGCCGCCGCTGGCCGAGGGCGTGGTCCGCTTCGTGGGCGAACCGATCGCCCTGGTCGTCGCCGAGACCAGGGAGCAGGCGGTGGACGCGGCGGCCGCCGTCGAGGTCGACCTCGAGCCGATCCCACACGTCATCGATCCCGAGAAGGCCCTCCAGGAGGGCGCGCCGCTGCTCTTCCCCGACCACGGCAGCAACCTCGCTTTCAGCAACGCCTTCGGAGCCGATGAGGACGCCCTCGAGGGAGCCGAGGTGGTGATCCGCGGCCGCTTCGTCAACCAGCGGGTGGCGCCAGTCCCCCTGGAGACTCACGCCACCCTGGCCGAGCCGTCCGCCGACGGCCTCAAGATCTGGGCCTCGAGCCAGCAGGTCTTCTCGGTCCGCGACACGGTCGCCGGCGCACTGGGGTTGGAGGAGAGTCAGGTCCAGGTCGTCTCCAACGACGTCGGCGGGGGCTTCGGGGCCAAGGCCGGCTGCCAGTTCGAGACGGTCGCCGTCGCGGCCGCCGCCCGCAAGCTCGGGCGCCCGGTGGGCTGGATGGAGACGCGCTCGGAGAACATGGTCGCGATGACCCACGGGAGGGCCCAGGTCCAGGAGGTGGAGCTGGGCGCCACCCGCGAGGGGCGACTCATCGGGCTTCGTGCCCGGGTCGTCGGCGACGCAGGCGCCTACCCGGCCATCGGCGCCTTCCTGCCCCTGCTGACCGGGATGATGTCGAGCGGCGTCTACGCCATCCCGCGGATCGACTACGCGGCCCGCAGCGCGGCCACCAATACCACCACCGTGGCTGCCTACCGCGGCGCCGGCCGCCCCGAGGCGGCGGCGATGCTGGAGCGGGCCATGGACATGCTGGCGATGGAGCTGAAGATGGATCCGGTCGAGCTTCGGCGCCGCAACCTGATCCCGCCGGACGCCTTCCCCTACCGCACCAAGGCTGGCTACACCTACGACTCGGGTGACTATCGAAAGGCCCTCGACGAGGCCGTCAGGCTGGCGGGGTACGACGAGCTGCGCAGGGAGCAGGCGCGTCGCCGCGAGGCGGGCGACCCGCGGCTGCTGGGGATCGGAGTCTCGACCTACGTCGAGATCACCGCGGTCGGCGCCACCAGCGAGTGGGGGTCGGTCGAGGTCGAGCCCGACGGGAAGGTGATAGTGCTCTGTGGCACCACCAACTACGGGCAGGGCCACGAGACCTCGCTCGCCCAGGTCGCCGCCGAGGAGCTGCAGGTTCCCTTCGACTCGGTGCGGGTGGTCGAGTCCGACACCTTCGCCGTCAAGCGCGGAGACGGCAGCGTCGGTTCCCGCTCGATGCAGCTGGGCGGCAGCGCCGTCCACGGCGCGGCGGGTGCCGTCCGGGCCAAGGCGATGCGGATCGCCGCCCACCTGCTGGAGGTGAGCCACGAGGACCTGGAGCTGCGCGACGGGCGCTTCCAGGTCGTCGGTGTCCCGGGCTCGGGCGTGGGTTGGCTCGACGTGGCGGGCGCCGCAGCCGACCCCTCGAAGCTGCCCGGGGACATCGAGACCGGCCTCAAAGAGGATCTCGACTTCACCCAGGACGACGCCACCTTCCCCTTCGGAGCTCACATCTGCACGGTCGAGGTGGACGCCGAGACTGGGGCGACCAAGGTACTGAAGCTCGTCGCGGTTGACGACTGCGGCAGGATCATCAACCCGCTTCTCGCCGAGGGCCAGGTCCACGGCGGCATCGCCCAGGGCCTCGCCCAGGCGATGTTCGAGGAGATCGTCTACGACGCCGACGGGAACCCGGTGACGGCCAGCCTGCTGGACTACGCGGCGCCGATGGCGACCGAGATGCCCGAGATCGTCACCGCTCACACAGTCACGCCAAGCCCGCTCAACCCGCTGGGCGCCAAGGGGATCGGGGAATCGGGGACGATCGGGTCGACGCCCGCGGTCCAGAACGCGGTCATCGACGCGGTCAGCCACCTCGGCGTCCGTCACATCGACATGCCGCTCACCTCGGAGCGGGTCTGGCAGGCGATCCAGGCGGCGAAGCTCTAAGCCAGCCGGCTCCGCTCGAGGCGGGACCCTCCATCGGCGCGATGCCTAGGCCTTCGCGAACCCGACCAGGAAGTCGATGGTCACCGCCGGCTTGACATTGGTGAACCCGATCTGGGGCGGGCTGATCCCGAACTGGGTCATGTCGGTTAGGATCTTGCCCGCCACCTGCACCTGGGCGCCGCTCTCCTGGACCTGGAGCGTGGCGGTGACGCTCCTCGTCACTCCATGGATGGTCAGCTTGCCCGGGACGCTGAGGGTGACCTGCTGGCCGCTCGCCAACCCGGCGGGAAGCGCGACCGTGTCAGCAACGAAGGCGGCCTGCGGAAACTGGGAGACGGCGAGTGACTGGCTGACGATCCGGTCCCGGTTGCTGACATTGAAACCGGCCACCTGGTCGACGCTGTGGAGGGCGTTGAGATCGGCGCTGATGCTGATCGCGCTCGCCACCAGCGCGCCCGGCTGGCCGGTGACGGTCAGGCTCCCGGAGACGCCGGAAGTGCGGGCCACGGCTTCATGGCTCGAGGTCTGCCCGACGAACTGCTCTTGGACCCGGTACTCGGCCTGCGAGCCGCCGGCGACCTTCCATGACCCCGCCAGGTCCGCGGTGCCCGCGGCCGCCGCGGCGGACGGCGATGGGGACGGTAGCGCCAGCGCCGCCGGAGCCGTCCGGAGTCCGGAGAAGTAATAGACGTAGCCACCGGCGAGGCCAAGCAGGACCAGCGCGGCCAGTGCGCCGGCGCCGATCCAGGCCTTGCTCACCGCGAGCCGCCGGAGACCGCGTGGGTGGTGGTCGTCGTGCTGGGGACGGCGGTCGCCGCGGGCGCCGAGGCAACCGTGCTGGAGGTCGAGGTGCTCCCCAGGGCAGTCGTCGCGGCCGCGACGGTGGTCGTGGTCGCCGCGGTGGTGGTGGTTGCTCCGGGGTAGGTGATCCCCGCGACGGCGCCCAGGACGGCGACGCCGAGGGCGGCCGCGCCGGCGGTGCCGTAGGTCAGTCGGCGGACGAGGTCGAGGGCGCGGTCACGGGCGCCGGGGGTGTGAAATCGGTTCCTGGTGTTCATGGGTCATCATGCTGGCGGCGGCCCCTGATGGAACCCTGAACTAAAGCTGGGAGTCGCCTGTGAGCCTCTCAACGCTTCCCGCCATCGACCGGCTCCAGGCGCAGGGCGAGCAGCGGGCAGGCGGCGACCGCCCGCCGGGCGTGGGGCAGCAGGTGGGTGGGGATCGCGCCGGGCTCGATGATCGGGTAACCCCAGTCATCGAGCCTTATCCGCTCCGGCAGCAGCTCCGCGCAGAGGCGGCTCCCATCGCAGCGGGTGCGGTCGATCCAGATCTCCTGCTTTTCGCTCATCCCACGTTACCGTGCGGGTGGTGGGGCCGGTGCTGATCGAACTCCGGCCCGAACCGATCCAGCGCCGAGGCGAGTAAGCCGACGGCGCCGTCGGGATGATGGCAGGCGCCACGGCCGCGGACCTCGCCGGCCCAGCGTTGGAGGCGGGCCAGCTCGCCCGGCTCGGGCCGACCGGCCTGGATCCGCTCGCAGGCGCCAGCGATGGCTCGCAGCCCGAAGTAGCAGGGGCCGCACTGAGCCGAGCTCTCGCCGGCGAGGTAACGCATGATCGAGGCGGTTTCGCACACGGGACAGCCCTCAACGGTCAGCACCGCCAGGACGCCGGCGCCGAGCGAGACGCCGCGCGCCCTGAGCTGCACGGGGTCGAGCGGCAGGTCCCAGGCCTCCGAGGCAAGGACCCAGGATCCGAAGTAACCGCCGAGGAGCACGGCGCGAGCTCGCTCGCGGGAGGCGCCGGCGGCCTCCAAGGCAGCGCCCAGGCGCGTGCCGGTGACCACCTCCAAGACCTCGCTCCGGCCGGCGCCGCCGTGAGCGGTCAGGAGCAGGCTGGGAGTGGTCGAACCGCGAGCGATGAGAGCGACGTGGGCCAGACTCTCGACGTTCTGCACCAGAGTGGGCGCGCCATCAACTCCCTTCTCGTGCGGGCGTGGCGGCACTGCGGTGGGGACGCCGATCCCGGAGTCTGCGAAGTGGGCCAGCGCGCTCGACTCGCCGCTCACGTAACGGGCTGGCGCGCCGATCAGCTCGGCCACGCGCTGCTCGGCAGGCGATCGTTCGGCAAGGGCGGCGGCCATCGCCGAACGGGCCTCACCGAGGTCGTCGGCGATCGCGATCAGCACCTTGCCCGCGCGCAGCGCACGGCGGGCCAGGAAGGCCCCGTCCAGCACCAGGTGGGGGCGCGTTGCCATCAGGAGACGGTCCTTCTGGCTCAATGGCTCGCCCTCGCACCCGTTGGCCAGGATGACCGGCGCCCCTCCGCTGCGATGCGACCGGATCGAGCGCCACTTGGTGGC
>Ga0307373_10011470_pt1 | contig 12829 bp, 10 predicted proteins | sample OX2MG_FD_202534 | JGI IMG/M metagenome (GOLD analysis project Ga0307373, IMG submission 202534) | Soil microbial communities from Risofladan, Vaasa, Finland - OX-2 | ecosystem: Environmental > Terrestrial > Soil > Coastal area > Acid sulfate soil | place: Finland: Risofladan, Vaasa | collected... | reverse complement strand
GTCGCGGAGATGAAGACGGCCGGGGTCTTGATCTTCGCCGGCGGCCTCGACAACGATGCCCCGGTCTTCCACGTCGAGCCGCGCGACGGCACCCCGATCTTCATGGACGGGCCGTACGCCGAGACCAAGGAGACCTTCGGCGGGTTCGCGGCGGCGGATGTCCCCGACGAGGCCGCCGCCCGCTACTGGGCGGGACGGATCGCCGTGGCCTGCGACTGGCCGCAGGAGGTGCGGATATTCCGCACCCCTGAGCAGGTCCCGACTCCCGACGCCGACCGGGCCGCGGCGGCCGGGGAGGCCTGAGATGCCGCAGTACCTGCTGTCCGTACACGGCGCCGGCTCGGACTACGACCTCCCGGCCGGCAAGTTCGGGGGGTATGCGTCAGCGGAGGAGGCCGACGCGGCGATGGCCGCGACCGGGGTCTTCAACCAGAAGCTGGTCGACGAAGGCCGCTTCGTCTTCGCCGGTGGCCTCCGGCCGGCGTCCACGGCAACCGTGGTCGACGCGACGGGCGACAAGCCGGTGCTCACCGACGGCCCGTACCTCGAGACCAAGGAGTGGATCGGGGGGTTCTGGATCGTCGAGGCGCCCGACCTCGACGTCGCCCTCGAGCTGGCTGCCGAGGGGTCCAGGGCGAGCCGGGGAGCGGTGGAGGTGCGCCCGTTCGCAAGCTGACCGGCAGCGGATGATCGAGGACGTCTTCCAGGACGAGTGGCCGCGCCTCGTGGCCTCGTTGACCCGCCGCTTCGGCGACCTGGACCTCGCCGAAGAGGCGGCCGGCGAGGCCGTCCTCGCCGCCGTCTCCGGGTGGCGCGAGCGGATGCCGCCCAACCCGGGCGGCTGGCTGATGACCACCGCGACCCGCAAGGCGATCGACCGGCTGCGGCGAGAGTCGCAGCGGGAGGGCAAGCACGCCGAGGCCGCCGTGCGACCACCGGATCCCGAGCCGGCGCACCAGATCGAGGACGACCAGCTCCGGCTGATCTTCACCTGCTGCCACCCGGCGCTCGCGCCCGAGGCGCGGCTGGCGCTCACGCTGCGCCTGGTCGCCGGCCTGACCGTCGAGGAGATCGCCCGCGCCCTCTTCTCGAGCGAGGCGGCGATCGGGCAGCGGATCACCCGCGCCAAGGCGAAGATCAAGGCGGCCCACATCCCCTTCACCGTCCCCGAGCGCCTCGAGGAGCGGCTCGAGGACGTCCTCGCCGTCGTCTATCTCGTCTTCAACGAGGGCTACCTGCCAGGGAGCGGCGTCGAACTGCGGCCCGATCTCTGCGATGCCGCGGTGCGGCTGGCCCGGCTCCTGCACGCCCTCCTGCCGGACGAGCCCGAAGCGACCGGCCTGCTCGCGCTGCTCTTGCTGACCGACGCCCGCCGCGCCACCCGCGTCGACGAGGGCGGCGAGCTCGTGACGCTCGACCGGCAGGCCCGCTCGGGCTGGAGCACGGCGCTGATCGAGGAAGGGCACGCGCTGGTGCGCGCCTGCGTCGAGGCCAATCGGCCCGGCCCCTACCAGCTGCAGGCGGCGATCAACGCCGTCCACACTGCGGCGCCCGAGTTCCGGGACACCGACTGGGAGGCCCTCGCCACGCTGTACGACCAGCTCTACGCGGTGCAGCCGACTCCGGTCGTCGCCCTCAACCGTGCGGTCGTCACGGCCGAGCTCGACGGGCCGGAGGCGGCCCTCGCCGTCGTCGACGCGCTGGCGCTGTCCGGCTACCACGCCTTCCATGCGACCCGCGCCGAGCTGCTGCGCCGCCTCGGTCGCTCCGACGAGGCGCGGGCGGCCTACACGCGCGCGATGGAGCTGGCCCGCAACCCCGCGGAGGTCCGGCACCTGACCCGCCGCCGCACGGAGCTGGCGGCCGGCCCATGACGGTGAGGTGATGCCGCAGCGACCTGCGACACGGCCACGCCTCCATGCTCTTCGGCCTCGGCGCCAACGTGCTCGCGGTCGCCTGGCGCATCTACGCGACCAGCATCTGCGCGACCAGCATCTCCGTCACCTTGCACCCCCGACGAACGCGACGTCATCTTTCACCAGCTCCATGTACGCGTCCTCGAGGGACGCCGTCTGCTGCGAGAGCTCGTGAAGGGCGACGACCGGACGCGCACGTGCCCGAGCGTCGCGAGCAGTTCCCCGGTCGGGACTTGGGCGACGAGCCGCCCGCGGCCGATGATCACCTTTTCTCCGTAGCGCTTGCTGAGGCCGTGCGCGTCGATCACGTCAAAGCTCCCTCCGCTCGAAGACGAGCAGCGCCACCGCGAGTGCGGCAACCACCCACACCGCGCACCAGAGCAAATAGGTCCAACTCGGAGGTCCGCTCGCGTAGAACGGCGTCGCGTGGCCGATGGCGTTGGCGAGGATCGTCCTCGGCTCCAGCGCGTAGATCACGCCGTGCCAGAGCCCGTCGGTGGGAAGGATGTACCTCGCAACGCTGTCCACCTCACGAAGCGAGGCGAGGTGGAGGTCGGCTCCGATCGCCCCGACGACGCCCGCCAGCCATGCGGCGCCGAAGAGCGCCACCGCCACCACCCCGGTCGCGAGCGCGGAGAGCCGGGTGCTGAGCAAGAGCCCGACGGTGAGGAGCACCAGGCCCTCGGCGAGCAGGTAGCCGAAGGCGCCGGCGGGGTCAGGAGGCGTGAACCCGCTGACCACGTCGACGACCACGAGCTCCAGCGCGCACACGGCCGCGGCGTAGGCGGCGAGCACCGCGGCGAGGCCGAACCACTTGCCGAGGAGGATCTGCGCCCGGCGGACGGGCCGGGTCGCCACCGACTGGAGCACGCCGGACTCGATCTCCGCGGAGATCGCGGGCGACGAGATCGTCGACGCGCTCAGCGCCACGACGAAGCTGAACATGAACATGAAGAGGATCAGCGCCTGCGGGACCGAGACCGCCACTTCCCCCGAGCTGAGGCTCCTCGAGTGACTGAGGCGGTCGAAGCCCCACGCGCTGAGCACCACCAGCGCGATGGTGATGCCGAGGAACGCCGCGATGAGCTTGCGCCGGAGCGCCTCGCGCATCGTCAGCAGGGCGATGGTGGCGGTCTGGCTCACCGTGCGCCCAACAGCTCGAGGAAGCGGTCCTCGAGCGTCTGGTGCTCGGGCACGACCGCTTCCACGCTTCCGCCGGTGCGCACGATCTGGGCGACGAGCTCGGGTACCGCGCCGGCCGCCGCGCCGGCCATGCGCAACCAGTCGCCCTCGGCGGTCCAGGTCCCGAGCGCGCCGTAGGCGCGCCACCAGCCGTCGGGCAGACCGGTGACGCGAAGCCGGACGCTCGCGCGGGCACCCAGCAACTCGTCGAGCGTGCCCGTCGCGATGGCGCGGCCGTGGTCGATCACGGTGACCCTGTCGCACACCTGTTCGGCCTCCTCGAGGAGGTGGGTGTTCAAGAACACCGTCGTGCCCCGCTCGCGCAAGCGCCGGACGATCGCACGGACCTCGTGGCGGCCCACAGGGTCCAGGGCGCTCGTCGGCTCGTCGAGGACCACGAGCTCGGGCTCGCCCACCAGCGCGACCGCCAGACCCAGTCGCTGCTGCATGCCCTTGGAGAACGTGGCCACCTTGTCGTCGGCGCGATCGGCGAGCCCGACGAGCGCGAGCGCCTCATCGGCGCGCCGGTCACGGCGGGCGAGCTCCAAGAGCCGCGCATGCAGCTGGAGGACCTCCCGGGCGGTGAGCCAGTGCTGGAAACGGAACAGCTCGGGCAGGTACCCGATCCGGCGACGGGTCTCCACGTCACCGGCGGGGGCTCCGAGGACCAGGGCCTCCCCCCCGCTGGGCCGGGCGAGGCCGAGCAGCAACTTCACCGTGGTGGTCTTCCCCGCGCCGTTGGGGCCGAGGAAGCCGAACACTTCTCCGCGCGCCACGGTCATCGAGAGGCTCCGGAGCGCGACCGTGCGGCGGTAGCGCTTCGCCAGCTCGACCGTGTGGACCGCAGGGGACGGCGGAGGACCGTCGGCGGCCGTCGACGCCGGGGCGGCCGGTTCCACCCTGGGCGCTGACGGCGTCGCGGGTTCGTGCTCGGCCTCAGCCCAGCTGTCGAGCGACATCCATCACATCCTGCCCGGAGAGGAGGCCGCCCACCGTGCGGACCACCCCGTCGTGCTCCCAGACGACACCGCTGGCGGCGCCGCCGTCGGCGGACAGGAGCACCGCGGGGGATCCGGAGATCGAGGTCGAGGACTGGGTCATGCCCGACGGCACCGGCACGGGGAGGACGTGACCGAGGTTGCCGAGCAGGTGGAGCTCGTCGGCGAGGCCCTTCGGGAACCCGGGGCGCCCGAAGACGAACGCTTCCAGCTGTTCGAGCGACGCGCCGGTCGACGTCGCGGTCGGGCGTGCCATGGCCGCCACGACCAGCGTCGGCACGCGCCCGAGGGTCCCTGTGCCCGTGCTCACGCCGCCGTACTGCGCGAGGACCCCCGGGCCGAGCGTGAGCGTGAGGGTGCTCCCCTCGAGCGACGGGCCGGCGTTGGCGCCGAACGTGACGCTGACCTGCGACTCCGGCACGGCGAGGAAGCTCGGCTGGCCCTGCACACCTGCGGGCAGGACCGACGGCAGCGGGACGGTCATTCCGGCCGCGGCTTCGGCCGTGGCCAGCGAGCTCGTCTTGGTCGCATGCGGGCGGTTCTCCCACTGGATGGTGCCGTAGGCCCAGGTGTGCGGCAGTGTCCCTCCGCCGCGCACCGGTCGTGTCGACGATGTCGCAGGACCCGATGTGGACGCCGACGTCGATGCCGTCGCAAAGAGCCCGGCCCCGCTCAGCCCCAGGGCTCCCGACAGGCTCTGGAGGTCCGACGTCGACACCGGAAGAGGTGCCACGTGTGTGGGAGAGAACACCACGGTCAAGGTGGCCGCCGCCGCGACACCGGCGACCAGCGCGCCCGAGACCAGGGCCACCCCGGTGGCACCCGCGAGGCGTCGCGGGCGGATGCGCCGCGGAACGTGCCGGCCCGGCACCGGCTCGGCGCGGGCCAGACGCTCCCAGGCCACGTCGACATCGGGCACCGCGTGCGGGCGGGCGAACAGCTCCCGGGCGGTGACAGCGTCGTCTGCGACGCGTCCATGGTGCGCTTGGCACCGCGTACAGCGCTGCAGGTGCCGGACATCACGGTCCGGCACGGCGAACGGCTCGTCGACGAGTCGCCGCAGGACCCGGTCAGGAACGTGGCGCATGCTTCTCAACCTCCCTGCGAAGTGCGGCCTCGGCGCGGCGGAGCATGGTGCCGACGGCACCCACCCCCACACCGAGCGTGTCTGCGACTTCGGCGTAGCTCAGGCCGCTGTGGCGGAGCACCAAGACCATGGCGGAGCGCACCGGGAGACCGGCCAGCGCGGCGCGCACCTCGGCGCCGGCCTCACGGTCCAGGAGGATCTCCTCAGGCCCCGCGCTCGCTCGCTCCGGGCGCGCCCGCAGATGTCGCGCCTCTCGCCGCCGGCTCCCGCGGACGGCATTGAGTGCGAGATGCGCGGCGGCGGTGCGGACCCAGGCCACCGCGTGGTCGGAGCCTTCGGGGTCCGAGAAGCGGCGGCGAGCCGCGATCATGACGTCCTGGGCGACGTCCTCCGCCAGGTGCGGGTCCCGTACCACGCCCCGCGCGATGCGCACGACCGTGGGGTACTGCGCACGGAAGAACCGCTCGAACCCCTCGCACGCACCCGCCGGGGCCTCGCCCACGACCGCCTCCATGGTCATCAACTATCACGCACCGCCGACCGCTGCGGTGTGACGCGCGGACCACGACATCCGGGCGGGCACCGACACCTCGGGCTGCGCCTGGACCACGGGACCCGGGGCCGCGGGCGTCTGGTAGACCTGGGACATGGAGACCCCGGATGCCATCAGAGCACGCCGCAACGTCCGTCAGTACACGGACCAGCCGGTCGCCCGGGAGGACCTCGAACGGATCCTGGAGGCAGGACGGCGGGCGCCGTCGGCCAGCAACTGGCAGCCGTGGCATTTCGTCGTGGTCACCGACCGCGAACGGCTCGGCGTGCTCTCGACCGTGTGGCAGGGGGCTGCATACGTCGCGCACGCCGCCGCGGTGATCGCCCTCGTCGCAGCCGAGCCCGACGACGAGAAGTCCGCCCGGATGCTCCAGTACGACCTCGGGCAGGCGACCGCCTACCTCATGCTGGCAGCCACCGACCTCGGGATCGCCACCGGACATGCCAACGTCAAGGACCAGGACGCCGCGCGCCAGGCCCTCGGGTTCCCCGAGGACCATCGCTGCTGGTACCTGATCGGGCTCGGTCACCCCGCGGACCGCCCGCTCCGCCCGGTCGTGCACCCTGATCGCCGCCCGTTCGACGACGTGGTGCACTGGGAGCGCTGGTAGGACCAGCGCCCGGCCACCGGCTCCTCGCGCCGGCGGGAACCACGGGCGAGCCCGCACCCTCAGATCCAGCGACGCTTGTCGTTGCGGCGCGCCTCGTTCCGCCGTCGCACGTACACGCGCTTGGCGGCGCGCGCGGCGAGCGGATCCGTCCGGCGGCGCTCCGCGGCCACCACCCTGGCGAGCTTCGCGAAGTTCGCGAGCCGGTCCGGATCGAGCGAGCCGTCCGCCACCGCCCGTTTGACCGCGCAACCCGGCTCCCGGCCGTGGCCGCAGTCCCGGAACCGGCAGCCCCGGGCCAGCCCGGCGATGTCGGGGAAGGCCGCGGCGACCCCACAACCCCCGGACAGCGCCAGACTTCGCAGGCCCGGGGTGTCGATCAGGACGCCACCGCCCGGGAGGCACACCAGCTGGCGCGCCGTCGTCGTATGCCGGCCACATTGGTCCCCCGCTCGGACGCTGCCGGTCGCCTGGGCGTCGCGCCCGACGAGTGCGTTCACGAGCGCGGACTTGCCCGCCCCGGAGGGGCCGAGCAGCACGCCGGTCCGGCCGGCGTGAAGTTCTTCTGCCAGGTGGTCGATACCCCGCCGGTGACGGGCGCTCGTCGCGACGACGTCGACGCCCGCCACCCTCATACGCAGGGTCGCGAGCCCGTGGCCGTCGTCGAGGTCGGATTTGGTGAGCGCGACGACGGGTTTCGCGCCGCTCTCCCATGCCAGCGCGACCTCCCGCTCGACGCGCCCAACCTTCAGACGGTCCGCGGGCGCGGCGATGACGACCACGTCGACATTGGCCGCGAGGACCTGGAGGCCGGCGCAGGCGCCGCTCTGCGCAGGGTCCATCCTCGTGACGGCGGACCAACGCTGAAGGACGTCGTCCACGGTGTCGTCGGCACCCACGGCCACCCAGTCGCCGACCGCGACCGGCGTTCGGGTGCGACAGGGTCGCTCCACGCCGTCGGCGCAGGCGACCTGGCAGAGTGCGCCGTCGATCCGGACGACCCGTCCGGGGTGCGTGAGGGCGCGAGGCTGTGCGTTCCACAGTGCATGCACGCGCTCGGAGAAGCCGTAGGGCTCGAGCGCGGCGAACGTATCGGTCAAGAGGACTCCTCGGTGGAGCCCGCCCCGACCGGTGGCGCGCGCAGGCGCTCAGCGGTTCAGGCGCTCAGCGGTTCAGGCGCCGACAAGCGCGGGAAGGAGCGGGCGAGTGGAGAGGGGCGGGGAGGGCGCACGCCCAAGGTGACGCATGATCATCGCTCGTCCCTCCTTTCCCGGTCTCGCCGACCGTCGCAGCGACGCAGTCGCAGTCGCAGTCGCAGTCGCCGTCGCTTGCCGCCCCAGGATAGCCCAGGGACCCGAACCGCCCGCCGACCGGCCCGGTCCGATCGGGGCCGGCGATGGGCCGCTGGTAGCGTCGATGTGTGGACGCATCACAGATCCGGAAGGCATACCTGGACTTCTTCGTCGCGCGCGGCCACGCAGCGATCGCCCGCGCGAACCTCGTCCCTCGCGAGGACCCCACCACCTTGTTCACCGGGTCCGGGATGCAGCCGCTCATCCCCTATCTGCTCGGCGCCGTGCACCCGACAGGTGACCGGCTCGTCGACTCGCAGGTGTGCTTCCGGGCGGAGGACATCGACGACGTCGGGGACACGCGCCACACCACGCTCTTCGAGATGCTGGGGAACTGGTCGCTCGGCAGCTACTTCAAGCAGGAGCAACTGCCCTGGCTGTTCGAGCTCCTGACCGGCGTGGTGGGCCTGGACCCCTCCCGCCTCTACGCCAGCATCTTCTCGGGGTCGCCTCGCTGGGACATCCCGCGTGACGACGAGTCCGAACTCCTCTGGAAGGAGCTCTTCTCGGGTGCCGGGCTCGATCCTGTCGTCGTGGAGGCGGGGTCGGCCGCACAGGCCTCGACGACGGGGATCGGCGACGCCCGCATCGTCGCCTACGACGAGTCCCAGTGCTGGTGGAGCCGGTCCGGGCCGCCCGACACGATGCCGCCGGGTGAGCCCGGCGGACCCGACTCGGAGGTCTTCTACCTCTTCCCGCGGGTCCGTCACGACCCGGAGTTCGGCGCGCACTGCCATCCTCACTGCGACTGTGGACGGTACGTCGAGATCGGCAACTCGGTCTTCATGCAGTACCGCAGGACCGCCGAGGGGTTCGAGCACCTCCCGCAGCGCAACGTGGACTTCGGTGGCGGCCTCGAGCGCATCGCGATGGCGTCCGCGGACGCCGCCGACACGTTCGCGATCGATCTCCTCGCTCCCCTCCTCGGCGACATCGAGGCGATGCGTCCGTCGTCGGCGAGCCGCGGTGGCGACGGCGACGCGCGGGCGGCGAGGATCATCGCCGACCACACCCGGGCGGTCGTGTTCCTCGCGTTCGACGGCGTGGAGCCCTCCAACAACACCCAGGGCTACGTCATGCGCCGGTTCGCGCGTCGCGCGATCCGTCAGGGGCTGCGTCTCGGCATCGACGAGGCGCTCCTCCCCCGTCTCTCCGCCACCGTCGTCGCCGCGTACGGCGACGCCTACCCCGAGCTCTCCGAACGGGCCGCGGAGATCCGCACGGTCTTGGAGCGCGAGGAGACGCTCTTCCGCAAGACCCTGGCCAGAGGGGTGCGCGAGCTCCCCCGGCTGGCAGGGCGCGAGCTCACGGGTGACGCGGTCTTCAAGCTCTTCGACACCTACGGCTTCCCCCCCGAGCTCAGCGTCGAAGAGGCGCGCACCGAAGGTCTGGCGGTCGAGCCGGGCTGGAATGCCCGGTTCGACGAGCTCATGGCCCAACAGCGCGACCGCTCGCGGACGGCCGCGGCAGGCATGTTCAAGGGCGGGCTCGCCGACAGGTCCGCCGCGACGACCCGGCTCCACACGGCGACGCACCTCCTCTACAAGGCCCTCCGGCTCGTGCTGGGCGACCACGTCGTCCAACGTGGGAGCAACATCACCCCCGAGCGGCTGCGGTTCGACTTCTCGCACCCGGCCAAGGTCACGCCCGAAGAGCTCGCGAAGGTGGAGGCGATCGTCAACGACGCGATCGCGCAGGACTGGCCGATGCGCGTGAGCGAGATGGCACCCGCCCAGGCCTTCGCCGCGGGCGCCCTCGGCGCGTTCGGTGACCGGTACGGCGCCACCGTGACCGTGTACACGGCCGGGGACCCGGCGGGTGAGTGGTACAGCAAGGAGATCTGCGGTGGACCGCACGTCGCGCACACCGGCGAGCTCGGCCACTTCCGGATCGTGAAAGAGGAGTCGTCGGCGGCCGGCGTGCGCCGGATCCGCGCCGTGCTCGAATAGCGCACCCGGGTCCTGGCGCATACTTGGGCGTGCGCCGATCCTGCGCCACCCCGGCGGCCGCGGACCGGAATCCGGGGGAGTCCGCGCCCTCCGCGCCCGCGCTCGCGTCGTCGCTTCCCGCACCGCCCCCCGACGGGCCGGCAGCCGGCGTCCACCTCTCCTACGTCCCGGCGCTCGACGGCGTGCGCGCGCTCGCCGTGCTCGGCGTCCTCGCCTTTCACGGTGGCGTCTCGTGGCTCCCGGGGGGATTCCTCGGCGTCGACGCGTTCTTCGTCCTCTCCGGTTTCCTCATCACCTCGCTCCTGCTCGGCGAGTGGCGGGCGACGGGCAGGATCGCCCTCGGCGGCTTCTGGGCGCGCCGGGCCCGGCGATTGCTGCCGGCGCTCTTCGCGCTCGTCGTGGCCGTCGTCTGCCTGGCGCCTGTGGTCATGCCCGCTGGCAGCTACCCGGGGCTCCGCGGCGACGCGATCTCGACGTTGCTCTACGTAGCGAACTGGCACTTCGTCTCGGCCGGCGCGACCTATTTCGCGCAGGCCGCCCCCCCGTCGCCGCTCACGCACACCTGGTCCCTTGCGATCGAAGAGCAGTTCTATCTCCTCTGGCCCGTGGTGGTGCTCGTCGTGCTGACGTGGACGCGGCGGCTGGGGCCACTCCTGTGGGTCTGCGCGGCAGGGTGCGTCGCGTCCTGCGTCGAGATGGCCCTCCTCTTCGGTGGGGGGGCCTCGCTCACACGCCTCTACTACGGGACCGACACGCGCGCGCAGTCGTTGCTCGTCGGCGCGACCCTGGCGGTCGGCCTGGCGATGCTCGCCGACAGGAGGGACGCGACGACCGACCCGTCTGTCGCCTGGTCGCCATGGTCGCCCACCTCGCGAAGGACCCGCGTCGCGCTCGGCGTGCTCGGCGCGGTCGGGACCACCGGCGGGGCCGCGGCGTGGGTGGGCGTTCAGGGCGCGTCGGCGTTCCTCTACGAGGGCGGCTTCCTTCTCGTTGCGCTGTCGTCGGCGGCGGTCATCGCCTCGGCAGTCTGCCTTCCTGAAGGAGTGCTCTCGAGGGTGCTGGGGGCGCACCCGCTTCGCGCCCTCGGGCGGATCTCCTACGGCGTCTACCTGTGGCACTACCCGCTGTTCCTCTGGGTCGACGCCGGGCGGACCCACCTCCACGGCGCAGCCCTGCTCGGCCTCCGCTTCCTGCTCACCGTGGCGGTCTCGTGGGCGTCGTTCGTCCTCCTCGAGCGCCCCGTGCGCCGCGGGCGCGTCCTGCACGGACGGCGCGCGTGGATCGCCGCGCCCGCAGGTGTCGCCCTCGTCGCGGTGGTCGCGGTGGTGACGACCCTCCCGCCGTCCACCCTGCCCGCCGATGCGGCGCCGGGCCCCACCGCGCCGGCCGCCCCCCACAGGGCCGTCCGGGTGCTCGTGATCGGCGACTCCACCGCCCTCACGCTCGGCGTCGCGCTCTCCGAGGACGCGGCGCGCTACGGCATCGCCCAACGCGACGTGGCGATCCTCGGGTGCGGCGTCGTCACAGGCCGCAGGGTGCGCGTCACCGGGCGCGTCGAGTCGATCAGCCGTCCCTGCAGCACGTCGCCCCTTCCCGCCGGGACTCCGCAGGTGAAGAGGGTGCCGACGCCCTTCGGCGTGGACGTGACGGTGCCCGACGGCGAGCGGTGGAGCGCCTGGTACCGGCACTGGGTGGCCCGGGACCGCCCGCAGGTGGTCGTCGTCCTGGCCGGACGCTGGGAGGTCGTGACACGCCTTGTCGGCGGGCGGTGGACGAACATCGGGCATCGCGCGTTCGCCGCTGCCGTGGCGCGAGGTCTGCGGCGCGCGGTGCGCATCGCGACCGCCCGCGGCGCAGCGGCCGTGCTCATGACCGCCCCCTGCTACGACGCGGGCGAGCAACCCGACGGCCAGCCGTGGCCGACAGACGCCGCGGCCCGCGTCGCCGCGTACGACCGCATCGTGCGCGCAGTCGCCGTCCGCAGCGGCCGGCGCACGTCCGTGTTCCCGCTCGGCGCCCTCGTTTGCCCCGGGGGCAAATTCCACCGCAGGCTCGACGGCGTCACCGTGCGCGCCGCCGACGGCGTGCACTTCAGCCTGACAGCCGGCGCCTTCCTCGGGCACCGGATCTGGCCCTTCGTGCTCCGGGCCGCCGGCGTGCGCGCCGGTTCGGGAGGCGTGGCGGCAGCACGAGCGGGCTGAGCCGGAACCGGCGCCCGTCGTTGCTTCCGTGCCCTTGACGTCCGCCTACGTGCCTGGAGGACGGCCGCCCGGCTCGCGCCGTGAGCGGCAATCCCCGTTCCCGCTGCACCGATCGGGCGGTGTGCGGTCCGCCGCCGGCACGGGAAAGGTATTTCTATGGATCGCGCCCCTGGGACACCACCCGCGGCTCGCGGCGGGCTGGCAGGAGAACCGAACCGTAGAGCGCTCGACGCGATGGCGAGCGCGTCACGCCGAGCACAGGGCTCCGGCCGGCCACCCGTCGGCGACGCCGGCGACGAGGAGACCGGTGCCCGCCGGCTCGTCGCGAGATCGACCTCGCGAGGCCCACGCCCCGAGCGGGCCGCGCCCGCAGCGCCCGGCCCCCGCGCGCGTCGCGCACCACGCCAGCACCTCGCTGGGGGTCGCGGTGACGCGCCCCCGGTACGGCGCCCGGGGAGCCGGCCGGCGTGGCGGACACGCTGGGGGATCGACTCGGACCGGTCGCGCGCATTGTTGGTCGGCGGGGTGGTCGGGATCCTCGTGATCGCCGGGGCGGGCATCGCCCTCGGGCTCGCGCTTCGCTCCCCCACCCGCCCTGCCACATCCCGGAGCGGCGCGGCGCGCCCGACCACATCGCAACGCGGCACGGCGGGGCAGCGGTCGAAGGACAACGGGACCACCCGCGCCCCGGGCGGCTCCTCGGCTCCAAGCATCACCTCCCCGCCCACGGCCAGCTCCAGTCCGACGACGACGCCGCCGCCGCCGCCGGCGCCCGCCCCGACAGGCGCGCCACGGCTCACCTCCGCGTATCCGTCGGGCGGGCACGCCGGTCAGACGGTCGTCGTCGACGGGTCCGGTCTCTTCAGCAGCAACGGGCACGTGGTCGCCTACTTCGGCGGCGCGGCCGCGCCCACCAGCTGCAGCTCGCAGACGTCGTGCACGGTGACCGTGCCGGACCTGGGCAGCGGCCGGGCGCCGGTCCGC
>Ga0307373_10011469_pt1 | contig 12830 bp, 9 predicted proteins | sample OX2MG_FD_202534 | JGI IMG/M metagenome (GOLD analysis project Ga0307373, IMG submission 202534) | Soil microbial communities from Risofladan, Vaasa, Finland - OX-2 | ecosystem: Environmental > Terrestrial > Soil > Coastal area > Acid sulfate soil | place: Finland: Risofladan, Vaasa | collected... | reverse complement strand
GAGGCGATGCGGTCGATCACCGGCTACGACGCGGACGAGCTCGCGCGGCTGCCGATCTCGAGCTACACGCACCCGGACGACGTTCTCGAAACGGTGTCGAGCTTCCGCCGCCTGCTCGCCGGTGAGATGGATTCCTACCGGCTGGAGACGCGGCTGATCGACAAGGGCGGCTGCACGGTCTGGGTCGATTGCTACCTCACCACGACGCAGGAGACCTCAGGGGCGCCGTGGACCGCGCTCGGGATGGTCCAGGACATCACATCGCGCAAGCTCGCCGAGGTGAACCTGCAACGGGAGAAAGCCGACCTGTCGCGGCTGGTCGAGACTCAAGCCAAGATCGCAGCCGCCGACCTTGGGCTCGAGGGCGCGGCGCAACTGATCGCCGAACGTGCACAGGAGCTGACCGACGCCGATGGTGCGATGGTGCGCATCCTTGATGGAGCTGACGCTGTGACCCGGTTCGTGGCGGGACAATCCGACGCGGCAGCCGAGGTCAGCGTCCCGCTCCTTCAAGGCGGCCGGAACGTCGGCTCGCTCGGTGTGACGAAACGGTCCGGCATCACGGACAAAGACCGCCGCACGCTGGAGCTGCTCGCGATCCTCCTCTCCTCAGCGGTGAGCGAGGCGGCCGAACGCGTCGCACGGCGCGAGCAAACGGAGGCACTCGCCCGCTTCGAGACGATCTTCGAGCGCGCCCCGATCGGCATCGGACTCCTCAGCCTGAGCGGCCGGTTCCGGACCACGAACTCGGTCATGCGCGACATCACCGGCCAAAGCCCAGAGGAGCTTGCGAGCCGAGACGTGAGCGAGTACACGGTGCCAGAGGACGTCGACCTGGTGCGCAAGCTCTTCAGGGACATGCTTGAGGGAAAGCACGACTCGTACCGCCATGTGCACCGCCTCTATACGAAGGACGGAGAGGTTGTCTGGGTCGACGCGGCCACGGCGCTCCTGCGTGACGCGGACGGGAAGCCGCAGGGCGCGGTCTCGATGGCCCAGGACATCACGCGGCGGCGCGCGGCTGAGGAGCAACTGCGCCAGTCTCAGAAGATCGAGGCGATCGGCCAGCTTTCCGCGGGTATTGCGCACGACTTCAACAACCTGCTCGTCGGGATGCTCGGCTACACCGAGCTCGCACGAGCGAAGATCGATGCCGGCGAACCGGCAGCCGAGTACCTGAGCCAAGTCGAGATCTGCGCGCAGCGCGCCACCACGCTGACCGGGCAGCTGCTCGCGTTCGGCCGGCGCCAGGCCCTCCACCCGCGGCCGCTCGAGCTGAACGCGCTCGTCTCGGAGACCGTCGCGATGTTGCGCAACATCCTCGGCGACCGGATCGAGCTCGTGGCCGTGCTCGACCCCGCGCTCGGCATCGTTCGGGCCGATGGCGGCCAGATGCAGCAGGTGCTCCTCAACCTAGCCCTGAACGCGCGCGACGCGATGCCCGACGGCGGCACCTTGACGATCCGCACAACCAACGCCGAAGTCGGCGCGGGCGAGGCCTTCAGCCGCGAGCTCGAGCCCGGACGGTACGTGGTCCTCTCCGTCGAGGACGAGGGCTTCGGGATGACGGCCGAGATCCTCGACAAGATCTTCGATCCCTTCTTCACGACGAAGGAGGTCGGGAAGGGAACCGGCCTGGGGCTCTCGAGCGCGCACGGGATCCTCAAGCAGAGCGGCGGCCACATCGAGGTAGCGAGCGAGCCCAGCCGTGGCAGCGCCTTCCACTGCTACCTGCCCGCGATTCCTGCTCCGCTCGCCGAGGAGGAGACGACGGAGCCTGAGCCCCAGCGGCTGTTCAGCGACGCACCGCCGGGGGCCGGCCGGCGGATCCTCGTCGTCGAGGACGAAGCGGTTGTGCGGAGACTGCTCGCCCACACGCTCGCGCAGCTCGGCTACGCCGTCGAAACTGCAGAGGATCCCTCGTTCGCATTGCCGAAGCTCCGCGAACGCGGCGACGAGTTCGCGCTGGTGATCTCCGACATGATGATGCCGCACATGACCGGAGCCGAGTTGGCTCGCAAGGCCGCGGAATGGCAACCCGAGCTGCCGTTCGTCTTCATCTCCGGCTACACCGAAGACATGGACACCGGGAAATCACCGTTCCTGCAAAAGCCCTTCACCTTGGAGACGCTCGCGAGCACCGTGCGCGAGGCGCTCGAGCACTCCGACCAGGAGCGGCGGCCTATCCGACAATCTCCGCTGTAAGGCAGCACTCGGTGAGCTCCGCAACCACGTCCGGGTTGGCAGACCGACCGGTGACGAAGAGATCGAGGTCATTCGCGGCGCAGAGATGCGCGAGCTCGACGCGCCCAAGCTTGGAGCCGTCCGCCACAACAGTGCGCCAACGCGCGGCGTGCAACCTCCGCTGCTTGATGTTCGCCTCCGCCAGATTCACGTTCGCATCGCTGGCTCAGCGCGGCAGCCTTTCGCCCGAAGCCTTGCGCATACGATCGAACTCGACCGCGACTGAGGAGGAGAGTGTGCGTCAGAGTCGGTGGCTCATCATCGTCGTCGCGTTTGCCCTGCTGCTGTGGATTCTCGTCGGCACGCAGCACTGGCTCTCGTTTCGCTAGTACCGCCTGATGCGGTCAGACCGCCCACTGCACTTCAGAGGCGTGCCGCCGGTTGGCGACGCCTGCTTTCGTCTACTGCGCGGTCGGGCGGAGGGGGGTTGTGCTGATTTCGGCGTCCGCCCGCGAGGCGCGTGCCACCCGGAAGCCGACGAGCTTCCCCTGTTGCACGTCCCATAGCTTCAAGCGCGTCGCCCGAAGGCCTTCGAGCAGGGAGATCGTTGGGACGGTGTGGAGAGCGGCGTTCTCGTCGTGGGCTGCCTGCAGGTTGTAGTTCGGAATCCGTGCGCTCAGGTGGTGGACGTGATGCAGGCCGATGTTGCCGGTCAGGAATTGCAGGATCTTCGGCAGCCTCAGGTAGGAGCTGCCTTTGAGCGCCGCGTCGTCGTAGCTCCACGTCTCGCTCGACTGCCAGTAGGTGTCCTCGAACTGGTGCTGGACATAGAAGAGCCAGATGCCGACGCTGCCCGTCACGAGGAGTGCGGGCAGCTGCACGATCAGGAATCCCGTCCAGCCGAGCAGCCAGCAGAGCGCGGCGACGAGGACTACCAGGGCGAGGTCCGTGCCAAGCGCGCTCCGCCGAAGCCGTTGCGGGGCCGACCAGGAAACGATTCGTGGCTCGAGCAGGACGACCCAGAGCGGGCCGAGCCCGAACATCACGAGCGGGTTCCGGAACAGCCGGTAGCCGAGACGGCCCCACCACGGCCGGGCCCGATACTCGTCGACTGTCAGGGTCTGGATGTCCCCGACGCCGCGACGGTCAAGGTCGCCGGCGGTCGCGTGATGAACGGCGTGCTCGCGCCGCCACACCGCGAAGGGGGTATAGACGAGCACGCCCAACGCCGGCCCGAGTAGGGCGTTCGTGCGCTTCGACGGCAGGAACGAACCGTGCGCGCAGTCATGGAAGACGATGAACGTGCGAAGGAGGAAACCGGCCGCAAGCAGCGAGAGCGCGAACGCGAGCGCGCCGGAGATTCTGAGCGCGAAACATGCCGCCGTGATGAGCCCGAGGTACGGGACGACCGAGGTGAGGAGGTTCGAGATTCCCTGACCGAGCCGCGGCACCGCGTAGGGTGCGAGGGTCGCCCGCAGGGATGTCTCGTTGACCGGGCCCTGAGCGGTCATCTGATCAGCAGAGCAGTCATGTTCGAAAGCGACAGGAGATACCGTCTGAGGGTAGTCGGTGTCGGCCCGGCGCGCCGAACAGCGGTGGCGAGAACCGCTTGCAGCCCGGGACTTAGGTCAACCAAGCCGTTGGAGACGGTGCTGATAGCCCGCCGTCTTGAATCGGCCTCGCCTCGCCGACGATACGGTGGGCCTTTCGAGTCCGGGAATCCGGCTCAACCAAGCGGAAGTTCGGCGATGCTCCCAGTCGGTCATAACCCGAACCACGCGACGGTGGTCGGAACGCGACTGAAGCTCAGGGTTTCGCGTGCGAGACGTGGGCTGTAGCGGCTGTCTCGGTCGGCTCGAAATCGCCGTGGAGGACGTCCGGGTCCATGTCCGCGCCGTTCGGCTATGGAGCCATCGAGTCAAGACAAAGTCGAATCGCTAGTCGAGACACTGCTCGCAGCCTCGAAGCCCCGATAGCGCCAAGCCCTGCCGCGACGCTATTGCGCGTAGAACTGGTGCAGACCGTCCACCTGCCCAACCCAGAAGCTAAGTCTTTCATCTGCGGATGCGGTCTTAGACAAGAGGCCAAGCTCCTGAGCGAAAGAGTAGAAGCCTGCTCCTGCGTCGTTCTCGTTGAGGTAGTGCACGAGCGCAGAGATCATGAGCCCTGTCTGCGGTCGGTTCCGGTCGACGATCGCCCCTAGGAGCTCTCCCATTGCCGCTCGCTCGTCAGCCCGATCGAAGTCGAATGGTCGCACGCCGGTTCGGTTCGCCAGGACGGTGTTTAGCTCGGTATATGACGTGACTTTCCCGAGGCGGGCGCGGTCAATGAGGAACCCGAGCCCTGCGTCAGTGAGGCTCTGCCACTCCGCATCCGTCCTGCCGTATCTCGTCATGCGGTGACCATCTCACAGCAGGTGCGACCCCGGCCAGACCCTGCGACCCTGCCGAGACCCTGGCAATAGGGTCACGAACGGGTCCGAGCGGTTCACAGCGGAGCGCCCTGGCGTAGTCGCCCATGCGCGGGAAACGCTTGCTCAATCGGAGATTTCAAGGCGCTTGAATGAAATGCTCCCAACCGCTCACAATCCGAACCACACTGCTGTGGTCGTGGCGCCATTGAGGTCTCGAGTCTGGCGCAGGAGGTCTGGGATGTAGGCGCTGCATCAACGGCCGCGAAGCTTGTTTTCGAGAATGACCTCCCGTTCTGTCCATCGTCGAAGGTGAGATCCACGACGAACCGTGAGGCCGGCCAACGAGGTGGCGCTCGCAAAGCCGAGGCCGCCGTTTCTAGTTCACGGCCTTCTCAAAGACCTGCCACACCTGATTGCCGGAGGCGCCCGCCAGATTCGACACAAACGCAAGGTGCGATCCGTCTGGACTCCAAGTTGGGCCGCCGGGTCCAAAACCGTCTCCGAGCTCCCGGCTCGTGGTTACATTGATCGTGCTGACCGCATGCGTCTTGACGTTCATCACGAGCGTTTGCGTACCTCCCCAACTTCCCATCAGACGCGGGCCACGGCTTAGGGCGATCTCAGTGCCCGATGGGTTCCAGGACCATCCGGCGAATTGTCCGGCGGTGAGGAGTTTGACTTTCCCGGATGAAACGTCAACCACGTAGAGGCCTTGACCGGCCCCGGGTACAAGATTCGAATCGTCTGACCAAAACGTCAGGCTACGTCCGCCGGGACTCCACTCGAAGGAATCCGCACGCGCCGGGTGCCCGTCATGATCCCTGATGAGCTTTACGTTGCCTGAGTGTAGGTCCCTGACGTAGATCTCCTCGGTTCCAGATATGAAGGCTTCTTGTGCTGCGGGCTTTGCGGCGAGATAGGCCAGCTTACTGCCGTCTGGGCTCAAGCTGACCGGCCCCAGGTATGACGGCACAGAGCTTGAGGTCGTCCCCTCACCTAGAAGACTGACCTTCCCATTGCGGAGGTCCTTCACATATAAGTGGCCATACCAGTGACCTCCAGTCCGTAGCGGACGTTCAACGCCCGGCAGGATATTCGTCGCGGATGACCAGAGAACGATTGCGCTGTTGCCCTCCCACGCAACGAAGTGGGTATCGCCGATTGCAGGAGTCCCAGACGCGGAGCTATCAATACGCGTCAAGCTGCCCGTGTGGAGATCTTTCACATAAAGTCCTGCATACGATCCACTCGCATCGACCGTCCAGAACTCAATCAGTGATCCGTCTGGGCTCCAATCCGGCGAAAGTGCATCTACCGTAAGCGGCTTTCCGTTCTTCGCGGAGCTCACGAGTGTCACCGCTCCGGTCCGTAGGTTCTTGACGAATATGCGGTGTGCCGACCCGAATGTGACGCCCTTCGCCAGGTTGCCCGCACCCGAAACGAAGGCGAGCTCAGACTTGTTCGGACCCCAGGCCGGATCGAACGAGGTCCAGTTCGCGGCTTGCCCGTTGGCGTTTGCACTAACCAGCGTCAGCCCGTTGGGCGTAGAACGCCCACTTGCCCCTGGCGCGGCAACCGAGAGTGGAGCACTAAGCAGAGCACTAAAGGTCAGGACTACGACGAGTTTGATTGGCCGCACTAGCGTAGAGATACATGGGGTTTGCCAACCGCTCAAGTGCCTAGGCACCTTGCGATCCCTCGATGGGAGACAACCCCGTTCTTCTCAATGGCGCCGATGTCAGTCAACAGCTGACCTGCTTTACCCGCACGGCACCGAGCACTGGGTTGGCATTCGAAGGCTCAGGGCTTGTGTGGCGGCCCGCAGAAGAAGTTGATCGCTGCTTCTATGTGCGAGAACACCCTGACGGGAGCCACGACGCTCAAACGTGAGGATGCCATTCGACTGGTGCGTCCCCCAGGAATCCGACCGGCTACCTCCATCAGCGCCCCCGGCGGCTTGTCCCCATGTGAATACCCAGGTGCACCATGGTTGTTGGGCGCAATACGGTCGCGCATCAATACTGTTTCCTGGATACGGGACCTGGAGATTGAGCCAAACGCCCGATTTCGCAGAGGCCGCCTCGCATCCATAGTCACACTGCAGATCGGGATGCCCTTCGCTACTCCAGTAGCAGCCCAGAGACGCATAGTGCTCGCGCGCCACAGTTGCAACATGGTCCAGTTCGACTGCCTGTAGACGTCCGGCCGAGGTCGGCGCGAAAGCCGTACAGAGGGAGACGACATCCCTCAACGGACGGAGGTTAGGATCGGTCGCGAAATAACCTGGGGGAAAGTCACAATTGCCGTCAGTGGAGATATTCCCAGGCTGAAGAACGGTTGTGGCGCACTTGCTTGCCAACGCGAGCAGCCGGGGGCGCAGGTTTGCAGGAACAGCTTGTCCGCGCCCCGTGGTCGGCTGGCTCCAGCCGCGTAGCAACGTGGACGCTTGCCGCCCGATTCCTGCCCAGTCGTAGTGCTCGTGTGCTTTGCGTCCGGCGCGGAGGATGCTGATGGGGTTGAAGTCGCAGACCCAGTCATTGGGGAGGCAGTACTGGTAGGTGCGGGGGGCGATGTCGGCGGGGTACGGGGTTTGCTGGAAGAGGCCGACATGAGTTGTGCGCGCCGCTTTGGTGTCGATGCCGTCGGTGAGCCGGCCGCCGAGGTAGGTCGGGTGCTGGAGGTTCGTGTCGACCTTGGTGTCTGCAGTCGGGTCGCCCAGCAGGTCGACTTGGGCGACCTGCGCCCGAACGTTGGAGGGAAGGCTTCGGATCACGTAGCGCATGACCAGTGCGCCTTGTGAGTAGGCGGCGATCAGCATCTTCCGCTGTGGGCAGCGGTTGTAGGCCGCGATCAGGGTTGTCTTCATCGACGGCCACGAGTTCGTGGCGACGTCGCGGTAGCGTTTGAGCGCGGCCGCGTCGTGAGCGATGTTCACGGTGAGGGTGGGCAGGTTGGGTGCCGGGTAGTCGCCTTGCATGTCGCGCACGCGCCAGCCCTTCTTGATCGCCGCCTGCCCGGCTGCGAATGCCCAGGCGCCTAGCTTGTCCGAACCCGCCTGCTCGCCCGAGCCACGCACGCGAAACAGGAGCAGCGTGTTGGCGGCGCAGTCGGCGCGCGCGTACTTCTCGTCGGCTGCGATCTGGCTTGCCGGATCGGTCGGCGTACCGCCGGTTGCCCAACCCGGACGGGCCAACACCGAGCTCTGGGCGTGCAGTGTTGGAGCCCATGCAGCGTTAACGACAACGATGGCCGCTGCGGCGACGAGCACACATCGAATGACGATGATGGAAATCCGGAGAGGCGAGGACCGCAGCCGATCCTCCTACCTGGCCAGCCTCAGCGTCGGACGCGAGGGACCGAGCCATTCAGGCCCATAGCGTTCCGCCTGCTGCCGCATGTGTGGCCGGATTCTCGCCTTCCTGCGTCATGAGGTCAAGAACACACTCTTAGTTGCGGAAGCGGAACGCCAATTATGCGTCTGTCGACCGTCAACTAGCAGCTCCGCAGAGAATCGATCTTGGAGGGGACCTGCTGCGAAGGGGACTCGTGAGCCCGCAGCCCGGCCCACGGGCCTTGCGGTGGGACCACGACGCCCCTGAGCAGGGGAATGTCCGAAAGTCTTCGCGAAAGGTCCTTACCTGTATAGGGACTCTGGCGCCTGCAGCGCCGTCGCTTATGTGCAGGAAGTTGTCGTCGTCGCGGCATCGGCGAACTCGACGATCTCGTCTGCGTTCGCGATGAACGTCCTCGCGGCCTTCTTGCCGCTCTTCTTCCTGGCCATAAGCGCCAAGAACAATAGGCACAGCCGTCCGCAGGGTCGCCGTAGGGTCTAGCTCTCGTCGCCCGCCGCGCAAACCCGTTCCAGTAAACGGGTTGTGCATGGTGAAACGGGGTTTCCTAAACCCGCACGTAAGCCCGGCCCAAGCGAGCCGAGCTCGACGTCGCGCGTCGCAGACTGTCGGCCTAGACGAGCGTCCTTTAGTGGCTTAGGCTGGAGCTGCCAATAGACAACGCTGAAGCGATGGGAGGGATGAAGGTGGGTACTGAAGAGACTGCGGTTATCCCACCCGAACCGCGCGGTCGCCGTTTTGGTCTGTTAGAGGCCCTCGCAGCAATCGCGGTCTTGGTTGCTGTCGCGGCCCTTGCGATTTCGCTTCTTCACGCAGGGCCGAAAGGGGCAGCAGGTGCTCAGGGTCCGCAAGGACAGCAGGGAGCGAAAGGAATCGCCGGGTCGACGGCCGACACCACGGCAATCGTGCAGTGCATGCCCGAACTGATTGCATGGATTAACGCGTTCAACGTCCAGACGACGTCCAATAACAACAGCGGCACCTCCTGGCTGACAGGGGCATACCTTGACACCAGCCAGCAGCAGGTCTCTGCGCCCTGCAAGAAGGTGCTCGGACTCAAGTAAGGCCGCCCTCGCTCGCAAGCGAGCCGAACTCGACCTTCAGCGTCGCAGGCTCGTCTCTAAATCGACGTAAGCGGCCTCTTGCAGACTGGGCAGAGCTTCGGCGGGTCGTCGTCTGGCGGATCGGTGCCTTCGTCCCCGGGATCTTCGTAGACGATCCCGTGCAGGGGGCACATCAGCCGAACGCGTTCACGTTTTGCAGTCATGCCAGAAGCGTACGCCGTTCGGCGGTCGCAGAACATCGTCAAACAGCACCGCCGCCCTCGCTCGCAAGCGAGCCGGAGCTCACCTTCAGCGCCGCAGGCTCAGCGTCAGCTAGCGGGTTCGACGGCTTCTGTAGTCGGCACAGGCCACTTCTTGCCGGTCATCCAAAGCCAGCCGAGATAGATCAGAGGCCCGATGCCCAACGTGACTATCAAGAGGAGAAGTAGTCGCAAGATGGGACGCTTCGCTCCCGGGGGATACGCCCGGTAAGTTAGGAACGAGAGAACGACGATCTCGGCTCCCAACGCGGCAAGACCTTCCGCGGTTGACCCAGCAGCCACTCTCACAATTTCGGCCACGCCGTCGATGACACCGGCCGAGACCATCAAGATCACGAACGTCAGCGCGGCGGCCTCGACCTTTGAGCGATGAACGATGTGACCGGAGGAACGGAATCGAAGGCTGCTCCGCTCCCGGTCAACCTCAGAGTTCGCCAAGACCAGCTGCTCGTACTGGGAGCCTAGGCCAGGTTTAGCGGCTTCCTGCTGCGTTCGCCCGCTTGCGTGACCAATCGCCCTAAAGGGCGCGCGGACGATGAAGCCCAGTAAACGAAAAACCCAGTAGAGAACTACGAGCAGACCGAGAAGCAGAAGGCCGAGGCCAACCCACCCGTACCAATGAACGTGCTGCGCCGCGATAGTCACAGGTCAGGCAACTAGTATCGCGGCGCGGCGTGTAGATAGACAATCCGGTGCGCGCGACGCCGCCTGGCCTTGACCTCTAGAAGAAAGAAAAAGCCTCCGTACGCGCCTTATCCAGAGCCAGCATACGGAGGCTTTTCCGTTACATCTCGGTCGGTGTGAAGCCCGGCACGTAGAGCCTCACAACTTCCACCGACGTCCTGATCGCGTCGCTGACGCTCTCACCGGCCATCCGGCAGTTGTAGTAGGCCGACCGGAACATCTGCTGCCCGATATCGCGCCGATTCCGAGGGAACCGGGCGTTCAGTTCATCGCGCAGGCGATGTTGCTTGGCGTACTTCATGTGTGTCACCTCCTTCCAGTTCGAGGGGGAAAGTAACGATACGGACGCGGTCAGACAGAACGGCTTTGTGACGCTTGTTGGTTGCTTCGCCCTCTCGATGCGCCTATTATCGAATGGACAGCATGGCAACAAAAGAGACAGAGTCGAACTTCGCTGTGAATCTCCGACGGCTGCTGCTGTTCGAGCACCGCACGGGTAAGGAAGCAGCTAGGACGCTCGGCGTCGACGTTGCGACCGTCTCGCGGTGGCTTACCGGCAAGCGCTACCCAAGCGCGCAGGTGCTGATCGGTATTGAGCGGCTGTACGGCGTGTCCCCCCGCGAGCTGGACGACGACCCCGTTGCGTTTGCGCAGCGACTTTCCGATCCGGTGCGCATGAAGTACGCCGAGGCGATGAAGGAACAGTCAGCGAAGGGAGAGGTAACAGCGGCGGACGCAGCTCGGCTCAGCGCGAAGATGGAGCGTGAGCGGAAGGCGGCAGTCGATCGGCTCAAGGTCGTGCAGATGAGGCCGAGGGGAGCCAGGAAGAAGTGAGTACCCCCGCCAGGAATCGAACCTGGGCACGTGGTTTAGGAAACCACTGCTCTTCCCCTGAGCTACGGGGGCTCGTTGCCGCCCATGGTACGTCCGGCTTCGGCCCGTCGCGCAAAGCCAGCGTCCATCGCAAGGCAAGTATCTATAACCGCTGCTCTATCCACTGAGCTACGGGGGCGGATAGTGCTTCTTACCAGGGACTTTCGGTGGTCGACGTCGAAACGGCGGTGCTCTCGCCTCGTTGCGACGTGGTTCGACGCAGTCTAGCCGCGCGACCTCCGGGACCATCGAGCAGCACGACGCGTGGGCGCTCACTCCTTCGAGTGCGAGCGCCTTCTGTCTGTCTCACGGGTGCCGATAGCTCTCCAATGGCGCGGTTGACGTTCGTTCGGTCACGGAGCATCGTCCTCGGCCTCGCGGTCGCGGTTGCGCTCTGTGTCGGTTCCTCCGCTCAGGCGGGCGTGAGCGTGCAGATCGGCGGTACGCCGAGCGCTGTCCCGCTCGCTTCGAACGACATCGCTGCCGCCGCTCGGGCACTCGCCCCGTCGACGACCGGCAATCAGTCGCTTGCGGTGCTCCTTGTCAACTTCGCCGACAACCGCTCGACTCCGTGGACGCCTGCCGTTGCACAGAGTGTCGTTTCGTCCGGCCTCAACTCCTACTACGGTGAGGCGTCGAACAACCGGACAAGCTTCACCGTCACGGCCTTCGGCTGGTATCAGCTCAGCGCTACGACCACCGGTTGCGACTACCTCGGCTGGGAGTCGGAGGCGTTCGCCCAGGCACGGGCGGCTGGGGTCGATCCGGCATCCTACAACCACGTGATGATCGTCCTCGCCCCGGTGCCGTACAGTGTTTGCGCCTGGGCCGGTCTTGGCGAACTCGGAGGTCCGGTCACCTGGATCAATGACCCGTTCCTCACCGTCCGGACGATCGCGCACGAACTGGGCCACAACTTCGGGCTCGACCATGCGAACGCCTGGGTCTGCCCCGCCGGCGCGATGATCGGGAGCGGTTGTGTCAGCCAGGCCTACGGGGACCCGTTCGACGACATGGGCATCGGGTCGTCCGGTTCCTACGAATTCTCGTCCTGGCACAAATGGCAGCTCGGCTGGCTCGACCCGAGCGAACAGCAGACGGTCAGCGCAACCGGCGACTACTCATTGGTTGCGGACGAAGCGGCGCGCGACAGCGGCGTCAAGCTCCTGCTCGTGCCACTCGCCAACGGCAGTTCGTACGCCGTCGAGACACGGTCGGCGACCGGTCAGTACGACAGTTCGATCGATCGGCGCGCGACGACGGGAGCTCTGATCAGGCTCGTCCCCACCGCGCTCGCCAGTTCGTCGAATGAAACGAACCTGATCGACGGCAACCCCGGCACCGCAACGTTCAGCGATGCAGCGTTCCAAGTCGGCGAATGTCTCAGCGATCCCGTCAACGATCTTGCGATCACGACGGTCAGCGCTTCGAACGGGAAGACTGTCGTCCATGTCGCCCTCGGCACGACCACCTGCGGTGGCAGTGGAGGCAGCAGTGGAGGCGGCGGTGGAACCAACGGGGGTGGCACCTTCAGCACCGGCGCCACGCTCAGTGTCAACGCCGGTGCCGTCAAGACAACCGTCGGCGGCACGATCAGCTACACGGCTGTCGTCTCGGCTATGACCGGCGATGGCGGCACGCAGCGTCACCTGTACGCGTCGCTCCCGGCCGGGGCTTCGCTCGTGCGTTCCACGTCCGACCACGGCTCTTGCGTACTGGTGGGGAGCACTGTCGACTGCAACCTCGGTGCCCTCGGTGCACCGAACACGGCCCAGGTGACGCTTGTCTTCAGGTTTGCCGAACCGGGAGCCTTCAGCCTGCCGTTCAGTGTCACAGCGGGACAACAAGGCGGCGACCTGACCAGCAGCGTGCTGACGGTCACGGGCACGGTTTTCGACCCGCGCGGTTCCGTTGCGCCGCCTCCGCCGGTCTCGACAGCCGGGAGCTTGACCGTCGGCTCGACGTTGTACGCCGTTCTCTCCGCTGCGGTGCGCTACGAGAA
>Ga0307373_10011468_pt1 | contig 12831 bp, 10 predicted proteins | sample OX2MG_FD_202534 | JGI IMG/M metagenome (GOLD analysis project Ga0307373, IMG submission 202534) | Soil microbial communities from Risofladan, Vaasa, Finland - OX-2 | ecosystem: Environmental > Terrestrial > Soil > Coastal area > Acid sulfate soil | place: Finland: Risofladan, Vaasa | collected... | reverse complement strand
ATCCGTCGGAAACTGTTGCCCCTGTGGGGTACAACTGGGCCATGCCCGTCCCCCTGTCGCCGTCGATCCCCTCGTCGTTCGCAGCCTTGGCCGCCCGGGTCTCCAACTGGGGACGGTGGGGTCCCGAGGACCAGCTGGGCACGCTCAACCTCATCGACCGGGCGGCGCGCCTTCGGGGGGTGGCGTCGGTGCGGGACGGGGAGGCATTCGCCCTGGGCCTGCCCCTGTCGGCCGAGGAGGGCATCCAACTGGGCTTCATCGAGGGTCGGGTCAACCCCACCCGGACCATGGTGAGCGTCGACGAGGTCATGGGCCCGGATCCGGGATGGATCGCCTTCTCGGAGGACGTGGTGACCCTGGCCACGCAGTGCGCCACCCATTGGGACGGCCTGGCCCATGCCGCCTACGGGGCCGGCCCCGACGGGCGCAGCCTCTACAACGGTGTTCCGGCCTCCTCCATCACCGAGGCCGGCGCCAGCCGGTTGGGCATCCACCTGGTCACGTCGCTGGTGTCACGGGGCGTGCTCCTCGACGTGGCCCGGTCGAAGGGCTCCGAGATCCTCGACCCGGGCTACCCGATCACTCCCGAGGACCTCGACGCGACATGCGCCCTCGCTGGGGTGAGCGTCGAGCCCGGGGACGTGGTGCTGGTCCGCACCGGCCAGGCCGCCCATCTGGCCCTTCCGGGCCGGCCGGGCCTCGGGGGGGGCGCCCCGGTCCGGGACCTGGTGGCCTACTCGTCACCCAGTCCCGGGCTGACCGTGGCCACCGCCGAGTGGTTCCACGGACACGACGTGGCCGCCGTGGCCATCGACACGCTGGTGCTCGAGGTCTTCCCGTGCGAGGACCCGGACCTCTTCCTCCCCGTGCACATCCTCCACCTGGTCGAGATGGGGATGACCCAGGGGCAGAACTGGTTCCTCGACGAGCTGGCCGACGCGTGCGCCGCCGACGGCCGGTACGAGTTCCTGCTGGACGCCACCCCCCTGCCCTTCACCAACGCCCTCGGTTCACCGGTCAACCCGGTGGCGCTGCGGTGAGCCCGCACCCCTGATCGGCCCGTCACCCGGCCCCGTCCGACCGCTTGGACGCGGCGTTGGCCGATGCCGCCTTCACCTGTGCGGTGCGGGACGAGGCCGCTCCCCCGCCCACCACCGGTCCGGTGCGGGGCAGCGGGACCTGAGACCCGGCCACCTCGGCGCCGGCCGGGGCCGGTCGCCCGGTGACCGACCAGTGGAGCAGGCGGGCCTGGCTGTCCACCAGGGAGGCGGTGCGGATGCCCCAGAACTCGAAGCCGTAGCGGTGACCGGCCACCTGGGCCAGCATGGCGATGAGCGTGCCCGCCGCGGCCATGGGGTCGGCGCCGGCCGGGGATCCCGAGGCCTCCCCGTGGGAGGCGATGACCCTTGCCAGTGTCACGGTGACGGCATTGAGCGCCCGGACCCGGAGGCCCTGGAACCGCAGGTCCCCTTCCACCGTGGTCAGCTCCACCACCCGGAACACGGCCCGGTTGCGCTCCCAGTACTCCATGAACTCCTCGACCACGGCCACCGCCGTGTCCCAGCTGGCCTCCTCCGACCAGTTCCCGTCGACCACGCCGGCCAGCACCCCGACCCCTTCCACCAGCTCCTCGGCCAGCACGGTGATGGCGGCCTCCACGTTCTCGAAGTACTGGTAGAAGGTCGCGGGCGACGTGCCCGCCTGCCGGGCGATGTCGATGACCTTGATCGAGCGCCACGGCGTGGCCACCAGCAGCTCGGCCGTACATGCGAGCAGCCGTTGGCGCGTGGCTCGCCCGCGCCGCCCGGGGACCCGCCCGTCGGTGGTGGCGATCAGCTCAGGATCTTCGGCGGGTGGCATGGCGGACCATGGTACCGAGGGCGTCCCCGGGTCGGCCACAGTGCGTGCCGGCCCGGGTCCGGGCACCATGGTGAGGAAGAAATCCCTGGCGAGTAGGGTAAACGTCATGGCGAACGGTCCGGTGCCACGCACCTTGACGCGAGCCCAGCAAGCCCGACGCCAACGTGTCGTCGACGCCGCCATGACGCTGGGGCTGGACGGAGGTTACGAAGCGGTCCAGATGCGCGACGTTGCGGCCCGGGCCGACGTGGCGATGGGCACCGTCTACAGGTACTTCACCAGCAAGGACCACCTGCTGGCGGCGGCGCTGGTGCACTGGGTCGAACAGCTCGACAGCCGCCTGGCCCAGCAGCCCGCCCAGGGCGACACCGCCGGCGAGCGTGTGATCGAGGTCCTGGACCGCGCGCTGCGCTCCATGGGCCGCCAGCCGCAGCTGGTGGGGGCGGTCTTCACCGCGCTGGCCTCCCCGGACCCGGCCGCCGTCGAGTGTCAGCAACAGGTGTCGGTGTTGATGGAGCGCATCATCACCCGGGCCATCGGCGAGCCCCATCCGCCCAACCTCGGGGACCGGGCACGGATCCTCGGCCACGTCTGGTACTCGGCCCTGGTGGGCTGGGTCAACGGCTGGAGCAACATGGGCCGCGTCCACGACGAGCTGGTCGTGGCCATCGGGCTCCTGCTCCCCTCCGACATCTACGCCCAGGTCTGACTGACCGCGGACCGGACCGGACCGGACCGCCCCGGGGACGGGTCCGGTGCCCGGGGCGCCCATGTCCGGGCATGACGCCGTCCGGCACTGGTGCCGGGGTACCGTCTGGCATGCCATCAGCCATCGAGGTACACGGGCTGTCGAAGGAGTTCGGCCAGCTGCGGGCCGTGGACAAGCTCAGCTTCGAGGTGGAGGCGGGCCGGGTGACCGGCTTCCTCGGCCCGAACGGTTCGGGCAAGACCACCACCCTCCGGATGCTGCTCGGGCTGGTCTCCATCACCGAGGGCACCGCCACCTTCGGCGGCCGCCGCTACGTGGAGCTGGACCACCCGATCCATCACGTCGGGGCGGTCCTCGAGGCGACCAGCTTCCATCCGTCCCGCAGGGCCGAGGACCACTTGAGGTCCGTGGCCATCGGTGCCGGCATCCCGCTCGAGCGGGTGGACGAGACCCTGGAGCTGGTGGGTCTGGCCGACGTGTCCCGCCGTCGGGTGGGAAAGTTCTCGCTCGGGATGCGCCAGCGGCTGCAACTGGCCACCGCCCTGCTCGGGGACCCGGAGATCCTCATCCTGGACGAGCCGTCCAACGGCCTCGACCCGCAGGGCATCCAGTGGCTCCGGACCTTCATCCGCCATCAGGCCTCCATCGGCCACGCCGTCCTGGTCTCCTCCCACCTGCTCTCGGAGATGGAGGAGACGGTCGACGACGTGGTCATCGTGTCCCACGGCCGGCTGGTCCTCCAGACCACCCTGGCCGAGCTGGCCTCCCGGGCCGGGACCAGCACCGGAATGCGGGTCCGGACGCCCGAGCTGGAACGCCTGCGAGCCGTCCTCGACGCCATCCCCGTGGGGTACTCGCAGTCCGGCCCCGACACCCTGACCATCGACGGTGCCACGCCCGAATGGTTCGGCCCCTTGGCCGCCCAACACCAGATCGTCCTGTACGAACTGGTCCACGACCGGGGCACCCTCGAAGACGTCTTCCTCACCCTGACCCACGGTTTCGACGCCGCAGATCCGACGACCATGGGCAGTCATGCGGGCGCCGGGGGTGTGGCGTGATCGCCATCATGCGTTCGGAGTGGCTGAAGCTGCGGACGACCGCGGTGCCGTGGGTCCTGACCGGCATCGCCCTCATCGTCAACGCCCTCCTCATCCTGGTCATCTTCCTCACCCGGCCCGACGTCAACGTCCAGGGCGGGAGCGCGCCGGGCTACACCATTCCCCACACCACCCAGCAGCTCCGCAACCTGGTGGGATCAGGATTCCAGGGCTACCTCTTCGCCCTCCTGCTGGGGACGCTGATCGTGACCACGGAGTTCCGACACAAGACCGTCACGACCTCGTTCCTGGTCACGCCGGTGCGGTCGATGCTGGTGGCCGGCAAGCTCCTCACCGCCGCCGTCCTCGGAGCGATGCTGGCCGTGGTCATGCTGGCCGGGACCGTCATCGGGGCCGGTCTGACCCTGGCCGCCCGGGGCGGCTCCTTCTCCGACATGGTCCACCAGATCCCCGCGGTGGCGCCGGGTTTCATCCTGGTCTTCGCGCTCTTCGCGATCCTCGGGGTCGGGGTGGGGTCGGTCCTGACCAACCAGGTGGCCGCCATCATCGTGGTCCTCGGTTGGTTCATCATCCTCGAGGGCATCCTGACCAGCCTGGTCCACAGTGCCTTCAAATGGGTGCCCACCGGGGCGGCGGTGGCTGCTTCCAACCTCACCCGTGACCGCGGTGCCAACTTCGGCCTGTTCCCCTGGTGGCAGGGTGCCCTGCTCATGCTGTTCTACGGCCTGTTCTTCGCCGTCCTCGGGTCGCTCATCCTGACCCGCCGCGACATCACCTGAGCCGGGGGTCGAATGCCCGTCCCACGGCTTCGACGATGACCACCCGTAGGCTTCGACGATGACCCGCACGTCCCCGGGGGACAGGCTCCCCTCCCACGGCATCGATGCCGAGCAGGTGTTGGCCCGGATGGCAGACCTCAGGGTGGACGACCGGGACTGGCGGAGCGGTCGGGTCTTCAGCCTGGTGTACTCGGCCGGCGAGTCCGTCCACGAACTCCTCGAGCGCGCCGGCACCCTGTACTCGGCGGAGAACGCCCTCAATACCGCGGTGTTCCCCAGCCTCGGGCGGATGCAGGAGGACATCGTGTCCATCTCCATCGGGCTGCTGGGCGGCGACGGCCTCCCGCCGGAGGAGCAGCGCGGCGTGCGTGGGTACCTGACGTCGGGAGGTACGGAGTCCCTGTTGCAGGCGACCAAGACCGCCCGCGACTGGGGCCGGGCCCGACGGGGCGGCCAACGGCCCAACATGGTGCTGGCCACCAGTGCCCACGCTGCCTTCGAAAAGGCGGCCCACTACTTCGACGTGACCTCCCGGCGCATCCCGGTCCGGCCCGACTACTCGGCCGACGTCGATGCCATGGCCGATGCCATCGACGACCAGACCGTCCTGGTGGTGGCATCGGCGCCCTCGTACCCCCAGGGCGTCATCGACCCGGTGCCCGAGCTGGCCGCCCTGGCCTCGGAGCGCGGCATCCTGTGCCACGTCGATGCCTGTCTCGGGGGCTTCCTCCTCCCCTTCCTGCAACGTCTGGGCCACGTGGAGAAGCAGTGGGACCTGTCCGTGCCCGGGGTCACCTCCATCTCCGCCGACCTGCACAAGTACGGCTACGCGTCCAAGGGCATCTCGGTGATCCTGTACCGGGACCGCGAGCTGGCCCGGCTCCAAACGTTCGTGACCACCAATTGGCTGGGCGGCCGGTACGGGTCACCCTCCATGGCCGGGACCCGACCGGCCGGGCCCATCGCCGCCGGCTGGGCCGTCCTCCACCACCTCGGCGAGGACGGGTACCTACGCCTGGCCGACGACGCCCATCGCGCGGCCACGACCCTCATGTCGAGGGTGCGCGGGACGCCCGGGTTGTCCCTGCGGGGAGCCCCCGACGCCACGGTGCTGGCCTTCGGCGGGGACCCGGCCGACGGGCGGATCGACGCCTTCGCCCTGGGCGACGGACTGGCCGAGCGCGGAGGTTGGTTCTTCGACCGCCAGAACCATCCCGACAGCCTGCACGCCACGGTCCAGGCCGGCCACCTGGCCGTGGTGGACCAACTCGGCTCCGACATGGCCGCGGTGACCGGCGAGCTCCTCGGCTCGGGTCGAAGGGCCGAGGACCGGGCCACGACGTACGGGACGGTCTGAGCCCCCGCCCTGACCCTTGCCCGGACGAGGGCATTGGTCTAGACATGCCCGGTGCCGTCGACCGCGCCGACCGCACCAGGCCGTGCCGGACGGAGCTCGCTGCCGGAGGGCCGCCGCACCGCAGCACCGCCCCGGTCGGGGGTCGGCCACGGTGGCGGGGCGGCGTGACCGGCGTCGGGACCGGAAGGAGGTGACGATGGACCGCAAGTGGTGGACGCTGATCGCCGTGTGCACCGGCACGTTCATGTTGCTGTTGGACATCACGGTGGTCAACGTGGCCCTCCCCGACATCCAGTTGTCCCTCCACTCGTCGTTCGCCGATCTGCAGTGGGTGGTCGACGCCTACGCGCTCACCCTGGCCGCTTTCCTCCTCACCGCCGGCGTGGTCGGCGACATGTTCGGTCGGCGCCGCATCTACGCCGTCGGAGTGGTCATCTTCACGTTGTCCTCCCTCTCCTGCGGGCTCTCCACATCGGCCCTGATGCTCAATCTGTCGAGGGCGGCCCAGGGCGTGGGGGGCGCCGTCATGTTCGCCACCTCGCTGGCCCTGATCGCGCAGGCCTTCGCCGGACGTGAGCGAGGCACGGCCTTCGGCGTCTACGGGGCGGTGCTGGGCGGGGCCATGGCCGTCGGACCGCTGCTGGGCGGGGCCGTCACCAGCGGCATCGGGTGGCGATGGATCTTCTTCATCAACCTGCCCCTGGGTGTGATCGCCGTGGTGATCTGCCTGTCCCGGGTGCAGGACTCGCGGGACGCCGCCCAACGCCGCATCGACTGGGCCGGGTTCGTGACCTTTTCGGCCTCGCTGTTCCTGCTGGTCTACGCCCTGGTGAAGGGCAACGCCAAGGGGTGGTCCAGCCCGACGATCGTCGGGCTCCTCGTGGGCTCGGGGGTACTGATGATCGCCTTCCTCATCGCCGAGCGGCTGCAACGGGATCCCATGCTCGACCTGACACTCTTCACACGACCGGCCATGGACGGCGTCTCGCTCGCCGCATTCACACTGTCGGCGTCGATCTTCGCCTTGTTCCTCTACCTGACGCTCTACCTCCAGGACGTACTGGGGTACGGGCCCTTCGCCACCGGGCTGCGATTCCTGCCCGTGACCGTACTGGCCTTCTTGGTGGCACCGGTGGCGGGAAAGCTGACCGTCCGGATCCACTCGCGCTACCTCCTCGGGGCCGGCCTCCTCATGGTGGCCGTGGGGTGCGCGCTCATGACCGGGGTCCGGGCCGACTCCTCATGGACGGTACTGCTTCCGGGCTTCATCCTCTCCGGCATCGGCATCGGCGTCACCAATCCCGTGCTGGCCTCCGCCACGGTGTCGGTGGTGCCTCCCGAGCGGAGCGGCATGGCCACGGGCTCGTCGAGCACCTTCCGACAGGTCGGACTCGCCACCGGCATCGCCGGGCTGGGCGCGGTGTTCCTGAGCCAGGTCCGCACCAACACCGTCAGCGCGTTGACGGCGTCGGCCGGCGGTCAGGTCGTCCTCGCCCACAGCGGCTCCCGGTTGAACGCCGCCATCACCGGGAGCGGCATCCACTATGCGGCGGCGGCGGTGCCCGGTGCCGCGGCCCGCCAGGCGCTGATCGCCGCCTACAGGAGCGGATTCGCCACCACCCTCGACCGTCTGATGGTCATCGGCATGTTCATCGCCTTCGCCGGCGCCGTGGGCTCACTGGTGCTGGTTCGGCAACGGGACTTCGTGCCCAGTTACGGCCCGGGAGAACTGGGACCCGCGAATGCAGGGCGCGCTCCGGGCCCTCGCCGGCCGAGGCATGCCCACTCGAAGCGCCGAGGGGCGGGAGCCAAGCGTCCGAGCGCACCGGCCCGACCGGCCGAGCGACCGCGCCAGGCCATGGGGTCCTCGATCGCCTCGGGCTGACGGGCGCCCCCCGTGCCGCCCGTGCCGCCGACCGAGCCCGATTCCGGGCGTCCGCTGACCGAGCCGCACCCGTCGCGCCTCCCGCTCGACCACCCGGACCGCACCCGGATCCTCGACGCGCACTCCGCAGCCATGGCGCGCGGCGAGGCCGGGTACCCCGACCCCGGCAGCGGCCTCTTCGTCATGACGGCGGCGACCCTGCTGGCGCGGTCGGAGTGCTGCCGGTCGGGATGTCGCCACTGCCCGTACCGAATCTGAGCCGGACCCCCTGGGCCCGACCTGGGCGGACCACCTAGGGTTCCCTCCGGGCACGGGCACGTCCGAGCGGACGCCGCCGCGATCCACCACCTGAGGAGATGGCTATGAAGACGAGGCTCACCGACGTTCTCGGGATCGAGCACCCGGTCATGCTGGCCGGCATGGGAGGGGTGTCCTACGCCCCGTTGGTCACCGCGGTATCAGAGGCCGGCGGCTTCGGGTGCCTCGGGGCCTCGACCATGAGCACCGAGCGGATGGTGGCCGAGATCGCCGAGGTCAGGTCGGCCACCGACAAGCCATTCGGCGTCGACCTGCTGACGGCCATGCCGGGCGACCTGGTGGGCCAGGTGGAGCAGATCATCTCCGGTGGCGCCTCGGTCTTCGTGGCCGGGCTCGGAGTCCCCGCCGAGGTGGTCGACCTGTGCCACCGCAACGGCGTCCTGGTGGTCAACATGTGCGGCAAGGTGGACCACGCCCGCCGGGCGCTGGAGGCGGGGTGCGACATCGTGGTGGCCCAGGGCACCGAGGCCGGCGGCCACACCGGACAGGTGGCCACCATGCCCCTGGTCCCTCAGATCGTCGACGCGGTCGGCTCCCACATCCCGGTGGTGGCGGCCGGGGGCATCTTCGACGGGAGGGGGCTGGCCGCGGCGCTGGCCCTGGGCGCCGACGGCGTGTGGGTCGGCACCCGGTTCATCGCCACGCCCGAGGCACGCGGCGTGGCCGGGTACAAGGACGCCCTGATGCGGACCAAGGAGGACGGCACCACCGTCAGTCGGGCCTTCTCGGGCAAGACCATGCGGGTGGTGCGCAACGCGTACACGGGCTTCTACGAGGAGAACCCCGGCGAGCTTGCGCCGTTCCCCGCCCAGCTGGGCAGGTCCATGGAGGACGGGGCGTTCCATCTGGGCGGGGGCGAGGACACCCCAGGGATCGACCCCGAGCGCGAGTGCTACCCGACCGGCCAGGGGGTGGGGGCCATCCAGACGCTGATCCCGGCGGCCAGCATCGTGGCCCAGATGGTCGACCAGGCCGAGCTGGTCCTCGCCCAGCTGGGCGCTCCCGGAGCGGGCTGACCCGTCCGTCGGACCGGGCCCCCGTCAGTCGGGCTGCAGCACGGCCCGGTCACCGGCGCGCAGCCCGGCGATGATGTCCCGGTAGGCGCCCGCCGAGTCGTCCCCGAGCGCGTCGGTCTCCAGCCAGCGCATCCCGTGCTCACCGCGGTGGCGGTCGACGCCGTACAGTCCGAACCGGGGCTCGTACGACCCCCACTCGTAGTTGTCGACCAACGACCAGTGCCAGTAGCCGGTCACCGGGACGCCGTCGTCGACCGCCGCCACCACCGCCGCCAGGTTGTCGCGCAGGTAGCGGGGACGGTCCCAACCGTCCAGCCTGGGCAGGGCGCGGCCGTTGCGGACCCGGTTGCACAGCCCGTTCTCGACCACCCAGATCGGGAGCCCGGGGGCAAGGTCGCGCTGGACCGACAGCCAGCGGGCCAGCCCGGGTGGGTCGGGGACGTCGTCCCACAGCTCCCGGATGGGCAGGGGGTTGCGCCCGCCCGCGGTGCGATGGCCGGGCAGCCGGAAGTGCCGGGACACCGATGGGTCGTACCAGTCGAGCCCGAGGGCGTCGAGCGTCCGCTCGTGGGGACTGTCGTAGACGGCGTCCACGGCGCGCCGGGGAACCGGCCGGCGGCGGTGCACCAACCGGTCGGCCCGACCCGTACCGGCACCGCCGCGCCGGCGGCCGTACGGGGCCGTCCCCGCACCCAGTCGCCGGGCCAGCCGTTCGGTGACCCCGGTCGGGGGCAGGAGCGCGTCGTGGGCCCGAGCGCGATCCGCCAACCAGGCGTCCACCCCACCCCGTTCGACCCCCGCGCCCCTGGCCAGCAGCACATCGGTCAGCATGCGGTCGTGGGCATAGGTGCTCATGCAGCTGTTGTTGGTTGTGACCTGGGCATCGGGGCGGGCGCGGTGGATGGCCTCGTACCCCCGGACGTGGGCCGTCACGAGGTGATCGGTGGCGATGGCGGCGTCCTCGAAGGCCAAGTGCCTCCCGGGCGGGAACATGCCGAGCAGCCAGGAGCCGATGGCCAGGACGTTGATCTCGTTGATGGTGACCCACCGGCGGACCCAGGGAGCCAGGGCCTCGACGGCCACCTCGACCCACGCCGCGTAGCGGTCGGGGGCGTCGGGCCGCAGCCAGAGATCGTCGCCGAGCCACGCCGGATGGGTGAAGTGGTGGAGGGTCACGAGCGGCTCGAGCCCCCGCTCGACGCACCCGCGGACGATGGTGGCGTACGAGGCCAGGGCCGAGGCATCGACCCCCCCGGCGTCGGGCCAGACCCGGGCCCACTCCACACCGAGCCGGAAGCTGTCGCACCCCAGGCCGGCGGCGCGGTCGAGGGCTTCTTCGGGGCGCTCCCAGAAGCCCACCGCGTTCCCCGAGGGCTCCACCCTCCCGACCTGCTCCCAGGCCGACCAGTTGTTGGCCGGCTGCCCGGGACCGTTGAACCCCCCCTCCACCTGGTACCCGGCGGTGGCCACGCCGAAGAGGAATCCCTCGGGCAGGCACGGTGCGGCGGCCCGGCCCACAGGCTGCTTTGCGTTGGTGGACACCGTCTCCCCCTTTCCTCCCCGTGCCCGGTGCCGGTCACCCGTGCCGGATGGCGATGGTAGCTTGCGCCCCGGCACACCCCGCGGGCCGCACCCGGCGTGGGCTTACCGTGATCCGATGACGACCCGACCCGAGACCGCGTGGACCGGCCCGACGACCGGCCAGACCCCGTGAACGGTACCCGGCCCGATCCCGAGAGGATCCCCGTGGTGGTGGCCTCGGGCCAGACCATCGAACGTGCCGATCCGGTCACACCGGTCGACCTGATGGAACGGGCCTGCGAGCAGGCCCTGGCCCACGCGCCGGGGCTCCGGGGAGCGGTCGACCGCCTGTCGGTGGTCGACGTCATGACGCGGTCCGGACCGGCGCCGGCGTCCGAGCTGGCGCAGAGGGTCGGGGTCGACGCGCCGGTCCGTGAGGTGTCCACCATCGGGGGAAACACCCCCCAATGGCTGGTCAACCGGGCCTCGTCCGACATCGCTGCGGGTCGGCTGTCGGTCACGCTCATCGTCGGCGCCGAGGCCATCCGGTCCTCCCGGTCCCGGCGGGCCGCCGGCCTGCCGCACGGCCAGGGGACCACCGGCCTGCCCGCCGACCCCGTGGTCGGCGACGACGCCCCCGGGGTGGGACCGGCCGAGTCGGCCATCGGCCTCCTCGTACCGGTCCACGTCTACCCGATGTTGGAGAGCGTGCTGGCCTCGAGGGCCGGCCACGACGCCCCCGGCCACCGCCGGGCCATGGGAGGGCTGATGGCCCCGTTCACCGCCGTGGCCGCCGACAACCCCTTCGCCTGGTTCCCCGTCCGACGGGACGCCGCCGAGATCGCCACCCCCTCGCCCGACAACCGCATCGTGTGCGAGCCGTACACCAAGCTGATGACGGCCTTCCTGGGGTCCGACCAGGGCGCGGCCATCGTGGTCTGCTCGCTGGCCGCGGCCCGGCGGGCCGGTGTGGCCGACCGGGCCGTCTTCGTCTGGTCCGGCGCCGAGACCGTGGACGTCAGGTTCCCCGCCTCCCGTCCGGACCTGGGCCGGTCACCGGCCATTGCCGCGGCCGGACGGGCCCTGTTCGACGCGGCATCGGTCGCAGCCGGGGCCGGGGCCGCCGTCGGCGTCGACGACCTCGAGTGGTTGGACATCTACTCGTGCTTCCCCTCGGCGGTGGAGATGGCCACGGCTGCTCTGGGGATCGCCCGGGACGACCGCCGCGGGCTGACCGTCACCGGGGGGCTCCCCTACTTCGGCGGGCCGGGGAACAACTACACGACCCATGCCATCGCCTCGCTGACGGATCGGCTTCGCAACGGGGCGCCGGGGGGTCTCGGGATGGCCACCGGCGTGGGCTGGTTCGTCACCAAGCACGCCCTCGGCATCTACGGCTCGCGGCCTCCGCCGGGAGGGTTCCGGCGCGGCGACACCGGCGGGGCCCAGTCCCTGATCGACGACTCGGCGGTCGAGACGGCCGCCGGGGTGGACGAGGCCACCCCGGCCGTCGTCCTGGCCGCCACCGTGGTGCGGGACCACGACGGCCAACCGACCGGCGCGCCGCTCATCGCCCGGCTGCCCGACGGTCGGCAGATGGCGCTGGCCCCGGCCGACGACGAGGTCGTCGAGGCGATGGGCGCCCTCGACGTGCCGGGCCTGGTCGGAAGCTCGGTGGTCGTCCGGCCCGGTCCGGCGCGCTACCGTCTGGCGGCAGACTGACCGCTCACGGGGAGACCGCAATGTCCGAACTGCTTCGTCAACGCCGGGGACACATCGAGATCCTGACCATCAACCGGCCGGAGGCCCGCAACGCCATCAACGGCGCGGTGTCACGGGGGTTCTCGGCGGCGTTCGACGAACTGGAGGCCGACGACGACTGCTGGGTGGTGATCGTCACCGGCAGTGGGGACAAGGCGTTCAGCGCCGGCATGGACCTGAAGGCCTTCACCGCCGGCGAGGCCGGCGAGATCATGGGGGCCAAGGGAGGCTTCGGGGGCATCGCCCAGCGGGACTTCCCGAAGCCGATCATCGCCGCCGTCAACGGGTCGGCCCTCGCCGGAGGGTGCGAGATCATGCTCTCGTGCGACCTGGTCGTGGCGGTCGAGGAGGCCAGGTTCGGCATCCCCGAGGTCAAGCGGGGCCTGATGGCCGGGGCCGGGGCGCTCATCCGGCTGCCCAAGCGGATCCCGCCGGCCGTCGCCCTCGAGCTGGCCCTGACCGGGGACCCCATCGACGCCCAACGGGCCCTGGCCCTCGGGCTGATCAACCGGGTGGTCCCGGCCGACAGGCTGATGGAGGAGGCCCTGGCCCTGGCCGGCGCCA
>Ga0307373_10011467_pt1 | contig 12833 bp, 14 predicted proteins | sample OX2MG_FD_202534 | JGI IMG/M metagenome (GOLD analysis project Ga0307373, IMG submission 202534) | Soil microbial communities from Risofladan, Vaasa, Finland - OX-2 | ecosystem: Environmental > Terrestrial > Soil > Coastal area > Acid sulfate soil | place: Finland: Risofladan, Vaasa | collected... | reverse complement strand
GCGATCGGGATCCCTGTGATGGCTGGTTGGTATTGAATACCAGGGCAGGCGATCGCGAATAGGTGTTGTGAAGGAAGTCATCATCATTGACCAGAAAAATCTTGCTTCCCTTTGGGACGACGGTAACGTGCGGGACAAAGACTTTGCCCTTCTGATCGATGATCGCGCGGCCCGGCGTAATCGCGCCTGGAGCGCCTTCGATGGAAACCACGGCATCCGCGATAGGGGTGGCGCCCACCTCGACTCTGCCCGCGACCGTTCCTGCAAATGCCGGCATGACGCAGAGAGATAGCACGCTTGCTACAAGCGGAACACCGATACTGAGGTACTTCATGTCTGTTCTCCTTCATTGGCACTGCGATAAATGCAGGCCCGATGGCGCCCTAGTGGGTTTGGACCGAGGCGGCCCCGTCTTCAGCAGGCGCCGGCTGATTGGACTGTGGACATAATAAGGCTTCACGAATGGGCTTTCATCCCCTAATTGGCGGATTCGCGCGTAATTGCCGGTAGAACGGCGCGCGGACGCCGTGTAACGCCCGGGACGGGGTCGCTCTTCTCTGGATCCACGCATTGCAGGCCGGCCAATAATCGTCTGGCCGCGGCCTCCGGATCAAGATACGCAGCCGCACCCGGGTCGGCCGATCGGATACTCGGTACATCTACGAGGGGCGGTGTATGGACAGCGGGGCGGAGTCTTGAGCGTGCCGCGGATCTCGTCCTTCAATCGAGTGGAGGGCTGGATGCGCGCACAATCGGTGAGAGGTATAATAATCCGGGAGAAAATGATGCGAATACCAGGAGACGCATGACCGCGGAAGCCAACATTTTGCCTGGACCGACGATGAGATTGAGGATGATCTTCGCGCCTATTCCGGAGTCCCGCCATCCGATGCGGTTCATGCGAGCAACTTGGTGCTGCAGTGGATGAGATTAGAACCGGGGAATGCGCCGTGAAGAGGACTTATCGCTTTGTCCAACCGAGCGGCACAGTTCTATGCTGGATGCCCGGCGTTGGGGATGTAACCCTCCCGGTAGTACAGGGGATCTTCAAGCATGCAGCGCCAGAAGCGCTTTTTGAATTGCTCAAGGATCCGAAGATTGCGCAAAAGTACACCCTTGAAGCGCTTCGAGTGCCGCCCTGGCCGGTGCTAAAGCACTTCCCGCGGCAGTGGCTCAAGACCTGCCTGGCCAGCGCGGATTTGCCTGCGGGCCGCCGCCGCGCATTGGAGTTCATGCTGTCGTGATCATATCCGGTTCGCGGCGTCGAGGACGGACAAGGTTACTGCTGCTCCTCGCGGGAGGTGACAAGTCAGCGCAGCCACGGAGATTAGAGTGGCGATCACTGGGGGTCTTGCGTCGCGATAGTCCGGCGCACGGGAGAAGCAGTGGCTCACGTAGCCGTCGTAGAGTCATCCTCGCTCTTGCAGAAGCCACTCTATAGAGGTAGCGCGAGTGTGTCACGAAAGCGTGTTCGCAGGTTTCGCACCGTTTGCACGGCGGCTGCGGCCTGAGCAGCTGTGGCGCTCGAACCGGGGTAACGGAAAGCCACGGCATAGACGCTGAGGCTTATTAACTGAGGCCGCAACATGGCCCAGGCGGGATATGCCGGCAGGCAGAGGTCCAAAAGTGACTCCAGGTCGTGGGTCCTGCCGAAGGCAATGCCAGCCTCCTCAAGGGCAGCCTTGAGGTACTTCTCCGCGCACTGCTGCGCGTGAAAGCATGCAGCGTCATGGTTAAGATGCACTCGTGCGCGCCGCTCCCTCCGAGCACTCGCGTAGTCACCCTCAGCCTTTTCAATCCACTCGGATGTCAGCGGATTCATAGAGGACCTTCCCTTCGCGGAGAGCGTCGCGCAGGAAGAAGTCGCCCAGGCGCACCCTTCGCTCGATCTCCTGGCGTGAGCGCACAATCACGTCGAGGGGCCAGCCGACGCGCCCGAGCTGCTGACGGATGCGCAGCGCCTGATCGACGCTGTTGCCCTGGTAGTCCATGACCACGAGAAGATCCACGTCACTTTCCAACCCGGCATCGCCGCGGGCCTGCGAGCCGAAGAGAAGAATACTCTCCGGATGAAACCGATCCGCGATCTCTCTCGCAACTCGGCGGATCTCGTCAGTACCCATCGATCAACCCCTGCCGTTAATGCGGACTTCTGAGATGTCGTTCGCCCGAGCCGGACGGCTATCGGGCCTGGTTCGTCCTATTTCGTCGAACAGCATTGTATCACATCTCGTGGCTCATTACCTATAAAACCGCGCTCTTCGCGACAAAACCTACGACTGGGCTGACATCGCTCGGCGCAACTGGATAATGTCCCTCACCATCCTTGAGAATAATGGTGATTTGCCCACCCAGTTCTCGATATCGTTCTTCCACTACGCGTGTATTGTCATTCAGCCAGGGGTCATGACTGCCGCAAACGTGGAGAATGGGCACGCCGGCGTGGGCAAGGGGCGCCAGGCTGTCTACCAGCCCCGCTTGTACGCGATGACTACGCATGATCGGGTTCACGGCGTAAATAGCGGAAACCTTATCGGGATTTTCAATGGCCCAGGCATAGACCTCACCGGCTGCTCCGCCATCGCCTTCCATCACTGGCTTCCTCGAGAATCCGGCGCCGGCGAGATGCTGAAAGACAGCGTCCCAGGCGGAGGCGCTCGGCCCGTCAGCGTTATACGGGACCGGCCCGGTCACGATGTGAAAGCCTTTCGCCAGCAGAGCCAGATCAACCAGCGCGTCCCGGTCCACGAAATCCGCGCGGAATATCCAGGGCTTGCCGGAAGCCGCAGCTTTTGGCTCAATCACGCTGATCGCTCCCTCAACGCCCGGCAGTGAAAAAGTATAACGATTATAACATTCCGTAAAAAGTGGTCCACGACAGGTGATGCCGGTCCCTTCCGCGGGAAACACCCGGTACGAGCTGGCAATGCTGTAGAAGGTCGTACGGGTGAACTTCGGTCCCACGAAAGCGGGTGGGGCCGGCCTGTATTCCTGAACACCCTGCACGATGAAGTCGGCGATCGGCTCGGGATCACGCAGGCTGTGGGGATGATGGCCACATCCATCTTTGATCATCACCGAGATCCGGCCGCCGAATTGCTGGTAGATATTCTCGATGGCCGTAGAAAACTTACCCCGGAGCGGATCCAGACTTCCGCAGATGTGAAGGATGGGAACGTCGAACCCCGCCAGCAGCCCGAGATTCGACAGCGCTTCCTGGTTGGCGCCCGGGTTGTCAGCGTAGACGCAGGAGACTTTATCGGGGTTGCGCGCGGCCCAGGTATACTCGTATTCTCCGCCGCGGCTCATGCCGATGAACGCTGGTTTCTTCGAAAGTCCATGCCTTTCCGTCAGAAACCGGTACCAGGCGTCCCACTCTTTGCCGGGTCCGCGCTGGATATAGGCGACGTGAAAGCCCCGCTTGAGAAGCTCGATCTCGGCCTGCGGCTCGTGATCCCAATAACAGCCCCTCCAGGACCACGGCTTGCCGGGCGCCGCATCCCCTGGAACGATCACGATGCAGCGAATCTGGCCCTCCGGCCCGGGATTGACGCCGAAATACTCACTCTCCGGCGCTTTGAACGGTGTGATGTCCAGGGACTGCTCGTCCATCACGAAGTCGTATCGCGCGAACCCATCGCGCCATCTCGATGATTTATCATCGAGAGTGGTCGCATCACCGTCGAACTTCGTCCCTTGTTTCGCGTTAACTGCCTGGTTGACTGCCATTGTTTCTCCCGTTCTGCCCGCCAGTGGTCCCGGGGAAAGGAGCCGGCTGCGGAGCCTCTTCGCATATCATCCGGATCGGTATCTTTCACCCTTCCAACATGCCGCGGATCGACTCATTCTGCCCAGCTTCGGCTTTAAGCGGAAACCATGCGATCCTGTCACATTCGCCGGATGCAAAGGGTATGGCCGACTTTGCCGTAATGCCACTCCAGCAGCTCTCCAATCGGCGGGGTGATCGAGCCGGCCCTGTCAAGACTCATAACGGCCGTTTTTTTCGCCTCGTTTTCGGACGTCAACGAATCGCCGGCGTTATCGGAGGAGCGGTAATGTAGGCCAACCACGCGAATTACGTGGAGGAGTAAGCAGCGCCTCCACGCGATAACTCGCCGCCGTCGAGAGCGACAGCCGCGCGAATTACGCGCAGGAGTATAATAACGCCGGATTGGGAGCGTGACAGAAAGGAGCCGAGCGTCATGTACGCCGGATATTCGAAAGCAGAAATAGTGTCTCGCGGCAGGGCCATTTACGAACAAAAGCTCAAAGCCCGCATCGGGGAGCAAAACGTCGGCAAATGGCTCATGATCGATGTCGATTCCGAAGATTACGATGTCGACGACGATGCTCTAAGCGCCTCCGGACGACTGCGTGAGCGCCACCCGGGCGCAGCGCTATACGCCATGAAGATTGGCGAGGCCGTGCCTATTCGCATCGGCGCACGATTCGCCCGTGGCAAACTATGATCACAGGCCGAGTCAATCAGGACATCGAGGCTGTCGTCGTCTCACGAATAGGAAACAGCGTCGCTTCCCCGCTTGACGTCGAGTTTGTTATCGACACGGGATTCAATGATTACGTCACGCTAACACCGAGCCTCGTAGCTGCTCTCCAGCTCCAATACCAATACACGAGCGAGGCAGTGTTGGCCAACGGCGCCATTGTCAGCATTAATGGCTACCAGGCGGAAATCGAATGGGATGGTCGCGAGCGAACCATACCGGTTTATGAGTTGGACAGCGGCCCTTCGATCGGCATGGCACTGCTGGAAGGCCATCGCTTGTGTATGGATGTTGTTGATGATGGTCTTCTGACGATTGAACCCATGCCCTGAACCGTACTGGCGCCTGCCAGCAATCCCCGGAGATGGAAACCAACGAGGGTGCAACTCTGGGTATCCAACCAGGCCGATGTCCTTCGCCTGTCCACGCACGCCGGAGAGGCTCCTGACGCAAGCAGATTCGTGAGTGCCCCCGAGGGAATGTCCCTCCCCCGGGGGCGTTTTGTCGCCCATTCGGCACGCCAACACGTTTAAGCCGAAGGTTCACTCGTAAAGTCGTCGCGTTCTGCTGTTGAACTACCCCCGCAGTTTTCGATGAGCAATCATCCCTCGATAACTTATTATCGAGGAATTGGAGCGGAGGACCGGATTCGCACCGGCATTCGACGGGTCTCGACCCACGGCGCTTGATTTGGCGATCGGCGACGGAATGCTGAAGCTGGAGTGATAGTCTGACTTTTGTGTGGTCTAGGCGCTGCCTCTACCTTGTTGGGCTATCTCGCCGTGCCTCGATAGTTATCTATCTAGAATGGCGAGAGCAGGACTCGAACCTGCACTGGGACGCTTAACCTTCAGCCTGAGCTTCAATCTTAATCTGCACTCCAAGACTATTCTACCGCAGATCTTCGGAATCAGGCAAACAGGTAGCCAAAAAACACCTCACCCACTTTTCGCTCATTCACTTCAGCGTTATTCGCTTCTTCACGCGCGAATTTCACTGCTTGCTGCAGCTTTTCGACTCGTTCCAGCAGCGCATTGACTCGCTGCGCTGGCAGAGCGCCGGAAAACTTTACGGTTCGCCAGTGGCCCACGGTGACGTCTTCATAGTAGACTTCCACCTGCGCCGGATGTTCGTGCGTAGCTTCGGCTTTAACGTGATTGCGTGGGACCTTCTTCGTGCGCAGCGTCTGGATGGGCTCAGTTGCCCAGCAGTCAGCCGAGGCGTCGAATACCCAGGTGTCGGCCGCGTCCAGGATCGGCAGCTTTCGCACAAAGGTGTACAGGTCTACAAGCTGCTTTTCCAGAAACAAGAGATAAGTGGCGGGGACCTGCGATAAGAGAGTCCTGCCGTCCACGACGATATCGGCTTTCGCCTCGCAGTTCGCCCAATCTTTTGTCGCGGTTACGTCGAACAGCTTCTGCAGCACCTCGGCCGTCTCGCGGATCATCTCCTCCGCTTTAACCTGTACCTTCGTAGACTCGGGCGGCAGGGTCTCTCCCTCTTCGTCTTTCGGCCGGTAGGTGCGCGAGATGCCTGTAAGAAGCGCCGGTTTCTGAAGCGCGTGGTGCGCCTCGGTGAGCTCCTGGAGCGACCGGCTCTTAACACCCTTCTCCACTGCAATAATCTGGTTCAGTCGCGGCATATTTTAATTCCTCTCTCTGGAATCAAAGATTCCAGAAGATGATGCAGTCACCATCTTCACTATAGACTGTCACGACTGAGTACGCCGCGCCCTGCCCGCTCGCCGGATAAAAGCGGCATGGACCGGCTTTCCCGTACCGCCACTCCCGCAGCCCCCCAATCCGGCGCGGTGATTAAGCCAGCCCCGCCAGGGCCCATACCGGCCCCTTATACAGCCTTGCTTTCGCACCGCGCCTGCGCTATGCTAAAGGCAGGAGGCAAAGCCCATGGCATTGCGCACAATCAAAGTTACCGGCGTCAGCGAGGAGCTGCTCCGGCTGCTGGATGACCGAATCCGCGTTCGCCACGCCACCGGGCGATCTGAGTATATCCGAGAGCTCATCCGGAAAGATCTGCTGGACCATGCGGCCAGTGGAGCGCCGGCGGCGCCCCGGACATTCCGGGATCTGCTGGAACCCGTCGCGCAAGAGACACGCCGTCTCGGTGATACCGAGGAAGAGACCGAGGAGTTTCTCCGCAGGGAACTGGAAGCCCACCGTCGAGAACGTCGCTCCCGAACCCCGCCGATGCCGGGTGAATGAAGAGTCGGGAGAGAACATCGAAGAGCGTCCTGTCGCGGTCTATGACTGCATGGTCTTCGTCCAGGCCGCTTTCAGAGGTTATGGGCCGGCAGCTGCTTGCCTGGAAGCCGCGGCCGATGGCCGGGTGCGTCTCTTCGCCAGTGACACCGTGTTGGCTGAAGTGGAAGACGTGCTCAGCCGGCCCGCTGTCCGCCGCAGGCGAAGACATCTCACCGCCGACTTCGTCTCGGCCTTCCTGCAGAGGTTACGCAGCATCGCCGTCGTCATTGAGCGGGCGCCCGAACGCTTTAGCTATGCGCGCGATCCGGACGACGAGCCTTATCTGAATTTGGCTGTCGAAGTGGGAGCCGAATACCTTGTCTCTCGTGATAACGATTTGCTCGATCTCCAGAAACCGGACTCGAAGCCAGGCGGGGATCTCCGTCAACTCCTCCCGCGGCTCGCGATCTTGGACCCTGTGGAGTTCCTTCGCATCCTCTCACCACCACCGGATGCCCCGCCGCAACTCATTCTCAAGAAACAGAGTCTTACAACCTCCAAAGTCAATGTGCTGCCTGCGGGGCTCTCACTGCATGTCCTCACAGCGAGGAGACTTCAGGGAATTCGCTTTAAGCGCGTCATCGCCAGAACGCAAATGCTCAGAGCCCGGCGAGTCGGGGACACCGAGAACATCCCTGATGTTCGCTGGATACGTCTAATTCGGCGGATTGCAGAGGTCTCGTAAGGTGAGCAGGGTGGAACAGGAATGATCAGCTCGGATGAAATCCTGGTAGTCGGCGCCGGCCCCACCGGACTGATGCTCGCATGCTGGCTCGCCCGGTTCGGCGTGCGAGCACGTGTGGTGGACAGCAAGCCCGGGCCCGCCAACAAGTCACGCGCGGTGGCGGTCCAGGCGCGGACTATGGAGACCTACGACATGTTAGGGCTCGGAGATCGCGCCCTCTCGGAAGGAGTGCCCGCACGATCGGCCGCCGCCGGTCTGGAGGAGGGGGCGTTTTGTTTTATTCGTCCGGATGGCTACGTGGCTTACGCCGCCTCTCGCTTAGACTCCAACGCGTTCACCCGGTATCTGAAGACCGCGTGGGGCGCCACGCCGGATGCGCTCAACATGAACCGGCGGAGTACGCGATAATTCCGCGGCGCCCGCGTTAGTGGCGCAGACCGGGCTCATTTCTGCATCACGACGGGATCACGACGGCGCCGCTTTCATCTCCGCGGCCTTCTTCTCGAACAGCTCCAGCCAGGCCAGCGTGATGGCGTCGCCGATGGTCCCGGATTGGCGGAGTTGATCGGGTGGTTTGCCCCAGTAGAAGCCAATCCAGCCTGCGACCGTGCCCTTCGTGCGATCGATGAACTCCTCTAACTCTTGGACGGAGCAGTGGAGGGGGAACATCTCCTCAACCAGGATCGGCCGGTTCACGTCGATATGCCGCATAGCCTGCACGGCCTCGTCCACCTTCCCTTTCTCGGGGTACACGTGCACGCTAACAAAATCGAGCTCCGGAGCGACAACCTCCGGCACGAAGCCCGAGAGCGCGCCGGGATGCTCGCTGTTCCAATCGATCAGGCCCACAGTGACCAGATGACGGCGATCGACTTTGCGAATCGCCGAGACCATCCGGCGCATCCATGCCTGGGCGATGGCCGGACGCGCGCGGCCTTTCGGGTCCAGGTTGATGAACTGCACGAAAGACTTTCCACCGAACGGCGGCGCCAGCCAGTCCCCATCCTTCCGCGGCGTCCCGGAAACCACAGGCTCATTCATCAGGTCGAAACAGAAGACCGCCGGGCTGTTCCTAACTTTCTTCGCAACCGACCGCCAGAACCGTGTCTGCACGTCCCACCGCGCCTGCTCCGGCAGATTGGTGTACCATGCGGGTACCGCCTGCGCGTCGTAACAGCCGAGACCCGTCAGGTCCAGGTAGAGACCCAGCCGCTCGGCCAGGCGGGCCAGGCGGGCCAACCGGTCGAGCGACTTCGTCCGGGGCTTGGTCGGGCTCTCCATGAATGCGCCGATTTGAAGATGCACCCGGACGACATTTGCGCCCATCGTCTTCATCTGCGAGAAATGCGTTTCCACCGCAGGCCAGTCGGCTTCCCAGTAATCCTCAAGGAGGCGCCCGGCGTCGTCATGATCGTAGTTGAAGCCCCACGGAACGAACGGCGCGTCTCCCGGTTCGAGGACGAATCCCTTTCGGTCCGCAGCCACTCGCACCCAGGGCATTGTGCTGCCTTTCGCCCTGGCGGTGAGAGGCAGAAGCAGGAGCAGGAGGAGCAGAGGAATGATGATTCTGATCATTGGATTTGCCTGGCGGTAACGGGGAACAAGATGTGGGGACGGGTGATAATTATAGGACGCTGGCGCCGGTATTTGAGATCACAGTTTTCGATAAAACTGAGTCGGTGATGGGCGCACGGCGGCGCCGCGGGAAATCTGATTGGCGGAGGTGATTAAAGGCGCGCTACTGAGATCGTCGCGGGACCGGCGGGTCAATGGATTGCCGAGGGGAATCCACTCGATTCTCGATCTGGCGCCGCAGGGTGAACGCATTCGGAGCCTCGCGAGATAATCCTCGGGCAGGCGGGTTCCGAGGGCCGCGGTCATCTGCTCGATCGAGGCTTCGGTCGCGCCGGGGTTCTTCTCCAGCGTTACGAGCAGTGCTTCGTCTTTCCATTACGACAATGGCGCCTCACTTTTTTAGATCAGATGGATCCGTCGTGAAACCCAGCTTGAGCGCAAGGCCTGGGTGGATGATCGCGACGGATCGGCTCCAGCTGCCGAGATCAGTCGACTTGCTGCGGAAGACGAGCGAGCAACGAACGTCGCGTCGCTCCTCGCCGCCGGAGGATCATGCCTATATGGCAGATCCAGCCACCGTCCGCTGATTACCGAACGCTCGCGCCGACCGTATCGAAGCGCCAACCCCAAAACCGCGTCTTAAGGTCGCGTCCCACCCTCCGACTGACTTCGCAGCGAACGATACCATGATGATCAGCTGCCCGACGCCTAGATCGCCCATCGGGTCCTTCATGCAACCGGGCGAGAAGAACGAATGCCCGGCGGTTCCGGCAGTAATGACCTGGGTCTTTCCGCTAGCCGCGTTGCAGGTCCGGACTAACCCGCCTGCCCCGGATGCTTTTTGGCCCGAATACAAGACGCCACCGGCTTTCGCCACCACCTTTCAGCTGATCGGCCGGGACGTCAAATTCCGAAAACACGCTGCCCGGTTCGGCGCCACGGAACGCTTCAGGGTCGGGCGGAGCGACACCGCTCTTATGTTCCGTACGAAGTAGGCACGAGCGCCTACGCGCGCTCGTGCCCCTCGGTTGACCAGCGGGCGCCCACTGGGAACGCCCGCCGCCTACTTACCGGACTTATCGATTTTTGCAATCGTCTTCTTCGCCTCTCTGCGGACCCACTTCGTTGGATGGTCAAGAAGGGGCTCAATCGCGGCTCGGGCACGCTTCGGCTTGAGGCTGCTAAGGGAAAAGAGCGCGGAATATAGGAAGTCTTCGTCCTGGAGAAACCCAATGAGGATGTCCACCGCCAACGGGTTTTTGACTTCCCCAGCCAGATCACGAACGAATCCCGAGCCGTGCCGTACTTCGGATCAACTGCGAGGTCCGCGATCTCATCGAAGAACGTGTCGTCCGCAGTGAGCCGGAGCGCGTTGCCCACGCTGCGTCGATAGTGTCCCTTCGGATCTGCAGGCGGATGTTTGAACTCCTCGATCAGGGCCGGAGCTGCAGTGGGCTTCGCCCAGGGAACGGCCAGCGCCCAGGCGATTTCATCTCTCACGGCAACGTTTTGCATCCGGGGGAGCCAGTGCAGCACAATTGGAATGGCGGACTGGTAGACGCATCCCTTGCTGATCGATTCTCTCAGCTCTTTAATAGTACCAACAGGACATCCGGCTCTCGCCAGTTCCTCCAACAGAGGAGCTTCTGCCTCTCGATAGAACCTCCTCTTTTGGTCTCTCTTACGCTCGATCTCCTGCTTCTGCCATACGTACGCGGGGTCTCTCTCGAGCTCCTCCATGTCGTCGGGCAGACCGTGAAACCAGACGTGGGCCCGGTGGGTCTCATCGGGGTCATATTCCGGCTGCCCCTCTCTAAAATACCGTTCGAGCCCGCGCTGCAGAGCAATGTGGCCGGCTAAGCCATCCGGTGGCATGTGCAGGGCATGTTCGGCGGGTATCCGCCGCTCGCTGAGTTCGGTGCACGGGTCGTTATCGTCGTAGCGGACCGCGTGGCCCAGTCCGGACACAAAGGCATTGATCCTACCAAACTCGGGCATGGGCCAATCTTCACGGCGCCACTCTTCCGCACTGTGAATGATGGGCCACTCTCCGTCCTGTAATCCCCCGTCGCCAAACATTTCGATGTGGAACGCGCCCCTGGCCGTCGGGCCAACGGTGTCCTGTACCGCCGGCGGCGATGCGCACAGCGGCTCAAAGAAGTAGCCGAGCAGGATGCCGCCCCGCCTGCCTACGCGGGCAATGCGTCCCAGCACATATCCAGATTTGAGAGGCACCGCGAACCAGTCGCCCTCTTTATAAGGTCTTTTCCTCACCATTTAAGTCCATTCGCCTCGTAAAACGCCTGTCCGGCTCTCATGTATTTCTGGTAACGCTGGTTGAGCCGAAAGATCGGAGGGGAAGGTGCGGCGGTTAGTCGCTGGCCCGGTAGTTCGACCGTGCGCCGCCGGGATCTCCGTCTATTAGGGGCGAACCAACCGGATATGAAGCGGGCCAAGCATTCCAAGCCGTGGGATCGGGTCGGCGGCTGGCTCCCGCGCCTGTTCGGCGATAGCGAGGTATGCCTGCCGCACTTCGGTTGGGGTGAGATACAGATCAAGACGCGTGGATGGTGATTCCCACCGGGGGGCGTCTCCGGGTGATTCCCCAAGGATTCGCCGCGGCCGGCAATCCGCGCGAAGGTGGATAAACTCCGGCAGCCCTGCATCCAGCTCCTTGATCAGATGCACCTGGCAGAAATCGAGCTTCCCCTCGGCGAGGCCCAGCGTCTTGCAGCGGTCCGTGTCAAACTCAATCGTATCGTAGTAGGGAAGATCCTCCCAAAGGTCGTCCAGCAGGTACAATAGATCCGCAACCGCCGCGTTATTGAGATAGGCAACATAATCGCCGTCCTCAATAGTAATGCACCACGCGCGGTCGGCTTCCTCGTATTCAGGATTTTCCATCTCGTCCATTGCCTTAAATCCCGCTTTCAACGATGATCATGTGGAACCGCGGCCAATAACCCAATGTGGGATAGTCACACGTCGATATACCCTTATCTCCGGAACCTGCGCCGCCCCTTGGCGGAAAAGCCGGGGAGTCGCAGATGTGCGAGTGAAGGTTCTGGTACAGTGCCATCTTCGAACCGCATTCCCATCTGTCGTTACTGCCCCCGGCTTAACTGCGCCGGGATAACCCCTAAGGCGACGCGGCGGCCACTACGTAACTCCCGCCGAAAGTCTCCGGAGCGGCCAGGGACGCGAGTGTAAGCTTGACGCCCCACCACAAAAGGTAGCCGCCAGAGACCGCGATGCCTGTTTTCAGTGCGGTTCCTTCGGGGTCCGCGGCAGTATTGTTCTGGGCTCTCCGCGCCTGCTTGCGCCGCTTGTTCTTTTCCTGTTGGAGTCGGTTTTCTCTCCGAGTTTTGCTTCCACGGGTCTCCTCCCACTGCTCCTCCTCCGGGTGCTCCGGATAATACCTGAAGGTGCGGGAAGCCTGCTCGGCGGGGTCCTCAGCATCCGGGTCGCCCGGGATCGTGATATCATAGTGTCCGTCGTGCGCTGTGCTCGGTTCCTGCCAGCCGTTATGAATTCGATGTCCGGGCGGCAGGGGCTCTCCGTTCGGGCCATTGTCGGGCGGTGGCGGGACGTCGCCCAAGCCCTCCTCCTCGGGCCCCGGTATCGGGCCAACGCTTAAACTGAAACCGAAGCTCGTTCCCCAGGGCATCGGATTCAGTCCAAGTGGATCGGACAGGTTCACGGGGTCCTGGTTGGCGTAGCCATACAGGTTCATGCCGCCGTTGTATCCGCTGGGATCGCGGTTCAGGAAGCGGCCCTGGCTGGAATCGTAGTAGCGGTGACCGAGCA
>Ga0307373_10011465_pt1 | contig 12833 bp, 14 predicted proteins | sample OX2MG_FD_202534 | JGI IMG/M metagenome (GOLD analysis project Ga0307373, IMG submission 202534) | Soil microbial communities from Risofladan, Vaasa, Finland - OX-2 | ecosystem: Environmental > Terrestrial > Soil > Coastal area > Acid sulfate soil | place: Finland: Risofladan, Vaasa | collected... | reverse complement strand
TGGAAGATTTGCGCAGCAAATCTTCCACCAACTGTCACTCGTCAGACACGCTCTAGCAAGGTGACCAGTAGGGATGGATCACACGCATCGTTCCTGGCGGCTGGGAACCAGGCTCGCGCGGGCCGGCCGGGCGCAGGGCGCCGGCGCTGCCGAGCCTCTGGTCCAGCCGCTCTACCAGAGCACCGTCTTCGCCTTCGAGTCCGTCGCCCAGGTCGACGCGGTCTACGATCGACAGGCGGCTGGACACGTCTACTACCGCATGGGGACGCCGAACACGGCCGCCCTGGAAAGTGCCGTGGCCAGCGCGGAAGGCGGCGAAGCCGCCGTGGCGGCTGCCTCCGGCATGGGGGCGATTACCGCGGTTGTCCTGGCGCTGGCCGGCCAGGGCGATCACGTCGTCGCCGACCGCCACGCCTACGGCGGCACGTTCGGCCTGCTGACGCAAGAGTTGCCCCGGTTGGGCCTCGACACGGCTCTGGTCGATGCCGACGACCTCACCGCGGTCGAGGCAGCCCTTCGCCCCAACACCCGCGCGCTGCTCGTCGAAACGTTGACGAACCCCACGCTCCGCGTGGGCGATATTCCGCGCCTTGCCGCGCTGGGGCGGGCGCGAGGCATCCCGGTCGTCGTGGACAACACGTTCACGACCCCGGTGCTGGTGCGTCCGCTGGATCTCGGCGCCGACGTGGTCGTCCACTCGCTGGCCAAGTATCTGGGCGGACACAGCGCCGGCATGGGGGGAATCGCGGTTGGCCGTGCTGCTCTGATCGAAGCGGCCCGATCCAAGGTCGTCCATTTCGGGAGCAGCCTCGGGTCGTTCGACGCCTGGATGGTCGGGCAGGGCTTGCCGACGCTCGCGCTCCGCGTCCGCGCGCACAGCCAGAACGCTCTGATCGTCGCGCGATTCCTGTCGGAGCAGCCGGCGGTCGGCCGGGTCCTCTATCCCGGTCTTCCGAGCCATCCGGGGCACGCGCTGGCGTCGCGGCTCTTCTCGGGCGGATTCGGCGGCATGGTGGCATTCTCTCTGAAGGGTGGCCGCCCGGCCGTCGAGTGCTTCGTGAACGGCCTCGACCTGGTCGCCTTTGCCCCCAGTCTGGCCGACGTCACGACGACGATCTCCTACCCCGTCGCCACCTCGCACCGCGGCCTGTCGGCCGCCACGTTGGCGGCGATGGACATCGACGACGGGATGCTGCGGCTATCGGTCGGGATCGAAGACGTTGGCGACATCGTAGCGGACCTCGCGACGGCATTGAAGAGCGCGACATGAGGGTACCGGCACGGGTCGGGAGTCAGATGGGGATAATCACTAGCGAGCAGACGGGCAAAGTCGAACCGCGGAATTCAGAGACCGCGACGCAACTACGATTACCCGCCCACGATTCCGGCGTGCAGGCGGTCATCGAAGCAGGACCGCGCGCCGAGGCCGGACCGGTTCTCGGCCGCCCGGAGCCGAAAGCGCGCGTGACCTCCTCCAGGAAAGCCCTGGGTGCCTACTACACCGACGAGCGGATCGCGAGCTTCCTCCTCCGCTGGGCTGTCACCACCGGACGGGAAACCGTGCTAGACCCGAGCTTCGGCGGCGGGATCTTCCTGAAAGCGGCGGCAGAGCGTATCGGCGTCCTGGGTGGCGATTCCAGTCAGCAAATCTTCGGCGTCGAGATCGACGATGCTGCATGTCACGCCTTCGTCAACCAGTCTGCCGCCGGCGTGCGGACCGTGCGCCTACTCCGCGCCAGCTTTTTCGACATCGCATCCGATGATCTGCCCCCGGTCGACAGCATCGTCGGCAATCCACCCTTCATTCGGTACCAGCGCTTCACGGGAGAAGCGAGGCGCGGGGCGTTGCGCGCCGCCCGTGACGCAGGAGTGGCCATCTCTGAGCTCACCAGCTCCTGGGCGCCGTTCCTGGTGCATGCCGTGCGATTCATCAAGCGCGGCGGTCGACTCGCGATGGTGGTACCCGCGGAGCTACTGCACGCGACCTATGCCAGGCCGGTCCTCGTACACCTTGAGAAATCCTTTCGCGTCATTCGGATCTTGACGTTTGGTCGTAAGCTCTTTCCCGAGCTTTCCGAGGACACCGTACTTCTTCTGGCCGCTGGCCGCGGCGAGCCGTTCGATCGGTTCTCAATGATTCAGCTGTCGGACGTGTCAGCGCTCGCGACGTACGAGAACGTGGAAGCCAGTCTCCCCTCGGGAACAGCCGTTGACAAATTCGTGCCGGGGCCGACCCAGGAGCGGCTGGCCCAGTATCTCCTGCCAGAATCTCTCCGTGACCTCTACCGCGAACTCCGCGCATCACCGCAGGTCGCGGCGCTAGCAGACCTGGCGGACGTCGGAATTGGCTACGTGACGGGCGACAACGATTACTTTCACGTTGGTAAGAAGATAGTCTCAGCCTACGGGCTACCGTCGGCCTACCTTCGGCCGGCCGTACGACGTGGGAGCGACCTGTCTGGTCTGCGATTTACGCTCGAGGACTGGCGCGGGTTACACGAAGCAGGGCGCGCCAATCTGCTGTTGCACCTGCCCAACACCGAGGATCTGCCGGACTCGGTGCGCGTGTATCTCGACGAGGGCGTCAGAGTGGGGGTACCAAATCGCTACAAATGCACCGTCCGCAACCCCTGGTATCGGGTGCCTCACGTGTACGATGGGGATGCCTTCGTTACCTACATGAGTGGATCGACCCCGAAGTTTGTCGCGAACGAGGCTCAAGCGGTATCGCCCAATACACTCCTGGTCATCCGGCTGCACCCCCTGTCGCCGCGACGCGACCTGTCTACTCCAGCTCTGGCTGGTTCCTGGCAGACATCGCTGACGGCGCTCAGTTGCGAACTGGAGGGACATAGCCTGGGCGGCGGCATGCTGAAGCTGGAGCCATCTGAAGCGGAGCGGGTGATCATCCCACTGCCCGACCTTCCTCCATACGCGGTCCAGGATCTCGCCGACGAGCTGGATACCATGCTGCGACGCGGCAAGGCCGAGGTGGCACGGGAGCGGGCGGACGCGCTGCTTCTCAGGGACGGACTCGGGCTATCGGCCGCCGACGTTTCCAGTCTACGCGAGGGCTGGCAGCTCTTACGATCGCGCCGTCTGAGCAGATAGGATCGGAGGTTCGCGGTGCCATTGGTGGATGCTGTTCGGGCGGCTGGAGTCATCCCTTCGATCACGGCCTCGCAGGCGTCGAAGAAGCGCTACTCAGAGATGCTCTCGGCTGCGCTGGCAGTCGAAGTGGCTGATGGGCTGCGAGCAATCGACTTCCCCGGGGTCAAGCCGCTCCGGGGCGGACCGGGAGAAAAGGCGTTCCAGGGCGGCCTCGGTCCGAAGAAAGTGGATGTCTCCTACGCAGACGAGCGGCATGGGCTACTCCTGGCCGTTTCAGTCAAGACGATCTGCTTCGAGCCGTACGGCAAGAATCTCAAGAACCGTTTCGGAGATCTCTGCACCGAGGCGATAACCCTGCACATGCGGTTCCCGTACAGTGTCGTCTGCGCTCTGTTTGCGATGCCTGACGAGGCGGATGCCGACACTACACCGTTGCGCCACATCCCGACGTTTCAGCGAGCCAGGATGCTCCTGGGCACGATCAGCGGGCGCGCCGACTACGTGTCGCCGGGCGAAAAATTTGAGGATGTGATGCTGATGCTCTTCCAGCCACTTCGAGAGAAAAACGGCGAACCCCGAGTCCGCCTCTGCGCCGCCACGGTGAGGCCGGAGATTGCGCACGAAATTTCGGAGTCACAGTATTTCGAGCATCTGCGCGCTATTTACAACGTCCGGAATCCGCATGCCCAGGTTGGAGTCGAAAGACTTGATCATGAGGACGCGGGGTAGGAGTCGTCGAATTGGGTTAATATGATCGGCGACGCGGTTCCTGGCCCAGCGCTCACCGTGGATCGCGATGGCGCGGGTAAGCACGACGCGAAAGGAGGCGGGACGACGACTGAAACGAGGCACGGCCGCGTCGTCCCCACCCATGATGGCAATGCTTGAGCAGCGCGATGGTAACTACCTCTTCGTCCCCAACGGAGGCGGGAGCCCGTATTGTCGTGGCGTGATCAGCGCGCCGGGCTACGAGGTCCTCCATGCCACGCTGCGTCGATCCCTTCCCTGGCGTGAGGGCTTCGCCTTCGTCGATCGCTACCTGGCCTCGATCGGGAGGCCACGCGCGTCCCTCTGTGCGATCGAGCTGCGCGGCACGAAGCCGTGCCGACCGGATCAGTGGACGGGCGGTGGTACCTTCAATCAGGAGTACATCGATCTCCTGGACTCGTGGGGCCTGTTCGTCGACGGGGAAAACCCGGTCGCTCGAACCAACGTCGTTCCTGAACTGAACCCGCCCGCCGAGCAGGTGCTCTTCGCCTTCTCCTATACCGTTCCCACGACTGGCGACCACGAGCGGCCGACTTTCGTCGTCGCGGGCTCGGGTGAGGCTCCAGAAGTTTGCCGAGGCGAGACGACCCCGGAGGCGCTTCGAGCGAAGACGAGGAACGTGATGGCGACGATGCAAGCGCGCCTCTCGGCGCTCGGCGCGCGTTGGGAGGACGTCAGCGCGTTCAGCGTCTACACCGTCCACGACTTCCGCGCGTTCCTCGAAGAGGAAATTCTCGAGCCGCTCGGAGCGGCCAACCGCTATGGCCTCCACTGGTATTTCAGCCGGCCCCCGATCGACGACCGTGAGGTTGAGATCGACCTACGCGGCATTCGGCGAGAGATCCAGATCGACTGAGCGCTCACGCGACCGAGGCGGCGAGGGAGGTTTTGCGGCTATTCGGGTCGCGCCGTCTGCACAAATCAGATCGGCGGGTGTGGTCGCTGCTCGACAGCCGCCTCTACCGCGGCGCCTGATCGGACGGCTGCCCCTGACCGAAGAGGCGGCGAATCAGTGGTGGCAACGCGAAGCCCAGCAGCAGGGTGACGACGAAGTAGACGCGATTGTCGGTGAGGAAAGCGGCGATGCCAAGCGAGGCGAGGAAGAGGATCAGGAATCCCAGCGTGTCGCCCAGGATCATGCAGAACCAGGCGAGCGCGCGCGAGATCGGGAGTCCCACCGAGAGGATGTCGCCGAGGACCTCCCCTCCCACGAGGCTCAGCGAGACCAGGCTCAGGGGAAAGCCGATCGGCCCGGAGGTCGTCTCGGTCATCGCGCCCAGGCGCCGGATTTGATCGAGGAAGAGGCGACCGAACGCGGATCGGTCGGCTGCCCCGCGGATCCGCCGGACGAACGGCTCCAGGACGATGGCGGTGACGACGTCGCTTAAAACGTAGAGGCCAACCGTCACGAGCGGGGAAACGCCGTCTTTCCTGGCAAGCACGATCGCCGGCGCGGGGCCGGCCGGATTCCAGGGCACCAGGAAGAGGAGGAAGACGGCGAACGGACCGGCGCTGGTCAGTCGCGCAAGGATGCTCGACCAGCCCATCGGTCAGAGCGAGACCGTGGTCAGGACGAGCAGCGCCTGCGCCGCCGTCTGACCGGCCAGGACACAGCCGACCACGATGTAGAGCAGGCCGGTGGCCGTCTGCATGGCCCGCAAGCGGCACGAGCGCCAGGTGAGGATGCCAAGAGCGATCGGGAACGCCAGTCCGACGATGACCCGAAACCAGAAGACGAAGCTGTACGTCGAGAGGAGCAAGGTCGCGCGGTCAGCCACGGCGGTGCCGCTGCCCACCGGAATAAACGCGGCGATCACCAGAATCACCTGCAAGGCGAGGCCCACCAGCAAAATTCCCGTCACACGGCGGAGCGACTGCGCCGAGAGCAGTGGCGTGACGAGATACCAGTGACCCAGCAGCAGAGCGGTCATCGCGGCGCCCAGAACCAACGTCGCCAGAACGAGACTCAACAGGTCGGCGCCCGCGGCGAAGGACGGCTGGAGCAACGCCGAGCGAAACAACACCGCCGCGCCCACGGCGACGCTCGCGGCGCCGATCACGCGCGCGACAGCACGCCGCTTCAGCATGACCAGGACCGCGTAGACGACGAGCAGCCCGGTGAGTCCTGCGACGAGCGGTCCGAGCGTTGGCGCGGCGCTCCCATAGCCGAAGCGCAGCAAGTAGGCGAGGCCGGCGCCGACGGCGAAGATCAAGCCACTCGTGATCAAGAAGCCGGACGACGCCCGTGCCTCGAAGTCCGTAAAGAGGAGAACGAGCGTCCCTCCGACGACGGTTTCCAGCATCAGCAGCAGAACGGTGATCGGCAGACTTTGCGTGAGGGCCATCCAGGGGTGCTCCGTGGGACGATTACCACGAGCATGATAGTCCACGCGCCAGTCGTCCGCAAATTCAGGGGCTGACGGGCCCAACCAGAGTAACGGCGTCTCCGTCGTGCAACGGCGTGGCCCAGCTCACGGCCTGTCCGTTCAGCAACACCTCCTGGATCGCACCGGTCCAGGCTCCGAGTTCGCTGGCCCGTCGAATCAAGTCCTCCACCCGGGACGTCGGCGGGAGGTCGAGCTGGAGCGGCGGGCATGTCTGCTGGGCTACCGGGTCGGCGGCGACTTCCGCTGGACCGGTCACCGGCAACCCGACGATGCGCAGGTCGACGTTCATGGCGGCACTGCTCTTTTCACCGTGGCGCTCCTTGGCGGGCAGACACGTTCACACACGCTGAGCGTTCAAGGTTGAGGGCCTGGAGAACCGGATCTCAGCCCGGTTCGCCCGAGGGCGCGAAGGGCCTTCCGCCACTGGCTGGAAGGCCCTTCGATCCTGGCGGTCAGGCACGCCTCACGGGGTTGCCGTGGCCAGCACCCCACCGGCTGCGGTCGGCGACGCCCCGCTGATCGCGGTTGGCGACGCGCTCACGCTGGTCGGGGAGGACACGACGCCCGGTGCGAGCGGCGGAACGCCCACGGCGGTCGGCGACGCGGCCGCGCTTGGCGTTGTCACCGTGGTCGGAGACGCGCTCACCGCGGTTGGTGTCAACACTGCGCTCGGCGAGGTCACCTCGGTGGGCGACACCGCGGCGCTCGGCGAAGTCACCGCGGTGGGCGAGCCGACGACGGCCGGCACCGGAGACGCCGCGGTCGGCGTCAGCGTGGTGCTGGGCACCAGTGCGCGCGAAGCGAACTGGGTCGAGACGGGTCCCGCGCCCACACTCACCGTGCTCACGACCTTCCCGGTCGACGTGTCGATGACCGACAAGGTGTTCTGGACGCGGTCGCTGACGAAGGCAAGCTTGCCATCCGAGCTGAAGGTCACGTCAGATGGCCCGGCGCCAACCGGGATGGTGCTGGTCACTTTGCCCGACGACACGTCCACTTCGGCGACGTGGCTGGTGGGCTGGTCGGCAGTCACGAAGAGCATCGTACCACTCGGCGCGATCGCGATACCCGTGAGATGGCCGCCGACCGGGATCCGCCTGGTCTCTTTGTTGGTTGACGAGTCGATCACCGAAACGTCGCCGCTTCCCTGGTTCGCGACGAAGAGCCTGGTGCCACCCGGCAGGGCGGTGATGGCGATCGGGCTAATCCCAACCGGGATGGTCGCGACGACACCCGAGCTGGCGGCTGGGGTCGCTTTGGTGGCCGCGGCCGGCGAGATGGCTGCCGCGGGCGACGCGCCGGCGGCCGGCGTCCCGCCGATCACCTGCGACGTCGCCACGGTCGGCGAGGTTGCCACGCCCGGGGTCGTCGCCACGGCGGGTGACGCCGCGGCGTTCGGGGTCGTCCCCGCGCTCGGAGCCGTGACCGCCGTCGGCGATCCCGTGGCGGTCATCGTCGACGGCCGGACGACGCTCACTTCGTTTCCACCCTGGTCAACCACGTAGATCGTGGTCCCACTTGGCACGGTCATGCTGGTCAACGCCACCGGCTTCGGGCCGACGGCGACCAAGCCGGTGCTCGTTCGCAGCGGAACGTCGAGCAGCGAGATATTGTTCGATCCGCTGTTCGCGACGAAGGCCGCCTGTCCATCACTGGCCATCGTAATCGCCATCGGATCGGAACCGACGGGAATGTCACTGACTCGGCCCTTGGTGAGCAGGTCGTACACCGCGACCGTGTTCGCGCCAGGAGCTCCGTTGACGATGAAGGCATAGCGCCCGTCCGGCGTGACGGCGACCGATCGCGCCGGGAATCCGACGTCGATCGTCTCCAGAACGGCGTGCGTATTGGCGTCCACCAGCGAAATACTGTTGCCGCTGGCGTTCGCGGTCAGGACGGCGCTAACCGCCTGTGCGCCTGCCACCGGCGTCCCTGGAACCGGCGTGGCAGGACCCGGGGTGGGCGAGAGGACGGTAATCTGGACGGGAGGAACCGAACTCCCGGGAGCACAGGCGGCAGAGACGAGGGCCAGGCCGAGCACGCCGGCGACCCCCAGGCGTCTCACCGCTGGCCAAATACGGATGCTCATACGTTGAGAGATCCTCCTGATACTCTGAATCGAACGCAGCGTCGACCGACTCCCCCTCCTGGAAGCGCCGGTCGCCATCACGGCGCAAACTCTCCCGGAGGCTGGGCCGGCCCGAGCCAGCCTTCAAGAGCCGCGCGCCTCGCTGGGTGCAAAAGTTATGCCACCGGGCGGGGGGCGGGGGCCACGATCCTCACGAGCAGCGCGTTGCCGGCCGTGTCTGTCTCGACACGCCACACCCCACACCATGAAACCGGTACAATACAGAGACGACGGCAATTGACGACCGACATTGCTGTAGAAGCCAGGAGGACGACAGACATGGCCGTGATCGCGATCCTCGACTGCAACTTTCCGAGCACGGAGATCGAGGAGTCCGTCATCGCGCGGGCCGGCGCGGAATACCGCAAAGCGCAGTGCGCGACCGAAGAGCAAGTCGTCGACGTCGCCGCGGACGTCGACGCGATCATCGTGCAGTACGCGCCGCTGACCGAGCGCGTGATGGACCACCTGCGCCGGTGCCGCTCCATTTCGAGGTACGGCATCGGCGTCGACAACGTGGACGTGCCGGCCGCGACGGCGCGCGGCATCTGGGTAACGAACGTGCCTGGCTTCTGCGCGCACGAGGTCGCCGAACACACCATGGCGCTGGTCCTTGCCTTCGCGCGACACCTGAAGCAACTGGATCGCTCGGTTCACGCGGGGCAGTGGGACACCATCGCGGTGATGCGCCCTGCCCGCCGGCTGTCGGCGCTCACCCTCGGTCTGGTCGGATTTGGCCAGGTCGCCCGCGAGGTGGCATCATCTGCCCGAGGCTTTGGGATGCGGGTGGTCGCGACCGCTCCCCACACCACCGCCGAGACAATGGCGGGCGTTGGCGTGATGAAGGTGGGTCTCGACACGCTGCTGGCCGAGTCTGACTTCGTCTCACTGCATCTGCCCGTTACGGCGGAGACGCGCCACCTGATCGACGCGCATCGGTTCCGTGAGATGAAGCCCGGCGCGTGCCTGCTGAACACGTCGCGTGGCGCCCTGGTGGACGAGGGCGCGCTGATCGACGCGCTCCAGTCGGGGAGGATCGCGGGTGCCGGCCTCGACGTCCTCGAGACAGAGCCGCCCGCGCCTGACAACCCGTTGCTGGCGATGGACAACGTCATCATTACGCCCCACGCCGCGTTCTATTCCGACGACTCGCTCGCCTACCTCCAGACCGCGGTCGCGGAGGAGGCGGTCCGGGTGGTCCAGGGCGAGGCACCGCGCTATCCGGTCAACCCGGCGGTCCTGCCACGCGTGGTATGATGAGAAGTATCTCAAGACTGCTGTTTGGGCACCCTCGGGGTGCCCAAACAGCAGTCTTGAGATAACTTTCTGAGTCGAGCGCGACGGAGTAACGATCGTGGCACGGCGCTACGTGCTGGTTTGCCGTGGACCGAACTGCAAGGCGCAGGGGGCCGTCGAGGTGCGCGAGGCGCTGCGGAAAGCGCTCGCCGAGTCCGAAGCCTCCGACGTCGTGGTCCTGCCCTATACCTGCTTTGATCTCTGTGGTCGCGGGCCCAACGCCGTGATCTATCCCGACGGCCAGTGGTTCGAAGCGCTCGGCCTCGGGGACGTGCCAGATCTGGTGGAGCACCTCCGCGGGGGAGTGTCCGCGACGCACCTGATGGCAGAGGTCGATCACCACCACGCGGAAGCGTGTTACCAGATCTTCGACGACGTGATCCCGGATCTCGAAGCGGAAGCAGTCCACGACGCGATGCCCCGGCAGCGCGGCTGGCCGCCGATTCTTAAAACTCTCTTCCGAAAGGCGTAAAACATGATCGTCGAGATGGCGCTGCTGGAAGCAAAAGCTGGCCAGGCCGACGTGTTGCACTACGAGATCATCGCCGGTGGCGACTGACCATCGGCTTGGCCGGTCCGTGCAGCTCGTCCACGAGGTCGATCACGCCCGGGGCCCAGCGGACCAGATCTTCGATCGCCCACCGCAGGCCGGTCGTCTCGACCTCGCCGCGCAGGTAGACGACGCCGTGGCGGACCGCCAGGTGAATTCGATCGACCGTCTCGGGCCGCAGGATCTGGCGAAGCCGGTCGCGCAGGGTCTGGAGGATCTCGGAGTCGGGGTGGCTGACCGGTGGCTCGATCCCGAGGTCGTCGACGACGTCGCGAACGCCCACGACCGATCGGGCGATCGAGTCGACCATCTGACGAATCGTCGGATCCGGGACCAGGCCGTGGAGGTAGACGACGCCATCCACGGTCTGAACGTCGATTTGCGCGGGGTTGGTCGCCGCGTCGAGCGTAATGGCCGCGACGACGTCGGCGGTGATGTCGGCGTCGAAGCGAGGAACGAATGGTTGCACCCGAAGACGGTCGACGACCTCGACGACGCCACGCGTGCGCCGGGCGATGGCCACGGCGGCCGCGCGGGCGGCAGGATCCGGGACGAGACCCGACAGGACGACCGCGCCGCGAGCGGTCGAGACCTCGATCGAGGAGGTGCGAAACCGAGCATCCTGTCGGATGGCGTCTCGGACCAGCGCGACCGATGCATCGGTCAGTGATCGCCGTACCATCGGCTGCACTCCGTGGGTTCAGGCGGTGAGTGAGATGAATGGCAATGCCTGTGCCGTGACGCTCTGGGGGAAACCGGGCTGCTGCCTGTGCGATCACGCCCTGGCGCTGCTCGAGCGCCTGGCACGAGAGTACCCGTTGCGGATCGAAAAACGTGACATCACGGCCGATCCGAGTGCCTTCGAGCGCTACCGCTACGTGATCCCGGTCGTGGAGATCGACGGTGGAGAGCGCTTCGAGGGCAAGATCACCGAATACCGGCTGCGCCAGGCCCTCGAGCGGCAAAAGACCTGATGGGCGAAAACCGGTCCTGGAAGCAGCGGTGGTGCTCGATCGACGCGGCGAGCGATCCGAGCCAGTACGTGCGGCTGATGGACATCACGCGCAGCGGTCGAGATGACGATCCCTCATCCTACCGCTTCTTCGGCCTGTTGGACGCGCGGGCGGGGGACCGTGTCCTCGACGTGGGCTGCGGCCTTGGCGGCGCCGTGCGAGCGGTGGCGCCACGCGTCGGCGCCACCGGACAGGTCGTTGGCGTCGACAAAAGCGCCACCATGATCGCCGAGGCCCGGCGGCGGGCCGAAGGGCTAGCTCTCCCGGTCAAGTATCGCCAGGGCGATGCCCATCATCTGCCGTTCGACGACGACACCTTCGATGCCTGCTTCAGCGCGGCAACCTTCACGCTGATCGATCGTCCGGAGCAGGCACTCGCCGACATGATCCGAGTGAGCCGTCCTGGCGGGCAGATCTTGATCAGTGCGACCGACTTTGGCTCGTGGATCTTCGACGCGACGGATCAGGAGCTGACCAGGAAGATCATGCGCTTCGTCTGCGATCACGAGACGAACGGGTCGATCGCCCGCCGGTTACGCCGACTCTTCGTCGACTCGGGCCTCGACGACGTCCACATGATCCTCCGGGGCAGCGGCTACACCGACTATACCTACATCCACGAGGTCTGGCTGCGTCCCTGGCTGGAAGACGCCCAGACCGCGGGCGTGGTGACGGCGGCGGAAGCGATGGCCTGGCTTCGCGACCTGGAGGAGCGGGATCGCGCAGGAGTGTTCTTGCTGGCCGGTCTCGACTTCACCGTGGTCGGGCGGAAGCCATGATCTCCGGCGCGTACACCTCGGCATTATCCTCCGGCTCGTAGCCCAGGACGCGCTGCGTGTCACCAATATCCCAGTAGCGGCGACTATTGCCGGAGATCGCGTAAAAGATGCCGAACGGGACGTCGCTCTCGATGCTGCGCCAGGTGAGCTGCGCCATGTCGCGCGGGCTCAGCCAGGTCGAGAGGTTTCGCTCGTTGGTCGGGCGATCGAGATAGGAGCCGATCCGGAGACAGATGACCGCGAGGCCAAAGGCGTCGTGGTACCAGCGCCCCAGGGCTTCGCCGAACGCCTTGCTGGCGCCGTAGTACCCGTCGGGCCGCACCGGCAGGTCGGGTGTGACGTAGGTCTTCACCACCTCGTACCAACCGGCCACGTGGTTCGTGCTGGCGAAAACGACGCGCGGGTTGCCGTGCCGGCGGGCGGCCTCGTAGACGTTGTAGACGCCGCGGATGTTGTTCTCGATGACAGACTCGAAGGTGGCGTCGACTTTCGGATCGCCCGCCAGATGCACGATCGCGTCGACCCCCTCGACCGCTTGCTCGACCGTGGCCAGATCGCAGACGTCGCCGATGATGGCCTCGTCGTCGCCGACCGCCGGGAGGACCGTCTTGTGATACATCAAGCGCAGCCGATAGCGTTCGCGGAGGTAGCCCTGGAGTTGCTTCCCGATCATCCCGGCGGCGCCGGTCACGAGAATCAAGCGACGTGAAGTCATTGGCGGTCGTCTCCTCTCATCTTAACTGAGCCCGGGTGGGGACCGCGGGGGGGGGGGGGGGGGGGGGTGGAGCGGGGGGCACCCAA
>Ga0307373_10011463_pt1 | contig 12835 bp, 8 predicted proteins | sample OX2MG_FD_202534 | JGI IMG/M metagenome (GOLD analysis project Ga0307373, IMG submission 202534) | Soil microbial communities from Risofladan, Vaasa, Finland - OX-2 | ecosystem: Environmental > Terrestrial > Soil > Coastal area > Acid sulfate soil | place: Finland: Risofladan, Vaasa | collected... | reverse complement strand
ATGGGGCAACGTTTCTCACGCGGCGGTGCTCACGCGGCGGTGCTCACGCGGCGGTGCTCACGCGGCCGTGCTCACGCGGCCGTGCGCGTGCCGGTCGTCGCGACGCGCGTCAGGAGCGCACCGAGATGTCCGGGTCCGCCGTCTTGGGCAGTGTGCAAGCGCGCTGGTCCACCCGGAGCGGCGCCGGCGCGGTGACGACGGGGAGGGACGTGGTGCGCGAGATGCGGTCGCGCAGGCTCCGGCGCAGGAAGGACGGCCGCCGTCGACGGCGTGAGCCCATGACGATGACGTCGGCGTGCACCTGCTCGGCGAGGTCGCAGATCGCCGCGGGGACGTCGAAGAGGGTCGTGCGGTAGGTGACCCCGGTCGCGCGAACCCCCGCGGCGTGCATGTCGCGCAGCGCGCCCGCCACGAGGTCCGCGGCCTCGGCGGGCGACTCGGACGTGATGCCCCGTCCGCCGAGCAGGTACTCGTTCACGTGGACGACGTGGACCGCGGCGTCGCACTGACGGGCTAGCGCGACGGTGAAGCTGGTGGCGACGTCGCCGGTGTCCCCGGCGTCGAGGGCGAGGAGGATGCGTTGGAACATGGGACCACCTCGGGCGGGTCGTCGGCGAACCCCGTGACACGGTTCACGTCATCGACTACCCGCACCGCTCGGGAGCGAACCTCCTCAGCGCGCGAGCTGTCTGAGCACGTACTGGAGGATCCCCCCGTGCCGGTAGTACTCGGCCTCCATCGGGGTGTCGATGCGGACGCGGGCGTGGAAGGTGGTCGTGGAACCGTCGTCGGTGGTCGCCCGGACCTCGAGCTCGCCGGGCACCGCGCCGTCACCGATGGCGCCGACACCGTCGATCGAGAACCGCTCGCGCCCGGTCAGCCCGAGTGCGGAGACGGAGTCGCCGTCGGTGAACTGCAAGGGGAGGATCCCCATGCCGATGAGGTTCGAGCGGTGGATGCGCTCGTAGCTCTCGGCGATCACGGCCCGCACGCCGAGGAGCCGCGGGCCCTTGGCGGCCCAGTCGCGGCTGGAGCCGGACCCGTACTCCTTGCCGGCGAGCACGACCAACGGGACCCCCTCCGCCTCGTAGCGCTGGGCCGCGTCGAAGATCGTGGTCTGCGCGCCGTCGGGGAGGTGCACGGTGACGCCGCCTTCGACGCCGGGGACCAACTGGTTGCGCAGCCGGACGTTGGCGAACGTGCCGCGCACCATGACCTCGTGGTTGCCGCGCCGCGCGCCGTAGGAGTTGAAGTCGGCCCGTTCGACACCGTGCGCGCTGAGGTACTCGCCGGCGGGTGAGGTCGCCCGGATGGAGCCGGCAGGGGAGATGTGGTCGGTGGTCACGCTGTCGCCGAGCATCACGAGCACCCGCGCGTCGGCGATGTCGGCGAGCGGCTCGGGGTCCATCCCCATGCCGTCGAAGTACGGGGGGTGGAGGACGTAGGTGGAGTCGTCGTCCCACGCGAACGTCTTGCCTACGGAGGCGTCCATCGACCTCCACCGCTGGTCGCCCTCGAAGACCGACGCGTAGCGCGCCCGGAAATCCTCGGAGGAAAGCGACGCGCGGATCGTTTCGGCGACCTCGTGGCTCGACGGCCAGAGGTCCGCGAGCATCACCGGCTTGCCTTCCTGGTCGTTGCCGAGCGGGTCGACGGTGAGGTCGAGGTCCATCGTCCCGGCGATGGCGTAGGCGACGACGAGGGGAGGCGACGCGAGGTAGTTCATGCGCACGTCGGGGTGGATCCGCCCCTCGAAGTTCCGGTTGCCCGAGAGGACCGACACGACGGAGAGGTCGTGGGCGCCGACCGCCTCGGAGACCCTGGGGAGGAGGGGCCCCGAGTTCCCGATGCACGTGGTGCACCCGAACCCGACGAGCCAGAAGCCGAGCTTCTCGAGCGGTTCGAGGAGCCCGGCCTTCCCGAGGTAGTCCATCACGACCCTCGAGCCAGGTGCGAGCGACGTCTTGACCCAGGGCTTCGCGCTGAGGCCGCGCTCGACCGCCTTCTTGGCGACGAGCCCCGCGGCGACGAGCACCTGCGGGTTCGACGTGTTGGTGCAGCTGGTGATCGCGGCGATGACGACGTCGCCGTCCCCGAGGGGTCGCTCCGGTGCTCCGGACTCGCCGGCAGCCGTGTCGTCGCCCTCGACCGGGGCGCGTCGCGGGGGCCGCCCGAGGGCGGTGCGGAACGCCTTCCCGGCACCGGCGAGCGCGACGCGGTCCTGGGGGCGTGCCGGGCCCGCGAGGCTCGGCACCACCGTCGACAGATCGAGGTCGACGGTCTCGGAGTAGGCGGGTGCCTCCGCCGAGGGGTCGTGCCACAGACCCTGCGCCTTCGTGTACGCCTCGACGACCGCCAGGTGGTCCTCCGGGCGCCCGGTGAACCGGAGGTACTCGATGGTCGCGGCGTCGACCGGGAAGACGGTGCAGGTCGCCCCGTACTCGGGGGACATGTTGCCGATGGTGGCGCGCGTCTCCAGCGGCACCGAGCCGACGCCCGGGCCGAACGCCTCGACGAACTTGCCCACCACCCCGTGACGTCGCAGCAGCTCGGTGATCGTGAGGACGAGGTCGGTCGCGGTCGTGCCCTCGGGCATCTCGCCGTGCAGGTGGAGCCCCACCACCGGAGGGAGCAGCATCGAGAGCGGCTGGCCGAGCATGGCGGCCTCCGCCTCGATGCCGCCGACGCCCCACCCGAGCACCCCGAGCCCGTTCACCATCGTGGTGTGCGAGTCGGTGCCGACGATGGTGTCGGGGAAGGCCTCGCCGGCGTCGGTCTCGAACACCACCCGCGCCAGGTACTCGAGGTTGACCTGGTGACAGATGCCCGTGCCCGGTGGGACGACCTCGAAGCGGTCGAACGACTGCTGCGCCCACCGGAGGAGCTGGTAGCGCTCCAGGTTCCGGCGGTACTCGATCTCGACGTTGTCGTCGAACGCATCGGGTCCCCCTGACCGTTCCGCGATGACCGAGTGGTCGATGACCAGCTCGCAGGGGACGAGCGGGTCCACCCGCGACGGGTCGCCGCCCAGGGCGTGCAGCGCGTCGCGCATCGCGGCGAGGTCCACCACGGCGGGCACCCCGGTGAAGTCCTGCATCAGCACGCGCTCGGGGGTGAACGCGATCTCCGCCGCCGCGGCGCTCCCGCCCTGACCCCATCGCGCCACCGCCTCGACGTCGGCGGCGGCGACCTTCATCCCGTCCTCGTGCCGGAGGAGGTTCTCGAGGAGGATCTTCACGGTGTACGGCAGCCGTTCCGAACCGGCGACTGCGGACAGGCGGAAGATCTCGAGCTGCCGGTCCCCGACCTGGAGCGAGGACCGGGCGCGGAAACTGTCGGGATGTGCCATGGGCGCCATTCTGCCGCCGTCCCGGGCTGGCGGGGCGGGGGGTCGTGTGCTACGTGGGGTGCACCCGGCGCGGTGTCGGGTGTCGAGCCTGGTGGCGGGGTGAGTTCGTGAGACCTCGTGCAACCTTCCCTCCTCGTTGGGATGATGGCCCGCGTGGGGCGAAGGGGGATGGCCACCGCATTGTCCGTCGCGACGACCGCGGTCGGTCTCGCCCTCGCTGCGGTGCTTGCCGGTGCGGGGCCGGCGGGCGCCGCCCCGAGGGCGCAGGGCGCGGCGGCGGGGACCACGGCGGCGACAGGGTCGGGGTCGACAGGGTCGGCGTCGAAGCCCGGTGCGCCCACAGCCCCGAGGGTGCCGGCCGGCGCCGTGCACACCTCGCACGCCAACTCGTACTCGCAGATGTACCCCGGTGGCGGGATCTTCGCGTACGGAGACGCCCAGCAGGCGTCCCCGTTCCCCGTGACACTGAGGGCCCCCGTGGTCGCGATGGCCGCGGCGCCGGCCCGCACCCCGTCGACAGGCACCACCACGTCGACAGGCACCACCACGTCGCAGGGGTACTGGCTGGCGTCGGCCGACGGGGAGGTGACCGCTCTCGACGGGGCGCCCTCCTTCGGCTCCGCCACGGCGGCCGACCTGTACGCGCCCGTCGTCGGCATGGCGGGCGCCCCCGACGGCGGCGGCTACTGGCTCGTCGCCCTCGACGGCGGCATCTTCACCTTCGGCGACGACGCCTTCTACGGCTCGATGGGCGGGCATCACCTCGCCGAGCCCGTCGTCGGCATGGCGGCCACCCCCGACGGCAAGGGCTACTGGCAGGTCGCGGCCGACGGCGGCATCTTCACCTTCGGCGACGCCGCCTTCTACGGCTCGATGGGCGGCCATCACCTCGCCGAGCCGGTCGTCGGCATGGCGTCCACCCCCGACGGCAAGGGCTACTGGCTGGTCGCGGCCGACGGCGGCATCTTCACCTTCGGGGACGCCGCCTTCTACGGCTCGCTCGGCGCCAAGGCCCTGCAGTCGGGCGTCTCGGCGATGGCGGCGACATCGCACGGCACCGGCTACTGGCTGCTCGAGTCGAACGGCGCGGTCTTCCCGTTCGGGACGGCCAAGTCGTTCGGCGAGCCGTCGGGGAGCCCCACGGCAGCACCGTTCAAGACGATCGTGCAGAGCGCCGACGGCGACGGGTACTCGCTCCTCGAGCCGGACGGGTTCGACTACACGTTCGCGAACCCCACGCCCGTCGGCGGCTACCCCAGGATCGTCGCGGCGGCCGCGTCACAGATCCAACCCGACCCCGACCGGGGCTACTTCTGCAATCCGTACGGCACATGCGAGCCGTGGTGCGCGCTGTTCGTGACCTGGGCATGGCAGCAGGGCGGGGTGCCGGTGCCGTCGTACGCGTTCGTCGGCAGCATCTACGGCTGGGCTGCGACGCACGCACGCGTGCTCCCGCGCTCGGCGCATGCGCTGCCCGGCGACGCGGTCCTCTTCGGGACCGGCCCGCAGAATCCGGCGACGGCCGTGCACACCGGCGTCGTCGCACAGGTGTGGCCCGACGGCGCCGTCGTGACCATCGAGGGGGACTCGGGGCCCGGGACGACAGGGCACCTGGCGGTGGTGGTGAACGGCCCGTTCCTGCCCACGGACGCGACGGCGTTCGCCGACTACCCGGTCTTCGCGTTCGCCCAGCCGTAGCGGACGACGCCGGACACGCGGGACGACCCCCGCCACGCGGGACGACGCGCGACACGCGGGCCCGACGGCGCGCCGCGGCCTCCGTCCGTGCCGAGGCACGTCCGGTCCGGTGCGATGATGGGCCATGCCAGATGTCGCGACGCTGCTCGACGGACGCCTCCGCGCCGCGTTCGACACCCTGGCGCCGGGCGCGGACCCCGTGCTCCGCCCGTCGGACCGGGCGGACTTCCAGGCGAACGGCGCGCTGGCGCTCGCCAGGCAGCTCGGGCGACCCCCCCGCGAGGTCGCCGAGACGGTCGTCGCCGCAGCCCGCCTCGACGACGTCTGCGAACGGGTGGAGGTCAGCGGCCCGGGGTTCGTGAACCTGTTCCTGTCGACGTCGTTCGTCGAACGGAGCGTCCGCGAGATGGCGGCCGACGTCCGGCTCGGCGTCGAGGCGGCCGGTGCCCCCGAACGGGTGGTGGTCACATACTCCCACCCCAACGTCGCGAAGGAGATGCACGTCGGGCACCTCCGCTCGACCGTGATCGGCGACGCCTTGTGCAGGATGCTCGACCACCTCGGCCACGAGGTGGTCCGGGAGAACCACCTCGGCGACTGGGGCACGCCGTTCGGCATGCTCATCGAGCACCTGCTCGACGTCGGGGAGGAGAGCGCCGTCGCCGAGCTCTCCGTGGGCGACCTCACCGACTTCTACCAAGCGGCGCGGGCGTCGTTCGACGAGAGCGACGAGTTCAAGGAGCGGAGCCGGGCGCGGGTCGTGCTCCTCCAGCACGGCGACGAAGAGACGCTCAGGATGTGGCGCGTGCTCGTCGAGCACAGCATCGCCTACTTCGACGAGGTCTACGCGAAGCTCGGCGTGCTGCTCACCGACGACGACGTGAAGGGCGAGAGCTACTACAACTCGCAGCTCGCGGGCGTCGTCGCGGACCTGGACGCCGCCGGTCTGCTCGTCAGGGACGCCGGCGCGCTGTGCGTGTTCCCTCCGGGCTTCACCAACCGCGAGGGCGACCCCTTGCCGCTTATCGTCCAGAAGTCGGACGGCGGGTTCGGCTACGCCGCGACCGACCTCGCGTGCATCCGAGACCGCGTCGACGTGGTCAAGGCGACCCGGATCCTCTACGTGGTGGGGGCACCCCAGGTGCAACACCTCCAGATGTGCTTCTCGGTCGCCCGGATGGCGGGATGGCTGCCTGAGGGCGTGACCCTCGAGCACGTCGCCTTCGGCAGCGTGCTCGGCACCGACCACCGGATGCTGCGCACCCGCGGCGGCGGCTCGGTGAAGCTCGTGGACCTGCTCGACGAGGCGGTCTGGCGGGCGGGGGAGGCCATGGCCGAGCGGGGCCGCGATGCGGACCTCGGCCCCGAAGAGCTCCGGGCGGCCGCGACCGCGCTCGGGATCGGCGCGGTGAAGTACGCGGACCTCTCGACGGACCGGGTACGCGACTACGTCTTCGACTGGGACCGCATGCTCAGCTTCGAAGGCGACACCGGCCCCTACCTGCAGTACGCGCACGCCCGGATCAGGTCGATCTTCCGGCGCGTCGCGGCCACCGGCGGCGCCGGCGCCTCGCCGAGCCCGTCGTCGATCGTCGTGCGGGCGACCGAGGAGCGCGCGCTCGGCCTTTCGCTGCTGGGCTACGCCGCGGCCGTGCGGGCCGCCGTCGCGGAGTCGTCGCCGTCGAAGTTGTCCGCCTACCTGTACGGACTGGCCACCGTCTTCACCACCTTCTACGAGCGTTGCCCGGTCCTGCGGGCGCCCGACGAGGCCACGACCGCGAGCCGCCTCGCGTTGGCGGACACGACCGCGCGGGTGCTCGCCGAAGGGCTCGGGCTGCTCGGCATCGGCGCGCCCGATCGCATGTGAGCGGGGCTGCGACGTCACTGGCAACTGCCGGTGTGCCGCGACCGATTCGGCACACCGGCTGACTAAGGTCACGGCGGGCGCCGCCGACGCGAGGACGGCGCCTACCGTGACTTCCCGAGCGAGCGGGATACCTCGGAGCGCGGTGGACGGTGGGCACGCGGACACGAACGGGAGCAACCGGTGCAGGCACTCCGGGAACGGAGCACACACCACAGACGGCGGTGGCTGTCACCCTGGTTGGTCGTCGCGGTGGTGGTCGTGGTCGCCGCCGCCGGGGTCGCCTACGTCGCCGCCCAGGGCTCGAAGGCGCCGCTCGCGTGTGCCGGCGCGTCGTGCAGCACGGGGACAGGTGGCTCGGGCGGGTCCGGCTCGGGGTCGGGCGGCCGCGGCGGCTCGTCGTCGACAACGCCGCGCACCTTCACCATCGCGTCGACCACACCGGCGCCGGATGCCACGGGCATCGCCTCGAATGCCAGGCTCACCGTCACGTTCAACTCGCCCGTGGGCCACGGCGGGCAGACGCCGACGCTGTCGCCGTCGGTGCCGGGCGCCTGGCACACGGCGTCCAAGGACGAGTTGGTCTTCACGCCCTCGGCGCCCTTCGTGCCCTACACGAAGTACACGCTCACGGTCCCCGGAGGGTCCGGCGGCCTCGCGAGCGCGGCCGGTACCCACCTCGATGCGACGCGGACCGTGACATTCACCATCGCCGACGGCAGCGTGCTGCGCCTCCAACAGCTCCTCTCCGAGCTCGGCTACCTGCCGGTCGCCTACACCGGGCCGGCGCCGCCGCAGCGCGACCTGGCGACACCGCAGCAGGGGACATTCACGTGGCGGTGGCCGGGCCTCCCCGCCGCGCTGACGGGCCAGTGGGCACCGGGCACCGAAGGTGCGATCACCAAGGGCGCGGTGATGATGTTCGAGACAGAGAACGGCATCCCGGTCGACGGCCTCGCCGGCCCACAGGTGTGGTCGACGCTGCTCCACGACTTCGAGACCCACAAGGCCAACACGCAGCCGGTCACCTACGTCCTCGTCACAAAGGTGCTGCCCCAGCACCTCACAGCATGGGTGAACGGGACACTCAAGTTCAGAGGCATCCTCGTGAACACCGGGGTGCCCGGCGCGAACACCGTCGACGGCACCTTCCAGGTCTTCGAGCACGTGCAGTTCTCCGACATGAAGGGCACCGACGTCACAGGGACGACCTACACAGACCCGCACGTGCCCTGGGCGAGCTACTTCAACGGCGGTGACGCGCTCCACGGGTTCCCCCGCACAACCTACGGATGGCCCCAGAGCAACGGGTGCGTCGAGATGCGGATCTCGACAGCCGGCGCGCTCTGGCCCTACACGCCCATCGGCACGGTGGTGACCGTCCAGGGGCCGTCGACGGGCACAGGGTCCTCGCAGCCCGCGCCGCCCACCACGACGACCGCACCGCCCACCACGACGACCGCGCCGCCGCCCACGACGACCGCGCCGCCGGCGGGGTGAGGCCCGAGCCCGACGGCGCCGCTGTCGCCGGGCCGGACGACGACGCCTCCTCGAGCGGTCGTGCGGCCGGCGCCTCCCGGACCGACCGGCCGCCCCGGGAGCTTCCGAGCGGGCCGCTCACGTTGTGCGCGTTCGCGGGCGACGAGGGGGCGGTGCTCAACCGGCTGGTCGTGGCGAACCTCGAGCACCTTCGGCCCTGGATGCCGTGGGCCAAGGTGGCGCCGACCGTCGAGGAGAACGTCGAGTTCGTGCGGCGGAGCGTCGAGGAGTGGGACCACGGCGCCAACTTCGGCTTCTGGCTGCGCGAGGACTCGAGCGGGCAGATGGTGGGCTGCGCCGGGCTCCTCGCCCGCATCGGTCCGGGGGGCATGGAGATCGGCTACTGGGTCGCCGAGGACCGGACCCGCCGGGGGTACGCCACTGCGTCGGCGCGGGCGCTCACGTCCGCGGCCTTCGGCCTCCGGGGCATCGAACGGGTCGAGATCCACTGCGACGAGGCCAATCTGGCGAGCGCCGCCGTGCCCCGGCGTCTCGGCTTCCGCCTCGCCCGCGTCGACCGGGTCCCGCCCGACGCTCCGTCGGAGGCCGGTCGCCAGTTGGTCTTCGTCGTCGACGCCGCGTCGTGGGTCAGAGGATCTTCTTGAGGACCCACTCCTTCAGCTTCGTGTAGGGCGGGTACAGCACCGGCGGGTCGAGCCTGGTCGGCTTCGAGAGGACGGCCTTGCGGTGGCTGAACGTCTCGAACCCCTGCCGGCCGTGGTAGGCGCCCATGCCGCTCCCGCCCACGCCGCCGAAGGGGAGGTCGGGGACCGCGACCTGCTGGACGGTGAGATTCACGCCGACGCTCCCCGACGAGGTGCCGGCGAGGACCCTGTCGACCGTGGTCTTCGACGACGAGAAGACGTAGAGCGCGAGCGGCTTGTCGCGCGACGAGACCTGCGCGATCGCCTCGTCGATGCTCGCGACGCTGACGACCGGGAGCAGCGGTCCGAAGATCTCGTCGTCCATGAGCGGGTCGTCGGGCCCGACCCCGGTGACGACCGTCGGTGCGAGGTAGCGCTCGGCCTTGTCCTGGTCGCCGCCGTGCACCACGGTGCCCGACGTCGCGGCGAGCAGCCCGGTCAGGCGCTCGAAGTGCCGGTCGTCCACGATCCGGGCGTAGTCGGGGCTCGACTTCGGGTCGTCCCCGTAGAAGGTGCGGACGGTCCGCACCAGCGCGTCGACGAAGGGCGCCGCCACCTGCTCGTGCACGAGCACGTAGTCGGGCGCCACGCACGTCTGCCCGGCGTTCAGGAACTTGCCCCACGCGATCCGACGCGCCGCGACGTCGAGATCCGCGTCGGCGTCGACGAGCACCGGGCTCTTCCCGCCGAGCTCCAGCGTCACCGGCGTGAGGTGCCGCGCGGCGGCCTCCATGACGATGCGACCGACCCTCCCGTTCCCCGTGTAGAAGATCGTGTCGAACCGCTGCTCGAGGAGGGCCTGGGTCTCGTCGGGACCGCCTTCGACGAGCACCACCGCGCGGGTGTCGAGGTGGACACGGGCGAGGCGCGCGAGCGCCGCCGACGTCGCGGGCGCGAGCTCCGACGGCTTGCCCACCACGCAGTTCCCGGCCGCGATCGCTGCGGCCATTGGGACGAGCAGCAGCTGCACCGGGTAGTTCCAGGGGGCGATCACCAACGCGACGCCGAGGGGCTCCCGGACGATCGACGCGTGCCCGGGCTGCTGGACGAGCGGGACGCCGACGCGCTCGGGCCGGGCCCACGCGTCGAGATGACGGAGCATCACGTCGATCTCCGCGGCGACGAAGGCGAGATCGGTCAGGCGGCCCTCCACGGCGGGCTTGCCGAGGTCGGCCGCCATCGCGTCGAGCAGCTCCGTCTCGCCCTCGACGAGGAGCCGCTTCAAGGCGCCAAGCTGTTCCTTGCGCCACGCCAGGGGTCTCGTGAGCCCGCCGTCGAAGGCCCCGCGAAGGGCGGTCACGATCGAGGTGGCGTCGTGCACCTTGGTCTCCATGGGCCCACCCTACGGCGAGGCCGCCGTCGCCATCCTCCCCGGGGCGCCGTCGCGACGGCTCAGGTCGGCGGGGAGCCGGAACGCCCGTGGCCGACGAAGTGGTCCATCGACACGTTCACGCCGAAGAGGTCCATGAGCCGGTCGAAGACGGGCGGCGGCAGCATGCGCAGCATCGGGATGAGCCGCACGATCGGCGGGAGGACGAGGACGCGCCGGTCCCTGGCGACGGCGTCCGCGATGCGCTGCGCGACGGCCTCCTGCTTCAAGATGGGGAGGAGCGCGGGGACCCTGGTGCGAACCCCCTCGAACATCCCGGTGTCGACGTAGTACGGGCAGACCACCGTGGTCCGCACCCGCGGGGCGATCTGGTGCAGCTCGACGCGGAGGGACTCGTCGAAGCCGACCGCCGCGTGCTTGGAGGCCGAGTAGTCCGTCTGGCGCGCCACCCCGACGAGCCCTGCGGCCGACGCCACGGTCACGACGTGCCCCCGGTCGGCCTCGACCATGGCCGGCAGGAAGGCCTTGGTGACCCAGAACAGCGCGAGCACGTTTACGTCGAAGGTCCGCCGGATCGCCTCGTCGGGAAGGTCGAGGAGCCGTGCGCCGCTCACCACCCCCGCGTTGTTGACGAGCACCATCGGGTCGCCCACCTCGCGGCGCACGCGGTCCGCCACCTCACGGACCGCGTCGGCGTCGCGCACGTCGCACGCGTAGCCGCGCGCACGTCCGGCCGACAGACGCGCCAGCTGCGCGACGGCGTCGTCGAGCCTCGCCTCGTCGAGGTCCCAGACGACGGGCACGGCACCGCGACGTGCGAGCTCGAGGGCGAGCAGGCGCCCGATCCCGGACGCCCCGCCGGTCACGAGCGCGACCTGGCCCCGCACGTCGGTCATCGCACGCCCCAGATCGCTCGCCGGGATGGGTGCACGGGCCCAGTCTGCTCCACGCCGCGAGCCCGCCGCCCCGTCACCGGCGCCCGTGCGGCGGCGGGCTGCACCGAGGGGCGGTCGAGTAGGCAGCTGCGACGCGCCCGAGGAGGGGGGAACGCCGGCCCCACCCGGGCGGGACCGGTGTCAGGCGGCGGTCGCCACCGCGCCGACGACGTCCCTTACGCGCGCGATCGAGGGCAGCGCGCCGACGAACGGGGCGTCGCCGAAGGCGAACACGCCGCCGTCGGCGCCGACGAGCCAGTAGCCCCCTGTGTCGGCCGTCCGGGCCATCCCGACGACCGGCCGTGCCGGCGAGATCCCCATGGCGGGGAGTGTCCCGTAGTCGCGGGCGTTCCCGAAGCTGTCGACCGCCCCCGTGGCGGTGACGACCCAGTAGCCACCGCCTGTCGCGGTGCCGGCGATGGCGCGCACCGGCGCCTGCGTGGCTGTCTCGAAGTGGCGCGCCGCGCCGAAGGCGTAGACCTCCCCCGTGGCGGCGACGAGCCAGTACCCGCTCCCGCCGGGGGTCGCCGCGATCCCGACGACGTCGTGCACCGAGATGCCCTCTGCGGGAAGCGAGCCGAGGAACGGCACGGACCCGAAGCTGAAGACCCCGCCGTCTCGACCCACGAGGAAGTAGCCGCGGTCTGTCGGGGCGGCCACCATGCCGGTGATCGGCTGCCGGGGGACGACGCCCAACCCGGGCAGCGACCCGAGGAACGGCGCGTCGCCGAAGGCGAAGACCCCGCCGTCCGCGCCGACGAGGTAGTACCCCTTATCGTCCGCGGTCGCCACCATGCCGACGATCGGTGCCGCCGGGACGACGTGGATGCCGGGGAGCGACCCGTAGAAACCGCCGGACGTGCCTGGCGGATCGAAGACGAAGACGCCGCCGTCAGCGCCGACGAGGTCGTACCCCGTGGACCCCGGCGTCGCCGGTGGTGTCGCCGGTGGTGTGGTCGACCCCGGCGTCGTGCCGGCCGATGTGCTCGAGCCGAACCGAACCGTGACGCTCCGTGTTGTCGAGGGCTGCACCGCACCCGGGAAGGCGATCACGTTGCCCGCCCGGTCGACCATCTGGACCGCGACGAGTGTGGTCGCTCCCGAGGCGGACGCCTTCATGTGCGTGAACCGGACGGAGCCGAAGTCGGCCAGTGTCTCGACGCTCCCGCCGAGCGTGGGTGCCTCCTCGACCCACTCGGCGCTGAGCGTTGTGCCGGTGTAGGCGCTCGTGGTGCGCGACGTCCAGGCCTCGGTGAGGTCGGCGATCTGGATGAGCCAGAGGCCGGAGGTCTGCCGGGCGACCTCGGCGCTGATGAGGTCGCCGGGCGCGACCGGCTCGAGATGCCCGCTCGCGGGGTCGACGATTGTGACCGCCAGTGTCGGCAGCACCTCGTACCAGGCGCTGTACCCGGTGCGCCCTGTGGCGGTGTGCTGGTCCGTCCCGGTCTGGATGAGGCCGGTGGCCGAGCGCGACGA
>Ga0307373_10011459_pt1 | contig 12836 bp, 6 predicted proteins | sample OX2MG_FD_202534 | JGI IMG/M metagenome (GOLD analysis project Ga0307373, IMG submission 202534) | Soil microbial communities from Risofladan, Vaasa, Finland - OX-2 | ecosystem: Environmental > Terrestrial > Soil > Coastal area > Acid sulfate soil | place: Finland: Risofladan, Vaasa | collected... | reverse complement strand
GGGGGGTGCGGTTTTTCTCAGATTCGTTGTCCCTCCCGGTAGCGCAGAATCCTTACTAGCGTCAGCTGCCGAAGCGGACCAAAGTCCGTAACGTATTTTGCCCTTCGACAATCTCAATTCGCTGGCCGGCATCCACGTTCTGGAACGATTGATGAAGGCCACTCGGCCAATCGATCTGCAGGAGGTCTACCTTCGAGTCTTGCGTCAAGCCGATATGAACAACTCGGGAATTCAGGGTGCCGAATCCGTTCCCACCATTTATCCAGTTGAAAATGTGGCGGCCCTTTACCACCGCTGTAACTTTGGCGCCGATCGCGTTGCGATTCGAGCGCGTGCCAACCAGCCGCACCTCGAGGGCGTGATTGCCACAGCCGAGATTGCGGTAGAGCCGGCTGGTCTCGCGCGTTCCCCAATAGAATCCACCGAATGAGCCAAACAGGCTGAGGTTGCCACTGTCATCGTAGTCCGAAAAGACGATCCCGTGCAGCATCCCATAATGGATTAGGTTCGCAGAACGGGCGATGTCGACGAAATGACCTTTGCCGTCATTGTGAAAGAGCGCTTTTGGTTCGGTCCAGTCCAGTGCGGGATTCCCCGTGCCGAGGAAAATCTCCGGATATCCGTCGTTATCCACATCCGCTACTTGTGAAGACATCGCCCCATACCAACCCGTGATTCCTGCTTTCCCGGCGACGTTGGTGAAGGTTCCGTCTCCATTATTCTGAAAGAGCAGCTGACGCTGATCGGATGGAACAGCCGCGCCACTGATCTTATCGTCAATCATGCCCTTCAAATCACCTTCGGGATAGGTGGACACAAACAGGTCAAGCCTGCCGTCATTGTTGTAGTCGAGGAATTCAGCAGTGTACGTATGATGAGAATTGCGGACTCCAGCATTTACACTCACATCCTCGAAGCGACCATTGCCCATGTTTCGAAATAAGAAGCAGCCCGCGTTGAAGCTGTTCGCCAGCAGATCTTGACGCCCGTCGCCATCATAGTCTCCCCAGCAAACGGAAATCCATTTCGCTTTCTGGCTGAGTCCGGCGTCTTGGCCAACTTCACGGAATTTTCCACCCCCTTCATTGTGGAACAGGCGGAGCCGATCGCCATCTGGCGGATCAACAATCCCGGTCGCTACGGCGAGGTCCGGGCGCCCGTCATCGTCATAATCGGCCCAAGAAGAGCCAAAGGCGTTCACCGAACCGCCGAAGCCCGCGCTCGCGGTGATGTCGGTGAAGTGTTTTGCCTGGTCATTATGAAAAAGAAAAAGACGACCACCGCCGCCCCAGCCATTGCTCGAGAGAAAAATGTCTTCGTAGCCGTCATTGTCATAGTCGATGAATTGGGCAGCGTAGCAACCCAGTCCAACCGGATCGATGAGACCTAAGCGAGGAGCGACATCTTCAAATTTGCCGTTTCCCAGATTGTGGAGCAGCCGGAACGGCGCGCGTTCGGCACCAACCAAAATATCTTCGCGTCCGTCGTTGTCAAAGTCTCCCCAGGCAGCGCCGCGGCCCAAGGCGAGCCTTCCCACCCCGGCTTCAGCAGTGACATCCTGGAACCGAAATGAAGACCGCGCCGATGGTGGCAAAGTCAGGCGAAATTCATTCGGAATGCTTTTTTCGGGCTGCCCAGCAAGGATTGTCAGCACGTTCAGCATCCAGCGGTAACGCACATCCGTAGGAGTATCCCGACAGGCCTGCAGAGCGTACGGGATGCCTGGAGCATACTGCTCCATTCGCAGGTAAATCGTAGCGACCACGTAAGGAGCGATGCCGGGACGCTCTTTCAGGCGAGGAATTAGGATTTTCAGTGCTTCCTCGAAATCGCCCGCGAGGAGCGGGTGGCGAGCTTCCTCGATCTCCGCCAAATCATTGAATTGCCTGTGCGCATCGGTTGGATTAGCCTGCTGAAACGATAGCATTTCTGCGAGAGTGGCGGCTGAGAGACATTCTGAGCCGACGCATAGCATGCCGGCCCCGCTCAGAATTCTTCTGACGAAATCTCGTCGTTTCAAGTTTTGAGCTCCGCGGTCGGTTTCGCCTGAGAACTCTATTCCGGGGCATTGTACAACTGACCCGAGTTCATTTGTGACGAGAATTCAGTATCTGCCGTCGAAGATTTTAAAGGCGTTCGAGCGTCGACGTGCGATGGCAGCGAGGAGGAAAATTATCCAGGAGGTATCGGAAGAGCAGCGACGAGCGCTTTGACACCGCTGCATTGGGGTGTAAAATCGCAAATATTATGCGGCGCCGTTTCCTTCCCGGAACAACTTTCGAGGTTCTCAATGGCCAGTTCCTTGTGGCCGGTGGTTTCATGCTCTTGTTATTTTTACTTCCCGCGGGAAAAGCATTGATGGCGCAATCGGTATCGGGCGCGGATGATCCTCGTGTACAGAAGCTTTATGGCGAAGCGAAACAGGCGGAGGCGCGCGGCGATGCAGCCGGCGCCGTCGCGAAATACGAGGCGATCTTGCAAATTGCACCTCGGCTTGGTCCTGCGTACAACAATCTGGGCGCTTTGTATCTACGCATGCGCGAGTACCCGAAAGCGGTCGGTGTGCTCGAGAAGGGACTGAAAGTCGATCCGAAAATGCCATCGGCTTCGGCTCTTTTGGGAATCTCGTTGTACCAGATGGCCGAATACGCGGCGGCCAAGCCCCCGCTCGAAGCTGCGCTGCGGGCCAATCCCGCAGACGAAAACGCGGAACTTTACCTAGTGAAGGACCTAATAAACGTCGGGGAAAACAATGCCGCAGAGGGCCACCTGCAACGGCTTTTGCGGCATCAGCCGAAGAATCAAGAGCTGTGGTATCTCCTCGGGAATGTCTATATCCATCTTTCAGAAAACGCATTCGCGCAGCTCGACGCGATCGAACCCGACTCGGTGCTGTCGCACGAAGTGCGCGGCGACATCATGTCGTCCATGAACAATTATCCCGGAGCTCTGGTTGAGTATCAGAAAGCAGTGGCCATGGCTCCCGGGCAGCCCGGAACACATTACAAGCTTGGCGATGCCTACTGGAAAATTGCTGACTGGGCGAATGCCACCAAACAATTTCAAGCGGAACTCGTCAACGACCCACACAATTGCATGGCGCAGTGGAAACTCGGGAACATTCTCCTCAGACAGCATGTCCATCCGGAAGACGCACTCTCTGATACGACCGAGGCGCTTGCTTCGTGTCCCAGTCTGACCGAAGCGCGGGTGGATCATGCGATCGCTTTCCTCAGGTTACAGCGCTACGCGGACGCCCTGCCTGATTTACAGGCTGCTGAGAAAGCGAGGCCGGAAGATCCACAGAATCATTTCCTGCTGGCCCAGGCTGACCGCGCACTCGGACGAACAAAGGAAGCGCAGTCTGAAATGCGGATTTTTGCCAAGCTTGACCAGAAAGCGCGGATGACGATGGCAGCCAGGGCTCAGCAGGTTCTGCAACTCCAAAATAAAGGCAAGCCACCGGGTAATTAGTTGGCGACGGCTTGAGATGCTGACTGCGAAAGTCAACAGTTCCCTGTTCACATTGTGGAAGATTCGGATGGATGAACTCGCTGCAACTTAACGCAGCGGTCAAATTCCATTTTCGCTTTGTCTGCGAGTCCTTCCTTCCGATAAATCTGGCCGAGGATATAATGCAGTCTAGCTGTTTGCGGAGACAGCATGATGGCCTCCTCCAATTCGCTTTGCGCCTTCCGGAGTTGACTGACGAGCAAGTACGCTCTTCCCAATTGTTCGTGCGCTCTGGAAATCTGAGATGAGATTTGGATCGACCGCAGGAGCGCCGAGATAGCCTTTTCCGGCTGATTCAGGTCCAAGTAAAGATTGCCAAGATCGATGAACGGCTCGGGATCTCGGTTGAGTGTTTGTGATTCCCAAGCGATTGCAATCTGGTACGCGGCTATTGCATCTTCGTTGCGCCCAAGCCCCGCGTAGGACAATCCTAGATTGTCTTCTGCCTTCGCGTTGTGCGCGTCGAGCTTTAAGCATTGATCGAACGCACTGACGGCTTCGGCGAACCGGTTTTCGTTGTATTTTGCCCGACCGAGGTAATACCAACCCTCTGAATCCTTGGGATCCCATTCGAGCGATCGTGTCAGCCACTTATCGGCATCCATGAAATCACCGAGCAAAACATAATCCAGCGCGACAACCTTCAAATCAAATGCGCTCGGACGCTGATATCTGGCGCCAACCGTAAACTCGGCAAGGGAGGCCTTGGCGTTTGCGTCTCTAAACTTCAGATCGGACTGATTCAGAGTTTGGTAAACGGCACTTTCGGACGGCGCGTCGAGAAGAGCCTTAAGCTGTATTTCCCGAAACAGGATATATCCGAGGAGAAAATGACCATCGGCAGACTGCGGATGTGTCTTGAGATACCGACGGACGGCACGCTCGGCCTCGGCGGGCATTCCTTTATCTAGGAACGATCTTGCCGCGCTGAGCGCTCGATCCTCTGTGGGGGATGCCGCCGCAGCAGTGGGTCGATTGTCTCGAGCCTTTGCAGCTTGGGCCTTCGATCCCTGGTTCTGGACGGCTGGACTTGCGGTGGGAGCGCTTCCATACGTGACCAAGGCGAGACACAAACGGATGAGCAAGGCAAAAGCAAAAACAGCACACAAGTCTCGGCGTGGCCCAATGCGAAACCGTCTCAACTGCATGGCGATCGTCCCGGTTAACTGGCGCGTCTACGCGTCAAGAGAACTGTATTATAAGCCGCGATTCCGCGACCGCAAAATAAAAGAGCCGGGGTTCGCGACCCGGCTCACTTGATTTTCGAAAGTCCGAGCCCTAGAAAGAGCCGGCTCCGTTCAGAAGGTAACCTTGAAAAACACTTGTCCCTGCCGTGGTGTATTGGCTTGGCATGCTTGACTGAATACTCCGGCATTGTTAACCCCGGGACTCACGATTCCAAAATTGGCTCCGTCGTTTACTCCGTTATCTGGGCCGCAGATCTGCATGCGGTTGAGAACATTAAAATACTCCATCCGCAGCTCGGCTCTCACGTGTTCACCAAAGAAGAACTGCTTGGCCACACCTAGGTTTTCGTTATCGACGGCCGGGCCACGAAGTGCGCTGATGAAGCGCGGCGCATTGCCGCCTCTAAACCCCGGATCCGAAAAGGCCGCTGTATTGAACACAGGCAGGTTCTTGTAATAGTTGTTCCAATTAACATTTAGGGGAACGCTGGAGTTGTAATTCGGGCGATTGAAACCATTTAGGAATGGGTTTGTATTCGCGTTCACGCCCTCGCCGCCGTCCCCGCCGCCCCCGCCCACTGGAAAACCGGAAGCGTATGTAAAGACGCCGCTCAGCTGCCAGCCTCCCACGAGGTTCTTCATGGCTGTGCCGCCGTGATTGAGGAATTGCTTACCGGGACCGATCGGCAGCTCGTAAACGCCGCTGATATTTACTACGTGAGTTTGGTCAGTGGAGGCCACCGTCCACTCCGACTTCTGGTCGAAGCCGTTCAGCGAGCCAAAGTTGAATGTGGAGAAACCGCTGTCGGTATTCGACAGGTAGCGAGACAAGGTGTAATTCACCAGGAAGGTTAAGCCGTTTGTGAAACGCTTTTGCGCTTCGACTTGAAGAGCGTTGTAGAACGCTGAGCCGGCCATATTGAACTGGTTCGTAAGCCCCCCGGCCGACTCACTCGCGTTATACATCGGATACGGGAGCAACGCCTGCGACAGGCCGGCACTGTCCCCGTAATCGCACTCAAAGTTGACATACGGCGTGAAAAGAGCAGTGCTGCCGCATGGGCTAGTCGTTTTGGCAAAATTCAAAGAGGCAAGAGCCGCCTGCGAAGCCGTCGACGTCCAAGCAAAATTGGGGCTGCTCGGCGACATCAAGCAGGTTGGGTCGTTAGCGATACCACTGGGACAGAATTGCGTGAGGTATTTTGGATTCGTCTGATTGATCGGGTTCAGCATACTCAACAGATGCACGGCCCTGTTTCCCACGTACGCCGCCGAGACGAGTACGTTACCCGTCACCTCACGCTGCACACCGACGTTCCACATCTGAACATACGAGTTCGGACCCGGATCCTTAGAAAACTGGAACAGGCCTGAGCTATTGAAGAGGGTAGGGCTGAACGGAGTGGCTGTGGGAACTCCAAGCGGGTTATTGTCCCATTCCCCGTAACCAGGGACGTTGCTCCCGTTGGAATTCACCTGAATCTGACCGTTCGAGAGGCTGCCATAATCGACCGATATTTTGTTATTTCCGTATTCATAGGGACCTTGGTCCAGGAAATTGATCGCGTAACCTCCTAGAATCACAGTGTTATGGTTCAACTCGTATGTGAAGCCGAGGCGCGGACTGAAGTCCCTCCAGTGGATATTGGCCCGGCGGTACCCCACGAGACCCGAGCCGGTACCGAGCTTCGCGGCGGCACCCAGCAAAGGCTGGCCTGTGGCCGGATCGATGGCTCCGGGATTGGGCACCGCGGCATCGAAGAATGTGACGTTATCGTTATTTTCCAGGAACGGCCGCATAATATCCCAGCGAAGCCCCCCATTAATCGCCAGCTTCGAAGTAAGTTTGAAGTTGTCTTGAATGTATGGCGCAAAGTAAAGGTTCCGCAGCCTGTTTTCCGCGACAAACTTGCGGAATGCATTGTCCGCGTATCCTAGGAGGAAACTCGCAAATGCAGCGCCCGAATTACCGGTAATATTCGCGGGGTCGGCGGTAGTTTGGCTGCTGAAGCTGAATTGCCCGCCGCAAGCTTGGCATTCCTGGTCGTCCTGATAGGAGCGGCGGATTTCCCACCCGATGTTGTATGTATTTCGCCCGTGGGTATAGAGAAAGTTGTTGTCGAAGCTTAGGCCCAGTTTGCGATTGTGCGAGTAGGTTTCACCCTGGCCGTTTAGCCCCCAAGAGCTCGGCGTATATGATTGGCCCGCGTTGCCGTTAAAGTGGATAGTGGGAAGAGTGATACTCCCCGTAACGCCCGGGAAGCTTACTCCCTCGAATAGATTCAGTTCATTGTTGATTTCGCCCATCCAGCCGAATCCGGCAGTCATCACCAGGTTGCTCGAAAAACTGTTCGAATAAGTCAGGAATACGCCTGTGCCAAGCCGAGGCTCAGTTTCGCCGCCTGAGAGTTCGTTGTTGAAGGCTCCGCCGACATTGCAGCAGGAGGTAAGATTGTAATTATCCCGCCAGTAGGCGAGGTGGAAAGCCTGCTTTTCGCCCAAGTTTTGGTCAATATTGAACCCGCCATTGACCTGGCGAGTGGGGAGCACGCCGATCTGCGGCGGCAAGTTGTTGACCAAAGCGGTGCCGGCAGGGGCGGGTATTAAGTGCAAAAGGCTCTGCGAGGTTGTGCTGAAACAAGCAGTCGGAATTACATTGCCGGGCCAAGGATTCCCACTAGCGGGCGCAACGCAACCAGAAGGCGCGACAAAGCCTGGTGGCACGAAAATCTTGTCGCCCGAAGGGAGCAGCGCGCTAAAATCGCCTCCGACCATTGCTTGGGTCGGAACCGTGATTGTGCCGCCGCCGGTGCTATTCAGGCGAAACCAGTCTAGGCTGACATAGAAGAACGTCTTGTTCTTGCCGTCGTAAATCTTCGGGATCCACACGGGGCCACCGACAGAAAATCCGAAGTTATTTTGATTAATTCGAGGAGTTGGCGCTTTGTGAAAGGCGCCATTCGAATCATAGAAGCTGCCCGAAGGGTTAGCGCCCGCAGCGTCAAAAAAATCGTTACGAACCACTTCGAACGCATCGCCATGAAGCTGATTTGTCCCAGAGGCAAATCGGTAAGACGCGACACCCTGCGACAGCCCATACTGGGCAGACAAGTTTGAAGTTATAACGTTAGCCTCGGTCACCATCTCGAAAGGCGGATTGATGTTGGATTGAAATCCCTGTGTTTCGGACTGAACAGCGACGACCCCATTAAACATCACTTCGTTCTGGTAGCCGATGCCCCCATTGATGCGGTGCTCGAATTCGCCGCCCGACACGCCGGGTGCGAGGAAGAGGAAATCATCAATTTGGCGGTCGCGAGCGCCCACATTGCCTGGGCCGCCGCCGATCAGCGTTGGCACTTCTTGGAGGATTTTTGTCGTGATCGTCGTGTTTAAGTCCGCGGTCGCCGTCTGCAGCGTGATCGCCGGTGCCGTAACCTCCACGGTCTGCGATACATTGCCCGTCTTCAATAACGCATCGGACGTGGCGGTCTGACTGGCGTAAACGTTGACTTGCGCAGAAACCGTACTTTCGAAGCCCGGCTTTTCGGTTTTCACTGTATAGGTTCCAGGAATCAGATCCGTGATGATGTACGTGCCGACTGAAGACGTCACTGTCGTGTGTACAACGTTCGTGGCGTTGTTCGTCACCGTGACTGTTGCGCCCGGAACCACCGCACCGCTCGAATCCGTTACGGTTCCACGGATTCCGCTGAGACCTTGCGCGCGTGCACCCGCGGGACAACACAAGAGCATCAAGCTAGCCACCAGTAGCGGCGTTAGTACGTGGGCAAGCACCTTGCCCACGCGGCCAGCGCGGAGAACACAGAAGTCTATGCGGAGCTTGACGCGGGCTATCATTTTCTGCCCCCCTCTCTATTCCGGTCCAAATCATGCAAACCGGCTGCTTCCCTAAGCGCCTGAAAACAAATACATACCTTCAAGGTATGGACAAACGCCGCTCTAATAGTGTGAAAGCACTACGCATGCGGGTCGAGTATTCACATGAGACGGAGAGCAATGTCAACGCACCGAAATGTCATCTATATGCTCCCGTCCAACCGACTGATAAATAGGGTGTTAGGCGATTTTATTCCCTGTAGTCTCGAGGCTTCGCGAGGCCCTGACAGACCGCAAAAAAATTGCCGGGAGTTTACTTCAATGGCTCTTTGAGGATCCCTCGGCCTTCTACGACCGTCAGGATTCGATCAACACCTGGGACGGAAACTTCTTCCCTTATACCGCTCGGCCAGTAAATCTCGACTTTATCGACCCTTGCCGTACCACCTAGGCCAAAGTGGGCCCGTTGATCAGAGCTTGAGCAAAAGCTCGCCCCGCTGAAAACATCGGCACGTTGCCGTATGCCTCCAGCGCTGAGAAAAACCTTCGCGCCGATCGCGTCGCGGGGGCTTTTCGGGCCACCAATCAATTTCAGTCCAAGCCAATGATTGTGGTTCTTGACGACGTTTCGAAGCAGAGTGGGCTGCGAATCAAGATTGTTGATGACCGCACTGATGCGGCCATCGTTGAAAAGATCGCCGAAGGCCGCCCCGCGCGCGGGGATAACTACGGCCAAGCCGCTTCCGGTTGCCGGAGGCACTTCCTGGAACCTAGCTCCGTTGAGGTTACGGAATAAAAGTGGCCGTTGCGCCCAGGTAGTGCCCCAATTCTCCTTGTCCACAAGCGAATAAACGTGCCCATTGACAGCCAAAATGTCGAGAAGCCCATCGTTATCAAAGTCTAGGAAGCCGGTTCCCCAACCGAGAAAAGGAATCGCCGGTAAGAGCAATCCGGCCTGTGCGGTGACGTCAGTGAAGTTGCCGGTGCCATCATTCTGGTAAAGCGTCTTGTAATCGTCGGAGAAAGTTGTGATGAAGAAGTCGACTTTGCCGTCCCGATTGTAGTCCCCGACTCCGATGCCCATCGACGCTTGGGCGCGACCGTCCCCATTCAATGCCAGCCCGGACATATAGCTGACATCTTCAAACGTGCCGTCGTGTTTGTTGTGATAGAGATAATTGGGCACGGAATCGTTGGCGACGATCAAATCAACCCAGCCATCATCATCAACATCGACAAAGACTGAAGACCAGCCATACGCGCCGGCCGAGTCCGAAACACCTGCCTTGACGCTCACCTCTGTGAATGTGCCGTCGCCGTTGTTGTGAAAGAGATGATCCGGCTCGCCGACTAGACCCAGAGGTCCGCAAAACACGTTGACGCCCCGAAATTGGCAGGAGTTCGGTGGAACGCCATTCTTGCCCGCAAGCATCGGGTGAGCGGGGTCGAATTTCACGTAGCCAGGAACAAACAAATCCAGTCGGCCATCGTGGTCATAATCGCCCCATGTCGGGCCAGTGGACCATCCCCCGACGGCCAGACCTGCCTTTTCTGCCAGATCCGTGAACGTGCCGTCGTGATTGTTATGATAGAGGCGGTTCTTGCCGTAATTCGCGACGTAGAGGTCTGGCCAGCCGTCATTGTCGTAGTCGCCCACGGCCACCCCGAACCCCCAGCGTTCATTGGCCACTCCCGCTTGCGCGGTGACGTCGGTAAATGTTCCGTCGTGATTGTTGCGGAACAGCATTGCACGCGGAGGTGGTTCGTTCCCTTTTAGTGCTGCGAATGTCGAACCGTTAAGCAGATAGATATCGAGCCAGCCGTCGTTGTCGTAGTCAAGCAGCGCTACGCCGGAGCCGTCGACTTCGACAATCGTCGACTTCTCGGGCGTTCCGGCAAGATGATGAAACACGCCGAGCCCGGACTTTTGCGTGGCGTCCTCAAAAACAACCGGAGCTCCGTCGACAAAGCCACCTGCGGTGATCGGACGGTTATGGGCGTCATACACGGGCGCATACACACCGCCGGTCGCGACGCCTGAGGGCTTTTGCGCAGGCAGTTGCTGTTCCTGGGCCAGGGCGGGCACTCCTGCTGCGATCATTGATAGCAGGGAAAAAATTGCGGACCTGCGGTCGATGCGCGGGAGGTCTTTGGCGCTGGGCGTAGCTCGCTGCTTCGAACAATGGCCGGATGAACGAGCAAGGATCCGGGACAGGAATGAAAGGTCGAGACATGGCGGCGGGAATTTCACTCAGAGAAACCCCGAAAGAGGAATCGCAGCTCTGCTTGGAGCATTGGATCTAATTTTGATCCGCCTTCATGCTGCTCCTTCATTTTCCATGCGCATCGCGCACCGGTTCTTCCACCTGCAAAACCTGGTTGGCGTGCACATCCTTAAGCGTTTGGACAATACCACTTGGCCAGCGAATCTCAATCGTTTCCGCGATTGCCTCCGCTCCCAATCCGAAATGCACGCGTTTATCGCTGGCGGAAAGATAGCTGCTCGCTGTGGTCACGGTTGCCAATTGTGAGCGGGTCGAAGTAGTGAGTTTGATTGCAGCGCCAATCGCATCGCGGTTGCTTGTATGACCCACGAGTTTCAAAATCAGCCAATGATTCTGGGTTTCTGTCTCGTTGTGCAAAATGTGTACAAGACCATCGTTGGTCGTCACAACAGCGTCCAACCGCCCGTCGTTGTCGATGTCACCGATCGCCATCCCGCGTCCTACCCAAGATTCCTGAAATACGCTGCCCGATTCGGCCGAGACGTCCACAAAACCCTGGCCCGTATTCCGCACAAGTAACATCGGTTCGCGATAGCGCAGATTGGGATACTGAGTCTCAATCGTGTCTATGTCATGACCCTGCGCGATCAGCAGATCCTTCCATCCGTCATTATCGTAATCCATGAACCGAACACCCCAGCCGGAATATAGCTTACTTATAAGCCCCAGACCGGATGAAAAGCTCGCATACGTGAAGGTACCGTCGCCATTGTTCTGGTAAAGCGCGTACATCTGATTGGAAAGATCGGTAACCACCAAGTCTGGCAGTCCATCATTGTTATAATCTGCGAAATCGACGCCCATACCCGCGTATGTGTTGCCGTCTCCGTCTACTGCGATCCCGGAAGCGAGTCCCACTTCTTCAAATGTTCCATCGCCTTTATTGTGATACAGGAATTCAAACATCGAGTCATTGGCCACAAAAATATCGATGCGGCCGTCGTGATCATAGTCTGCCACAGCGATTCCTAATCCTTTGCCTGGTTTCGAGATGCCGATTTTTTGCGAAACTTCCGTAAAATGACCGTTGCCATCGTTGTGGTAAACGAGGGGCGTAATCGGCTTGAAATAGTCGGGGTGGCAATAGGCCCGGTAGGCAGGCTTGTGTTCTCCACACCAGATGTCGTCAAAATCCCATTCGACATATCTGAGGACGATCAGATCGAGGTGCCCATCATTATCAAGATCAACCCACGCTGCACTCGTCGACCAGCCGCCGCCGCCAACCCCGGCTTCATCGGTCACGTCCGTAAACGTGCCGTCACCGTTGTTGTGATAAAGCTTGTTGCCGCCGTAAGCCGTAACAAATAAATCTTCGTAACCATCATTATCATAATCGCCGACGGCAACGCCCATGCCATAACCGGCACCCTGCAGGCCGGCCTTTTCCGTCACATCTTCAAATCTGCCATCCGCCCTTTGATGGTAAAGCCGATTCCAATCTTGAGGCCCCATCTTCTGCGGAATGGTCCCCTTCGGCGTGGGATCGTCGAGGTGCGTGCCGTTCACGACAAAAATGTCCAGACGGCCGTCGTTGTCGTAGTCAACTAGCGCGACTCCCGCGCCCATTGTTTCGATCAAATATTTTTTCGAAGTGTGCGAGGAGATGTAGCGAAAATTCACTCCTCGGGTCGACGCCACGTCGGTGAACTTGCCGGGAACTGGTCTCAATCGTTCCGTTAGCTTTGCGGCTGCGCGATGCGCAAAATTCTCGGATTGCAATTGGCAGCCCACAACAGGAACGGCGAACATGGAAAGCAAAGAAAACAGAGCAGAGCGCCGGTCCATGCAGAATCGATTATGACCGTCGATGCTCACGCGCGGCGGCGGAAAAGCATCTTCGAACAGCCAGTGAAAGGATGGAAGGCCCGGCCAAAAACGCATATCTTTGTCATTCTATCGCATCTTTCGGCAAGTCGTTCCAGATCGTCCTGCGATTCCGTGGAAACGAAACGGTGGTGCACACCAAACGCGCTGAGGGGCTGCGATGTAATAGAATGCTCCTTCTCTG
>Ga0307373_10011458_pt1 | contig 12837 bp, 12 predicted proteins | sample OX2MG_FD_202534 | JGI IMG/M metagenome (GOLD analysis project Ga0307373, IMG submission 202534) | Soil microbial communities from Risofladan, Vaasa, Finland - OX-2 | ecosystem: Environmental > Terrestrial > Soil > Coastal area > Acid sulfate soil | place: Finland: Risofladan, Vaasa | collected... | reverse complement strand
GGACTTGGACATCGGGGAATTACAGGCGACGAGCAAAACGAGTGAGAGTACGACGGCGAATGAGTGCGCAAAACGACGCACACGACCTTCCTTCCAACATCTGCAGCTATGCGTCGCCCATCTAGGGCCGTATCGCACTTCTAGAACGTTCAATGATCCTACCGGACGCAAGCACTCGATGCGAATTCCGAGGCCGACCGCGTTCGGCGCCTGATCTCAGTTTGAGAACGGCGCGCCGAGTCGTGCCGCTTGCGCGAAGATCCGACGCAGGATAACCAACGCCGAGGCATACGTCGAATCCATGCCGTAGTACGACAGGCCGCGCGCGCCGAGCGTCTGGCTGCGCGTGAACGGCGTGTCCGAAGCGTAATGGATGATGCCGAGATCGACCGGGATGCTTGCCAGGTTGACATTTTCGCCGGTACCGTGCCGCGTCAGAAAAGTGTCCTGGTAGAGCGCACTCAAATACGGCCCCGCCTCCATTTCAACCACGGTGTAGTTCTCGCGATAGAAGAAGTCGAGGTATTCGCGATTCTGCAAATAGGTCCCCAGCACCGTCACCGCCCGCTGGTGATCGAGCGCCGAGCCGTAGACCAGGAACGGCGCGAGATCTTCAGCGGCGAAGCAGTTATCAAACCAGTAGGTGTTGCCGCTGTGCTCGTCGTACACCACATCTGAGAGCATCACGTCGCCAATGCGCGCATTGAGCGTGGCCGCCTTACCCAGAATGTACACGCCGCGCAGTTGGTGCGTGCTCATGCTGATCTGGTTGAGGATGTGATACGCCGCGCTCCCCAGCGGATAATTGATATTGATCACCACCGCGCCGGAGTTCGCCGGACAATGCTCGCCGAGCGCGTGGAGGCGCGAATCGAAATCGTCCGGATTTAGCCGATCGAGTTCGATTATCTGCGCCGCGACATCGACAGCCACGCCGGGATCGATGGTGTGTATGCCACGCTCCCGTTCCTCGCGATCGCGGGCCTCACGCTCGCTGGGAGATGCCGCGTAGAAGAGGCGCGCGGTGTAATAGTCAAAGTTCTCCCAGTTGCTACGCGTATCCCCCTGCTGGAGCTGGCGCAACTCCGGCAGCAGATCGGGATGCTGTCGCTCCTCGACGAAACGGACCAGTGCCTCATGTCGTCGACCGGCGGCTCCAGAGAGCAGATTCGCGATGCTGTGCGTGTTGGAGGAGATGAAATAGAGCGGCCGGTCAGTGAGTCCACGGTCGTTCAGTTCGCGCTCGATCGGTGCCCACCAGGTGCGGGTGCTGCGGGCATAGCCGACGAAGGTGCCGCCGAGCATCTGGATCGTCAAGCGCTTTTTCTCCTGTCCTACGCGGTGCATCGTGTGCCAGATTGCTTCGCCCCAGGCGATCCGCAGTCGGAGCCAGTCATGCTCGCCGATCAGGAGTCGTTCACGAATCTCCGCCTCGACCTCTGGATCTACAGTATCGTCGTCGACCACCGCGTCGAGCAGAGCCCGCAAGCGCTGATCTTCATTGATCCGATCGCGTAGCTTGTTCCACTCGAGCTGCCAGGCGACGATCGTCGGAATCAGATCGTCGAGATCCGAGGAAGAGGCAACGTAAGCCGCCAGCGTACCGCCACCATCGTCGTACCAGCGACGGCGACGGCCGGGTGCAGTCACCGGAGTCCACGACTCGAGATCGGGAATGCCGTTGCGCGCGAAGACCCAGGCCGACTGTCCCAGAAGGATGCGCTCGGCCTGCACGATCGAGGCCGGCAGCCGCAGCGTGCTATACATGAAGGCACCCATGTCGGGAGACAATTCAGTCGCTCCGGCATGCAGGCTCGACTGGATGTGCACATGCGCCGGGATCAACGTCTCGACCTTGACCGGTCCCGAACTGCGCAACAGGGTGTTATACGTGCGCACGTAGAGATCGACCTCGCGCTTGCCCGCCGTCGGGATCGCCGGAGCACGAACCGATGGCGGTGGAGAGAATCGGTTCCGCCGAACATCGTGGCTCAACTCTGGTCGCATGGCACGCACCTTCCCACGTCTAGTCCCGCATTGGCCGCTCACGCCGCGCCGCAAGATCCAGGGCGATACAGAGCCCGCCAACCGCCGATACGCCGATGAACGCCAGCCCACCCCAGGCAAACGCGTCTCCCAGACCAGCGCTGAGCGCGACAATGCCGCCAACCAGCAAAACCCAGCCCGACGCCCCCCACCAGCGCCGCTGCCTCCCATAGAGGATGCCGACGAAGAGCGCGTAGACCGCCATGAAGCCCACCAGCACCATCTGTAACGACGTCAGCCCGCCCCATCCTTTCGTTAACCGTCCATTCTATCGCGAACGACGAGCGAATCGCGCAGAGGCGCCAAGCCGCAGAGTCTTTTCAAATCGTTCGTTGCGTCGCTGCGCGCGAACACCTCTTGACAAGTGATTGATCAACGTATACTCTGGATCGAGTATTCGGTTAGGGATATGCGATGGCGAAACGAAAGATCTCCAACCCACTGGCCCTCGCGGTTCTCGGCTGTTTATACGAACGGCCGATGCATCCGTATGAGATGGCGATGACGCTCCGTCATCGTGCCAAACAGGAGAGCATCAAGCTCAACTACGGCTCGCTCTACAGCGTCGTCGATGCGCTCGAGCGTCGCGGCTGGATCGTATCGCGTGAGACCGAACGCGACGGGCGACGTCCCGAGCGTACCGTCTATGGATTGACCAAAGCCGGGGAGGTTGAATTCTTCGACTGGCTCAGCGAACTGCTCGGTGTGCCGGTCAAGGAATATACGCAGTTCGAGGCGGGTCTGTCGTTTATGGCCGCGCTGCCGCCAGATGCCGTGGTTCGGCTCCTTCGCGAACGGGGCGATCTCTTGGCCAACGAGATTAGCCAGATGAAGGAGTACGGCGAAATGCTGCCAGAAGATGTGCTCCCACGCCTCTTCCGCATCGAGTCAGAGTACTGGCAGATGTTGCGCGAAGCCGAATTGAAGTGGGTCAGACAACTGGCGGATGATATTGAAAACGACCAATTGTCGGGAATCGACAAATGGCGCGAGATTACCGAGCAATTGGCTCAGGTTGAGAGAAGCGAGTAATGCATTCCCCGCGGCACTAACGCACGATCCTGAGCGGAGTGTTGGCGCACCCCGTCAGGGACCGGCTTCCTCACGGCAGTCCGGACGAGCCGAACCTGGCCACAAGGGTCCACCGCTATTGTAAGCCAGGTCGAGCTCCGATGGATAGCACATTCGAACCATCTATCGGTATGGAGGAACTCGATTATGGCTACCACTCTGTCCGCCGCGCGCGCGGGCACAACACCGGTCGCGTCACCAGCGATCGATGTACAGGAACTCAACAAAGTCTATCCCGAGAAGACCCAGGCACTTAAAGATCTTCGTTTTCAGGTCGAGTCCGGCACGGTTTTCGGACTGCTCGGGCCGAACGGCGCGGGCAAATCAACCGCCGTCAAGATCCTGACGACGCTTTCGACGCCCGATGCGGGACGAGCACTCGTCTGCGGCATCGACGTCGTGCGGCAACCGTTCAACGTCCGGCGCCTCATCGGCTATGTCGCGCAGATGTCGGGCGTCGATCCCGACGCCAGCGGGCTGGAGAACCTGATGCTCCAGGGCCAGCTCTACGGCATGCCGGGCAACGACCTCAAGCGCCGCGTAGCCGAATTGCTGGATAGCTTCAACTTGACCGAAGCGGGGGGACGACTGGTCAAAACCTACTCGGGCGGCATGAAGCGCAAGCTCGACGTTGCCATGGGGATCGTCCATCGCCCGCGCGTCCTCTTTCTCGACGAACCAACCACCGGCCTCGATCCGGAGGCACGCGCCGAGATGTGGCAGGAGATCGAGCGTCTGGCTCACGAGGGCATGACGATCTTACTTACGACCCACTATCTCGATGAAGCCGACCATTTGGCACAACGCGTAGCGATTATCGACCGTGGCCAGGTGGTCGTCGAAGGAACCCCAGAACAGCTCAAACACGAACTCCACGGCGACACGATCCAGATCGAACTGGAACACGAGCCGCATCGCGACCTGCGCGAGATCCTCACGGTGCGTAGCGAGGTACGCGAAGTCGCGGTCGACGGTCGCATGGTGCGGGCACGGGTCGAGAATGGCGCGACGGCGTTACCGGTCATCATGTCGACGCTGGAAAACGCCGGAATCGTCATCAAATCGGTCACCGTAGCGCGACCATCGCTTGACGACGTCTATTTTCGCTATTCCGGCAAATCGTTCGCGAGAGCACAAGAGGAGGGATCGCGATGACCAGCACGCTCAAAGCGACCATGCACATCACCGCTCGACGATTGCGCTTCCTGATGCGCCAGCCGTTCTATCTCGCCATGACACTGGTGCAACCGTTGATATGGTTGCTCCTCTTCGGGCAGCTCTTCAAACGGATCACCGAGATGCCGGGCTTCACGACCGGCTCGTATATCACGTATCTGACGCCCGGGGTGGTCGTCATGACCGCGCTCTTCTCCAGCGGCTGGTCCGGCATGGCGCTGGTTACCGACATGGAGCGTGGCATCATGAACCGACTGCTGGTTCTGCCGGTGCGACGCGTGGCGCTCATCGCGGGGAGCGTGATCTACGAAGCGATCGTCGTGCTGATCCAGGCGCTGATCATCATTGGCCTCGGGCTCGCCCTCGGTGCGCGCTTCCCGGGCGGAGTGCTCAGCCTGGCCGCGCTCGTCGGCTGCACCATGCTCATCGGTGCAGCGTTCGCCTCTTTCTCCAACGCCGTAGCGCTGCACGTGCGGCAGGGAGAATCGGTCATTGCGCTGGTGACCTTCCTGCAACTGCCGTTGACGTTCCTCTCGACGACCTTCATGGCGCAGTCGCTCATGCCGCACTGGATTCAGCTCGTGGCGCGCTTCAACCCGGTCAACTGGGCGGTCATCGTCGGACGGCAATCGCTCAGCAGCCAGGTTGATTGGAGCTTCGTGGCGCTGCACGTCGGCTACCTGATCGTCCTCGCGCTCGCTTGCGCCTGGTTCTCAGTCAACGCCTTTCGTGCTTACCAGCGCTCGATCTAACTCGACAATCGCGCAGAGACGCAGAGGCACGGAAGCACAAAGACGCGGAGAACCACCTGGGTTCTCCGCGTCTCAGCGCGTATGCGCGCGTTGCGTTTCTTAGCGAATGTCGAGGACTCGGAAACGGCGGATTTTGCGCATTACCGTCCGCTCGTTCTCCGCGACTACTGGCTCCTCGTGCGCAATGGCACGATCATCGGACCAGCGGCGAACGGGAACAGCCCGAATTACCGGCTTCCCATCCTGATTGACGACACTGTAGCGGATGACCGTCTGCATACCGCACCTCCATGGCGTCCTGGCGGACACAAATAACCCCTGGCTAAACCAGGGGTGAGGTGCAGTGTTTGCACGTTGGCCCGGTTAGCCGATGGGAATCTCTATCAAGTTGGCTAAAGACCCGGGTTCCAACGAGGACCCTTTCACGTGGCCCAAGTGCGTCGGCATCATTCTCATGAGCACACCGCACAGTCATATCCAGCGCACGCGCTAGACTGGTTAACCCTACTACCAAAACCGGGTGCTGTCAATAATTCGGGCGCATGACTCCCAAAAGTCAGGCTCGGATCGCCGGTCCGCGCTGCCTCACCAGATGGTGGTTCGCTCCGTCAGATTGCTGTCCAGCCGCCGTCGACCGTCAGTGTATGGCCGGTAATCATCGAGGCTGCGGGACTGGCGAGAAAGACGACCGCGGCGGCGACATCTTCAGGCTCGCCGACGCGGCCCAGCGGGATACGCTTGATCAGATCAGGCCCCAGTTCCGGGTCATCAAAAGTCGACGCGGTCAGCGGTGTGCGCACAAAGGTCGGGGCAATCGCGTTAACACGCACGCCGCGCGGCGCCCATTCGAGCGTCAGCGCGCGTGTGAGATTGACGACTCCAGCTTTGGCCGAGCAGTAGGCTGCTCGCTTGTAGTAGCCCACCAGCCCGTTCTGCGAGGCGATATTAATGATCGTGCCGCGCCCGCGCTCGATCATATGCCGGCCAAACGCCTGGGCACAGAAGAAGGTGCCTTTCAGATCAATATCCAGCACCGCGTCCCACGACGCCTCGTCAACGTCAAGCGCGTCCTGCGGCAGATTGACACCCGCGTTATTCACCAGAATATCGACATGGCCTTTCCAGCCGATTGCGGCATGGGCAAAAGCACGAATGCCGTGTGGACCGTTGAGGTTGCGCACATCGAGTGGCAGGACGAACGCCTCGCGACCATGTGCCGCAATCGACCGGGCGGTCTCTTCGGCCAGATGCATCCGATCCGGCAATTCCGACATAACAACATCGGCCCCGGCCTCGGCCAACCCGGTCGCGATCGCCTGCCCTAGTCCGCTCCCAGCCCCAGTCACAACCGCGACCCGTTCGTCTAAACGAAACGATGGAAGTGCCACGCAACTTCTCCTCTCATACCGATCATACCGACGGCAATTTATCTATCCGATGAGGTGCGACGATCGTCCGAAACCTATGCCCGTTCGTCGCCATAGGCCAGGCGCTGCAATCCATCAGCCAGCACGCGAATCCCGGCGACCGCGTCTGCGGTGGTCGTGAACTCGGCCGGGGTATGGCTTCGACCGCCTTTGCTCTGCACGAAGAGCATCGCGACCCGCGCGATATTGGCCATGCGCTGCGTGTCGTGCCCTGCGCCGCTCGACATCGTAACGAACGGGATGCCAGCTTCCGTCGCCGCGACCTGCAGGGTACGAACCAGTTCCGGGTCGCAGACACATGGGATCAAGTCCGTCGTGATCGTCCACTTCAGTTCGAGCCCGCGACGCGTGGCGACCGCTCGCATCCACTCTTCATGCGCCTGAAAGAGCTTCAGTCGCGTTTCCGGATCGGGATGGCGCGCGTCGATGGTGAACGTTACCTTCTCCGGCACGATGGCGGGCCCGCCCGGCTCGACCTCCATCTTCCCGATCGTCGTCACCGCTGGTCGGCCCATGCGCAGCGAGGTATCGATCACCCCAAGGGTAATCTCGGCGGCGCCGGCCATCGGGTCGAGCCGCATGTCCATTGGGCGCGCACCGGCATGGTCGGAGCGTCCGGTCAACTCGACTACGTAATGGCGAATGCTATTGATCGCGGTGACGACCGCGACCGGCACACCCGCCTGTTCGAGGATCGGCCCCTGCTCGATATGCAACTCGATGAAGATGTCGATATCATCCCGCTGGGCTTCCGGCAGGCGCGCCGGATCGAGGCCGATGGCGCGCATTGCCTCGGCCATCGTCTCGCCGTCGTAGCCAATCATCTGCTCGGCGTCTTCCGGCGTGATCGCGCCGGTGATCGCTCGCGAGCCGAGGAAGTTGGAGGCCGGAAAGCGGCTCGCCTCTTCCTCGCAAAGCGAGACGACCTCAAGGGTGCGACGCGGTGTACCGCACTGCTCCTTGAGCGCGCGAATCGCCGCCAGCGCCGCGATAACACCGAGCGCGCCATCGAAGCGACCGCCGGGTCGTTGTGAATCGATGTGCGAGCCCGAGACGATCGACGAACCGCCCTCGCTGCCAGCCAACCGACCCCAAACATTTCCGACGGCGTCGCGCCGCACCTCCAGCCCCGCCTCTTCCATCCAGGCGGCAACCTGATCCTGCGCCGCCACCCAAGCGGGCGAGTAAACCGTGCGCCAGACACCAGTCTCACCGTACGCACCGAACTTCGCCAGTGAGGCGAGATAGCGGTCGATCAAAGCCGGATCAATCTCGATTTGCCTGGTCATCCTTCGCCTCCACGCTTTCCTCCCAGCTCCAACTGCGGTGCATCCCATCCAATTCCAGAATAGCCGATCGCCGAATATTGTGCCGTTCGCCCGGAGATCATGGTACAAACGGGGCAACGCGATGGAACACACATCAGCATGAGTGAGCGCCTATATTGTGGGAAACTCGGAGGAGCGCATGAAACAGCATCGCATCGCGGTGATCGCCGGAGATGGCATCGGTCAGGAGGTGATTCCGGCTGGGAAGTCAGTCCTAGAGGCGGCAGTCGGCGACTCGGCACGACTGGAATGGCATGAACTCGATTGGGGCTCGGATCATTATCATCGTATGGGCGCCATGATGCCCGAGGACGGGCTTGAGACGCTGAAGCAGCACGACGCGATCTACCTGGGAGCAGTCGGCGACGCCGCAACGATCCCCGATCATGTCACCCTTTGGGGACTACTCCTGCCGATCCGCAAGACGTTCGACCTCTACGTCAACGTTCGACCGATCAAGCTCCTACCAGGGGTGACCGGCCCATTGCGCGGCAAAGGCCCCGCCGACATCGACATGCTCTTCGTGCGTGAGAACACCGAGGGCGAGTACGCCGGAGTCGGCGGGCGGGTTCACATGCATACCGAGCACGAAGTCGCCATTCAAACAACGGTCTTCTCGCGGTTCAACGTCGAGCGCGTAGCGCGCTACTCCTTCGAATTGGCACGCAGTCGCCGCCAGCACCTGACGAGCATCACCAAAAGCAACGCCATGCAATACGCGATGCCGTTCTGGGACGAAGTGATCAACGAGGTCGCGCTCGACTATCCCGATGTCACCGTGACGTCGCTGCTCGTCGATGCCGCCGCCGCGCTGATGATTCGCTCGCCCGAACGTTTCGACGTCGCCGTCGGCAGCAACCTTTTCGCCGACATCCTGACCGACCTGGGTGGTGCGATCATGGGGAGCCTTGGGCTGCCACCGAGCGCCAACCTCGCCGCGAATCCCAACTACCCGTCGCTCTTCGAGCCGGTCCACGGGAGCGCGCCCGACATCGCTGGCAGGGGATTGGCGAATCCGCTCGCCGCCATCTGGGCCGGAGCGATGATGCTCGATCATCTGGGGGAGAACGCCGCCGCCGAACGCGTGATGCGTGCGCTCGAAGCGGTTACGGCCGAAGGCAAAGTCCTGACTGGCGACCTCGGCGGCGACGCCTCGACCTCGCAGGTCGCGGCCCGAGTGATCGAACTGCTGTAGCGAGAAGTGCCCTCACCCCGGCGCGCGGCGCCACTCATCTCCCACGCGGGGGCGAGGGGGAGACGAGGGGGGAGCGAGAAGGCACATTTCGGACTGCGTACGTGCGCGTTCGTCCCCCTCGCCCCCGCGTGGGAGAGGGGGCAGGGGGGTGAGAGCCATTCATGGACGGTCTGATGATGGAATTCCCGCTGACGATCCCCGTGATGCTACGTCGCGCGGAAACGCTTTTCTTCGACCATGAGATTGTGTCTCGGCTGCCTGATCGCAGCCTGCATCGCTACACCTACGCCGACATGGCGAGCCGGACGCGGCAACTGGCGGCAGTTTTGCGGGAACTCGGAGTTCAACGTGGCGACCGTGTCGCGACCCTCTGCTGGAATCACTATCAACACTTGGAAGCCTACTTCGCCATCCCGCTGATCGGTGCGGTACTGCACACGCTCAATCTGCGACTCAGCGCTGATGACATCACGTACACGATCAACCATGCAAAGGATCGCATCGTTATCGTCGACGAATCGTTGCTTCCGCTCTTCGAGACGATCCGTCAGAGAGTTCACGTTGAACATGTCATCGTAATTGGGACCGCAGCTTCCGTACCGCAGGGAATGCTCGATTACGAGCAAGCGTTGGCCAATGTAACGCCGAACGTATGCGACGACATCGAGCTTGACGAACGCGAGGCGGCCGTCCTCTGTTACACCTCCGGCACCACCGGTAGACCGAAAGGCGTCGTCTATTCGCATCGAGCGATCGTATTGCATTCACTGGTGACTGGACTTGCCTGCACCATGGGACCGACCGAGCGCGACACCGTGCTGGTGATGGTGCCGATGTTCCATGCGAACGCCTGGGGTTTCCCGTATACCTGCACCTTCGTCGGCGCGAAGCAGGTGATGCCCGGTTCGTTTCTCGACACCGCAAGCATCGCAGAACTCCTCACTGACGAGCGTGTGACCCAATGTTCGGCCGTACCAACCGTCTGGCTCAACCTGCTGCAGTACATGGACCGCAACCCCGGCGTTTGCGACCTTTCGCATATGCGCACCCTTGGAACGGGTGGACAGGCGATGCCGGTCGAGGCAATCCGTCGCTTCAATGAAGACTTCGGTATCCAACTAACGACCGGCTGGGGCATGACGGAGACCGGGCCGTTCTCCACGCAAGGCAGCCTGGTGGAAGAGTCGGTCGCGACGGACGGTGCCATGCAAACCAGCTACCTGATAACCTGCGGCAGATCTTTGCCCCTCACCGAATTGCGCCTGCGAGAAGATGACGTGCTCGTCGCCTGGGACGGCGAATCAGTCGGTGAACTCGAGGTACGGGGATCAACCGTAGCGTCAGCCTATTACCGCGATGCCACATCGTCCGAGAAATTCACAGCCGATGGCTGGCTGCGCACCGGAGACATCGCCAGTATCGATCCACATGGACAGGTCGACATTCGCGACCGAGCCAAAGATGCGATCAAGTCGGGTGGCGAGTGGATCAGTTCGATCGCGTTGGAAAACGCGCTGATGGCCCACCCGGCCGTCTCCGAAGCAGCGGTAATCGCGGCGCAACACCCGACCTGGCTGGAACGTCCGATCGCCGTCGTCGCGCTCAAAGATGGCGCAAGCGTCACCGAGCAAGAGTTGCTTGATATGCTGGCGCCGGATTATGCCAAATGGTGGCTTCCGGAGGCCATCATCTTCATTCCGGAGATCCCCAAAACCTCGACCGGTAAGTTCCTCAAAGCGGGTCTGCGCGAACAGTACGGCTCGATATTATTAGATCGGAACTGACGCTCAGTTCCACGAATCTGTCGATGCGCGGCCCGACAGCAACGTTCCGGCTGGTCCGTTTGCTGAAGTGACGACACGCTTCGTGATTTGCGAGGCGCTTCCTGGGGTTAAAAGAGAAACGCGTTTCAAGCAGCGTGGAAGCACGATCGCCCCACGGAATTGGTGGGTGATCAATCTTGCGGACTCGTTCGCTTACGCGTAGCATACGTACGCAGTCTCTCGCACCGGCGAAGAACATTGTGTTTTGCGCAAGCAATCGTCCGTGTTGATGCTATCGCCACCTGAAGAGAAGGAGGATCATTGAAGGCAAAACGGTACGTGATTGCGTTCGCAGCGGGTTTAGCGCTGTTGGCCTTCCAAGCACCAGTAGCTCAGGCGGCTCGCCAGGATATTTGCATCAGTGTTGGTGGAATCACCCCAACCCATACGGGAACGAGCACCTGCACCACGGATCGCAGCAGCTTCGCCATGGCGTCAAACGACAGCAATGCAACTGCGAGCGACCATAGTGCCGCGTTCGCCAGCAATGACTCGAACGCGACTGCCGCTCACGACAGCTTCGCAATCGCCGAGAATGACTCCAGCGCGTCCGCTGTCTATGGCAGTCAGGCATATGCCCTGGACCAATCAGCCGCGGCTGCGGCCTATGGCAGTCAGGCATATGCCCAGGACCAGTCAGCTGCGGCGGCGGCCTATGAAAGTACCGCCATTGCGATACACCAGTCCGCCGCCGCCGCGAGTTCCGGACAGGTCGTCATCGTCGTTGGGCCGTAATCAGGAAATATCGTCGCGGTCGGGTCGGTTGACTAATCCTCAATCGTGCCAGTCGTTGATTCACTTCGTGCGAGCGGGCGACCCAATTGGGCCGCCCGCTTCCATGTTCATCGGTATAAGCCGTTGCCCAACGCTATCCAGGGGCAGGGACGGTCACGCGAGCCAGCTCGCGGGTTCGGCCATCCCGGCACGGAGCGCGGCCCAGAGCGTCTGATATTGATCCCAGGGCGACGCGCCCGTGATCAACACGTTGACCGGGCCGAGGCGCTCTACACCGGCGATACGCGACGCCCGATCGCACTGCGGCACGGTGAAGAAATCAAGTTCGAGCCGGAAGGTGGGTAGCTGGTAAACCTGCGCCTTGTCAAGATTCTCCAGCGCTCGTTTGGCTGCCGCAGTGATCTCCGGCAACGTAGCCGATGGCGGACGGCAAATTGCGGCGCTTGTCCCGACTGCCTCTTTCACCGCGACCATTTCAATCTGGCTGCCCAGAAACTCCTCCGCTTCGACCATCGTCGTGGTATCACCGGTCACCATGATGACCGGTATACCGAGCGAGCCGAGTACCGCCGCGTTCAGTCCGGTTTCGCCGTGTGGCCGACCGTTGATGCGCAACTCGGCAACGGCGCCGCCCGCGATCGTGTGAGGCGCGATGGCGCGTGGTGTCTTGGCCATCGCGTGATAGCCGACCAGCACCGCGGCGTCAAATTTTCGACTGTCGGCCGCTTCAATCTGGCAATGATCTTTGGCGTTGCCACTGCCAGTCAGCAGATGCGCCTTGGGATGAATATCCTCGAAGATTAGATTTCGCATCGGACCGTGCCCATCGCAGACGAGAATATAGTCGGCGCCAGCCTGAACCAATCCTTCGACTGCGGCATTGGCGTCGGCCGTCATCAGCCGTCGGCCCCGATCGTATTCACGCTGATCCGAACCGAGCATGTCGCGATGGACGATGCCGGTGATCCCTTCCATGTCAACCGATACATACACGTTCATCTGCTTCTCCTTTTGAAGGTTTCAACTCGAGTGTGACCGCCCCGCACGGTTAGCTACGACCGCCACCCCGAGCAGTGAGCGGCCGCAATGACGACCGTGAGTCGGTCAAGATCGTGAGATAGCCGGTTAGGAGGTCCAAAGCGGTTCAACGACACCGGTCGCAACCATCGCGGCACGACTGATATCACCGATTACCTTTTCGCCGACGTGCTGATCGGGCAACGCTTCACAGTAGACCGCCAAAATCAGCGTTCCCGCTGGAGTCGTGATGAAGCCGACGTCGTT
>Ga0307373_10011457_pt1 | contig 12837 bp, 13 predicted proteins | sample OX2MG_FD_202534 | JGI IMG/M metagenome (GOLD analysis project Ga0307373, IMG submission 202534) | Soil microbial communities from Risofladan, Vaasa, Finland - OX-2 | ecosystem: Environmental > Terrestrial > Soil > Coastal area > Acid sulfate soil | place: Finland: Risofladan, Vaasa | collected... | reverse complement strand
TCTAGGTCACCGAGATGTCGACGGGGGGCCGCATCGCCGAAAGGCGGTGCAGCACTTCGTGCACCGGGTGGGTGAGAAAGCCGGCTGGCATCTCTTCAGGCGTGGCTTCGCGCTCTTTCATCGTGGGGAATGCCACCTGCTCGAGCATCGCCTGGAACCGCGGCCCCCACTTGCGCGACCCGAGTCGCGCCGTGGTCGAGCAGTTGTCGACCATGTAGGCCACCCCACGCGCGTGCATGTAGGGGAGCAGCGAGTCGACAGCCTCGATGATCGACTCGTTCGCGATCTCGGAGTAGGGGTGGCCGTGCTCGATGAGGGTGTCGACCTGGGCCATCATCGCCCCGGCGAACGCGCCGGCCGTGAACCCGTCGATTTCCGTCCTCGTCGTGGCGCGATGGCTTCGCACCTGGGCTCCGGCCGCCCACATCGGCGACCTGTCGATGGTCGTCATCGGATACTCGGCGAAGCGATCCGCCGCCATGACCACGCTCTTGATCTCGTTGCCCGAGACCACCTCGTCGTAGATCTCCGCCATCACGCCCTTGAACGATGAGTAGGTGGCGTCGTACGCCCGGCGGAAATCGCGTCGGCCTCGGGCGTCCAGGTGCTCGTCGAGCGCGACCAGCCCGTGTCGCGAGATGGTCTCGCGTATCGGCCCCGTCAGCGACTCGCACGCCCGGTTGAAGGCGTCCTCGGGCTTCGCGCCCTCCTCCAGGTAGCGCTGGTACAGCGCTTCGACGATGCCATGGACGGCCCCGAGCAGGATGCTTCGCTCACCGAACAGGTCGGAAACGACCTCCGATTTCAGCGTCGTCTTGAAGGTGTACGGAGCACCGAGGGCAACCGACCACGCGAGGGCGATATCGGTGGCTCGACCGTCGAGGTCCTGCTCCACGGCAAAGCTCGTGTTGATTCCTGCGCCATTGAGCTCGCGTCCCTGCTCATACAGCCTGCGCACCGAAGGCCCCATGCCTTTTGGGCACACCGCGATCACGTTGACGTTGGATGGGAACTTCTCTCCTGTCGTCTCAAGGTAGCCCAGCAGAAAGCCATGGGACAGGCCAAGCGTGGCCCCCGGCCGGAGCGCCTCGAACACCTTCTTGTAGAGCTGGGCCTGTGCCGCATCGGAGATGAGGAGGATCACAAGGTCTGACTTCCGGATGACGTCGAACATCTCGCCCAGAGTCCCGTCTTTCTCGGAGAAGCCGGCGGCGCTCGCCTCGGCCATGGACTCCGAGCCCTGGCGAAGACCCACGGCGACGCGCACGCTCGTGCCCGTCAACGACTCCTTCAAGTTCTGAGCCTGCGCTGGGCCTTGCGAGCCCCAACCGATGACGCCGATCTGCGAGATTCCGGTCAGCGCCTTGGGCAGGAGTGGAAACAGGTTTCTCCCGCCGCGCAGGAAGCTTTCCTCAACGCCATCGAGCTCGATTCGCTCGACGTGAAAGATCTTCGATTCGAACAGGTTCGGGTGGCGCTTCACATGAGTGGTCGTCGGCACAACCGCACAGTCTCGGCTATTCGCCCGCCGCGGGATAGGTGCCGAACAACTTGACCTCGGTCGTCTCTTTGGCAAGCGCCGCCAAGGCGGTGGTGGCGGCGGCCGGGTCGCTGACCTCGAAATCCACGTAGAAGCGGTACTGCCACGGCCGGTCGGGCATCGGCCTGGAATCGAGGCGAGTGAGGTTGATGCCGCGCTCCGAAAGGCACTGGAGGGCGGCGACGAGGCTGCCTGGTTTGTGGGAGCCGATGAAGGCCAGCGACGCTTTGGTCAACCCGGCGGCGCCGGGCCGCGCCGCCTCGCCGCGATCGATGATGAGGAACCGGGTCTGGTTCGAATCGTCGTCCTGGATGCCCTCGGCGAGGATCTTCAGCCCATACCGTCGCGCGGCCGCGGCGCTGGCGATCGCGGCGCTGCCCACGACCATCCCCTCGGCGACCGCGCGAGCAGCGCCCGCGGTGTCGTGGTAGGTCACGGCCTGGATGTTCCTGGCCTCGAGGAAGTGGCGGCACTGGAGAAGCGCTTGCGGATGCGACAGCGCCCTGACCACAGGCTCGCCCCGGCCGAGCAGGCAGTGGCGCACGGGATGGATGACCTCGCCGCTGATCCGCAGCCCCGCGCGCTCCCAGAGCAGGTCGTTGACCTCCTGCACGATGCCCCCAAGAGAGTTCTCGACGGGGAGGACCGCAGCGTCGACCTCGCGAGCGGCGACTGCATCGAAGGCACGTGAGAAGGTGGGGTAGCCGACGGTCACGGCGGCGGGCAGGATCGCGAGCGCGGCCTCCTCGGAGTAAGCGCCGGGCTCACCCTGGTAGCCAACGCGCGCCCAGGCTGCTCGAGAGGGTTCCATCGTGCGCAATGGTACCGATCAGGTGTGAATCACCGACTTCAGGCGTTATTTGATATACAAGTATGGCTATCGCAGAGACACCCAAGGACGACGAGGCTCCTGCCGTCGACACGGCGACCGCTGAGCCGCTCCCCGGAGAGCGCCGCACCCGCCTGAGCGGCGCGTGGACCGCGATCGTCATCGGCCTCCTGGCCCTGGTGGTGATCCTGGTGTTCATCCTCCAGAACCAGCAGAGAGTCCAGATCAAGTTCCTGATGTTCGAAGGCAACCTGCCGCTGGCGATCGCGCTGCTCTTCGCCTTGATCCTGGGCGCGGTCATCGTCGTCGCCTTTGGCGCCGCCCGCATCCTCCAGCTTCGGATGGTGGCCGGCCGGGCGCGGCGCAAGGGGCCGACCTCTCTGCCCCAGGCCGACTAGAGGTCATGGCGGCGGAAAAGAGCCGGCGCACCCCCAGCGGCGCTCCATCGCCTGGCGAAAAGACGGCTGCGGACACCCGGGATAAGAAGCCGAAGGACATGCCCCGGACCGCTCCGGTCGCCGGAGCCGGCCCGGTGAAGGTCCACGTCGAGGCCGGCGATGTCAAGGTGGTGGTCGCCCCGCCGGCTCCCGCGGGCCTGGATCGGCGCCTGTATCAGCTGATCAACGACCTTCCACACTCGACCACGAGCGACCGCTACGTCAGCGTGCTGTCCGACCTCGGGGAAGGCCTGGGATGGGTGGCGGGCGGGGTCGCGCTGGCCATCCTGGGCGGCAGCAAAGGCCGCCGTGCCGGTGCGGCCACGGCTCTCTCATCTCTGGCGGCGACTTATGTCGTGCAGACTCGCATCAAGCCGCTGTTTCGCCGTGTGCGCCCGTTCGTCAACCGCGAGGCGCGTGTGGTCGGCATCAAGCCGGCGGACCACTCGTTCCCTTCAGGTCACACCGCATCGTCGTTCGCGGGCGCCACCGCTCTCGCCTTCTACTACCCGAAGGCGGCTCCCCTCGTCTACGGGCTGGCGGCGGCGGTCGCAGCGTCGAGGGTGCATCTTGGCGTGCACTTTCCGAGCGACGTGGGCGTCGGTGGCGTGATCGGGATCGGGATCGGGACCTTCGGCGCCTGGGTCTTCAAGGCGAGAGGCGGACGCGCGGCCGGTCGTCGTCGTGCGTAGCCCCAAAAGCCCGGTCTGAGACCCGCTTCACCGACACCACGAGGGTCAGCCAGGCAGTCGCGATGAGCAGGCCCGCGAGAACGTCGCTCGGCCAGCGGGCTCCCACGTCGATCCGGTCGAGCCCGACCGCCAAAACGATCACCGCCACGATTGCCCAACCGATGGGTCTCGCTCACCGCGGCAGGTATCTATAGCGGATGCACAACATCAAGAGATGCCGGCACTGATCGTGATGAAGATGAGGTGGCCGCTCGGATAGCTTGTCGAACCCAGGATGTTCGGTCACGCGAAGGACCTCACCGACAACCGGTCGCGGTCTGTTGACCAGGTTCACGACGATGAGGTACCACAAGCCACGGGTTAGTGCCGCCAGCGCGAGGACCCAGGCGCGACGATTCAGCCGGAGCACGAGGAGGATTGCGACCACCTGCATGGGGATTCCGCCTGGCCCGCCGAGCCAGCTCAGGAAAGGGAACGTCAGCGTCAGCGGCCCAGGTTGGTCGCCTGGAGATCTCGCTCGATAGGCGCGTCCAGCGAGAGGTACGCATGCCTGACCACGATCGCCGTGACGACCCCGACTGCGGCCGCGGCCAGGACGGCGACGACGAGCGTCGGAACCCGGATTATGTCATCGCCCGGGTGCGCCCACGAAACCATCGGAAGCTGGGGGACGGGAGCCAGCGCTCGGGAAGCCACAGGACGAACGCCGACCAGCCGACCGCGAGCAGCACGCCGCCCAGTACATCGCTGGGCCAATGTGCCCCGGCCCACACCCTGGCGATGCAGGTCAGCACGATCACGATCAGAGCGCAGATCCACAGAACGGGCCGGAGGGCGGGCCTGATCCTCGGCGCGATGGAGACTGCGATCATGAAGGCCATCCAGGTGAAGAAGACGGCGTGCCCGCTGGGGTAGCTGAAGCCTGTCGTCGGCGACAGGACATGGACGAGGTCCGCAGGTGGTCGTTGGCGCGAGATCACGAGCTTGATGATGTTGTCGAAAAGGCTGGCGATGCTGCCGATCAACATCAGCCAGCCCGCGCGCCGCTCATAGATGAAGAGCGCGACGACCCCAATGAGGCCGAGCAGCACCTGCCAGATGCCCGCGCTCGCATTGATGAGCCTCATCGGATAGACGAGCGGCCCCAAGTTCAAGGACTGGATTAACCTGGCGATGGGGAGGTCGAAGGGAAGCACGTCGTTCTGGACGACGAGGAAGGTGTCGATCGCGAACAGGATGAAGACGACAAGAGCCGTGGGGCCGAGCCAGCGCCGAGCCGTCGGCCCGGGTCGGCCGGCGATGACTTCGGCGGCGGCCTGCTTGGGTTCGGCTAGAGGCGCCCTGGCGGCCTGCGGCTGCGCGCTCACTTGGCCAGGATCACTCGCAACGCACTCAGCTCGGCCGTGATCGTCGCCGGAGTCGGCCCGATCTTGTCGTTGTCGGCATAGATCTTCACCCTCGGTTTGGTTGTCACCACGAGCTTTCGAAACTTGAACACCTGCCCGAGTCCTTCTTCTTTGTGTTTGGACAGAACGACTCGCGCCAGCACCCGCTTGGCGATATCGGTGCGCGTTGCGCCGGCGTGAACCGACAGCTCGAGATACGGGTCCACGGGCGTCTTGTCGCTGACCGGCATCTGGGCGCCGATCGACGTGGTGTTGGTGAAAACGAGTGACATCGCCGTGCCGCTGCCACGTAGGTCTCCGGTCAGCTCGTAGGTGAACGGTTTGGCCGCAGCGATGTTCTTAAGGTCGTCGGCGAACTGCCCGAACGCTCGATCCTTCGCCGACTCGCCAGCGGTGATGAACTCGCCGAACAGGCCGATCGCGGCAGCCTCCAGGAATATCCGTCCGTTGACCCGACCAAGCGTTATCGCGTGCGGCCGCCCTGTCTGGATCACGCGAATCGCGGGGCCGACCTTGGTGGGCAGGTGCAACGACTTCGCAAAGTTGTTGAAGGTGCCCAGCGAGGCAATGCCGAGCGGATGCCGGGTGTCGGCGAGCCTGCGTACCACCCATCCGATCGTCCCGTCGCCGCCGGCGACGATGATCGTCGCCTTGGGAGGCACCATCGACTCGATATCCATCCTCGGGTCGAATTCGACGACCTGGCTTTGGGGGAACGACTGGCGCAGCTTCGCCTCGATCGCGGGTGTCATCGAGCCGGCCTTTGAGCTCAAGATCAAAAGACTCGTCGCCCACTTGGTGGCGGGTTTGGCTGCACGCCGCGATCTGGTCTTCGGGTTTGGTCCGGGAACTGTCTTGCTCATACCGCTTGCTCGATTTCCTCGTCAACGATGCCGAGCGTTGCACGTCGCATCAGCTCTTGCGTGTTGAGCCCCTTGCCCTTCGCCACCTTCGTCCAAGTCCCATCACCGGCAAGCTCCCATGCGAGGGTGTCGTCAGCTAACGCCAGGTTCAAGAACTGGTCGATCTCCCTAGTGAGATCCGGGTCGGCGACGGGAACCACAGCCTCGACCCGCCGGTCGAGGTTGCGCGGCATCAAGTCGGACGAGCCTATCAGCACGTGCCGGGCCTTCTCGTTGCCGAAGCGAAAGATTCTCGAATGCTCGAGAAAATGGCCGATGAGCGATCGGACTCGAATTCCTTCCGAGAGCCCCGGCACGCCTGGCCTCAGGCAGCAGATCCCACGCACGATGAGATCGACCTTGACGCCGGCCTGAGAAGCCTCGTAAAGCGCGTCGATGACCTCAGGGTCGACCAGGTTGTTCACCTTGATGACGATGCGCCCGCCCGGCTTCAAGGCTTCGTGATGAATGAGCTTGACGATGCCCGACCGCAGAGTCGTCGGCGCCACGAGGAGCTTGCGGTACTTGCTCTGCCGGCTATAGCCGGTCAGGTAGTTGAAAAGCTCGGCGATGTCCGAGGTCACCTCTGGGTCGGCGGTGAACAGAGCTATGTCTTCGAACGTGCCGGCGGTCGCGGCGTTGTAGTTGCCGGTACCGATGTGCGCATAGCGCAGCACGTGATCGCCTTCCTGGCGCACGACCAGGGTTAGCTTGGCGTGTGTCTTGAGGCCGACGAGACCGTAGACGACGTGGACTCCTGCCGCTTCCATCGCTTTGGCCCACTCGATGTTCGCCTGCTCGTCACCGCGTGCCTTCAACTCCACGAGCGCCACCACCTGCTGGCCCGACTGCGCGGCTGTTTTCAACGCGCGCGCGATAGGGCTGTCGGGGCCCGAGGTCCTGTACATCGCGATCTTGATTCCAAGCACGTCCTTGTCTCGCGACGCCTGCTCGAGGAAGGCCTCAACCGACGTCGCAAATGAGTCATAGGGGTGATGCACGAGGACATCACCGATGCGGATCACATCGAAGAAATCGACAGGCTCGCCCCCAATCGGCCGCAGGCGGGGTTGGGTTGTGGGCATCCAGACCTTCGCGGCCGTCTGGCCACGTAGGTGAATGGACAGCAGACCCGTCATGTCCAGCAGCCCTGTCGCCGAGTAGACGTCCTGGAGGCTGAGGTCGAGCTCGCGCCGAAGCAGCAGGAGAACGTCTGGTGACATGTCAGGGTCGACCTCGAGCCGCACGGCCCGGCCTTTTCGTCGCTTCCGCAGCAGCTCCGCCTGCACGGCCGCCATAAGGTCCTCCGCCTCGTCGTCGTCGATGTCAAGGTCCGCGTCGCGAGTAACCCGGAAATAGTGGTAGCTGACGATTTCCATCCCAGAAAACAGGGCAGGTAGGTAAAGCGCGATCACTTGCTCCAAAGGCACGAATCGCAGGCCGTCGGGCAGCGCGATGAAGCGCGGGAGCAAAGGTGGCACCTTGACGCGCGCAAAGCGCGGCTGGTGCCTCCCGGGATCCCGCACCATCACCGCGAGGTTCAACGAAAGGTTGGAGATGTAAGGAAAGGGGTGCGCCGGATCAACTGCCAGCGGTGTCAGAACCGGGAAGATGCGCTCCTTGAAGACCTCCGCAAGCTGGGCGCGGTCGGCCTTGCTGAGCTCGCTGGTCGGGGTGATCCGAAAGCCTGCTTCGGCCAGCGCGGGCAGCACGTCGCCGGAGAAGACTGCGGACTGGCGCTCCACCAAATGGCGAACGCGCTCGCCAATTCCCTCCAGCTGCTCCTCCGGCGTCATGCCGTCCGGGGAGGTCAGACTGACCGTTGCCATGAGCTGCTCGCGCAGCCCGGCGACCCGCACCTGGAAGAAGTCGTCGAGGCTGTCGCTCACGATCGCCAGAAAGCGAAGCCGTTCGGCCAGGGGCCGCGCCTTGTCTTCCGCCATCGTGAGGACGCGGCTGTCGAAATCCAGGCGCGAAAGCTCGCGGTTGAAGAATCGATCCTGCGGCAGGGCGTGCGGTTGCACCGCCGCGCGAGCCATCGACCTCACAGCCATGTGTTTACTTCTTCCGCGCCAACACTGGATTCGAGAGGAAGCGGAATGACATGCCGATTGCCGTGAAGCCGAGCCCGAGGGCAAGCCCGCCGATGACATCGCTCGGCCAGTGCTCGCCGAGGTAGATTCGCCCGATGCACACGATAGCGAGGAGCAGCGCCGCCATCACCGAGAGGACGGCGACGACGGGGTTTGGCAGTCTCCCGAACGCCAGGCAGACGACGAGCATGATGATGAACCAGCTGAAGAAAGCGACATGGCCACTCGGGTAGCTGCTGCTGCCCGTGTGCCGGATCACGTGAACCAGCTGGTCGGAGGGTCGCGGCCGATTGATCACCATCGCCGTGACCACGTAGACCCCGACGCTGAGCGCAGCGAACACCACCATCGGGACGGCTCGCCAGTTGACGGCCGCAATGACGAGGATGCCGGCGACGCCGAGGATATCCTGGCGCGTGCCCTCGGTCCAATCGAGCGCCAGGAAGACCGAGACCAGGGGACCCCAGTTGATCGACTGGATGAAACGCTCGACCGGGACGTCGAACGGGAGGTAGGTGTACATCGACGCTGCGAACGTGTCGGCCGCGTAGACGACCATCAGCGCGAGACCCGTCAGCAACAGCGGCCAGTGGAATGGCGACGTCTTCTCCCGACGTGCGACGATTGCGCTCAATTGGCGTTGCTACCGAGCAACCGGACCCACCTGGCGCAAGCGTAAGAGTGGACGCCGAGGGCGATGAACCCCAACGCGACGATGCCGAGCAGCCAGCGCCCATAGGGCTGGGCCAGCAGGAACAGGAACGCGCCGCCAAAACCCGTCGCCTGGCTCGGCGCGTGATGTAGACCGGCCTGGATCAGAAACCAGCCGATGACCAGGAAGGTGACGCCGCGGGCAGCCATTCCGAATCGGCCGAGCCAAATGGCGATGCTGCGTTCGGATTGGGTCATTTCGCCGGCCTTCAGGTCCTGCGCGAAGGTTGCTCGATAGGCCTCGATGAACTGCCCGATCCCGATCCCGATGGAAAAGACGCCCAGCGCCACCGTGACTGCGCCACCTAGAGGGTTCGTCAGGAGAGCGCTCACTGTTTTCTGGGTGGTGACGTTGGAAGCCGCGCCCTGCCCCGCAAGGATGTGCAGAGCGAACAGGGCGATCGCCAAATAAGAGACCGCGCTCGTGACGAATCCGAATCTGGCCAGGATGCCCTTGGCATCCCGGCCGCGATGGAGGGGATCGTAGATCGCGCGAACGAATCCCCAGAGCGAGTAGGCCACCAGGCCGATGATGGTGACGACGAGCACCACCTTGCCCAGCGGGTTGCCGATCAGCCAGACCAGGCTGCCCGGAAGATCGGTCGCTTTGCCACCCGTCGTTGCGAGCGCGATCTTCAGCGCTAGAAAGCCCATGACGGCGTACAGGGTGCCTCGTACCACATATCCCAGCCGCTCCAATAGCTCGAGCGCGGGGTTCGCAGCTGCCTGCTTGACCTCGCCCCCGGCCTTGGCGGTACGGTTCTGAACTGTTGCCATCTCAGGCCACCTGGCCGATTCGGGTCATGCTGCGCAATTGGTTACCTCCTACTCGCTCCAAACGGACGTTTGGCAGCGCTGGCCCTCGCCAGGTTGGTTCGCTATAGAACGGCCGCTAGGGGCGTTCTAACCGGTGTTCGGCAGGGTTGACGATGGGGCACTGGCCGGAACAACCGCCATAACACTCGCTCGCACGGCGGAGCGCTAGGCTGTTTCGCGCGATGCTTCGAGTTGTGACAGGTAGCGAGGCAGGCCCGGAGAGCTGGTTCCTCACATTCGCGGAACGGGGCAATCAGGCCACCAGGATCGACGAGCGGCGTCGCGACGGCCTTCCCTGGACCGCCGGCAACCAGGTCGAGATCCTCGTCCACGGCGCCACCTACTTTCGACGGCTTTTGGAGGTGGTGAAGGGCCTGGGGGAAGGAGATCGACTCTATTTCACCGACTGGCGTGGCGACCACGACGAGCGTCTTGGGGACGACCCCGAGACCACTGTCGGCGCCGGCTTCGCGGCCGCGGTCAAGCGTGGCGTCAGCGTCAAGGGCTTGCTGTGGCGATCGCATGGCGACCTCGCCGGCTTCAGCACCAAGGAGAATCGCCACCTCGGCGATGTCGTCAACGCCGCCGGCGGTGAGGTGCTTCTCGACATGCGGATCCGCTTTGTCGGCTCGCACCATCAGAAGCTGGTGATCGTCCGCCGTGCCGGCCAAACCGACACCGACGTCGTCTTTGTCGGCGGTATCGACCTGTGCCATGGCCGGCGGGACGATCCCAAGCACCGGGGCGACCCGCAGAGACTTCCAATGCCCCCCGTCTACGGGCCGACCCCGCCGTGGCACGACGTGCAGCTCCAGGTCCAGGGACCGGCGGTCGGAGACCTCGAGTTCACGTTCCGCGAGCGCTGGGCCGACCCCACCCCGTTGAGCAGCGGCCCACTGCGCCTGGTGCAGGCTCTTCGTGGCCGGATCCAGAAACCGGGACGCCCGCTGCCCCCACAGCCGCCCGACCCGGCGCCGCGCGGCACGCAGACGGTCCAGGTGCTCCGCACCTATGGCCGGAGGCGGCGTGGCTATCCGTTTGCGCCCGAAGGAGAGCGCAGCATCGCCAGGGCTTATCTGAAGGCGGTGAGGCGGGCGCGGCGGCTGATCTACATCGAGGATCAGTTCCTGTGGTCAAACGAGGTGGTGGCGTCGCTCGCCGAAGCGCTCAAGTCGCATCCAGAGCTGCGCCTCATCGCCGTGGTGCCGCGATATTTCGATCAGGAAGGGGTTTTCAAATGGCCGAGCCAGGTCGGCCGCGAGCAGGCGATGAAAGCGCTGCTGGACACGGGTGGCGACCGGGTCGGCATCTTCGACGTCGAGAACGAGGGAGGGATCCCTGTGTACGTCCACGCGAAGGTGTGCGTGATCGATGACGTCTGGGCCGCGGTCGGATCCGACAACTTCAACCGGCGATCCTGGACCCATGATTCGGAGGTCTCATGCGCTGTGCTTGACGAGGAGCGCGATGCCAGGGAGCCGACTGACCCTGCGGGACTTGGCGACGGCGCGAGGCATTTCGCGCGGGACCTGCGGCTCGCCCTCTGGCGAGAGCACCTGGGACGCGCCGAGGGCGACGAAGGAGACCTCGTCGATCCCGCCCAAGCGGTGCAGAGATTCACCGAGGCCGCGGCAGCGCTCGAGCGCTGGCATCAGCGGGGAGCGAAAGGGGAGAGGCCGCCTGGACGCGTCAGGCCGCACCAAAGAGTTCGACCCCCTCGTCGCACGTTGCTATGGGCGGAGCCGATTTACAGGTTGGTCTACGATCCCGACGCCCGGCCGAGAGCCATTCGAAAAGCCGGCCAGTGGTAGAGCCTCGGCGCTAGCGCTCCAGCACGATCTCCTCGCCAAGAACGAGGCCCTTTTCGGAAATCTCGTAACGGTGCGCAATGGGGTCGTGGCGTGAAGCCCTCGTCTTCAGCACTGTGACCGCGCGGACCAGGCGGGTTCCGTCCTGCACGTATTGAAGGAGGATCACGTTGTCCGAGAGATGAGACAGGCCCTGCTCCGAAATGCGGCGCAACTGAAACAGCTCGGGCACCTCCACGATCATCATCAGGCTGACCCCGCTGCGCGCGCATCTCTGGACCAGCGAGTACATCCACTCGCGAAATCGAAGCTCATCTCCGGCAGTCACCATCAGATCAACGAGGCTGTCGATCACCACCCGATTGGACCCTGTCTTCTCGATCAGGTCGAGCAGCTCGTACACCCATTGATCGATGTACATGTCGACCACGCTGCGGCTCAGGATGTTGACGCCGGGCTCGTCAATCGACCAGCCGAAGCCCGCGGTGATCCTGGCGAGCTGATTCTCCGTCTCCTGGAAAGTGGCGTGGATGCCTGGCTGGCCGGTGTGCGCTCCCTGAAATATGAAATGCAGCCCCATGAGCGTCTTGCCCACACCCGAAGGGCCGCAAATGAGCGTCGATGATCCCGCCCAGTACCCGTCTCCCAGGATCTTGTCCAGGGCTTCGACCCCCGTCGACGCCCGGTCCAAGCTCAGGTTGTAGCTGGAGCGGTCCTGGTGGTCGGCAAGGCGCGGAAAAACGTCGATGCCCGACGCCGAGATCCGGTATGAATGCTCTCCGGATCGAAATCCGCTGCCTCTCAGCTTGAGCACCTGCAGGACGCGAAGCTCGCGCCCTCCCCGCCGCTGAATGTCCAGCGAGAGGGCGCCGTCCGCCGCTGCAAACTCGGCCGCTTCGAGCGCCTGGTCGCGCGTGTAAGGCGCATTCCAGATTGAGGTCGTGGCGGCGGCTGTCAGGCGGCGCGTGAGGCCGTGCAGGAACTGCCGGAACTCGTTTTGGTCCTTGGCAAATGCATGGAAGGCGCGGAAGCTGTCAATCACGACAAGGCCAGGGCGCAGGTCCCTTAGAAAGCCGTCGATCGCCTCGAGGACCTCGCCGGTGCCTGTCTGACTCGTTGTGCCCAGACCATCCCGGCTCAGGATCTCGCCGATATCCTCATATATCACCCGGCGATCACGGATCGCCGTGGCGTCGAAGAAGTCGAGTGTCTGGCCGTAGCGAATGATGTGGTCGAGAGGTTCCGTCACGGTTGACAGGAACAGCGCCGGCCGTTCGACAGTCGCGTTGGTGAACACGTACTGCTGGCTAAGGATCGTTTTGCCGCTGCCCGGTACGCCGATTATCAGGTTGATGGCATTGCGGAACAAACCCCCGTTGAGGATCTCGTCCAGGCGCTGGTTGCCGCTAGGGAGCCTGTCGATCAGTGGGCTGCTTCCGCTTGCCGCGCGGTCGGCGTGGGGCGCGCGAGGGCACTCGTACCGAGAAGGTCCCGAACAGTCGACACCAGCTTCAAGGGCTCGAGTGGCTTAGACAGAAAGGCCGAGGCGCCGGCGTGGAGGGCCTCTTCAGGATCGTCGATCGAAGCCACGGCCACGACTGGG
>Ga0307373_10011454_pt1 | contig 12839 bp, 10 predicted proteins | sample OX2MG_FD_202534 | JGI IMG/M metagenome (GOLD analysis project Ga0307373, IMG submission 202534) | Soil microbial communities from Risofladan, Vaasa, Finland - OX-2 | ecosystem: Environmental > Terrestrial > Soil > Coastal area > Acid sulfate soil | place: Finland: Risofladan, Vaasa | collected... | reverse complement strand
GCAGCCGGGCGCGACGCCGAGCCCGTCCGGCCCTTCGGTGCTTGCTCCGCAATCCACCGCGCCGCTACCGCCGGGCGCGGCCGGCAACCCCGGTCAGCCGCGCGCCAAAACCACCGAAGCAGCAGTCGCGGCATCGCCGCATATCGCGATCGATACTCCACGGTTGAACGGCAGTATCGATTTGAAGGGCGCACGTATCGATAATCTCTCGCTCGAGCAATATCGCGAGACGATCGATCCGCATTCGCCGCCGATCGTGCTGTTCTCGCCGTCAGGATCGCCTGACGCGTATTACGCCGAATTCGGCTGGGTGCCGGCGTCAGGAACGACGCAGAAGCTGCCGGGGCCCGATACGCTTTGGACGCAAGATGGCGGCGGCGCGCTCAGCGCGGATCATCCGGTTAGGCTGACCTACGACAACGGTGAAGGACTGGTGTTCCACCGCACCATCGCGGTCGACGACCATTATCTGTTCACCATCAAGGACGAAGTGCAGAACAAAAGCGCTGCGTCGGTCGCGCTGTTTCCGTACGGGCTCATTTCGCGCCACGGCACGCCAAAGGTGCTCGGCTATTATATCCTGCATGAAGGCCTGATCGGCGTGATGGGCAGTCAGGGCGAGCAGGAAGAGACCTATAAAAAGATTGAAGGCAAAAAAAGCGAGACCTGGGACGCTACCGACGTCTGGCTCGGCTTTACCGACAAATACTGGGCGGCGGCATTGTTGCCGGACACCGATGCCAAGGTGAATGCGCGTTTCTCGGCCGGAGAATCCGAGGGGCAAAAGACTTATCAGACCGACTATCTGCTTGACGCGGTGAACGTGGCGCCGGGGGCGACCGGCACCGCAGACGCCCGGCTGTTTGCTGGCGCCAAGGAAGTGTCGGTGGTCGGCATCAACTTTCCGCTGACCAGCCTCGGCGGCTACAATCAGGCGCTTAACCTCAATCATTTCGATTTGTTGATCGACTGGGGCTGGTTCTATTTCATCACCAAGCCGATGTTCATCGCCCTCGACTTCTTCTTCCATCTGGTCGGCAATTTCGGCATCGCCATTCTGATCGTCACCGTGCTGGTGAAACTGCTGTTCTTCCCGCTCGCCAACAAATCGTACGCCTCGATGGCGAAGATGAAGGCGGTGCAGCCTGAAATGACCATGATCCGCGAGCGCTTCGCCGACGACAAGATGAAGCAGCAGCAGGCGATGATGGAGTTGTACAAGAAGCAGAAGATCAATCCGGTGGCCGGCTGCCTGCCGATTGCCCTGCAGATTCCGGTGTTCTTCTCGCTCTACAAAGTGCTGTTTATCACCATCGAGATGCGGCACGCACCGTTTTATGGCTGGATCCACGATCTATCTGCGGCCGATCCGACCAACGTCTTTACGCTGTTCGGGTTGATCCCGTTCGATCCGACCGTACTGCCGCTTTTCGGCAGCTTCCTGCACCTCGGCTTTTGGCCGCTGATCATGGGCATCTCCATGTGGGTGCAGATGAAGCTCAATCCGCCGCCGCCCGATCCGACCCAGCAGATGATCTTCAACTGGATGCCGCTGATCTTCACCTTCATGCTCGGCAGCTTCCCGGCCGGGCTGGTGATCTACTGGGCGTGGAACAATACGCTGTCGGTGGCGCAGCAGAGCGTGATCATGCACAGGAACGGCGCCAAGGTCGTGCTGTTCGACAACCTCAAACGCACCTTCGTCAAGCCGAAGCAGCCGGCGGAGTAATCTTCAGGGCGTGGTTTTTAGGCCGCGACGCGCACCAGCGCCTTGCCGAAATTCTTTCCCTCCAGCAGGCCCATGAAGGCGGCCGGGGCATTTTCGAAGCCGTCGGTTACGTCTTCGCGATAGCGGATGCGACCGTCGGCGATCCCAGCGGTGACGATGCGCAGGAAATCGGCGTAGTGCTCGGCGACAAATTCGGTATTGATGAAGCCGCGCAACGTAAGGCTCTTGGTCAACACTGCGCGCATGGTCGCCGGCAGCAGGTTCGGTCCGGTTGGCGGAGCCGCCATGTTATAAAGGGCTATCAATCCGCAGACCGGGACACGCGCGTAGTTGTTGAGAAGCGGCAGCACCGCTTGCCACACGGCGCCGGCGACATTTTCAAAGTAAACGTCGATGCCTTTCGGACAAGCGGCGGCAAGTTGTTCCGCCAAGCCGGGTCCGCGATGATCGATGCAGGCATCGAAGCCTAAATCGTCAACAACGTAACGACACTTCTCGGCGCCGCCGGCGATGCCGACGGCGCGGGCTCCGACCATCTTGGCAAGCTGCCCGACCAGCGAGCCGACCGGCCCGCTCGCCGCCGCGACGACAACGGTTTCGCCGGCCTTCGGCTTGCCGAGAACGTATAGGCCGGAATAAGCCGTGAAGCCGGGCATGCCGAGCACGCCGAGGCTGGCCGTGATCGGCGCCTGTTTCGGATCGAGCTTGCGCGGCTCCGGACCGTCCCACGCAGCGTGCGTGCGCCAGCCGGTATGTGCGAGCACAATGTCGCCCTTGGCGTAACCCGGACGGTCGGACTGCATCACTTCGCAGACGCTTTCGCCCCGCATCGGCTCGCCGATGTCGACCGATTTGGCGTAGGACTTGGCGTCGTCCATGCGGCCGCGCATATACGGATCGAGCGACAGATAAAGCACCCGCAGCAGAAGCCCGCCGCGGGGTAATTGCGGCATCGGGATTTCTTCGAGCCGGAAATTCGCCGCTGTCGGCGGTCCTTTGGGCCGCGAGGCCAATACGATCTGCCTCGCCATAGGCTCAGTCATTGTCATCTCCTGTCGACGCGCCGCACTAGTGGTTTGATTCTAACATTCGCATCCGTATTCGGCAGCTTCTCATGCGAATGTTAGAATCAAAAGGACCACTAGCAAATATGAATCTTAGTGGAGCTTTGGATTTGACATTCGCTTCACGAGGCTGCCGCTAGGTGGGTAGCGAATGTCAAATCCGCTCCACTAGCGGGTAGCGAATGTCAAATCCGCTCCACTAGTCTAGCGGATCGCGCCCGGGATGAAACGAAAAGCGTGCTTTTGTGGGCTGGTGGCCGCTACGCCGCGCGGACGCGGCTAAAGAAGGTGGCGACCTTCGTTTCCAGGTCGTTGGCGCGGGAAGAAAGCCGACCGGTCCAGGTGGTGATTTGGTCGACGGCGCCGACGTCGCGGGTAACCGACCGGTCGACCGCATCGATTTCGACCGAAGCTTGCGCCGTGTGACCGGCGGCGTCGTGAATGCTTTCGGCGATACTGCGCGTGGTCATGCTTTGCTGCTGTACCGCCGATGCGATACTGGTCGATACCGTGGTGAGCTTGCCAATGGTGCGGGCGATCGACGAAATCTCTTCGACCGAGCGCTTGGTCGCTGCCTGGATGGCGGCGACTTGCTGCGAGATATCGCCGGTGGCGCGCGAGGTCTGATTGGCGAGTGTCTTGACCTCGGCGGCGACGACCGCGAATCCCTTACCAGCTTCGCCGGCGCGCGCTGCCTCGATCGTGGCGTTGAGCGCCAGCAAGTTGGTTTGCGCCGCAATTGCGGAAATGGTGCCGATCACAGATCCAATCCGCTCGGCCGCTTCGTTCAGCGAGCCGATAACGCTATGCGTGCGCTCTGTATCGGCGGCCGCCGATTGCGCCATATCGAGCCCGTTGGTCGCCTGATGGCCGATTTCCTGGATCGATCCGGACAGCTCTTCAGTCGCCGTCACCGTCGCCGACATGCGCAGCGAAGTTTCCGCCGATGCCGCCGATGCGGAAGTCATGCGCTGGAGCGTCTCGTCCGCCCCTTCTCGCAGCGTCGCGCTGGTTACGCTGAGCGACGCCGACGCTTCCTTGATCGCTTCGATGACCTCGCCGATGGCGGCATCGAAATCCGAGATCGCCGCGTCGATCGCGCCGCGTCTAGCTTGTGCCGCCTGCTCCGCGGCCTGACGATGCAGCGTCATTGCGTTGGAAACGTCGAAGTTGATGATTTTGGCTACGACGCGTCCGCGTTCTGCGAGCTTGGCCGGCGACAGCCAATGTTTGGCGGCGAGCACGTCGAGTGCCATCTGGATGACGAAGCTCCCGGAGGTGCTGCGGATGCGGGCATCGAAGCCCAGCTCGGCTTCCTGCTGCACCGTCCGCCGGCATAATTCGGCGTAGCTGCGGTCGAGTTTGCCGCCCAGCAGCGCCTGAAAATGCGCGACTTCGAGCTTTTTGATCGTTTCGCCGTGTTCGACTACCACCTCGGCGCGACCCGGCAGCGTCCTGATAGCGACGACAACCTCGTCAATCGTGCGCTCAAGATGCGGCGCCAGCTGGGGCCAGATTTCGGCGAGCAAGGATAGCGTCGGAGCGTCGATCCGATGCATCGCCAAGCGAGTTTCGAAGATTGGAATTGGCGCGGTCGGATCCATCACGGGCACAGCAGGTCTCGGCGGAAACCAGCCCCATGTTCGCCGACAATGGTTGCTTGAGTGTGAACGAGACGTTACCGGTTAGCGCCGCCGGCACCGGTGCACGTCATACGGGTTCCCGGCTATTGATTACAAACCAAAACGGGAGGCCTGAGCCCCCCGCGAGCATTCGCGCTTTTGGCCTGGTCAGCGAAGCACGGCGAGAGTCACGGGCGCGAGGCCGGAAAATCCTAACGCGTGCGCGGCCGCCGGCGTCACGTCGATCACCCGCCCGCGGATGAATGGCCCGCGGTCGACAATACGCACGATGACCGAGCGGCCGGTTTTACCGTTGGTGACGCGTACCCTGGTGCCGAACGGAAGCGTCCGGTGTGCTGCAACCAAGCTTGCCGCGGATACACGTTCGCCGCTGGCAGTGCGGCCACCGGGATAGACAGACGCGATTCCACTTTGCGCGAATGCGGTCATCGGCGCGCCGCCGACCAGTGCCGCAAGAACGATGGCGCGCGCAAAGGTTCTCATCAGGCTATTGCCATTCATAATCTATCTTTTCGATTGTGATGGGGAAAGGCGATGCGGCTCGTTGCGTTGCGAGCCGGCGCCTTCATGAGCAGCCAATGTGGAGACATTGCGGCGCAGCAAAACAAACATACCCCGCGACCAACCCGGCCGTGGTCGTACAGTTTATCTTCCGGCGATTAATGAATCACTCGGCCGCGACCGCCGTGGGTAGCACGTGATTTTTGAATTGATCGCGCAGCGCGGTCTTCAGAATCTTTCCGGTTGCCGTGTGCGGGATTGCTTTGACGAATACGATATCGTCCGGCATCCACCAGTTTGCGATCTTACCCTTGAGGAATCCGAGAATCTCTTCCTTCGTCGCCGTCTGGCCCTCTTTGAGTACGATGATCAAAAGCGGCCGCTCGTCCCACTTTGGATGGTGTATTCCGATCACCGCCGCTTCCGCCACTTGCGGGTGACCGACGGCAAGGTTTTCCAGATCGATGGAGGAGATCCATTCGCCGCCAGATTTGATCACGTCCTTGGAACGGTCGGTGATCTGCATATAGCCGTACGGGTCGATAGTGCCGACGTCGCCGGTATCGAAAAAGCCATCGGGTTCGATCACGTCGCCGACCTTGAAATAACCCTTGGTGACGGCGAAGCCCCGCACTTTGATCCGGCCGAAGGTTTTGCCGTCCCACGGCAGCGTACGGTTTTTATCGTCGGTGATTTTCATTTCGACGCCGAACGGCGTGTAGCCCTGCTTTTGCTTGACGTCCAACAGCGCGTCGCCCTTGAGATTGGCGTACTCGGGCTTGATGGTGCCGACCGTGCCGAGCGGACTCATTTCGGTCATTCCCCACGCATGGAAAACCTGAACGCCATAATCTTCCTCAAAGGTCTTGATCATCGCACGCGGACAAGCCGAGCCGCCGATCACGACGCGTTCGAGATAGGGAAGCTTGCTGCCGGATTTTTCCAGATGTTGCAGTAGCGCCAGCCACACCGTGGGAACGGCGCCGGTACAGGTCACCTTATAGTCGTTCAGCAGTTCGTAAACCGACGGGCCATCAAGCTTGGCTCCGGGCATGACCAACACGGCGCCGGCCATCGGAGCGGAGAAAGCGAGCCCCCAGCTGTTGGCATGAAACATCGGCACGATCGGCATGATGACGTCACGGGACGAAATGCCGATTGCGTCCGGCTGCATCGACAACATCGTATGCAGCACGTTCGAGCGGTGCGAATAGAGCACCCCTTTGGGATTGCCTGTAGTGCCGGAGGTGTAGCACATGCCGGCCGCGGTATTTTCCTCGAACTGCTTCCAGGCGAAATCGCCGTCCGCGCTGCTGAGCCACTCTTCGTAAGAGACTGCATTGCGCAGCGAGGTCTTCGGCATATGCGCGGCGTCGGTGAACACAATGTAGCGCTCGATGGTCGGCAGCTTGTCGGCGATCTTCTCGAGTAGCGGCAAGAAGGTGAGATCGGTCATCATCATCCGGTCTTCGGCGTGATTGATGATCCAAGCGATCTGTTCGGGGAATAGCCGCGGATTGATGGTGTGATAAATCGCGCCGATACCGAGAATGCCGTACCAGCTCTCCAGGTGCCGCCAGGTATTCCAGGCCAGCGTCGCCACGCGATCGCCGAGCTTTATTCCGTCGCGGTCGAGCCGTTGCGCCACCCGTAATGAGCGGGCGCGGATTTCGGCGTAATTGGTGCGATGGATCGGCCCCTCGATTGAGCGGGTGATCACCTCACGCCCGGCGTGATTAAGCGCGGCATGGTCGATAATGCGGTGACACAGGAGCGGCCAATCTTGCATGAGCCCGAGCATGGGAATTCCTCCGGGAATTACTGTTTCTCTTGTTGTTGCTTCGTCACGTGGAGGCGACGACGCTTATGTCGGTCAGTTTAGCCGGGCGCGGCGGTGAAGAAAATGCCGACTTTGTTCTCAAGCATGGCCGGCGGCACCCTTGAACCGGGATAGGCCGGCCGGGTAAAGCAAGGGCTTCGCTGCTGGGCAACGGCTAAACGATTGCACCGGGAATCTGTTGCGTGAAGGGTATCATCCTCATTGCAATGTTGCTCGGCGCGACCGGCGTTGCGGCGGCGCAGCAAAGCGCCGGTCCGGCGGCAAAACAGCGTCATAGCGCGGCGCAGATGCCGCTCCGCCTTTTGCCGGCGCGGCTGCCGCGAGCCCGGCCGCCCCAGCCGATGGGCATTCCGGAACAATATGGCGCGCCGCAGGAAGCCTTCGCCGGGTTTCCGGAACGTTCGAGCGCAGCGAACCCCGCGCCGTCGGCCTGTCAGCTGCGGCTGGAGAAGATCGCCACCTTCACGCCGCTGCCGGCGCTGGCGGGCCCCGGCGAGTGTGGCGCCACCGATGCGGTACTGCTGGGCAGTGTGCTGCTAGCCGACCAGGCGACGGTCCCGCTGACCCCGCCAGCGACCCTTCGCTGCACCATGGCCGAGGCGATCGCCGACTGGGTGCGGGAAGATGTCGCGCCCGCGGCGCTCAAGTTGGGGTCGCCGCTGCGCGGCGTGGACAACTACGATTCATACGAATGTCGCGGGCGCAACCGCGTGCGCGGCGCCACGCTGAGCGAGCACGGCCGTGCCAACGCTCTCGACGTCCGAGGATTTCGGCTGGCCAACGGCGAAACGGTCGGACTGACCGATGTAAACGCTGCCAAGGAATGGCGTGAGGCAATACGCGCCAGCGCCTGCGCGCGCTTTTCAACGGTGCTGGGACCGGGCTCTGACGGCAATCATGAACAACATATTCATCTCGACCTCGCCGAGCGGCGCGGCAACTACAAGACTTGCGAGTGGGACGTGCGCGAGCCAATCAGCCAAGCGGAGAAAAGCGATCCGTTGCCCGAAGGCGGCGGCTCCAGCCTCGCGGCGATACCGCTGCCGCGTCCGCGCCCGGTCGGCAATGCAACCGACGATGCGCAGGTTCGAGGCAAAAAAACGCGCGCTCAGCTCAGATGAACGATCGCGCCGATCTCATATAGTGGCGGTGTGTCGCGTCAGCAGGGCCGCTGATTGATGGTTTTGACCCGCCATCCGGCGGTTTGCCGACCTTGGTAATGGTCGAGCCGGGTCAGCGAGCAATTGTCGATCATGAAGGCGAAACCGCCGCGCGGAGCCAGTCCCAGCGCAAGCGTAATGGCGGCGCGGATCGTGCCACCGTGCGCCACGGCGACAACATCGCCGCCTGAATGCGTCTGGTTGATACGGCCGATCGCCGCTTCCACTCGCACCCGGAGATCGACGAAACTTTCGCCGTTCGGCGCCCGTTCGTCGGCTGTCGTATACCAAAACGAATCCGGCGCTTGCTTGCGGCTTAGGAGAAACTCGCGTCGATCGAGGCCTTGCCAGTCGCCGAGATGCTGCTCGGCAAGGTCTTTGTCCTGGACAAACTCCGGTGTCGGGTCGAAATGACCGGCGGCCCAAATCGCCCGCGCGGTCTGGTGGGTGCGCGCGAGATGGCTCGTGATCCAGCGAGCGTTGCGCGGGAGAAGCGCCGCCAGACCGGCGAATGAGCGCGCATCGCTGCAGTCGCAAGGCAAATCTGTCTGCCCGTAGATTCGACCGCCATCGACAACGACCGGGGCATGGCGAATCCACCACCACCGTGTGCGCACAAAACCGTCGGCCTCGGCTCTGCTGGCAACCAGATCGTCAAGTGTCGTCGTTGCAGACAAGCTCGATCCTGTTCGGTGGGCTTTGATTATGGGCGGCAACTTGATTACGGGCTCTCGTGCCTGCGTTCAAGCGTCGCGCCGTGCGCAAATCCAAACGCATGAGACAGGCTTTGACGGCCCGGCGGCGACACAATAGACCTGAAGTAGCCGCAAACACCGCTAAAAGGTCAGCATGTCTCCGCTTAGCAATCTCGCCGTCCGCGACGTCGAAACGCTGGTGCATCCTTATTCCAATCTCGCTCGTTTGCGCGAGACCGGACCGTTGGTCATCGAGCGCGGCGAGGGCATTTATGTCTACGACACCGAGGGCAAGCCCTATATCGAAGGCATGGCCGGTCTGTGGTGCACGGCGCTTGGCTACGGCAACGAAGAACTGGTCGAGGTTGCCGCCGCGCAGATGCGCAAGCTCTCGTTTGCACATCTGTTCAGCGGCAGGAGCCACGATCCGGCCATCGATCTCGCCGAAAAACTCAAAGAGATCGCGCCGGTGCCGATCTCCAAGGTTTTTTTCTGTAACTCCGGATCGGAAGCGAACGATACGCAGGTCAAGCTGGTCTGGTATCTCAACAACGCGCGCGGCAAGCCGAACAAGAAGAAGATCATCAGCCGGATGAAGGCCTACCACGGCGTCACGGTCGCCTCCGCATCGCTCACCGGGCTGGCCGGCAATCACCGCGACTTCGACATTCCGCTGCCCGGCTTCCTGCACGCAGGCTGCCCGCACCACTATCGTTTCGCGCACGAGGGCGAGACCGAGGAGGAATTCGCCAGCCGACTAGCCGACGAGCTTGAGGCGCTCGTGGTCAAGGAAGGCCCCGACACGGTGGCGGCTTTCATTGCCGAGCCGGTGATGGGCGCGGGCGGCGTCATCGTGCCACCGAGGACCTACTTTCCCAAGATCATGGCGGTATGCGCCAGGCACGATGTGTTCGTGATCAGCGACGAAGTGATCTGCGGGTTCGGCCGGCTTGGCACCATGTTCGGCTGCGAGAAGCTCGGGTTCAAACCGCAATCGATCTCCGTCGCCAAGGCGTTGTCCTCGGCCTATCTGCCGATCGCCGCGGTGATGATTCCGGAGTTGATGTATGAGGCTTTGTTGGCCGAAAGCAAAAAGATCGGTTCGTTCGGCCATGGGTTCACCTACGGCGGTCATCCGGTTTCGGCAGCGGTCGCGGTCAAGGTGCTCGAGATTTATGTGCGCGACCGGATTATCGAAAAAGCCGCCAAGCGCGCGCCGTTGTTCCAGGCCAGGCTCACGGCGCTCAACGGGCATCCGCTGGTCGGCGAAGCGCGCGGCATCGGCCTGATCGGCGGCGTTGAGCTGGTTGCAGATAAGGCCAGCAAGCGCTTGTTCGATCCGCAACACGGGGTCGGCGCGCAAGTGGTGCGTTTCGCCGAACAGGAAGGCCTGATCGTGCGGGTCGTCGCTGGTGACGTGCTGACGATTTCACCGCCGCTTGTGATCGGTGCGGTGCAGATCGAGGAATTGTTTAACCGGTTGACGCGCGCCCTCGATAAAGCGCTCGATTGGGTGACGCGCGAACGGCTCACGCAGGCGTAATGACCGCAAGAATCGATTGGCAGGACATAAACGAGCAATGCCCCGAAGTTTCGCCGGCGCCGTGAATATTGCATTCATTGACGACGCGTTAGTGTTGACGACATGAATCCCGCGGCGACAGATGGAACCGAACGCACGGCCGACCCGCTCGCCGAGCGTTCCGCCAAAGCGCACATAAGCCGGCGCCGCGTTCTCGGTGGGGCCGCCGGACTTGTTGGCATTTCGTTGGCGGGAACCGCTGGATACGCGGCCGGGATCGAGCCGCGAAGCCTCGTGGTAACCCGCTACGCGCTGAACCCGCCCGGCTGGCCGGCAGGTCGCAAGCTGTCCGTCACGGTGATCGCCGATCTGCATGCGGGCGGTCCGAATATGACGCTTCCTCATGTTCGCCGCGTGGTTGAGACCGCCAATCTCTTGCGCTCCGACTTGATTGTGCTGCTGGGCGATTACACGGCGTCGTATTTGATCGCCAACACCAAGGTTCCCTATCGTGATTGGTCCGCAGAATTGGCGCGGCTTTCCGCTCCGCTGGGCACTTGGGCAATACTCGGCAACCACGATTGGTGGCACGATGTGGCCAAGGTCCGGCAGGCGCTAGCGGACGCGCATATTCCGGTGCTGGAAAACAACGCGGTCATGCTTGGCGGCGAGGGGCGCCGATTTTGGCTCGCCGGCCTCGGCGATCAAATCGCGTTCCGCATCGGCCGTCACCAATTCCGCGGCGTCGACGACCTGCCGGCAACGCTGGCCGAGATCAAAACCGACGATCCGGTGTTGTTGCTGGTGCATGAGCCGGACATCTTTCCGAGCGTCCCATCGCGTGTCGCACTGACGCTTGCCGGCCATACCCACGGCGGACAAATCCGCGTGCCGCTGATCTGGCCGGCTTTTGTGCCGTCGCAATACGGCACGCGTTTCGCTTATGGCCATATCGTCGAGCAAGGCCGGCACTTGATTGTGTCGGGCGGGCTCGGCACCAGCGTCATACCGGCGCGTCTCGGGGTGCCTCCGGAAATCGTGCGGCTCGATCTCGGCGCTTGAGCGGAGACGAAACAGAAAGAGCGCCGAACCATGTCCGGCGCCCCGATCTGCTACCGCGTTTGTCGGATTGTCAGTAGGCGGCCGAACTGCGGTCGACGCCCGCGATGCGCGGGGTGAACAGTCCATCGCCGTGTGGCGGCAATACCACGACGGGCGTGCCGACCTTGACGTGGTTGTAAAGGTCGATCGCGTCCTCGTTGGTCATGCGAATGCAGCCGGAGGAAACGGCGCTGCCGATATATTCCGGCTGATTGGTGCCGTGGATGCGATAGAGCGTGTCTTTGTTCCCGGAATAAAGATACATGCCGCGCGCGCCCATCGGATTATGCGGGCCGCCGGTCACGAAAGCAGGCAATGGTCCGAGTCGCGTTTGCTCGCCCGGGGTCGGAATCCATGGCGGCCATTCTTGCATGCGGCCGACTTTGGCGAGGCCGCTCCAGGCTTGCGCTTCTTCGCCGACCGCAATGCCATAGCGGATCGCCTTGCCGCCCGGCAGCACGTAATAGAGGAACTTATCGTCGCTATCGACGAGGACGGTACCGGGGGCTTCCTTGCGGTGATATTCGACGATGTGCCGCTGAAACGTTGCGGAAACCGCAGCCTGATTGTACGGCAGATTGGACATCAAATCCTTGTCCTTCTGCTTCCAGCCAGCCTCGCCCGCGGGGTCGAGCGTCCCGCCCGCCATATCCTGAACGCAGCCACCAAGCGCAAGGGCGGCGACGATGAAAACAAGCGCACGCATTGTCATGAGTTACTCACTATTCCACCGTCCCAGCCTTGCATGATTCTGTACCCAAATCGTCACCATCATTCCAGCACTCCGCACCGTCTGGCACCAAAGTGAGCGCGAAGTGTTGCAGGAATGTCTCACCTTTCGTGAGGGCTTCGGTCCCTCCGGCACGACCGGCGGTCAATAATGGTTTGCACTCATTAACCGAGGGTTTACCAGCCATTCTGTCATCTGCTCCTTGAGGCGGAAGCGGCGATCAATGTCACGACACGGCGCGATTTGCCGCCCATTTCCGCCCTAGTCGCGATGTATTGCTGGTCATCGCTCATGAAAGGGAACGGGTTTTGACAATGTCGAACGTGACGGCCATGGCCGCAAACCACAACGAGAAAAAGCGCAGCGCTGCTTCAGAGAACACAGCCCTCCATTTGCGCTACCGCCAAATTGGCATCTCCGCCGTCGCAGCTGCCGTGCGCTACCAGGGCAGTGGCAAGAATCCGGCCTACGCGCCGGCACCGGTCAAATCGCCCGCGCGTGAGGCGGCGCCGTCTTAAAACGGCCGACGCTCACGCCGGTGGGCTCGAACGAGGGGGACGATTGCGTCCCCTTTTTTCAATAGCGCGGCGAGTTCAACGACGATCCGATCGATCGCCGCGCCGGCTACCATCGCGCGCTATGATGGAAATCGCGCGGCTGCGGCGATACGATGAGCGCGAGCGGCCAGGCGGTTGGATGTTATGAGCGCGGTGACCGATTTCTCCAATGCGGAGATTGAGGCGGGGCGCCGGCTATTCGCCGGCGAATGGAGCTTCCTTTCGGCGGCCGGCTCGCTTGCCTCGCTGCCGCCAGCGCGGACGCTTGAGGTCGCATTCGCCGGCCGCTCCAATGTC
>Ga0307373_10011453_pt1 | contig 12841 bp, 14 predicted proteins | sample OX2MG_FD_202534 | JGI IMG/M metagenome (GOLD analysis project Ga0307373, IMG submission 202534) | Soil microbial communities from Risofladan, Vaasa, Finland - OX-2 | ecosystem: Environmental > Terrestrial > Soil > Coastal area > Acid sulfate soil | place: Finland: Risofladan, Vaasa | collected... | reverse complement strand
AAGATCGTCACCGGTGTAACGGATCAACTCGCCAATGGTGTTGATCTGCGCACGCTTGAGACAGTTACGCGGACGCTCGGTGAGATCGAGATCCTCGATCGGGTGATCGAGGTCTGGCGAACCACTGGTCGCAATGCCAACGTCGCCGAGCTCAAGACCGTGTGAGGTCTCAGACATGTCAGCAACAAGCTGAACAAGCACCTGAAGGGTCTTGCCTGCAGAAGAGAGCGCCTCGCGCGGTGAGACTGAACCGTCGGTCTCGATATCGAGAATCAGACGGTCGAAGTCGGTCGACTGCTCGACGCGCGTTGGCTCGACTGTAAAGGCGACGCGGCGTACCGGAGAGAAGATCGCATCGATCGGAATGACGCCGATCGCTGAAGAGCGCTTGTTCTTCTCGGCTGAGACATAACCCTTGCCACGCTCAATCGTGAGGTCGAGCGAAAGACGGCCCTCAGCGTTCACGGTCGCAATATGAAGGTCTGGGTTGAAGATCTCGAGATCCGAGGTCAGCCTGAGATCCTTTGCGGTCACTACAGCTGGTCCGGCGACATCTACGCGGATCGTCACCGGCTCGTCCGAGACGCTTGTCACGACAAGGTCCTTGACGTTCAAGATGATGTCGGCGATGTCTTCTTTTACGCCCGGGATATACGAGAACTCGTGCAGCGCCTCGTCAAAACGCACCTGGGTAACGGCGGCGCCAGGGATCGACGAAAGCAACGTGCGCCGAAGCGAGTTTCCGAGGGTGTGACCAAAGCCAGGGTCGAGGGGTCCGATCGCGAAACGCTGGCGCGCTGCGTCTTCGTCGCCAACAGCCTCGACGGTTGGTCGTTGAATGATGAGCATCTCAATGGCTCCTATAAGACGTGAGGTTAGGGGTGCTTACTTCGAGTACAGCTCAACGATGAGCTGCTCTCGAACTTGCGTGTCGATCTGTTCGCGCTCAGGAAGAGCACGAACCTTGACGGCGTTGCCGCTGTCTTCTGATTCGAGCCAGCCCGGAATTGGGCGGTCGATGGTATCGAGATTCTGACGGATCGTAATCAGGTCACGCGCCTTTGGCGCAAGGCTGACCACATCGCCGACGCGAAGCCGGTACGAAGGGATCGTGACGCGCTTTCCATTCACGAGAACGTGTCCGTGCGAGACGAGCTGACGTGACTGGGTCCTTGACGTTCCAAACATCGCCCGATAGGTGACATTGTCAAGGCGCAGTTCAAGCATGCGCAAGAGGTTCTCGCCAGTAATACCAGCTTGACGGTTCGCCTCTTCGTACATGTTGCGGAACTGACGCTCGAGCACGCCATAGATACGACGAGCCTTCTGCTTCTCGCGCAGCTGCGTCTGATACTCAGAGCCCTGACGCATGCGGTCGCGGCCATGATCCCCGGGAGGAAACGGACGACGCTCAATTGCGCACTTGGGGGTCTCGCACCTCGCGCCCTTCAAGAACAGCTTTACCTTTTCGCGGCGGCAGAGTCTGCACGCCGGACCCGTGTAGCGAGCCATTATTCTCCTTTCGTCTCGCTAAACACGACGCCGTTTTTTAGGACGGCAGCCGTTGTGCGGGATAGGTGTGACATCTTTGATTCCAGTGACTTCGATGCCTGCTGCGGCGATCGAGCGAATTGCTGTTTCACGACCAGAGCCTGGTCCGCGAACGAGGACATCGACACGGCGGACGCCGTGCTCCATCGCCTTTTGTGCGCACTGCTCGGCAGCCATCTGCGCGGCAAACGGAGTGGACTTTCGTGAACCTTTGAATCCGACGGTGCCGGCTGAGGCCCATGCGAGGACGTTGCCCTCCGAGTCGGTGATCGAAACAATGGTGTTGTTGAACGAACTCTTGATGTGCGCAACGCCAGTTGTGACGTTCTTGCGCTCACGGCGACGTGGACGGCGACCGCCCGGTTTCGTGGTCTTTGCCATTACTTACGGACCTTCTTCTTTCCGGCAACCGTCTTTTTCGGTCCCTTGCGAGTTCTGGCGTTGGTGTGGGTGCGTTGGCCGTGTACCGGAAGACCCCGACGGTGTCGGATTCCCTGATACGAGCCAATCTCCATCTTGCGCTTGATGTCTTGTGCGACGTCACGTCGAAGGTCTCCTTCGACCTTGAGGTTCGCATCGATGTAGGTACGAAGTCGTGCGACCTCTTCATCGGTCAGATCGCGGACCCGTGTATTGCGGCTCACCTCTGCGACATCACAGATCTTCTGTGCGGTCGAGAGACCGATGCCGAAGATATAGGTCAGTGCAATCTCAAGTCGCTTTTCGCGGGGAATGTCTACGCCAGAAATACGTGCCATGAATTAACCCTGCCGCTGCTTGTGGCGAGGGTTCTCACAGATCACCATGACGTGCCCATGGCGCCTGATGACCTTGCACTTCTCGCACATTGTCTTCACACTTGGATGAACCTTCACAACCGTCCCTCTCCGTAGATCACTACGAATCCGTTTACCTCTGATCGCTGAATCAAATGCTTCGTCAACGACTTACTTGTACCGATAGGTGATGCGTCCGCGAGTCAGGTCATACGGCGTGATCTCGACTTGGACTTTGTCTCCAGGAAGAATGCGAATTCTGTGCATCCGCATCTTGCCTGAACTATGCGCAAGGACTTTGTGACCATTCTCGAGCTCAACGCGAAACATTGCATTCGGCAGTGGCTCAACAACGGTGCCCTCGAGCACAATCGCGTCTTCCTTCGGTTTTGACAGGTCGTTCTCCTCAATCTCTTCTCACTCGTGGATCGGCCGCGTGCCCATCCACTATGTACTTGTCGCTTGTTCCTTCAGATTTCCCACCGCCAACTACACGGTCTTCTCGGCGCCACAAGGGCACCAAGGAAGGCAGGGCAAAAGCCCAGCCGCATCCGAGGCGAGGGTTCAGCCTACCAGCTCCCACCGGGTGGTGTCACGTGGCAGGCGGCTCAACGAACTCCCGGTCGGAATCGACCCTCCCAGGGCATGGCAACCTGAGGGTATACCAAAGCGGTTCGCCAGGTCGCGCGACCCCAACCGAATCTCTCTGGCAACCCATGAGTTCGCCTTTGGCAACCTCGTTGTCTGCGGGACCGTCGTCGGCCATGGTCGTCGTGCACACCTTGGAGTTGAAATCCTCGTCGACCGTACGAAGGCACATACCCGGGGGTCGATCACCGGGGTAGCGCCCGTACGATGAGACCAAAGAGCAGAGCCGTGGCCGATCCCGGACTCGTCGCTCAGGCGAACCGGGTGCGCTTGAAACCTTGAGATTCCGATCGATCATTGGCGCTCACTCGATGGTCAATCAGGCCCCGTAAGGTCATCGAGTCCGGTGTTTTTCGACACTTCGGCCGAGCACCCCATTCTGCCTTAACCAGAACCCGAACGAAGAGCACGGTGCGTTGAGTCGCTCTCTTAGGGAGATGTTCAGCTACGACCCATGAGGTCCCCTCAGCGATCTCGCCGGTGAAGGGGCAGGAACAGCTCCCTTCCATGGGATGAAACCGCAAAAGCAGCCCGGCATTCGATCTCGGCCCCGATGTGCCGAAGAGGTGCGACCGGCCCTCCCCTGGAACGTGCATCACCGGATCGCTGGCTCGGACCATCAAGGATGGTCGCGACGGGCACGACTACTTAAAGTGAAGCCGATTCAATGCTGACTGGATCGAGTAGACATACGCCTCCGCCGTATACGTCGCCCCAGAGATTCCGTTGATCTGAAGGCTCTGTGCCGAAAGCACTTCGCCTTTGAGTATTGGAAGTACCTGGTTGGCTATCTGCTGCGAGTAGGACTCGGCGGTCTGAAGTCCCACCACTTGAAGTCCAGTGATCTTTGCTGCCTGAACAGTGACATGAACCGCAAGCTGGCCATAACCGTATTGCTCCATGCTCCCTGTTGCACTTCGAACTGCGGTCGAAACGCCTCCATTCGGCGCTGTGGTGGGAACGACCACTGTGGACCCAGTCTGTGCCGGGGGAGTTGAAGAATTTGTCGTGTGATGTATGGGGGTGGTTGTAGAAGACGTTGAGTTCGATCCACCGGTGTTCGCGATTGCACCAACACTGGTGGGAGTCTTGGTTCCGCTTGCGTGGAAAGCCACGGCGCCGACGAATCCAACTGCAGCGGCAGTGACAACGATCGACGTTTGACTTCGTTTCATATTTGTCCACCATCCTCACCGATACATCGAATATTGGAAGAACACTGAAGAGATGAAACGAACCGTGCGGCCACGAGATATATCTTGCGACTGATCACAGTGAGTACACCTCCGCATGGATATTTTCTTTAGGGACTCCGATGCGATTGAGATGCGCTACGACGTGCTGCACAAACGGTTCCGGACCGGCGACAAATGTCTCACGCTTGTTGAGGTCGTCAACCAATTTTGAGAGCCTTTCAACAGGGAATTCCTCGCGGGTTCCCACGATCTCATGCAGGCGACCGCCACATTGCTTCACAAGGCTCTCGATCTCGTCGTGAAAGACAAGTTGATCCTCACTAGAAACGCGGAACACCACAACGGGTCGGCTCGACTTGGGAAGATCCTCAAGAAGCGAAAGGATCGCGGTAACACCGATCCCGCCGGCGATGAGAGCAATCCGTCGAGTGTGCACCGCGTGTGAAGTAAGAGTGCCGTAAGGACCCTCGAGACCAACACGTGTCCCAGCAGGCAGTTTGGCGAGCGCCGAGGTGAAGTCACCGACGTCTTTGACAGTGAGCCGCAGGTAAGGAGGATTCGGACGCGTTGAGATCGAGAATGGATGTGCCTGCCACCACAACTTTCTCACAAGAAAACGCCATTCAAAAAACTGTCCGCCCGATACTTCAAGTCGCTCGAGATTGCGTCCCCTCAAGATGATCGAGAAGACTCCAGGGGCCTCGGGACGCACCTCGTCAATGACCAGGCGGTGACGCGCCGAGCGATAGACCGGTAGCCAAATGCGATAGGTGAGAACAAGTCCAGCGGCTGCTGCCCAACAGGCAGACCAAATATTCTTGGTGAGACCGTGACCGACAAATGATGGTCCGAGTACGACTTCGTGGGCAAAAGCGAGAGCAAGAGCGACGTACATGAATAGGTGAAGCGCCCACCAGACTTCACGACGCAACCGTCGACGCACGGAATGTATAGAGAGCACGCCCAACGCAACGATGATGCCGAATCCCGCGGTCGCGACTGCCATATCGGGAAAGGTGTTCACCAACGTGCCGAACTCATGGAAAATTCCAGATCGAGCTGACTGCGCATACCCGATTGTCAGAAAGATGACATGTGCGACGATAAGAGCGATCGTCCACGGTGCCACCTTGCGGTGCCATTTCAGAAGGCCATCCTGGCCGAGAACGCGCTCAACAAATGGGATTCGACTGATCAACAGCACCATGATGAGAAGAAGATAGGTCCCGGCCATTCCTGTTAGGTTTCCAAGAAACAGTGCCACGCCACCGGGTACTGATAGTTGATGGCGACTCGTCGCCGTGAATGCCAGTCCAACGGTGAGACCAAATCCGGCGGACACGACCGCGACTGCGATATCTACCCTTCGCGGCCGAGGTCGCTTTGACCTTGGAGACACGAGAGCGCGGGAGCGAGACGCATTGGCTTGATCGCCTGATGCGATTCGCCGCGGCTGTGTCTGTGAATTTGGTCGGGCCACCGGCGCTTCCACACTCCTCGCGAATTCAATCTCGCCGAAGGCTACATGAGGGTCATCGGTAAGAGTACGTCGCCGAATGCGATCCATTCCGGTCGCACACATCGCAAAAGCTCTGGGTGATGCTCTGACCCAATCACGTGGCACCGGTCGCATGTCTCACAGAGATTTCGCAGCTTGCTTTGGTACAAGGACATGGAAAAAAGGTGCGACAGCCGGTAAATATACGCAACCCCGGTCAATGATCGCAGCCGTCTTCGGCCTCTCTGTCGTGTTGATGTGATGAGACAAATGGTGTGATCCAGAAGATATTCTAACTCGATCGATAAAATTCATTTTTTGCCACGACGGTGTAAACCAGTCATCACCGCCACGACGATCGATCATCTTGCCATCACTCCCGCCTCAGCCTGAAGCGCGTAGGCAACACCTCCGAGGTCCATTATGGGTTGTCGCGAGATAGAGTGACCGCGCAGTTGTCACATTGCACACAACCCGAGGAGCGGAGTCATCCCAAACTCTTCAATCACCAACCGAGTGCGCCGTCTTTGTTATCTAGACATGGCTCCAACGCTCTCACCCCCAACTCTGACGCGTCTCGTTATCGCTGCCATTGTCTCTGTCCTCAGCTCACTTGGCGTTGACTATTTGCTCATCAAAGCAATAACCAACCTCTATCCATCGATCCGCGGGTTTTCGCACTTTCGGGTATTCGATTATGGTTCGCTTACGGTCATCGGAATTGTCGCAGCGTGTGCCTCTTGGCCAGTTACGATCAATATTTCCTCGTTGCCGCGCCGACTCTTCTTTCGGCTCGCCATAGTCGCAACTATGTTTCTCTGGATTCCTGATGCCTGGTTGCTCTTGCGCCACGAGCCATTCTCGGCCGTAGGCACCCTGATGATGATGCACCTTGCTATCGCATTCATCACCTACAACGCTCTTACCCGAATTGCAGTTCCCCAACAGCTCAATTCCAACGCACGAAAAGATCAAGACCAATACATCGCGCTGTCGATGGCCCAGATCGAAACCATGGAGACATCGCCGACTGGTCGAGGCGTTCGTTCATCGACGGTCCATCGCTCAATCTGGATCTTCTTGTTAAGCGCAAGCTGTTTCGAATTCATCATCGGAGTTGCTGCTTTGATCTTGGTTCCGTACAGCCGACCCAACGCGTGGATTCCCGCGCGAGGTGAATTTGTCTACCTTACCCACGCCATTCTCGGCGGAATCCTTGCGATTGGCGCCTATGGAGTTCTCGTTCCCGCACTCAAAGAGTCGCGGATCACGCGGATAGGATCGATAGTCGGATGTTCGGGGGTCACGATCGGAGCTGGTGGCGGAATGCTTGCGATCTCTCATTCCTTGCGGCTAATCGGAATGGCCCTCATGTTTGTCGGCGTTGCACTTGCATTTTTCGGATATCTGACACCGATCATTGAGCCATCCAGATCTGGGAGCGAGCACAAGTAGTGGCGCTGCCCCGCTGGATCCAGTGCACCGGTCTCACCCACGTCGCCCCGTCATGTGGTCACGACTGCCAAAACTTCACACTATCGAACTGGCCAGGTGAGGCAAGGGTGCAAAGGACCGGTTAGCCCGAGGGCCATCGGTAAAAATTCTCGCCTGTGCTACGGACGAATGGCTGATTTTCTTCCGCAAGATGCCTTCGACGCGAGCGATCTGAGGCGAGCGCGTTCCAGACATCCTCGACTCTCTCGGAGCCAATATCTTGACATCCTCCCCACGGATAAATCCGGGGGATTCCTGAGCGGTGCGCAAGCTCACGCCGCCTCACCTTCCAAGGAGTTCTCGCTGTTGACCGGAGTCAGACTTCTGCGAGCAGCCAGGTGACCCTGACTTGCCCCGTGTCCCGGGGTTGGCGCGAAGACATGAAGCCCCCGGGCCAAGATGTTTTCTGCAGCATTGATATCTGCATGGTTTGTATGTCCGCACGAAACACAAAGGAAGACCGCTTGGCTCTCGCGATTCTCCTTTGCCGTGTAACTACAGTTGCGACACTGCTGTGAGGTGTAAGCGGGGTTGATCTTCAGCACCGTGACACCTGAGGCAGCAGCTTTTTGTTCGAGTCTGGTGCCGAACATCGACCAGCCCTGTTGGAGAATGGCTCGGTTCAGCCCTGCCTTTGCCCGAGCTCCGTTTCGGAAATACTGGCCAGGATTGTCTGGATCTTTGAGTGGAGCTGGTGCCTTCACCATGTTCTTTACCCGCAGGTCTTCAAGCACAATGACGTCGTAGTCCCGAACGAGCCTGGTCGTGGTTCTCTCCACCCAGTTCTTGCGGCGACGAGCGACGCTGGCGTGTTCTTTGGCGATTCTGGTTTTTGTCTTCGAGCGCCGACCTGAACCCTTTTGCTGACGCGAAAGTTGCCGTTGCAATCGTCCGATCCGACGAGCCTCTCGTGGGCGCATCTTCGCTGCCCGCAGTGTCTGACCGTCCGAGAGAACAAGGGTGGTTGTGACGCCACGGTCGATACCGACAATCGCACCAGTCGGCTCACGCAACACTGGAGCCTGCATTGCGCTAAAGCTGACATACCACTGGCCATCGCTGCTGTGTGTGACCCGAGCCATGCCGTAGGTTGTCGGCAGTGGGCGGCTGAGCTTGAAGCGGAGCTTGCCGGCTTTGGGGATGGTCAGTTCAGCCCACTTGCGGTTCAGTGGTGTCACGGCGACATCTCTCACGCAGAAGCTTTCGTTCTCGCCACGTTTCCGCCAGGTCGGGAACCGATGTGTGCCCCGCTTAGCGTTGGCAAATGCCTGTTGCAGGTCCCGCAGTGCTTGTTGTTGGACCGAGCTTGAGCCGTCGGCCAGCCACTCGATCTCTCTCCGAGCCGTCGTGAGGTCGAAATAAGGCACGTTCTCATCTTTGGCGTGTGCCTTCACCGCAGCAATCGCTGCATTCCAGACCCAGCGGCTCTCGCCGATGTGGCGGAGACAGACCTGTTTTACAGTTGGAGAAGGATAGGCACGATAACGATGTGACACAACTAGAGTTTACGTCTGGTGTGTGACATTTGCCTGGTAGGAGCGTTTCGGTGCTCACTCACCCCACGGATGAATCCGGGGGCTTGCGCTCGCAATCCGGTCAGACGCGGGTAAGCACCTCTGGTCCCTCTTCGGTAACGGCAATCGTATGTTCAAAATGGGCACTGAGACTGCCATCCGCTGTAATCACGCTCCAGCCATCCTCGAGCTCGATCGTGTCAGGGCCGCCCACGTTCACCATCGGTTCGATGGCATAGATGTTGCCCACCTTCAGCTTTGGACCGGGGTTACCGGGCCAGTAGTTCGGCACCTGGGGCTCCTCATGCATGGCGGTACCGATTGCGTGGCCGACGTATTTGCGCACGACCGAATATCCAGCAGCCTCGGCCACGTTTTGTACCTCGCGGCCGATGTCGTGCAGCCGGTTGCCTTCACGCATGACCTCGATTGCTGCTTCGAGCGATGCCTTGGTAACTTCGATGAGACGCTTCGCGGCCTTGGAGATCTCACCGACACCCACCGTGTACGCGGCATCACCGTGATATCCCTCGATGATCGCTCCACAGTCGACCGAGATGATGTCGCCCTCGACAAGGATCACCTCTGCGCTCGGAATGCCATGCACGATCATGTTGTTCGGCGAGGTGCAGATGGTCGCTGGAAAGCCGTGATAGTTGAGAAAGTTTGATCGGGCGTTACGCGTTGCGATGACCTCGCGCGCAACCCTGTCGAGATCGAGGGTGCTGATCCCCGGGCGAACTGCGGCCTGGGTCTTCTCGATGATCTCGGCGACAACCTTTCCCGCTTTGCGCATCTTCGCGATCTCTTCGGGTGTGCGAATCACTTCGAACCTACCTCGGGCGCGATTGCGCGCGCGACAAGCTGACCGAGCGCGAGGGCGAACACCTCATCAGGAGTGCCCTTGGCATCAACAGTGATGAGCTTGCCCGTCTTTTCATAACGCGAGATTAGCGGCGCGCTCATCATTTCATAGTCAGCAAGACGCTGGAGAATTACCTCCACCTTGTCATCGTCTCTCTGTGTCACCGGTGAACCACACAGATCACATACCCATTTCACCTTCGGCGGTGATTTCAGCGAGTAGATCGCTCCGCACTCGGGATTGATGCAAACTCGTCTTGAAGAGAGTCGCTCAACCACAATGTCAGTGTCGACCTCAAGATCGATGACTGCATCGATACCTTCGGGTCCAAGCAACGCGTCAAGCAGATCTGCCTGATGAATCGTTCGCGGGAATCCGTCGAAGAGAAACCCTCGGTTCAAAAGATCTTGTGCCACAAAGAGTTCATCAACAATGCGCATCACCAGATTGTCGGGCACGAGTTTTCCGGTGTCCATATAGGACTTCGCTTCGAGCCCAACAACCGTCTCTTGTTTGGCGGCAAAACGCAGCGAGTCACCGGTCGAGATATGAGGAATTCCAAAGTGCTGCGCAAAGCTTGTGCACAGCGTCCCCTTCCCGGAACCCTGCTTACCGATAACAAGAAGACGCAGGCCGCGCGTCACTTGGTCAGAAAGCCCTCGTAGTTACGCATCGTCAGCTGCGAATCGATCTGCTTGTTCGTCTCGAGAGCCACTCCGACACTGATCAAGAGTGTCGTACCAAAGAATGGAATCGTCGAGATATGCCACGCCGCGAGAATCAGCGAAGGAAACAAAGCCACAGAGGCGAGGAAGATCGATCCTGGAAGCGTGATGCGGTTCAAGATGCCAGACAGATACCGCTCTGTCGGCGCACCAGGACGTATGCCCGGGATGTAGCCACCCTGCTGGCGGATCGAATCTGCCTGCTGGTATGGATCAAAGCTCACCTGCACATAGAAGAAGGTGAACAAGATGATGAACAGTCCATAGAGCGAGAGGTACATCCCGCCGGTCGGACTCAAGAGGTTGTTCTGTACCCAGCTGTGCAGGCCCTTCCAGGGCAAGATCGTCGAGACCAGCACCGGGATGTAGAGCAGGGAACTTGCAAAGATGATCGGAATAACGCCGGCCTGGTTGACCTTGAGTGGAATATACGTGCTCTGTCCCCCGTACATCCTTCGGCCCTGGACACGGCGCGCGAAGGTGACGGGAATACGTCTTTGACCGAGTTCGACATAGACAATCGCGACAAGCAACAAGATCCACACCGCGAGGATGATCACAACTCCGGCCCAGTGCTTGTCTGCCTTGATGATGTCGATGTCAAGCGGAATCGTCGCGACAACGTTCGAGAAGATGATGATCGACATTCCCTGGCCAATGCCGCGCTGGGTGATGAGTTCACCAAGCCACATGACAAATGCGGTGCCGGCGGTAAAGGTAAGGATGATGAACAGCACATGGAACACCGAGAAGTTTGGAATCAGCTGAGGAGCCGAACTCTGGTTCCCAAGCAGCTGGCCTGAGTGCAAAAGAAAGACAAGACCCGATGCCTGCATCAGGGCAAGCGCAATCGTCAGATAACGCGTCGCCTGGGTGAGCTTGCGCTGTCCAACCGCGCCCTGGTCGCGCCACTCGGCAAATTTGGGGATCACCGTTCCAAGGAGCTGGATGATGATCGACGAGGTGATGTAGGGCATGATGCCAAGACCAAGGACCGCGGCTCGAGCGAGTGCTCCTCCGGAGAACAGGTCAAAGAATCCCAACAGGCCCGAACTCCTTGCGGAGTTCGTGATCGACTGGATCGCCGAATAGGAGACCCCGGGAACCGGAACGTTCGCGCCAAACTGATAAATGCCAATGATCAACAGGGTGAAAAGCACTTTGTTGCGAAGGTCTGCAACCTTTGCGATGTTCTTCAGACTCGACAGCATCTCAATCCTTTTTCAAACCAACACAGCGAAACAACGAGGGGCCCTCGGGGTTCGCCTCCACCAGGGAAATGAAGGTCTATCGGTTTGCAAGGGCGTTGCCCTTGACCGGAGGACGACGGTCACCATATGGCGACGCCACGACGGTAATCGTTCCACCTGCTGCGGTGATTGCCTCTCGAGCGCTCTTGGAGAACGCATGCGCGCTGACATTCATCGCACGCTTGACCTCACCGCGACCAAGCACCTTTACCAGGCCCTTGTGAGGCACAACGCCCTTTGCCTTGAGTGAATCGACGTCAACCGTTGTCTCCTCGAGGTCATTGAGCGTGTCAAGGTTGATCACGTTGTACTCGATGCGGAAAGGGTTCGCAAAACCACGAAGCTTGGGGATTCGCTGGGTGAGCGGAAGCTGACCACCTTCGAAACCTAGGCGGACGGTGTTGCGCGCGTGCTGTCCCTTGGTTCCTCGGCCTGCAGTCTTTCCACCTTTTCCACCGGTACCGCGGCCGACACGTCGACGAGCATGCTTTGAACCCGGGGCTGGGGCGAGATCATGGAGTTCCATTACTCTGCCACCTCTTTCTTTGTCTTCTTCGCCGGCGCAACCGCCTCAACAGTCACAAGGTGAGGAACGCGAGCGATCATGCCGCGGATCTCAGGGCGATTTGGCAGCACATTCTGTGCCCCAATCTTTCGCAGACCAAGGGCGCGCAACGTTCCACGATGCTTTGGTTTGATGCCGATCAAAGACCGCACCATTGTCACGCGAAGCTCCTTCGCGTCCGCAAGCTGAGCTGGCGTACTCATGAACGAGCCTCAGCAGCCTGGAGTCGGCGGCGCTCGTTGTATGCACGAAGCACTCCGCCTGGGACAACGTCCTCTGGTGGGAGCCCACGCAGAGCAGCGATCTCATCGGGACGGACCAACGACTTGAGACCGGCCATCGTCGCGTGCGCAACGTTGATCGCATTCGAGGTTCCGAGCGACTTTGCGATGATGTCGTGGATTCCCGCCATCTCAAGAATCGCTCGTGCAGCGCCACCGGCGATGACACCGGTACCCGGTGCAGCGGGCTTGAGCATGATTCGCCCAGCACCCGCGCGACCAATGATCGGATGGGTAATCGTTGAGCCGGCAAGGGGAACGTCAATCATCGACTTCTTCGCCTCTTCGATTCCCTTTTGCACGGCAAGTCCGGCCTCTTTGGCCTTCCCGTAACCGAGCCCGACGCGGCCGTTGCCGTCTCCGACAACCATCAACGCGGTGAATGAGAACCGACGACCACCCTTTACAACCTTTGATACCCGGTTGACCTTGATGGTGCGCTCTTCGTACTGCTGCTCTGCCATCTAAAACTCCAGTC
>Ga0307373_10011451_pt1 | contig 12844 bp, 9 predicted proteins | sample OX2MG_FD_202534 | JGI IMG/M metagenome (GOLD analysis project Ga0307373, IMG submission 202534) | Soil microbial communities from Risofladan, Vaasa, Finland - OX-2 | ecosystem: Environmental > Terrestrial > Soil > Coastal area > Acid sulfate soil | place: Finland: Risofladan, Vaasa | collected... | reverse complement strand
CTCCGACGCCCGCGACGACGTTGAACAGGCTGAACAGCACGCCGACGATCAGCACGAAGAAGAATCCCCCGCATCCACACCCGCAGCCCCGGTCGCGGTAGCGCGTGCGCCAGCGAGTCCTCTCGACGACGACTTTGTCATCCATCGCTTCTCCACCTCACCTAAGAGATCGCTCGTGCCAGCAGGAAGGCAGCGGTGGCGGCGATACCGCCGATGACCACCGTCTGCACGGCGCTGACCATCGGTTTCGCTCCGCTGAATCGACCCTTGACGTAGCCGAATATCGTCAGCGCGATCGCTGTCACCACCGCGGAGATCAGCAGCGCCGTGTGGACGTCGCTCACCGCCATGTATGGAGCCAGTGGAACGATTCCACCCAGTGCATACGAACCCCCGATGGTCGCCGCGCTGATCACGGCCCGGCGCGGATCAGGTTTCTCGAGCCCGAGCTCAAACCTCATCATGAACTCGACCCACGCCTCGGGCCTCCGGCGCAAGCCCTCGACCACAGGGCTACTCTCGGCAGCCGTGAGCCCGAATGCCTCGAAGACCTGCTCGACCTCGCGCGCCTCGATGTCCGGGACCGACTTGATCTCGGCCTCCTCGCGCCGTCGCTCGCTGGCGTAGTGCTCGGATTCGCTTCGGCTCGCCAGGTAGCCGCCGAGGCCCATCGCGATCGATCCCGCCGCGATCTCGGCCAGGCCCGCCGTCACCACCAGGTGGCTGACCGCGATCGCTCCCGAGATGCCGGCTGCCAGCGCGAACGGGACCGTGAGGCCGTCTGACATCCCGATGACCACGTCACGGACCGAGTCGCTGGCGGTGAAATGCCTCTCAGCGTGCTCAGGGTGCAGGTGCACATACCTGATTGTGACTTCCCCACGGAGTAGAGAAGGTGCGGGCGGTAGACCGCCCGGGCGATCGCCTCAGCTACGAATCGACTTCGGTCTCGATTTTCTCGGGGTCGGTGACGAGCTCGTCCTCGTCGCTGGCCGAGTAGAGGTCGCGCACCTCCGCGCCGGCCGTCTCGAAATCGCCGATGCCCTCGGTCGAGTCATCCTCGACGACCTCACCGGAACTGTTTGACTCAGCCAGCAGCTGGTCAAACGCGCGCTCGGCCTCCGGCCACGTCGGGTACTCCCAGAACTCGGTGCCGGCCGGGATCTCGGCGCCTTCGGTCTCGTCTACGCCGTGCTGCAGGATGAAGCCGCGGCCGCTGTCGGGATCCTGGATCAGCGAGATGAACCGCTGACCGGTCAGCTCCGCCCGCCTTTCCGCCTGCCCTTCGTTCTCCAGCTCGAACAAACGGCTCAGGACCTGCTCTTCGCTTTTCTCTTGCATGATTCTCATTCTGGTGGAAATGGCGGACAAGAATGCTTGCATGAGACTCGCTGCTCGCCGCCCCGGTGCCGTCATTTGACCCCGGGCTGCACCTACCGCCTGCAACTTTCCGGCGATTTCCCGTTCGAGGAGGCCGCCTCGTGCGCCGCCTACCTGTCGTCGCTAGGGGTCACTCACGTCTACTGTTCGCCATTCCTGCAATCCGCGCCCGGCAGCGTGCACGGATATGACGTGATCGACCCGACCCGAATCAATGACGAGTTGGGGGGCGAAGCTGGATTCCGTTCCCTGGTCAAGACGCTCGATCGACAGGGTCTGTCGGTGTTGATGGACATCGTGCCCAACCACATGGCGTCCGCGGGCCGCGCCAACCCCTGGTGGTGGGACATTCTTCGCAACGGGCGCTCGAGCCGGTACGCGAGCTACTTCGACATCGACTGGGAACCCGCCCTGTCCCACATGAAGGGCAAGATACTGTTGGGCGTGCTGGCCGATCGCTACGGCCGCGAGCTTGAGGCGGGACATCTGGTCCTCGAGCGTCAGGGCTCTGAGGTGGTGGTCCGTTACCACGACGAGGTGTTTCCGATCTCTACCGAATCCATGGAAGGAGTCGACATCGACGCGGTCCGTGACGACCCGAGCGCCCTGGACGCGATTCTTCAGCGGCAGCACTACAGGCTCGCCTACTGGCGCACGGCGCAGGCCGAGCTGAACTACCGACGCTTCTTCACGGTCGACACTTTGATCGGCCTACGCGTCGAGCGTGACGAGGTGTTCATGGACAGACACCGGCTGGTGCTTGAGCTCGTGGCCGCCGGCCACGTGCGAGGGCTGCGGATCGACCACGTCGACGGGCTCAGGGATCCGCAGACGTTCCTCGACAGGATCCGAGCCGCCGCCCCAGCCCTGTACCTCGTGGTCGAGAAGGTGCTCGGTTACGACGAGGAGCTGGCCTCGTCGTTTCCCGTCGACGGGACCACCGGCTACGACTTCATCGCTCATGTCGATGGTCTCTTCGTCGACTCGCAGAACGAGCCGGCGATGACGGCGCTGTATCACGCTTTCACAGGCGACTCGCTGGCTTATCCGGACGTGGTCAGGGCTGCGAAGCACGACGTCATGGTCAGGGAGCTGATTCCTGATCTCGAGCGCCTCACCAGCCTTCTCGTAGATATCTGCGAGCGGTACCGGATGCATCGCGACCGGACGCGTGGCGAGCTGCAGGAGGCGATACGCGAGATCGCGGCCGCGCTCACCGTGTATCGCACCTATGTGCGCCCGGCGACGGTGAGCGATGACGACCGCGCGCGTATCTCTCAGGCGGTCGACGACGCGTCTCGCCTCCGTCCGGATATAGATGCCGAGCTGCTGACGTTTGTCGGTGGGCTCCTGCTGATGGAGCACGAAGGCGAGGTCGAGTCGGAGTTCGCGGGCCGGTTCCAGCAGTTCACGCCGGCGGTGATGGCGAAGGGGGTGGAGGACACGGCTTTCTACCGCTACAACCGGCTGGTCTCCCTGAACGAAGTCGGCGGTGACCCGGGCAGGTTCGGTCACACGGTCGGCGAGTTTCACGAGTTTTGCGCGCGCATTTCAAGCCGGTGGCCGGCCACGATGCTGACCCTCGCCACGCACGACACCAAGCGCAGCGCGGACGTTCGAGCGAGGCTCAGCCTCCTTTCAGAGATGCCTGCCGAATGGGCTGACGCCGTGCGTGGCTGGGCGGAGCACAACGAGCGCTACCGCACGCAGGGTTATCCCGATCGCGGCCTGGAGTACCTCATGTACCAGACGCTGGTCGGGGCCTGGCCGATCGACGTCTCTCGGCTGATGCAGTTTCTGCAGAAAGCTTCGCGCGAGGCCAAGACGCATACGTCCTGGATGGACCCGGTCGCAGCCTACGAAGACGCTGTCACTCGGTTCGCCACCAGCGTGATGGCAGATGCAGAGTTCCTCAGCGACGTCGAGACGTTCATCGGAAGCCACCAGCTGGTCTCACTCGGCCGCAGCAACTCACTCGCCCAGGCCGCGCTCTTGCTGACGTGTCCAGGCGTGCCCGACCTCTATCAAGGGTCGGAGCTGTGGGATCTGAGCCTGGTCGATCCCGACAACCGAAGACCGGTCGACTACCTTCTCAGGCGCCGCCTCCGCGACGAGATTCGCAACATCGGCGTGAGCGAGGCCACGGCGCGGGCTGACGAAGGCGTGCCCAAGCTCTGGCTCATCTCGCGGCTCCTGGAGGCGCGCCGCACTCGCCCGGAGCTGTTCGCCGGGGCCCCATACGAACCGCTGGCCGCGAGCGGGCCCAAGGCTCAGCACGTCCTGGCATTCGCAAGGGGCAAGCTCGTGGTGGCGGTGCCCCGCCTCGTCGTGGGCTTGGGCGGCGACTGGGGCGACACCTCGGTCGAGCTGCCCACCGGCTCGTGGATCGACGTCCTGACCGGCAATTCGGTCGAGGGCGGCGCCGGCGCAGCCCTCCGCACGCTGCTCGCCGACTTCCCCGTCGCCGTCCTGGTCCAGCCGCAGGCCTGATGCACGCGTTCAGGGTGTGGGCGCCGGACCGCCGGCGCGTGGAGCTGGTTCTGGACGGCGGCCGGTTTGCCATGCAGACCAGGGAGTCTGGGTGGTGGGAGGTCTTGGTTCCGGACGCGGAAGCCGGGACGCGGTATGGCTTCTCACTCGACGCCGGTCCCGCGCGCCCTGACCCGCGCTCGATGTCCCAGCCAGACGGCGTGCTGGGCCTGTCGCAGGTGGTCGACCACTCCGCGCACGTCTGGCACGACGGCGCGTGGCGCGGCCGGCCGCTGGAAGGCTCGATCATCTACGAGCTGCACACCGGCACGTTCTCGCCCGAGGGCACCTTCGACGGCGCCGCCGAGCACCTCCAGCACCTGGCCGGCCTGGGCGTCACCGCGATCGAGCTGATGCCGGTGGCGGAGTTCTCGGGCCTGCGCGGATGGGGTTACGACGGGGCTGCGCTTTTCGCCCCTCACCACGTCTACGGCGGCGCGGCAGGGCTGAAGGGCCTGGTCGACGCCTGCCACGCCTCGGGGCTGGCGGTCCTTCTCGACGTCGTTTACAACCACCTCGGCCCGGTCGGCAACTTCCTGCCCGAGTTCGGACCGTACTTCAGCGACCGGCACCACACCGGTTGGGGAGCGGCCCTGAATTTCGACGGGCCCGGAAGCGAGGAGGTGCGGCGCTTCGTCATCGACAACGCGCTGATGTGGATCCGCGACTATCACGTCGACGGACTGCGGCTGGACGCGGTCCAGCAGATCGTGGACCAGTCTGGGACCCACGTGCTCGAGCAGCTGGCGGTCGAGGTCGGCGCGCTGGGAGCGGGGCTCGGGCGGACCGTGGTCCTGGTCGCGGAGCCCGAGGTCAATGACGCCCGCGTCGTGCGCGCGCGCGAGGCGGGAGGTTACGGGCTCGACGCCGCCTGGTCGGACGACTGGCACCATTCTCTCCACGCCGTGCTGACAGGCGAGCAATCCGGCTACTACGGCCACTTCGGCTCGCTCGAGGTGCTGGGCACAGCGCTTCGCAACGGCTGGATCTACGAGGGTCCGCGCTCGGCTCGACGGCTGATCGTGGATGGAACCAAACCGACTGACGTCGTGCCGCACCAACTGGTGGTGGCCGCCCAGAACCACGACCAGGTCGGCAACCGCATGGCCGGCGAGCGCCTTGGCCACCTGGTCGACGAGGGATCGCTGAAAGTCGCGGCGGCGCTGCTCCTCACCACACCGTTCACGCCGATGATCTTCCAGGGCGAGGAATGGGCTTCGAGCAGCCCGTTCCAGTACTTCACGGACCACTCCGACCCGGGCCTGGCCAGGGCCGTGTCGGATGGGCGCCGGAGGGAGTTTGCCGCCTTCGGCTGGAGGCCCGACCAGGTTCCTGACCCGCAGGACCCGGCCACTTTCGAGCGCTCGAAGCTGGACTGGAGCGAGCTCGACCAGCCTTTTCATAGCCGCATGCTGGAGTGGTATCGGGCGCTGATCCGGCTTCGGGACCGCCTTGAAGATGCGGCCGTCCGGGTCGAGGTCGACGGCGTTGCCGGCCACCTCGTCGTCAGCCGCGGGGCCGTCAGCGTCGTGGCCAACCTGGGCGATGGCGAATGGCGCCGGCCGATCGCTCCGAGCGCGCGGGTGCTCCTCGCGTCCGACCCGTCGATCAGGACGAACGATGGGGCCCTGAGCCTGCCACGATCGAGTGTCGTGATCCTGGAAACTTCCCGGCAAGATGTCTGATCCCGCGGGCGACCGGATCGAGGTGTGGCCTGGCCGCGCCTACCCACTCGGGCCCGCCTCCGACGGAGGGGGGACGAACTTTGCCCTCTTCTCAGAGGTGGCGACTGCTGTCGATCTCTGTCTGTTCGATGACGCGGGCGCTGAGCGGCGCATTCGCATGGAAGAGGTCGACGCCTTCTCCTGGCACGTCTATCTGCCCAATGTTGGACCCGGTCAGCGGTACGGCTACCGGGTCCACGGGCCTTACGACCCGGAGAACGGCATTCGCTGCAATCCCTACAAGCTCCTGCTCGATCCGTATGCGCGTGCGATCGAAGGGAGCGTCGACTGGAACACCTCCTGCTATGGGCACGACCCCGACCACCCGAACACCGTCAACATCGAAGACAGCGCTCCTCATGTCTTCAAGTCCGTCGTGCACAACCCAACCTTCGACTGGGGCGCTGACCGTTCCCCCGACACGCCCCTTCACGAGTCGATCATCTACGAGGCTCACTTGAAGGGATTCACCCGCCGCCATCCCGATGTGCCTGAACTGCTTCGCGGCACGTACGCCGGCTTCGCCCACCCGTCGGTGGTTGACCACCTCGTGTCACTCGGCGTTACCGCGGTCGAGCTCCTCCCGGTCCACCAGTTCGTGGACGACCACCGCCTCCAGGACATGGGACTCAGCAACTATTGGGGCTACAACACGATCGGGTTCTTCGCGCCCCACAACGGGTACTCGAGCTCGGGGCAGCGCGGTGAGCAGGTGAACGAGTTCAAAGCGATGGTGAGGACTCTGCACGCGGCCGGTATCGAGGTCATCCTCGACGTGGTTTACAACCACACCGCGGAGGGCAATCACCTGGGTCCCACCCTGTGCTTCAAGGGAATCGACAACGCCGCTTACTACCGCCTGGTGCCCGGGGCTCCGACCTTCTACTACGACACCACCGGCACCGGGAACAGCCTCAACGTGGCTCACGCTCATGCGCTCCAGCTGATCATGGATTCCCTGCGGTACTGGGTCACCGAGATGCACATCGACGGCTTTCGCTTCGACCTGGCTGCCACGCTGGCGCGCGAGTTCTTCGAGGTCGACCGCTTGTCCACCTTCTTCGATTTGATCCAGCAGGACCCGGTCGTCAGCCGGGTCAAGCTCATCGCCGAGCCGTGGGACATCGGACAGGGCGGCTACCAGGTCGGAAACTTCCCCGCCTTGTGGTCGGAGTGGAATGGCCGGTACCGCGACACCGTGCGCGACTTCTGGCGCGGAGAGCCGGCGACGGTGGCCGAGCTCGCGTCACGGCTCACCGGCAGCTCCGACCTTTACCAGAGCGACACACGCCGCCCGGTAGCCAGCATCAACTTCGTGACGGCTCACGACGGCTTTCCTCTGCGTGACCTCGTTTCATACAACGAGAAGCACAACGAGGCGAACGGCGAGAAGAACGCTGACGGCGAATCGCACAACCGGTCGTGGAACTGCGGGGCGGAGGGGGACACCGACAAACAGGAGGTGCTGACAACTCGGGCCAAGCAGCAGCGCAACTTCCTGGCGACGCTTCTTTTGTCCCAGGGCGTTCCGATGCTGCTCGCGGGAGACGAGCTCGGGCGGAGCCAGGGGGGCAACAACAACGCGTACTGCCAGGACAACGAGATCTCCTGGATCGACTGGTCCGCCATTGACGAAGGTCTCCTGGCGTACGCTCGCTGGCTGATCGCGTTTCGTCGCCGGCATCCCATCTTCCGCCGCAGGCGTTGGTTCCAGGGCCGGCCGATCCGTGGCAACGTCGACATAGGGTGGTTCAAGCCGGACGGCGAGGCGATGACGGACCAGGACTGGGACGTCGGTCACGCGCGATCGCTGGGTGCCTACCTGAACGGCAAGGCGATACCTTCCAAAGACGAGCGGGGTCGGCAGGTCGTCGACGGGTCGTTCGCGCTGCTCTTCAACGCCCACTCCGAATCCGTCGACTGGGTCATTCCGGGCGAGTTCGGGGAGTCATGGAGAGTGGTGCTCGACACCGCCCGCCTCCAACCGGAAGCCGCCGGTGAAGAGGTGAAGGGGAAGGTCACCACGCAGGACCGCTCGGTGATGGTGCTCGAGCAGTCCTGACCCGATCTCGAACTCACGGGCATGATGCGGGCCCCTTAGGGGTTCGCCCTGCGGCCCTGCTCACCTGGCCCGCCCGGACAGGCGCCTCCTGGGCGTCGGCCGGCCATTTTTTCACGCCGATTTCGTTGCTGTGCCGCGCTCCATGTAGCAAGCTACCCGGACATGATTCATGAAGAGGCGGCGCCTCGCGGCGCCCTGGGTGGAAAGGTGGCGGTGGTCACCGGCGGCGCGAGTGGAATCGGCCGCACCATCGCAAAGGGTCTCGCCCGACAGGGAGCTCGCGTCGTCATCGCCGACTTCGACGCCGCCCGGCTCGAGCGTACGGTTGAAGAGATCCTCGCGCTCGGCACCACGGACGTTGCCCAGGCGCTTTCCGCCGACGTACGCAGCGACGCGTCGGTCCGTTCGCTGGCGCGAGACTCCATCAAAGCCATGGGTCAGGTCGACATCCTCATCAACACGGCGGGCGTCTTCCTGCAGGGCAGGCTCGACCGCATGGCCACCGCCGACTGGACCTGGATGCTGCAGACGAACCTCCTGGGGCCCGTCCGCGCAGCACGCGCATTCCACCCCCACATGCAAGCTCGGGGCTCGGGTCACATCGTCAACGCGATTCCATTCGGCGGCCTCGCGCCACAGGACCCTTTCACGGTTCCGTATGACAGCGCCTACGCGGCGCTGGCGACCTTCACGCGTGGCCTGGCGCATGAGCTGAGCGGCACTGGCGTCCACGTCTCGCTTTACTGCCTCGGGTCTAAAGGCCTGCGCCTCGGCCAGAACACCAGGTCGCGCGGCATGGGTCGGTGGCTGCGTCATGGGGAGGGGCTCGAAGAGGCGGTCCCGGTGACCGACCAGACGGCCGACACCCTTATCGACGCACTGCATCACCCCCGGTTCTTGGTCCTGGCGGATCCGGCGGACGCCTCCATGGCCGGCATCCGCGCCGGCGACCTGGATCTTGACGGTCTCACCAAGGCGCGACCGTGAACGTACCGACCGACCTCCTTTCGAGCATCGGGATCTGCGTCGGGGCGGCTGCGCTCATCGCCGCCGTCACGTGGCGCTTCCGACAGCCGCTGATCATCGCCTACCTCGCGACGGGCGTGATCATCGGCCCGCACCTGTTGAAGTTCGTCAACGACCAGGGGAGCATCTCCGACGTGGCCGAGATCGGCTTGATCCTCCTGCTTTTCGTCATCGGCCTCGAGATCGACCTGAGAAAGATGGCTTCGGGCGGACCGGCGGTCCTCCTCACCGGAGCGCTCCAGGTGCCCATCTGCGTAGCGCTCGGCCTGGGCTTCTTCGCCCTCCTTGGGGTGGGGAACGGCCCCGGCAACTATGAGCTGGTCTACCTGGCGGCGTGCATGAGCCTGTCCAGCACGCTGGTCGTGGTCAAGATCCTGAACGACAAGTACGAGCTCGACACCTTGCCGGGCCGGATTTCGCTCGGGGTGCTCGTCATCCAGGACCTGTGGGCTGTCGCCATGCTGGCCGTGCAGCCCAACCTGCTCAACCCGAACCTGCTGCCGCTCGCGGGGTCGTTGTGGCGCGGCGCCGTTTTAGTGGTGAGCGGCTTCGCGATCTCCAAGTACATCCTGCCGCACCTTTTTCGGATGGTTGCCAAAGCGCCCGAGCTCGTGCTCGTGTCCGGGCTCGGGTGGTGCTTTTTCCTCGCCGGGGCGGCCAGCTTCATCGGCCTCTCACGTGAGATGGGCGCGCTCATCGCCGGGGTGAGCCTTTCGACCTTCCCGTACAACGTCGACGTGGTCGCCAAGGCCGTCAGCATCCGCGATTTCTTCGTCACGCTCTTCTTCGTCGCGCTCGGGATGCAGATCACGATTCCTAGCCTGCAGGTGCTCGAGCTGGCGCTCGCCGCGTCCGTTTTCGTGATCGTCAGCCGCATCGTGGTGGTGCCCATCCTCTACGCGCTCCGGCTCGGCCTGCGTACCAGCATCGTGCCGGCGATAAACCTCGCCCAGGTGAGCGAGTTCTCGATCGTCATTGCATCCCTTGGCGTGACGATCCACCCGCAGCAGATCTCCTCGGACGTGCTGACCATCGTCATCATCACCTTCGCCGTGACCTCTGTCGTGTCGACGTACATGATCAACTTCAGCCATCGCATCCAGAGCGTCCTTACGACAGTCTTCAAGGCGATCGGATTGAAGGACCTCGACTCGAGCGCGATGCTCAAAGAGGCCGAGCAGATGCATCAGCCGGTCATCTTCCTGGGCTTCTTCCGCGACACCAGCTCGATCCTTTACGAGTTCGAGCACGAAGGGGAAGCGAAGGAGGCGCGCGAGTTCATCGAGAAGATCCTCGTGATCGACTTCAACCCGACCGTGCTGCGTGAGCTGCGGCGCAAGGAGATCAAGTGCGTATACGGCGACATCGCCCACATGGACACGCTGCGCCACGCCGGCATCGAGCACGCCGAGCTCGTGGTTTCGAGCATCACCGACGACGTTCTTCGGGGGACGAACAACATCAAGCTGATGAAAAGCGTCCGCTCGAATGCTCCCAATACGCGCATCGTCCTGACCACGGACCACATCCCTCAGGCGCTCGATTTCTACGCGGCCGGCGCGGACTTTGTCTTCATCCCGCGCCTGTACTCGGCAGCCGCCTGTGCGCGCATCCTGCGTAAGGGCCTGGCCCACGGATTCGACGAGTTCCGTACGCAGGCGATCGGCCACCTTTCCCAGCGGCAGGAGGTGCTGGCCTGACCGGCCCTCGGGTGGTCCTGCTCTTCGACGGAACTTGAGCGATCTGCACCAGGGCGGCGCGCTGGATCCGCCGGCGCGACCGGGCCGGCCGTGTGCTGGTCATCCCCAACCAGGCCCGGGGTGCGCTGGCTCGCTACGGCCTCAGCAGGGACGAGGCTGACCGCAGCGCCTGGGCCGTCGACCAGCAGGGCCGGCGTCACGAGGGCGCCGCGGCGGTGAACGTCGTGCTCCTCGAGCTTGGGGGCGCCGCAGGCGCGCTCGGAAGCTCGCTCCAGCTGAGGCCGCTTTTAGCGGTTGAGTCGGCAGCCTACCGCTGGTTGGCCACGCACCGCTCCCGGTTCGCCGGCCTTGGCGTCCGACCCGACTGCGACGAGCCCGGGTCCGATTGCGAATGAGCCCTGGAAAGCTACTGAGCCGGTGGTTTGCGGATGGCCTTGTCGATCTCGTCGCCGACCTCTCGGAAGGTCTCCGCAAGCGCTGCCCCGAATGATCGGGCCGCCTGCCGCGTGCCGGCCTTGACTTCGGGGTCGCGCGAGGCGGACTCGAGCGAGCTGAACACGGACTCCGCCGCCTGCCGCAACTTTTCCAGCGACTGGTTCACGTCGGCGGATGTCGTCTGCCCGCCTGTGCTTCGGTACTGGCGTTGAAGCTGGCCGCCCAGGGCTTTCATGTCTTTCTGGAACTGCTCCCACGCCTCTTTGGTTTCGTTGGCCATCACATCTTCTCCTGTGGTTCCCGCGCGCTGAAACTTGCCGTGCCGAGCGCCGCCAACAGGCGGCGGATTCGACATGATTGTCATTGTCCTAGCTTCACGGACCGAGATGGAGGGCCGCAAATTGGCCGAGCAGCACGAGGAACGACGGAAATCCGACAGCGCGCATCGCGCGGCTTACGCCGCGGCGAAGGCCGAGCCCACCCTGCACAAGCCCCGGTTGATCACCTCGCGGGCAGGGCACGAGGCGGTGCACGGTGCTGGAACGATCGGGCGGTTCAACACCTGGCTGGCGGTCAAGATCACCCGGAGCGTTGGCACCATGTGGACGGCCTACGTGTTTGCGGCGATCGCCCTGATCTCTTTGCCCGCGGCGATCGCGACCCGCAGCGTCATCATCATCGTCGCCTGGGTTGCGCAAACGTTCTTCCAGCTGGTCCTGCTGCCCATCATCATCGTGGGACAGAATGTGATTTCCGCGAGTCAGGACGCGCGCGCCGAAGCGGACCACATCACCCTGACCACCCTGCATGCGATCAACGTGCAGCAGCTGCAGATGCTGACCCAGCAGAAGGACATGCTGCAGCAGCAGCGCGAGATCCTCGACATGCTGGAGAGGAAGGGTCTCGCATCAACTTGAGCTTGCTCTGGCGAATGGAGTGACGGGGCCGCTCGGCGGTCTCGAGGCCGCCACCGGCGTCGTCATCTTGCTCATCGTCTTCTACGACCTTTTCCAATCCGTGGTCCTGCCTCGCCCGGCGGTGGGCAAGATCCAGCTGGCCCGGATCCTGATCCGGCCCGGTTGGCGGATCTGGAGGTGGGTTAGCCAGCGCACGTCCCGGGTCGAGCGCAGCGAGGCAAGGCTCGCCTACTTTGCCCCCCTGGCGCTTCTCGGCCTGTTCGTGGTGTGGGCTTTAGCGCTGATGCTGGGCTACGCACTGATCATTAGCGGGCTGGGCGGCGAGTTCCGTCCCGTCATCCAGGACATCCCGACCGCCATCTACGTTTCTTCCAGTACCCTTGTGCCCCTCAGCTTCGGCGACTTCGTCCCGGAGCAGGGATGGGCGCGGCTCGCGATCATCGCCGAGAGCGCCACTGGCGTGGCCCTCGCGGCCCTCGCCATCACGCTTTTGTTCTCGCTGTATGAATCGTTTCGGGCTCGCGAAGAAGCCGTGATCTCGCTCGATGCCCTGGCGGGGGCGCCGCCTTCCGGGCTGCACATCCTCGAGACCGCCGCGGCTCATCGGACCCGGCCCGACCTCCGGCAGATGTTCGACGAGTGGCGCAGGTGGTCAGCCATGGTGCTGGAGAGCCACCTTGCCTACCCGCTGCTCGTCTATTTCCGCTCGAGCCATGACAACGAGGCGTGGATCAACTCGTTCGGCGCCGTGATGGACGCCGCCACCCTCGTGATGAGCTCGGTCGAGGACGACGCGGAGGGCGCCGCGCGCCTCATGTTCACGGTGGGCAACCACCTGGTCGAGGACCTGACCTGGGTGCTCCGGTTGAAACCGGCGACCGACGCGATCGTGGAGCGCGCGGAGTTCGACCGGGCGGTGGAACGCTTGAAGGAGGCCGGCTACGAGGTCAAGGACGGCGAAGCCTGGAAGCAGTTCGCCGACCTGCGTTCGCAATACGCGTCCACGCTCAACCAGGTCGCGCACCTCCTGGCCGTCCCAACCGCCGAATGGGTCGGTGACCGCTCATATCT
>Ga0307373_10011450_pt1 | contig 12845 bp, 12 predicted proteins | sample OX2MG_FD_202534 | JGI IMG/M metagenome (GOLD analysis project Ga0307373, IMG submission 202534) | Soil microbial communities from Risofladan, Vaasa, Finland - OX-2 | ecosystem: Environmental > Terrestrial > Soil > Coastal area > Acid sulfate soil | place: Finland: Risofladan, Vaasa | collected... | reverse complement strand
CACTTTCCGCGGATGCGCGGTCTTTAGGTCAGGCAGTTGTTCGGTGGATCAAGGATTAGCTAATAGGGGAACTAGTAGGCCCTTCGCTTTTCTGTCAACTGAGCAAGGGACAAGCGTGCCGGTGCGAGCTGCCGGCATGTCAGCCTGCCTTTGCGTATGCGCTCAACCACCGGCCGAGCTCGTTGTCGATCCCCTTCGACGAGGCGACCCGGACGGCACCAAGCACGCGGTGCTGGCAGCAGCGTTGGACGTCATGGTGGTAGGCGACGGAGCGACCCTCACCGTCCTCGACCAGGACCGCGTCGACGTGCCTCGCCTCTGGATCCCGAAGAACAGAGGGGAGACCTGCCAGACTGGTCGACGACAGACGGTCGAGAGGAAGCCGTACGGAGCGTGGACACGAGCGACGTCACCACTAGTGCAGTTTCACGACGCTCCCTGCTTCGCTCGGGGCTGATCACCGCGGGTGGGTTGGCCGCGGCCGGTGCCGTGGCGGCCGGTGGCTCGCCGGGTTCGTCGCAGGCGGGAGCACCCACGACGACCACGTTGCCGGTCACGAACGGCGACCAGGCGTTGCGACGACTCCTTGCCGGCAATCAGCGATTCGTCAGTGGCGTGCCCGTCAATCAGGGTCGTGACAGCGTGAGGCGGGCCGCATCCGCTGAACACCAGAGCCCCTTTGCAGTCATCCTCGGTTGCTCGGATTCCCGCGTACCACCCGAGGTGCTCTTCGACACGAAGGGATCGGAGATCTCTTTCTGGTCAGAGTTGCAGGCAATGCGGCGACCGATCCGACGCTCCTCGGCAGCATCGAATACGCGGCCGGTCACCTGGGGTCAGTGCTCTTGATGGTGCTGGGCCATGAGAGCTGTGGCGCGGTGAAGGCCACGGTCGACCACGTCCAGAACGGAACGGTCGAGCCGGGTCACATCGAGGCGTTCGTCGATCCAATCATCCCGGCCGTTCAGGCAGTTGCGAGCCAGCCCGCTGACCAGCTTCTCAACGCCGCGATCCAACAGAATGTGCGCCTGCAGGTCGCTGGCCTCACTGCCTCCTCTCCCGTCCTGGCACCGCTGGTCTCAGCGGGCAAGCTGAAAGTTGTGGCGGCTGAGTACTACTTGGAGAGTGGACGAGTCCAGCTCGTGTCCTGAGGCCAGAAGTCCGCTCTTCGTAGGTCCTCGCCGGCCGACCTGAACGTCCGGGCCGATGCTCGGATCCATCCTTACCAATGGACAGGGGCGCGACTACAGTCGATCGCGAAGAGGTACAGGCGGCCCTCTCGTGTTGTGGCGGCCCCTGCCAGAAGTCACCATCTCAGAGACGAGGCCACCCATGACCGCAGCAACCAACGATCTCTCCGCCCGCCGCGCTATCACGTTCCGGACGGCTGCAATCCGATCCGTCGTAGGGCTGGCCATCGGCATTGCCGCGGTGGGCGCTACCGGAGCCCTGGGCGCAACCACAGCCGGGGCATCGACAACGGGTCTGGCTCAGCGGGTCATGGCCCTCGCCCGATCGGCTCCCGCCCATGCGGCGTCCCTTCCCGAGGCGCCCCGGATTGCCGGGCTTCCGAACATCTCCAAGGTGACGACGGCGTCGGGCAACGCCGCCGCTTCGACTCCCCAGGTCTCGACCACCACCACGGGCATCAGTGCCAGCTACAGCGGCACCACCTTGACCGTCAACTGGGACTCGGGGAACTCGCTCACCGTGTCGGGCGCCGGGCCTTTGGCGGCCGGGTCGACCGTGTCGAGCCTGAACGGCACCATCACCGTTAGCGGCGGCCTCGCCTGCGCCGCACCTGGTGGCATCGGAGTGGTCAGCATCGACCAGATGGCCCCCGCCTCCGGCTCGCTGTCAATGTTGTCCCTCCAGTTCCTCTGCGTGACAGCTGCCGTCGATTTTGCGGTCACCGGAACGATCGGGTTGAACGTTCCCCCGAGTACCCGCCCGCCCGGCTACAACCTCTTCGAAGGGAACGGCACGGTCTCCAGTCCGGTAACGCTGGGTGGCGGGAGCTGGGGCGTCGACATCTTCGGCGATATGAGCGGCGCTACGCTCAACAAGCCGATCGTCGGAATGGCCACCACGCCGCTTGATGGCGGCTACTGGTTGGTGGCCGGCGACGGCGGGGTGTTCTCCTTCGGCGATGCCGCCTTCTATGGTTCGACCGGAAACCTCCGGCTCAACAAGCCGGTGGTCGGCATGGCCGCCACTCCGGACGGCATGGGCTACTGGTTCGTGGCGTCGGACGGCGGGATCTTCTCCTACGGCGACGCCGGCTTCCACGGTTCCACCGGAGCAATGCACCTCAACAAGCCGATCGTGGGCATGGCCTCCACTCCGGACGGTCAGGGCTACTGGTTGGTGGCCTCCGACGGCGGCATCTTCGCCTTCGGTGACGCCGCGTTTTACGGCTCCACCGGTGGAATGCACCTCAACAAGCCGATCGTGGGTATGGCCGCCACCCCGGATGGCATGGGCTACTGGCTGGTGGCCTCCGACGGCGGCATCTTCGCTTTCGGTGACGCCGCGTTCAACGGCTCGAGCGGATCGATCCACCTGAACAGCCCGATCGTGGGCATGGCTGCCTCGCCCGACGGGGGTGGCTACTGGCTGGCGGCCGCTGACGGCGGTGTCTTCGCTTACGGCGACGCGCCCTTCGGTGGAAGTCTGGGAGGCACCGGCATCAACGACGTGGCCGGCATCACCCGCTGACCCTTGGGTGGCATCGTCAGCACCGACGTCAACTGCAGATCGCTACCCTTCCTGCCTGCGGAGACGTCCGGCCGCAGCAGTTCCCCAGACCAGCACGAGGATCCCGTACAGACCGAGGGGTGCAGCGGCCGCTGCTCCGAACGCCGCGGTGGCCAGTCCCGCGGCGATGGCAAAGTCTCTCATCGAGGTGGTCAGTAGGATTGCCGAAGCGATGGACGACCTGGAGGGTCGACCGATCAACCATCCGAGTGTGGCAGAACCCACCAGAAAGACGCTGAGCGCAGCGGCAAGAGCGATGTAGCCGATTGAGAAGTGAACCTCGGCGGCGATCAAGGCGACCAGTGCGGCGACCGCTCCGGTAGCGGTGAGCAGGGCACCTCGTTGGACCCTTGCACTGGGGTGCCTGGCGGCACCGATGAACAGCCCGACGGCGAGGGGGAGGGCGACCACTAGCGCCAAATCCACAATGATGTGTCCAGGGTGGACCGAGGTGCCTCCGGCCTCGATTGACAGGATTGGACCGGCGATCAGCACGGTGACGATCGTTGATCCGATGAGCACACCTGCGGAAAGAGCGGCCTCGCCCTTGGCCATTGCCGTGGTGGCCACGGAGGCGATCTCGCACGGGGCCAGGCCGATGGTCACCACCCCTTCGCGGAGCGAGCCGGCCGCAACCATTCGAGATGCCGCCCACGACAGGGCCGGGAGGATCGTGGCCCCGGCACCAAGCACCACCACGATCGGTCGCCACGAGGAAGGGATACGGCGCAGCGCTGAGGGCTCGATGGTGATGGCAGTCGAGAACACCAGCACGACCAGTAGGAGGTTGATGAATTGGTGGGAGGTGAGCCACGCCAGAGGTGCTTGGATGGTCAACCCGATGGCCGCGGCGAGAAGGACGACCACCAGCTCTGGGTAGCCTGAGGAAATCTGGCGGAGACGCCCCATGATCCAATCATCGGGCACCCCATCTGACGGTGGCGAATCCTGTGTTCCTAGGATCGTTCAAACCCGGGTCACCTGCGAGGGCGATCGCCTCTAACAACTCGGGTCCATCGCCTCCCTACGTTGCGCACCGCTCTTGATCGCGGCGTGGTCTGACGCCCCTCATCGGATGGGACCATTTTCACTGTTTCTTTACGGGAAACGGTGGTTCTGAATCGGGTCAGGGTGTTAACATGATGGAAACAATTGAGTCCCGAGCTGGGGAAGGTTCGACAAGGACCAGCCGGCGGAGGACGAGGAGGCGGCCATGTTCCAACGCTTTCTGCTGGCAATCGACGAGACGACGGCCGGCGAGATCGGCGTCAGTTTCGCCACGACTCTGGCCCACCAACAAGGGGCATCTGTCCATGTGTTTCATGTCAACGAGTTCATCCTCGGGGGACGTGGGTTGACCTACGAGACACATGATGAAGCTTCGCTGGTGGTGGATACGGCCGTCGATCAGCTCGCCGTCGCCGGCATCGAGGCATCGGGAGCGTGTGCCCTGGCCAACTGTTTCACGATCGCGCCGCGCATTGCCGATGCTGCGGCCGACTGCGGTGCAGACGCCATCCTCTTCGGCTCCCATAGGCACCGGCGGCTCACCCGCTTCCGCGGCAGGGGGATTCGGGAGCGTGTGACCCGGCTCACGCCGCTTCCCGTTCTGACGGCTCCGTCGCCTCTCAAGGTGGATGGGCGTCGCCATGGTCCTGACGCAGAGATGCGTCGGTTGGCGCAGTTGGCCGATTCGACGTCCCCCTTCTGATTGCGGCGCCCGACCCTGGTCTCCTCTTGCGATCTGCGATCGGAGGACTCAGGAGAGGTCGCCGTACATCGTGATCGAGAGGAACCGGATCGGTAGCTTGATCAGCATGGTCGGGCCGTGTGGAATGTCTCCTTCGAATTGGAGCGTATCCCCTCGTTCCATCCGGTAGTGCTGGCGCCCGCAGCTGTACTCCATGATCCCATTCAACATGTAGAGCATCTCGATGCCGGCGTGCTGGAATAGTGGGAATACCTCGTTGCCGTCGCTCAATGACACCAGTAGCGGTTCCACCCGTTTGTAGGGTCCGCGCATGCTGCCGAGCAACTCGTAGGTGTGACCGGCGCGGGTTCCTTGCCGCACGATCTCCGGACCGCTGTCCGCCTTCACGAAGACCGCATCGCGCTCTTCGGCCAGACCCCGGAACAGTGATGTCACCGGCATGTCGAGGGCTGAGGCGAGCCGCTCGACCGTGGCGAGACTGGGTGAGGTCTGGGCATTCTCGATCTTCGACAGCATGCCCTTGGATATGCCGGACAGCTCAGCCAGTTGCCCGACTGTCAGACCGATCGCTTGGCGACGGTTGCGGACGTGGTTGGCGATCACCCACCCCAGTTGGCTGCTCGAGCTTTCGGCCGGAGACTGGATCTTGGGGGCGGCCGTCTTGCGGCCCTTGTCGCTCCCCGTCTTCGCCGTGCTTCGGGGCTTCGGTGGCGTTGCTCTCGCTGTCCGTCCCCTGGGCACCGGGCCAGACTATGCGGGGGTCATCCGCTGGTTGGGCTATTCCTCCAGTTCAACGCATCTGACCAGCACCCAGATACGGATGGGGGCTGGTCAGGAGGTCGCCCTCGGCGAAACGCTCCCAACGGAAGTCGCGGTGGTCGATGTCCGGATGACGGCTCGTTCCACTGGAGATGAGGTCGGCGACGAGTTCCCCGACGGCAGGTGAGATTTTGTACCCGTGCCCACTGAAGCCGGCACAGATCCACATCCCCTCGATGGGGGAGGGAGAGATCACCGGGTTGTAGTCGGGCGTGACGTCGTAGCACCCGGCGTAGGAGGTCACCAGGGCGGCGTCCGTGAGGTCCGGAAATCGATGGGCGAACTTGGCAACCAGTCGCTCCACGAATTCGTCGTCGGCCCTGTCGACGTAGTCGTCAGGATCGGACCATTCCGGGTTGGCGTGGTCGCTGTTGCCGACCAACAGCGACGCCGGTCCGTCCGGGCGGACGTACTGCAAGGACACGAGGTCCGAGAGGACCGGAATCGGTCCGAGCTGGCGACCGGGATCGACCGACAGGATCTGGGCCCGCTGGGCCGAAATGGGAAGGTCTACCCCCGTGTCGGCTACCAGCGCCGTCGACCACGGTCCGGCTGCCACCACCACGCGCGCGGTGGCGATCCTGGTTCCATCCACCATCGAGACCCCGACGACTCGTTCGCCGCGCACGTCGATGGCCGCCACCGCACTCTGTTGGCAGACGGTGGAACCGGACCGGCGAGCGGCGGCGGCAAAGGCCAGTGCCGTGCTGTGAGCGTCCCCGTATCCGCCGAGGGGCTCGTATGCCAACGCGGCCACGTCCTCGAAGTTGGATGCGGGCCAGAGCGACGCTGCGTCCGGTCCCCGCAGCAATTCGACTTCGATGCCGAGCTGGCGCTGCATCATCACGTTGGCTCGGAGTGAGGTCTCGTCTTCGGGGCCCACGGCGACGAGATACCCGGTCCGCTGGAATCCGGCGTCGGCACCGAGTACATCGGCGGCATGTTCGAGCACCGGGAGGGAGCGCCAGGCCATCGCGGCCAATGACCGGACGCCGTAGTGGCAGCGGACCACGCCGCTCGACTTACCGGTTCCGCCCGACCCGATGGCGTCGCGTTCGAGCACGATCACCTGGCCGACTCCGAGTTCGCCCAGAGCCTGGGCCGCGCTCAACCCGATCACACCACCACCGATCACGACGACATCGGCGCTCGCTCTCGTGCTCATGGGTCCGAGCGAAATCCTGGGATCCAATCGGTTCCGGCCAGGGGAACCTGGGCCATGGCCGCGGCCTCGATGGTGAGCGCGGCCAGGTCCTCGGGCTCCAGGTGATGGACATCGGACTTGCCACAGGCGCGAGCCAGAGCGGTCACTTCCATGGTGATGGCCCGAAGGTAGTTGGCCACCCGGCGGGCTCCCATGTCCGGAACGAGACGCGATTCGAGGGTCGGGTCTTGGGTGGTGATGCCCACGGGACACTGACCGGTGTGGCAGTGGACACACTGCCCCGGAAGGGTGCCCAGTGCCCGATAGTCGTCCGTGGCATCCACCAAGTGGCCGTCGTCCGTCGGGTAGCTGCTCCGATTGCAACCCAGGGCCATCAGCGCGGCCACCCCGATCGACACCGCGTCGGCTCCGAGCGCCAAGGCCTTGGCCACGTCGGCTCCGGATCGAATCCCACCCGAAATGATCAGCTGTACTTCGTCGGCCTTTCCGATGTCGGCCAAGGCCTGCGAGGCGAGACGGACGGCGGGCAGGGTGGGGATCCCGGCATGCTCGATGAAGACATCCTGGGTGGCTGCGGTCCCTCCTTGCATGCCGTCGACCACCACGACGTCGGCTCCGGCGGCCACGGCCAGCTTCACGTCGTACTCGACTCGTGTGGCGCCTACCTTCACGTAGATGGGAACACGCCACTCGGTTGCTTCGCGGAGCTCCTCGATCTTGATGCGGAGGTCGTCCGGTCCAACCCAGTCGGGATGGCGACTAGCTGAGCGTTGGTCGATGCCCGGTGGCAGCGTACGCATGTGTGCCACGCGATCACTGACCTTCTGGCCGAGCAACATGCCGCCCCCACCGGGTTTGGCCCCCTGACCTACGACGATCTCCACGGCGTCCGCCTGGCGCAGGTCGGCAGGATCGAAGCCATACCGTGAGGGGAGGACCTGGTAGACGAGGAGGGACGAGGCCTTCCGCTCCTCCGCCGTCATCCCTCCGTCACCAGTGGTGGTCGAGGTCCCCACGGAAGTGGCGGCGCGTCCGAGCGCAAACTTGGCCGCCGCTGACAGCGCCCCGAAGCTCATGCCGGCGATGGTGATCGGTATCTCCAACTCCAGAGGCTGTGCACCGTGGCGCCCGCCGAGCACGGTGCGGGTCTCGCATCGCTCCCGATAACCCTCCAACGGGTAGCGCGACACCGAGGCCGTGAGGAAGACAAGATCGTCGAAGTTCGGTACCAGGCGCCGAGCTCCGAGACCTCTGATCGGGTAGATCCCGCTCTCCGCCATATCGTGGATGCGCTCGATTGTCGATGGTGGGAAGCTGGCGTTGGCCGGCTGCGGCACAGGGTGGTCCAGCATCGGGAACGCACCCACCTGGGGGTCATCGGCGGTCACTAGTACGAACCAGAGTGCTCGGCCGAGAAGTGATAGAGGCCTCGGGCCGACACCACCTTCGTCACCTGAGCGGGATCGATGTGGTCGAATCCAGTCGCCTCGACGAGGCGCTTGACCGCGAGCACGTCGTCGTCGACCAATTCCTCCACGATGGCGTCCGCACCGAGCGTCGAGATCGTGCCGGCCACGTAGATCACGGCCTCGTAGAGCGAGTCGCCCAAACCGTGCCCGGCGTTGCCGCCCACCAGAATGGTGCCCGATTGAGCCATGAACCCGGTCATTGGCCCCACATCGCCGGCCACGGCCAGCGTGGCGCCCTTCAGCGAGATCCCGGCTCTGAGCGACGCGGAGCCCTCGACCATGATCATGCCTCCTCGCGCGCTCGATCCGGCGCTCTGCGAGGCGCTTCCGCAGACCCGGATGGCTCCGCCCATCAGGTTCTCTCCGACGGACCATCCAACGAATCCGTCGACGGTGATGGTCGGGCCCGTGCCATCGCCCCGTCCTCCGAGGCCGCCGACGAAGTAGCCCGCGTTGCCCGCCACGGTCACGTCGAGCTCCTCGGTGAGACCGACCACCAGGTTGTGTCGTCCCATGGGGTTGGTGACCAGACACGAGGCTCCGGAGGGCAGGAGTCGAAGGGTCTGGTTCACGTCCCGCACGGACAGGGCATCGCAGTTCAGCGTGACCACGTGTAGACCTCCGCCGGTTGGGGCTCGAAGACCCGGGCCTCGCCGATGTCGGGGAGCTCGGCCAGCGCTCGGTACTCTGATGCCACGGCCACGTAGGACCCCGTTTCGGCCACCACTGCCGGTTTGCAGGCGAAGGCGTCCCTGACCACCGACATCCCGGTCGACGTGCCCACGACCAGGGTGAAGAAGCCATCCATCTCCTTCATCACCCAGCGGGAGGCTTCGTCGAGTTCGTCGCCGGCCGCCAAACGTCGCGCCAGCAACCGGGCCGCCACCTCGGAGTCGTTGTCCGTCTCAAAGCGCACGCCTTCGGCCTGAAGGTGTCGTCGGACGCTGGCGTGGTTGGAGAACGAACCGTTGTGTACCACGCAGAGATCGGGTCCAGGTACGAATGGATGGGAGTGGAGCACGGTCACCGCGGACTCGGTGGCCATCCGAGTGTGGGCAATGGCCATGTGACCAGCCCACGATGCAATCCGGTGGCGACGGCAGATGTCAACCGGCCAACCCGTGTCCTTGACAACGGTCATCACTCGTCCGGTCCCGAGGACCCGCACCGCCGGCCAGGTCACATCGATGGATGCAACTAGTGCATCGGCCATGGTCTCGGGAAGATCGATCCGCGCCCCCGAATCGAGGACCTGAGTGACGGATCGGTCGAAATTGGCCGACGCCCACTCCGCCACGTCGTCCCACTCGACGGCCTCATCGCTCCCCAGCGAGATCCCGAGAGTTGGTAGTGCTCGTAAGGCGGATGGATCGTCTTCGGACGCCTCAGAATAGACAGCGATGCCCGACGAGTCCGGCCCACGTTCCGCCAGGGCGGCGATCATGGAGACCAACATCCTCCCGAGGTGGGCTTCGAGGTCCCGGTCCTTGATGAGCAGCCCGATCACGCCGCACATGGTCGTGATCCTCGCCCCCGAGACGTCATGACGGCGACGCTCGTCGGTAGGTGGACACATAGTCCGGTGCATCGAGATCGAACCGAAGGAGGGGATCGGTACGTGGATCCTCCCACCGTGCTCGCAGGGGAATCACTCCGGCCCATACGGGGAGCTCGTAGTCCACTTCGTCGTCAAGGGGCCATCCCGTCCGGATCTTCGCGGAAGCCTCGTCGATCGGAAGCCGGAGGAGCATGGTGCTCCGGAGCTCCTTTTCGGTCGGCGGTCTCGCATCGTCGTTCCGGCCGGGGAGAATGTGGTCAACGAGAAGCTCGAGGCCCTGGCGCTTCTCCTCGAGGTCTGTCACTTCGATCGCGTTGCCGAGGATGACCACGGATCGGTAGTTGATGTCCGTGTTGTACGTCGAGCGTGCCACGACGAGGCCGTCCACCAGAGTCACCGTCATGCATACCTCCTTCCGACTCGTGCGAGCCGTTCTGAAGAAGCGGCTGGCGGCCGAACCATGGAGGTAGATGGTGTCCCCGTGTCGACCAAAGGCCAAAGGGATGACCACTGGATAGCCCATGTCGGTCTGCAGCCCGACATGGCACACGACTGCCTCGTCGAGGATGGAGTCAATCGTCTGGCGGTCGTAGGCAGCTCGGTGAGCGTACCGATGCAGCGTGGTCCGTTCTGACTCCGGGACCGTCATCGATGGCCCCGGTCCAGACCCTGCCGGATGTGGTTCATAGAAACATAGTTGCATAGTATGAAACACCGTGGGTTTCGACATTGTTACGATCAGGAGTGCGGAAACTGCCACGGGCAGTGCCCCATGCCTCCCCTGTTAACCGGCAAGCAACACTTCGTAACGTTGACGAAACCCATCATCGTTTCGCAGGGTGCAACGTTGTTTCTAAGAGGACACCACCAGTTGGGTCCGGTGGGACCGCCTGAATCGACCGCACCAAACAGGGAGATCGCAATGGAGGAAGTGTCAGCGACGGTCGCTCCGCCCGTCCCTCAAGGACCGGCACACCCGCCCCCGGTCACCCCCGATGATCTCGTAGCAGCTCTGGGTCGTGACGACATCGAATTCATCTTCGCCATGTTCGTCGACCTCCACGGGAAGCCCTGCGCCAAGTTGGTGCCCGCATCGGCCATCGATCAACTCATGACCGACGGGGCGGGCTTCGCCGGCTACGCGGCCGGCGCCATGGGTCAGCAACCGTCGTCGCCGGATATCGTCGCCCGGCCGGATGTCAGCTCGTACATGGCTGCGCCCTGGCAACCGGGGCTCGCTATCGTCCAGTGCGACCCGACCTGTGAGGGAGAGCCTTGGCCCTACGCTCCCCGTGTCATCCTCCGCCAGCAGCTGGACTGCCTGGACAACGCCGGCCTCTCGTTGAAGGTAGGAACCGAGGTTGAGTACTTTTTGGTTCGTCGTGAAGCCGACGGATCGATCGGGGTGGCCGACACCCTCGATCTTGCTGCCATGCCCTGCTACGACGCTCGCGCCCTCACTCGCATGTACGACCATCTGACATCGGTGTCCCGATGTATGAACACGCTCGGATGGTCGAACTACGCCAACGACCACGAGGATGCCAACGGCCAGTTCGAACAGAACTTCCACTATGCGGATCCCCTGACCACCGCCGATCGGGTCATCGTCTTCCGCTACCTCGTGCACTCACTGGCCGGCCAGGGCGGGATGCTCGCCACGTTCATGCCGAAGCCGTTCACCAACCTGACGGGCAACGGTCTCCACATGCACTTGAGCCTCTGGGATCGGGATGACCGGTCGGTCTTCGAGGATGCAGGTGACCCGCGCGGCCTCGGCCTCTCCACCATGGCCTACCAGTTCGTCGCCGGACTGCTCGACCATGCCCAGGCCCTCACCGCGGTGACCTGTCCGACCGTGAACTCCTACAAGCGACTCTCGAGCGGGGCGCCCGATTCGGGGGCGGCATGGTCGCCGTCCTATGCCACCTACGGGGGCAACGACCGCACGCACATGTTGCGGATCCCCGATGCCGGTCGGGTGGAGAATCGCTGTGTCGACGGTTCGGCCAACCCCTATCTGGCCATGGCGGCGCAGATCGCCGCGGGCATGGACGGTGTTGACCGGTCGCTCGACCCGGGCGACCCTTCCGAACTCGATCTGTTGCACCTCGGCGAAGCTCACGCCACAGCCCATGGACTGGCCGCGATGCCCCCGACGCTCTGGCATGCCCTCGACCACCTCGAAGCAGACCCAGTGCTTCGGGCTGGTCTCGGCAAAACGTCCGAGGGCGACTACCTCGACTACTTCGTAGCCACCAAACGCTCCGAGTGCCGAGCAGCCCATGCCCAAGTGACCCCTTGGGAGCTCGACCGCTATCTGAGCGCCATCTGACCGATGTGACCTCGTCCCCGGTCTGTCCACCTCGCGTTGCTCTACCGCTTGTCACCAACGCAGTTCCGTCACCGTCCATGAGGAGATGAAGTCATGAGCACAGAGTCTGCCGTCACGGGAGGGCCGCACACCGAGGTGGCCACGTCCCTCGAGCGGGGCACCAACTGGTGGGGTGCCTTCGTGATCGGCCTCGCCGGCACCATCCTGGTCACCGGCATCGTGCCTTTCGCAGTGCAGTCGATGGGAGCGGCAGCAATTCCAGCTATCGCATTGGTGGTGGTGATTGGGCTCATCGTGTGCTTGTGCATGGGGGAGCTCGCGGCCCTGCTTCCCCATCGCACCGGGGGCATGCCCTCGTATGCGTATGAGAGCTTCAAGCCGATGGGTGAGGTCACCGCCCGCCATGTGGGAGGAGTCTCCGGATGGGGCTACTGGCTGGGATGGTTCCCGGTGGCGCCGATCAACATGATTCTCGCGGCCGGCTATATCGCCGTTCTGTTCCACGTGCCGCTGGGGAAATCAGTGGACCCTCTTGGGAGCCTGGGCACACCGGTAGGTATCGGGGTGCTGGCCGTCACCATGATCGGTCTGGTCGTCCTCTTCATTCCCTGCTACCTCGGGATCCGGCTCGGAGCCACGTTCGCCACTGTCCTCGGGGTCGTGGCGATGGTGCCCCTCACCTTGTTGGTGCTGCTACCGGTGTTCAAGCCCAGTAGCTTCCATTGGTCCAACATCTCCGGCTTCCACTATGCTGACCCAAAGACCGCCGGGTTCATCTTCTTCATGTCGTGGATCTTCGTGATCTCGTGGAACGCAATCGCTATGGAAGCGGCTGCGTGTTACATCGGCGAGTGTCGCGACCCGGCCCGCGACGCCAAGATCGCTCTTACCGCCGAGGGACTGTACGGCGTCTTCATCTACATCGCCACCGCCGTGGTCTTCGTAGGAGTGCTTGGAGCGTCCCTTAAGACTGCCGACCCATTGACCCTCTACACCAGCTTTGCCAACCACATCTTCGGCAACGCAGGTCG
>Ga0307373_10011449_pt1 | contig 12846 bp, 11 predicted proteins | sample OX2MG_FD_202534 | JGI IMG/M metagenome (GOLD analysis project Ga0307373, IMG submission 202534) | Soil microbial communities from Risofladan, Vaasa, Finland - OX-2 | ecosystem: Environmental > Terrestrial > Soil > Coastal area > Acid sulfate soil | place: Finland: Risofladan, Vaasa | collected... | reverse complement strand
CGGGCATACCAGGGATGGGTACTATCACCGATAGTTAGTAAAAGTTTTGCGCCTGTAGCTCAGTTGGATAGAGTACCTGGCTACGAACCAGGGGGTCGGGAGTTCGAATCTCTCCAGGCGCGCCATCAAATCAATGGGTTAGGAATTGCCTAACCCATTTGCATTTCTGGGGTATACCTGGGGGTATACATTTGCACATTGTGAAATACACCTCAGAGCTTATTCTCTCGCTCTCAAATCATTGACACGTTGAAATCAATTTCTGAATGTTCGCTTCCGCCCTAAGCAGGCATTCAGATCTTGCGTTGATATCGGTCACTTTGATGTCTACTAATGTGGCGAAATCGACCAATCCATAAGGCTGCACGAGAAAATTATTTTTTTACACCTCTCCTAACTTCACGTCTTTCTTTAGCAAGTTGAAGTTTCCTCGGTTCCGTATACAAACGTTCCAACAATACAATACTGAAGTCGAGCAAATCTTGAGCATCGTGTCCATCGAGAGAGCCAGCATGAGCTCCATCATTGCCATCTTCCCTGATGCATGTCGATAATTCTCTCAGTGCTTCCGAGACAATGCCGTTGTTCAAAAGCCACGGAATGCGAAGCCCAAGATCCCTGCGAGTTTTTGCATTAAGACCTTCTCTTTCTTCAGCGGGCATAAGAGATCGAGTAGCCATATCCACACATAACCGAAACATGGCCGCCGCAGCATTTGGACAGCCAACGGCAAGGCAAGTCGCACCTTCATCGAAAGCTGATTTGATATCCGGCGGTAGATACTCAGGTGCGGCTCTTGCCGAGGCATCTTTTAGGCTAATGTACTGCTCATTATTTATATAGTCGTTAGCAGAGGTATCTAGTTTATCCAAACCATATTTCTTGATGGCTTTCCCCTCATCTACCCCTTTTTCGGACACAACATACACAGTCGTTCGATGGCAATGTCTGCACGCACAAAACGCCTCGTACCAGGTTTGCCAGCCATAGCGCATATTAATTGGGACGTAAGCAGTCAGATCGAATGTGATCTGCTTAGTACCGCAACGTGGGCAATCTGCTACAAATACCGACACGTCGTGTTCTCCTAAATTCTATATTGATTCTATATATAGATGTGATTTGAATGTCAGCTTAGGCTGTTAGCAGTCATTCAAACGCTTATGTTTTAGACCTTCAGATCGCAAGTGTAAGATTACCCCAAAAGTAGTGAGTTATTCATACGTTGGCGAGTGTTGGCGGGTTTAAGGGAGAGGGCGGGCCGGCTAACTAGTTGATTTATAAATACGCCTAAATTTTAGTATCCACTACGAACCAGGGGGTCGGGAGTTCGAATCTCTCCAGGCGCGCCATCAAATCAATGGGTTAGGTTTTCACCTAACCCATTCCCATTTCTGGGGTATACCTGGGGGAATACATTTGCACGGAGTGAAATACCTCTTGGACCTCATGCAGCAGCTCTCTCACAGTTTACCGTTGAAATCCATTTGCTAATATTGGTTCTAAACCAAAGCAGACGTATATTAACTTGCAGAACTTATATGACAATGTGCCGAAATCATGGAATGATGGTAACCAATACTGTTGCAGTATCTAGTCAATGGGCACATGCGACTCAGCATTGATACTCAATTCTAAAAAGTTCCTTATACTTAAGATGTTGGATGGTGTGGGAACTTATGTTTATTATAATACTACTAAATAACGAAAATCGCCTGACCAGCTATATTCGCTGTTAGCATCAAGATGCTTTCCACATGTTGGACATAATAAATGGATCGTGTTGATAAAACCGCAGAAGATTTTAATAATGCAGTCCCATACGGTGAAGAAGCCTTCATGGTTCTACGTGCACATCTATTAGTAGAGCGAGAGTTGTTTGAGTATGTAAAATGGCGGATCGATAATCCAGAGTTATTTGATGAAATTAGCTCGAATCAAGCAATATCTGGTTCTACGTTGATTCTGTTGGCGCAAGCGCTTAGCTTGAGAGACGAGTGTCCTCCAGTAGGTCCATTATTTATGAAGGGTAAATTTTGGTCGACTATTAAAATGCTAAATAAAATTCGTAACAAACTCGCTCATACACTTACTCCAAATCGCGAGCAATTAGAAAAACAAATGATAGCATTTGTAGAAATGGCACAAGGTGAGAAATATGACCCGAAGATTAACCTAAATCAGTATTTCTTTGCACAAGCGAGAAGACTCGTCGCCCTTATCGCCAATGATCGTTATCCGATAACTCAATCTGGGAAGTATATAAATGAGATACTAAAAGGTCGTGAGGAGGATGAATAGTCAAATATTAACTATGAATGGGAGTGCAAATGGCAAGAAAAAAGTCGAAGGCTAAGAGTGCCTTAGGTTCGCTCGATGTCCCAGGGATCGTCTTAAGTAACGATCCCCAGGTGTATCTCGTGGCGATCCGTGGCAGATGGTTGCTTGATCACTCGACTCCATCTTGGCGTGCACGCGACACGAAGCGTGGTTTTCAGCGGATAGTTAAGGAGCATCGGGCAAGGGAAATTGCCAGGACCGTGCTCGACACGGAGCGTACATTTCCAAACGCAATTATTCTTGCCACCAAAGTAAACGAATTCAAGGCTACAGGGTGCAGTTTGCGGCTGCCAAAGAAAACGAAGTTCCTGGTTGTTGATGGTCAACACCGACTTTGGGCCCAAAAGTATTCGACTGTGGAGGGCCTTTATCCATGCATTATTCATATGGGCAGGACCGAACAAGAGATGGCGGAGCTTTTTCTAGAGATCAATGACAACCAGAAACGTGTCCCATCGTCGCTTCGATGGGATTTAGTGCGGCTTGTCCGAAGCGATGACCAAGCGACGGCAATGACTGTCGACATCGTATACGCGCTCTCGCGCCGGAACGAGAGTCCGTTTTATGAAGTGGGCATAGATCTTACTGGCGAGAATAAAGAATTGACCATTAAGCAAGGATCGCTGGCGCCAGAAATTCGGGCTCTTCTCGCCCGCACTCTGAAGAAAAAAGGTACCGACGCCGGTTTTGAAGACTACCTTGATCTTTTTATCCGCTTCTTTGTGGCCATACGCGCTCTTGATCCAGACGGTTGGGGTACTCCGGGATCGACATACTACAAAGCTCGAGTACTGCGGGCATTGATCCGAGTGCTGTCCGATATGATTGCAACAACGGGAATCGACAAGCTCACTGCGGAAAAAATCTACAAAATGTTAAAACGCATCAAGGGCTCAACTCTCTCCGATGAGGCGGTGCGCAGGGCCCAGGGTTCCGCGGGCGTTCAAGATCTTTATCTCCAAATGAAAGCCCAGGTCTTAAAATGATTGGCGGGATGAGGCTGTTAGATCCACCTCAAGCCAAATACTTTTGTAATCCTCCTGCTCCGGTTATCGCCAGGGTTGGTCGTCCACAATCTCTTCGACTCTTTCATACATCATTGCCTAAGAGCGTCACGCAGTTCACAGAAGGGCACCAGTATTTTCAAGTGCATCAGGTCAATTTGCTTATAGAAATTGACCGATGGTTGCTATTTTCTGTATCGCATTACCGACGCGCCATGGATATGCTTGTTCCTGCTTCAGCCCCATGGGCGCAGGTGACCCTCTACTACGCGTCATTCTATGCAGCCAATGCGATCCTGGGAATGTTCGGAGGTTGGATCGGACACTCAAAAGATGGAGTTCGAATAGTTGATATCGAACACGGAGCAGAAGGAACTCAGCAGTTACGGATTCATCGAAGCCCGAAATCCCCTCGCGGTGTCAATGGCAGCCATCAGATGTTTTGGGACTTCTTCTATTTTTCAGCGGCATCTATATCGGGATGGGCGCCAGCAGGCCTCAAAAGTGCTTTAATACCAGTTAACGGCGATTTTAAATGGCAGATTGTCGAACGTAACGGAGTGAACTATGACATGTATCTTGCCTGGGATGCCGCTATGCGCTTAAACAGAACGTTTAAGCCCCACCGCCTAAATAGCCTAAATGGTCCGTTGCAGCAGCAGCTTGAGACAACTGAAACTTTAATCAAGCTTGCACTGCATTTTGGAGTAAAACTCAAGCTATCGACAACGGGACTGGAAGGCTGCGGGCATGTTGGTCCTGCATCTCGAATACGCAGAAGGCTCGGAGCACAGCGGCCACCCCAAATAGTTATGCAATCCGAATTCCTAGAGTTTTTAGCATGAACCGGACACGCCGCTTCATCATGGCGCATGAATTTGGCAGGCAGCCAGTCAACCGTCCAGCTTGTAACACTGGATTATTGCTGCTCCTCTAATTTCGAGATTATGCGGCCGATCAGCTCACTTGCTGACTGTTTGTTTTTGGAGCACTGATATATAAGCCCTATGAGTTTCTCGTAGACAGTTCTGCGGGCCTTGGGAATCCCACTGAGTGGCATTTTGCGACGGGAAGCATCAAGCCTCTCCACTCGTCCTACAAGTCTGTTGAGAGCTTTCGTGTATTTCTGTTGTAGGGATTCGTCACGCGTGCCGTCACGCAGCTCCTGCAAGCGTCGCAAGCCCTGCTTAATCTCGGCCCTCAATCTCTTTTCCATCGTTGGTGGTATCGGCGTGGCTTCGATAAGTCGCACCTTTTCTTCAATCAGAGAAACCGAATTCCTGAAGCGTCCTTGAAGACTGCGAATCTTCGATTTCTGGCGGCACGCTTTAGTAATATCCCTGGTAATCGCGGACAAGTGGCCCAGCAGGTCGACATAGCTTGCGTTTGATTCGAATTGGTCTCGCCGCCCATTCGGAAGCAGTTTCGGAGATACAACATGGAATTCTCCCATGCACCAACTATTGAATCGTGACTCCGGAAAAAGATTAGCAACGATGTCGTCTGAGCCCACTTGTAAGTTCCCTGAACGAAGCCGCAGCCCAGCCACCGATTCCCTGCGTGCGATCGCACCGAGGTAGTTATGATCCAATATCCACCCTGCAGCGGCGATATTTCCATCAGCACCGGGCAGCTCGCAAAACTCCACATCTTCGACTTTATCTACGAGCGCACCGTGGATCGCGAACTTATCGCTGAAAGGCCTATAGATCTGCTTGCATTTCCAATTTGTACCCTGGTACACGTTGAGGAATATCGGATAGGATTGAATTGACGCGAACTTATTCAACCAGGACGAGATGCGCTCGCCGAACGTAAAGTCGGGATTAAATGAAACGGGAGCGACTTGGCCAATATAGTGTTCAATCTCTTCCTCATTGAGGAGCACATCGTTCTTGTAGCGGATTACATGCAACAACTCGACTTCGAAGAAATGCCTAGGGGCGTCCGTTATGCTGACTGTATTGATCGAGGTGACGTCCTGGACAACTTGGTTGAGATCGCCCTCATAGTTACGATCCTGCAATATAGCCTTGAATTTCTTGCTGTCCCATGTGAGTGCGCGAACATCTTCGTCTTCGGGCGCGCGGCTGCGAAATATAAGTACTTGGCAGTACCCGAGACCTGAAAGACGCCCAACGCCTCGGAACCCGCGAGCCTTGGTCCCGCGTTTCTTGCTACTCCCGAAGGCTGTAAGCTGACATCGGAAGTTGCTGGATTTCACACCGATACCGGTATCGCGTATACGAATAGATCTGTTAACCAGGTCCACAAAAACATCTATTCGCGGCTGGTGGCTACCGAAGAGGCCGGCTTCCTTCGCCTCGTCTATGGCGTCCACGGCGTTTTGAATATATTCCCGAAATATTGTCAGAGGTTCGACGTACATCGCGCCACTAACAAGTTCCAATATATCCTTGCCAACTAAAATGGGGTCAAGATATATTGATCCCTTCTCGTGGCCAGCGGGGATGACTTTCAAAGAAACGGCAGTATTGCGTTTCATGCGGCAATCTCCAATCCAGCATCTTCAACACGCTCATCATCGGGTACGTTTATTTCAGCGCCATATATAGAGATGTGTTTCTTCTGGGTTGACCAAATCTTGCGCTCTTCTTTCCGGCTCAGCGGAGCATAGAAGTGGGCAGTGCTTCTGAGCTGCTGGCTGCTAAGATTCTTGCTTAGATGCCTATAATCACGCTTATCATTCGAAGACAGGAATGACATCAACTCGGAGCGTTCCGATTCGCTCAATTTGGAGAAGTGCGCCTGGAACTCATCCAGTTCCGCTCGACCACCGAACTTTTCGTACCACATACGATTAAAGATGAAGTGATGCGGCATCGACAGTAAATTCTCAAACTGCTGCTCATTGTCGCCAAAAGCAATCTTGAAATATTCCGGAGACCCGCTAACGATGCCATGGGTTGCCTGCAGGATTATCTGCATCGAACGCAAGAAGAACTTATTCCAGTAGTCGCCCACGTGCGAGCGGTCTTTCAACGTCACAGGCTGATATCGCATTGGGAAGGAGAAGATCCGGATCTTGAGCTCTTCGTTCAAATCGATATTTAGTCGCATCCGTTGATAGAGGTCGGCAGGATCATCTTTGAAGTTGTAAAGCATGTAGTTAGACAACGCAGTCAGCCCCACTTCGGCTGAGTACCTTATCGCCTGTTCATAGGGTTTGCGTACGCCTATGTGGTCAAAGGCAATTCGTAGAGGTTTTATGCAGATCGTGCTTAGCTCGCGTAGATACATCTGATCCTTGCACAAGATTCGTGCGTCTACGCCCTGGTTGAAATCTACCCGCCGCTTCACGTTATTGCGCCCCCTTTTCAGGGTTGCTCCTTTTTGGAAGCCGAGATCTCTAATCTCTGCGATTATTTCCTTGAAGCGTGAGGACGCAACAACGTTGTTATCCATAAGAAGAAGATCTTTCTTCGCCCCATAGAGATTTTCGATGCCATTCACCATGGCGCTGATTGAATTCGTATCTCTCTGCGCTCCTTCAAGTTTCGGAACGCCACAGAAGGTGCATTTACGTATGCATCCTCTGGAGGCGTAAGTGAAATATGCATCTCGTACCGGATACACATAGTCGATGTGTTTGAGGATGCTGTAGTCCGGCACCAAATCTTCGATGGCGCCAGTTGTAATGTCATCCGCATACAACTCTTCTGAATAAGAATCGAGTTGCAGGGACATCGCTGGCGGCTGCGTAAGCAATCCCTTAATGAAGCGGATGCCGCGCCATTTTGTTTCGGCGACGAAAGACTCGTGCATGAGGGAGGCAGCGATCCCGCCTACAAAGACTTTACCAGGTTGGTTGTTTGCGATCTTTAAGGCGAAATCTATGGATTCTGATATTTTCTTCCATTCAAACGAAAAGAGAGTCGTTATGTAGATACGGTCCCACGACGTATCGAGAACGCTCTTGTCCTCACCTTTGATAAAGCGAACGACATCGTCCTTACCACTAGGGCCATGGTACTGGGCTATTTTCATCAAACCCAGTGGCGGATACTTGTTCTTATACCCGGGTTCTATCAGTAGGATATTTTTACCGGCCACGACCCACCACCTTCATTTGTGATTTCGTCCTTGCCTCTTGCAACAGCCTATGCGCCTTATTGGCCCCGGCTTCACCACCGAGACCTTTAAGAGGGCCTGTGTTTGTCCAGTCGAACCTGGTGATAAATGTCGAAAGCAAAGATTTGAATGATGCGTAGTCACACTTCACTTTCTGTCGCTCTGCATCGCGATAGAGGTCTGCAGCTATGCTCATCAGGCTGTAAACGCCGACGCCCTTGGTGACGAAATGCTTTCTCGGGTGTTGCCACTGATAATTCAAGACATCGGCGATCGCCCGCCAGAAATCGAGGACGACTTCGGCGGCTTCATTGATCGGCTTTCGCTTCAGGATTTCGGTAGCAGTTAGGAACCTTTTGGAAGCTTTCTGTATCGTTCGGAAGGACGCTTTTCGGTTCATGCCAGAAGATCGATTCCCGCCCAGATCGAGTTGACCTAGCCATGGTGAGTCTGTCTGCTCTAACAGGTGCATTGCGATGAAGAGCTCGGGCCTGTCTTGGCCAAGATTCTCCGCCATCCTGGCGTCATGGAAATCGGTCAAACTGGAACTTAGACCTTTCGCCTTGCTATTGATGGTGTTGAATACCTCCATTTCCTCTCTGATGGAAAGCCCGATGTATGTCATAAAGGCTAGTGAGGTATCAACCTCGGCCAAGTGCCCAAGTCGGTGCTGGCAGTCGACCTGGGCGAATACAGGCTGTTGATCACCGCGGATATAGAGCATCGCCTGGCCGTCACGACCCTTACGGACCCACCAGGACCCCGCCTGCGACTTTCGGAGGTTTAAGGTCAAAGGAATGGTCGTGCTGTTGGGCGAAAGAATGTACCGACGGAAGTCGAGGCTGTGCCGGTCGTTGAAACGCCTTTGATAGCCGGTACCAGTTTCTTCATCAAGCAGATCGGCAAAGCTCAACCTATGCAGAACCCGCGCCGGCGCAAATCCAACGAAAACCTCGCGTGTGCCGCACTTCCCCAGCAATCCCTGAATTTTTATATCCCGTTTAAATACAGGCACTTATAAGCCTCCCCGTCGAATTTGCATCCAGCCAGTGCAGATTCTAAACCTAAAGATAGGCGCGGATCAAGCGAAAGGAGATCGGCCGAATTTGCTCGGTGCAACTTTGGAATCGGTCGTTTCGCCTAGTTGAAGCTCGAGCTATCTAGTGGCGCTGTGCTGTGGATTGGTTCTTGACTGTGGAGCACCATTGCCAAGTATTGCCTTAGAATTACACGCAGACCCGAATGGGCGTTCGATGTATCTGTGTGATGGAATTTTATTCGAAGGCCAGGTCCTTTAAACGAACTGGCTAATAGGGAGTTCAGCAATGACTGAGCAGTATGCGATTCAATGGGTTCCAATTGACTCCTTGGATCTAGATATTACTAATCCACGCATTCGAAAATGGATCGAAATGCACGGTCCCACACCGACAGCCGAACATCTCTATCTCGCGCTTGGTGCCGGTGGCGGTGACCCTGAGTCTGGCGCCACAACTACGTTTTCTAGCTTGAAGCAGTCCATTCAAACGAACGGCGGCATAATAAATCCTATCATCGTAAACAAGCTTCCATCCGGCAAACTACTTGTCGTCGAAGGTAATACGCGCGTCGCAATTTATCGGAACTTTAGAGAAGATAAAGTCGCTGGTAATTGGGACACTATTCCAGCAATTGTTCACAATGATCTCAAGTCATTTGCCATAGATAAAATTAGACTCCAAGCTCACATGGTTGGGCCTAGGCCATGGGATCCATATTCTAAGGCAAAATATTTACAGCATCTCCGAGATGTTGAGCTTATCCCGCTGGGAGAAATAATTGACTATTGTGGTGGAAAGAAAAAAGAAGTCACCGACTACATTGATGCATATATTGAGATGGAAAAGCACTATCGAGACGTAGTCCCTGATGATGGTGCCTTTGATACCAATAGATTCAGTGCTTTTGTGGAACTACAAAAACCTGGAATAAAAGAAGCAATAGTAGCCACTGGCTTCACACTTCAGGATTTTTCTCGCTGGGTCCATGAACGTAAGATTGATCCATTGAACACAGTTCGTGCTCTTCCTCGCATATTGAAAAATGAAGCCGCCAAACAGAAATTCCTAAAGGAAGGTGCTAGGGAGGCAATACGGATGTTAGATGTTCCAACCACTGTAAGTCTCGAAACTGTTACCACAGACCAACTCCTCCGAGTATTAATCGAAAGAATCAATATCATTCCTTATTCTGAGTTCAAAAGACTGCGCGGAGATCCTGGCAGTGCAACCGCGCAGATCTTCTTAGAAGCAGAAGAAGCCATCGTAGATTTGTGCAAAGAGATTGGTAGCGAAGAGCCTGCATAGACATGGGTGAATCCAAAACTCATGCTTTGCTGCGAGGCGCGATCGTAAGGTGGCTTGAAGAACAATTTGGGCAAAGCGAAGCCGCTGCAGCTTTGATAGATGACCCTGATTCCTTTCCCAGTTGTTTCCCGCCTTCAATAGAGGGGTTTACCCCCGATGTGTTCTTTAGGCAGACTATTCGCGGAATATCAATAATCGGAGAAGCCAAAACATCGCGCGATCTCGAGACGAAGCACTCCAGAGAGCAATTTGCCGGCTACTTCAAGTATCTCTCGAGCCACCCCGGTTCAATCTTAGTAGTTGCGGTACCCTGGCATACAGCTAATCAAGCTAAATCACTGTTGTGGTACATACAGAAACGGTGTAATGCGCGTGATGTGAGCATTGTAGTACTAGAAAAGCTCCCTGGGTAGAGACAATTGGACAACCTTATCGGTCGAGAATGTCACCAATGTATCTAAAGAAAGAACCCAGACTGACGCCAAAACTAGAGGCGTTTCAGTACCAGAATGAAGCCGTTGCTGCAATTCGAGATCTTCCCTTCGGAGCTATTTTTCATGAGCAAGGATTGGGAAAATCAAAAATTGCAATAGACATTATCCTGTATTGGCTCGAGACAAAGGCAATTGACACTGTCATATTAGTTGCTAAGAAAGGATTGGTAGACAACTGGAAGCGAGAGTTGAACGCTCATTCTTATCTATCGCCGCGTGTACTTTCCAGCAACCGTAACGAGAATTTCCATGTACTTAATAGCCCAGCCCGGTTAATTCTTACTCATTACGAAGTGATTCGACTAGAGCAGAATAGGCTCAAAATGTTTTTGAAGACCCGCAAGGTTGCCGTCATTCTTGACGAGTCAACGAAAATTAAAAACCCAGATTCTGAATTGGCACAGGCATTCTTTAATCTGTCCCCACTCTTTGCCCGTAGGATTATCCTAACCGGCACACCCGTTGCTAACAGGCCATACGATTTATGGGCGCAAATCTTCTTTCTTGATCAGGGCAATGCGCTAGGGAAAACATTTCAGGAATTTAAGCGCGAGCTTGACCTGACGAACGAGCTTGCTCACGATGAGCATGCACAAGAGAAATTTGAGGACTCACTTATATCGTTACATAGAAAAATATCGAGCTTTACTGTTCGAGAGAATAAGAGTAGTAAATTTATCCAGCTACCAGAAAAAACAATTCAGGCAATTTGGATTGACTGGGAACCAGTGCAACACGACCTCTACACCCAATATCGAGATACTCTTGGTGCAATCGTAGTGCGGGAGGGGATTCCAACAGAAGATCGCGCGGACGACTTACTAAAACGCCTGCTTCGTCTAGTACAGATTGCTTCGAATCCATATTTGGTAGACAAGAGCTATGGACGCAACCCAGGCAAATGGACTTATTTGCTGGAGCTGCTGGAACAAATAAGAGGTCAACAAGAGAAGGCAATTGTCTGGACATCGTTCACCGAGAATGCGGACTGGTTGGCTGGCAGGTTGCGCCACATGGGCGCAGTAGTGGATCACGGTAAGATGTCCATCGAGGAACGGAATAGATCAGTAAGGAAGTTCCTGGAATTGGAAGAATGCAAGGTTTTTGTTGCTACTCCAGGCGCGGCCAAAGAAGGTTTGACATTAACTGTCGCAAACCATGTAATTTTCTTTGATCGTAGCTTCAGTCTGGATGATTATTTGCAGGCACAAGACCGTATTCATCGCGTATCCCAAACGCGCCAATGTTACGTCTATAACCTGATGATGCAAGATTCAGTTGACGGTTGGATAGACGTATTGTTGCATGCCAAACGTCTAGCTGCTCAACTTGCGCAAGGCGATATTTCACATGAATACTATCGATCACAGATATCTTATTCGTTTGGCGATGTGTTGAAGGGGATATTAAACGTGAGTACGTGAGGGAGGGATACATGGGCGCGTTCGTTGAAGAATCACTAACATTGCGTGGTCGGGATATCCTGGTAAAGGCTGGGAGAGTTCCACAGGCAGAGCTGAGATTCTATCTGGAAAACCCCAGGGTCTATTCGATCATTAAAGCCAGCCGTGAGGAACCGACGCAAGAAGAGATCCAAGAAACCCTAACTAAAATGGATCACGTAAAGCACCTTGTTCGCTCCATTGAGGAAAATGGTGGTCTTATCGACCCAGTAATAGTGCTAGGAGGAGAAAATATCGTTCTCGAGGGAAACTGCCGACTCGCGGCTTATAGGATTCTCGCGGAGAAAGATGCAGTCCGGTGGGGCGAGATCAAGGCGAAAATACTGCCGGCATCAACAGATGAGAGCTCTATATTCGCCTTACTTGGCGAATATCACATCATTGGTAAAAAGGACTGGGCTCCATACGAACAAGCTGGGTACTTATATCGACGTCATAAGAATCACAAGATTCCGATACAAACATTGCATAATGAAATAGGTTTGAGTACAAAAGCTATATCACATCTCATTGACGTCTATCAGTTTATGATCGACAAGGGCGAGAAGGATCTCAACAGATGGAGTTATTATGACGAATTCCTAAAATCTAATAAGATCAAAAAGGCACGTGATAAATATCCGAAATTGGATGACCTTGTTGTGGAAAAAATCCGATCTGGTGATATTCCAAGAGCGGTAGACATACGTGATGGATTAAAACTCATTTGTGAGGCCGAAGGTAAGACGCTAGATCGCTTTGCATCGACCAAGGTTAATTTTGAAGACAGCGTTCACGCTGCTGAGAATCGAGGGGTAGGGGATCAAGTATTTTCACGACTGAAAAAATTTCGCGGATGGATCGGAGAGAACACTACTGAAGAAGACATATTAGAGCTGAAAGGCGAGCCCCGTAATCGAACGGAATTTGAGCTGGATAAGATAAAGAAGCGCGCAGATCAATTAATCAAAAAACTGCGCAATGGCAAATCATGAGAATAGAAGGTGTCCTGTCCGCGCGTCCGCGGCAACCTGCCTAGCGGTATTCAAGTGAATAATTTCTAAAAATAACCACTTCTTGAGTATCGATATCGTGCTTTCAGAAAAATATTTGTGCGATGTGATTGATA
>Ga0307373_10011447_pt1 | contig 12847 bp, 9 predicted proteins | sample OX2MG_FD_202534 | JGI IMG/M metagenome (GOLD analysis project Ga0307373, IMG submission 202534) | Soil microbial communities from Risofladan, Vaasa, Finland - OX-2 | ecosystem: Environmental > Terrestrial > Soil > Coastal area > Acid sulfate soil | place: Finland: Risofladan, Vaasa | collected... | reverse complement strand
CTGGTTGGCCGGGTCGTCGATGGCGGCGATCGAGGCCACCACGGGCGTCAGTTCCCGGCGCAGCCGATCGGCCTCGGGGGGGAGCTCGACGGCCAGTGTTCGGCGCCAGCCCTCCAGCGCCAGCCCTGCCGCCTCGGCCCGCAGCGGAGCCGTGCCCCCGACCACCTGTCGCAGGGTGGTGGCCCGACGCAGGTGGATGTGGGCGTCGTGCTCCCAGGTGAAGCCCATGCCTCCGAGCACCTGGATGGCTCCCTTGGCCGCCTCCACGTAGCAGTCCAGGGCCAGGGCGGCGGCCAGCCGGACGGCCAGTCGGACCGAGGCGTCCCGATCGGGGACGTCCCCGTCGGTCGGCGGTGCGGCGGTCGGGCGGCCGGGGCCCGCCGCATCGTGGCCCACCACCAAGGCTGCGTCCCACGTGGCCGCCACCGACTGCTCCACGGCGACCAGCATGTCGGCCAGGCGGTGTTTGATCCCCTGGAACTGGCCGATGGGGCGCCCGAACTGCTGGCGGGTCCGGGCATGCTCGGCGGAGGTGTCGAGACACCAGCGGGCCCCCCCGACCGCCTCGGCCGAGAGGACCACCAGCGCCAGGTCCCGGACACGGTCGGTGGACGCCCCGTCGAGCATGCGGTCGGCGGGCACCACGACCTCGTCGAGCGTCCAGGAGGCCGACCGTCGGGAGGGGTCGAAGCTTGGCAACGGGGTGACCCGCACCCCGGGGCCCGCCTCCAACAGGACCCACTGCACCCCCTCACCGACCGCCACCGGGGCGAGCGCCAAGGTGACCGTGGACCCGTTGAGTAGGGGCCGAAGCGAACCAGAGACCACAAGCGAGCCCTCCGGACCGCCGCGACCGCTGAGCCCAGCGAGGGCCTCCGCCGCGCCGTCCGGTGCCGCGGTGGGAACGGCCAGGGTGGCCGGTACGGTCCCGTCCACCAGCCCGGGCAGGAGCGACTTGGTGAGCTCGGGGGCACCCGATTCGGACACCACGGCCGACACGACGGTGGTCGTCCCCCACGGCCCCGGGGCCGCGACCCGGCCGAGTTCCTCGACCACCACGGCCAGCTCCAGCATCCCCCCGCCCTGGCCACCGAACTCCTCGCCGACATGGATGCCCAGGGTGGACTGGGCGCCGAGCCCGGGCCAGAAGGGAGGAAGGGTGTCGGCGCCGGCGTCGAGCGCGGCCCGGGTCACCTCGGGCGGACAGTTGGTCGCCACCCACCGCTGCATCGATGCGCGGAGCTCCTCGTGTTCGTCGCGGATGCCGATCGGCACGGTCAGCCCCCGGTCCTTCGCCGACGGCCGGTCGGGCAACCGGCCGGGAGGGGGGTCAGCAGGGCGGGCACGGGAGAGTTTCTACCATCTCACGTGCCCGTAACGAGAACCGGTTCTACCCCGCCCCAGCCCCCGGGCGGTGCTACCAGCCCCGGAACACCGGGGCCCGGCGCTCGGCGAAGGCGGCCAGTCCCTCGCGGCAGTCCTCGGTCCCGGTCACCAGCTCCTGGCCCGCGGCCTCGTCCCACAGGGCCGTGGCCCGGTCGGACTCCAGGGACCGGTTGGTCAGGTGCTTGGCCACGGCGATGGCCCGGGTGGGACCGGCCGCCAGCCGGGCCGCCCACTCGCCGGCCACGTCGGCCAGCCGGTCCCTCGGCACCACCCGGTTGACGAGGCCCAGTCGCTCGGCCTCGCCGGCGGGCAGGTCGTCTCCGAAGAAGAACAGCTCCTTGGCCCGCTGGGGGCCGATGAGCCGGGGGAGGAGGTAGGCGCCGCCGGCGTCCGGGGCGATGCCCCGTCGGACGAAGACCTCGATGAACTTTGCCTCCTCGGCCGCCAGCACCAGGTCACAGGCCAGGGCCAGGTGCATCCCGCCCCCGGCGGCGGTGGCGTTCACCGCGGCGATCACCGGCTTCTCGCAGTCCAGCACGGCGGAGATCAGGCGCTGCCAGCCGGTGCGGATGAGCCGGGCCGCCTCGCCGACGGCCCGGGCGGGCGCACCCTCGGGCCGGGGCAGCCCGGGAGCGGTGGCACGCAGGTCGGCGCCGGTGCAGAAGCCCTTCTCGCCGGTTCCGGTCAGCACCACAACCCGGACGCCCAGGTCGGCCGAGGCCTCCTCGAGCCAGGCGATGATCTGCTCACGCATCGGCGTGGTGATGGCGTTCCCGGCCTCCGGACGGTTGAGGGTGACCCAGACCACCCCGTCCCGGACGGTCCGCAGCACTTCCGGCTGCGCCGGCACCGTGGCGTCGGGCATCAGATGCGGTGGATGATGTTCATGCGCGAGGTGCACACCGGTGCTCCCGTGGCCTGCTCGCTCCAGGCCGTCTCGACGACGATGAAGGTCATGGTCCTGCCCTTGGACTCCTTCTGATAGGCGTCGACCACGCTGCCCTCCCCGACCAGCACGTCCCCGGCCAGGACGGGACGGTGGTAGGTGAACTCCTGCTCACCGTGGAGGATGAGGCCGCCGTTGGCCATCAACGGTCCGAGAACCTCGCCCATCGGGTTGCCCTCGGGGGCTTCGGCCGTCTGCAGCTCGGGGAAGACCCCGAAGTTGCCCATCACGAAGGGGTAGGTGGGAGGGGCGGGGATGCCGGCCAGGCCGGCCTCGGTGGCGGCCCTCGCATCGCGGTAGATCGGGCTGGCGTCCTTCACGGCATCGGCGAACAGCGCCAACTGCCCCCGTTCGACCGTCACCACCGTCGTGCCGGTGGGCTTCCCGATGATGGTGCTCAGGATGTCCTCTGCCACCTGGTGCCTCCCCTGTCTTCTGTCTTCTGGGTGCTGTCTTCTGGGTGCTGTCTTCCGGGTGCTGTGTTCCGGGGTTCTGTATCGCTCCGGCTGCCGCCCGACCGAGTGCGCTCCGGCTGCCGCCGGACCCCCGGGCGCCCGGTGCGCACCGTAGCGCGCCAGCCCGACACCAGGAAGTTCGGCGCCGCACATCTCTCTGCCAGCGACCGCGCCGGGCACCTACAGTGCGAGCATGAGCGCACCCGACGTGGCCCTGCTCCCCGGGCCGGAGGCCCTGGCCGAAGCGGCGGCCGACGAGGCGTCCAGGATCCTGTGCGAGGCGGTGGGCCGCCGTGGCGTGGCCCACGCCATGTTCGCAACCGGCAACTCCCAGCTGGGCTTCGTCGAGGCCCTCCTCTCGACCCATCCCACCCTGCCCTGGGGCGACGTCGTGGTGTTCCACATGGACGAGTACGTGGGTGTCGGTGCTGACCACCCGGCCGGGTTCCGGCACTGGATCCACGACCGTGTCGAGGAGCGCGCCCATCCGCGGTTCACGCACTACCTCGACGGACTGGCCGAGCCGGACGAGGAGTGCGCCCGCTACGCGCAGCTGCTGGTCGACCACCACCTCGACCTCTGCTGCCTGGGGATCGGCGAGAACGGGCACCTGGCCTTCAACGACCCGCCGGTGGCCGACTTCGAGGACCCACTGGATGTGAAGGTGGTGACGATCGACGACGCCTGTCGGCGTCAGCAGGTGAACGAGGGGCACTTCCCCACCGAGGCCGATGTACCGGCGCGGGCCATGACGGTCACCATCCCCGCCCTCCTCCGGGCCGACCGGGTCCTCGCCGTCGTGCCCGAGGCCCGGAAGGCCGGGCCGGTGCGGGCTGCACTGGAGGGCCCGGTCAGCACGGCCTGCCCGGCGTCGATCCTGCAGCGCGCTCCCCACGCCACGATCTTCCTCGACGCCGACTCCGCCGCGCTGCTCCACACCTGACGAACAGACAGGATCGGCCCGGAGCCCGCGGCTAGCTCCGGTCCCCGGAGGGCGCAGGCCCGAGCCAACGGTCGAGGAAGGGGTAGGCCCGCTCCCCGTTCCACTGGTGCTCGCCGTCGAAGGCGTCGTGGACCAGCCGGTCGGCGGCACCGTGGAGATGGTAGAGCGGCCGGATCCGGGCCACAGTCGCCTCGGCGTCGGCCACGGGGAAGAGCAGGTCGTCACGACCCGACTCCACCAGCAGGGGGCGGGGGGCCACCAGCGCGCCCAGGTCGGCGTGCTCCATCCGACCCAGCATGCCGAAGAGCACCTGGGAGCCGCACATGTTCCACGGCACCTTGTGCGACTCCGCCCACGACGAGAAGTAGCCGCTCACCACGGCTGCCGACACGCGTGGGTCGGTGGCGGCCAGGAACAGTGCCATCGTCCCCCCGTAGGAGAAGCCGGCCACTCCAAGTCGGGCCGGGTCCACCAACGGATGGGCCTCCAGCAGGTCGAGGGCCCGTCCCAGGTCCCAGAGGTTCTGGGTGAGCGGGTTCCATCCCGCCATCACCTGATGGACAAGATTGGTGTCGCAGGCGTAGTGGTCCTCGGGGTTCCAGTCGGCCCGCTCCCCGAAGCACCGCAGGTCGGGGGCCAGCACCACGTGGCCCCGCCGGGCCAGCTCGGCGGCGTAGTCGCTCCCCGGGACGGCCTCGGGGTCGAGCCCGCAGATGCGCGACTTGCCCGGGCCGTGGCCGTGCACGGCGAGGACGGCCGAGCCCGGGGACCGGCGCCGTTCCGGTATCAGGAGGTAGGCGGGGACCGACATGTCGGCCTCGGTGTCGAAGACGACCCGCGCCCGCCGGAAGCCGTCGCCCGGCTCCTCCTCGGTGACCTCCGCCTCCAGCGGCACGCGGGCGGGCCAGGGTTCGAGGGTCCGGTCGAGTCTCCGGCGGAACCGCTCCGCCCACACCTCGAACTCCGAGAGGTCCTCGGGGAGGCCGTCAGGCTCCTCGGTGGCCATCAGCCGGCTGACCACCTGGTACCAGGGGGAGAAGTTGCGTCGAGGCCTCGGCAGTTCGTTCATGCGCGGTGTTCCTCTCGTCCCGTGGTGTCGGCACCGGAGGCGCCGGCACCACGTTGCCACACAGGTTGAGCGGGTCGCCCCCGTGGGGCACACTGGGCTGATGACGGTCACCACCGCGCTCGACATCCGTCCCCTCTCGCCGATCATCGGCGCAGAGATCCACGGGATCGACCTGTCAGTCCCCCTCGGCCACGACGTGGTCGCCGGCGTGCGCCACGCCCTCAACACCCATCACGTGGTGTTCTTCCGGGACCAGCACCTCTCCCCGACCCAGCAGGCCGAGTTCGCTCGGCAGTTCGGCGAGGTCACCGAGGGGCACCCGGTGATCCCGGCCATCGAGGGGAACCCCGCGGTGTTGGCCATCGACGGCCGCGAGGACCGGGCCAGCTGGTGGCACACCGACGTGACCTTCCTGCAGGCGCCGGCATTCGGGTCCATCCTCAACATGCTGGAGTGCCCCGCCGTCGGCGGAGACACCACCTGGGCCAGTCTGCAGGACGCCTACGACCGGCTGGCCGAGCCGATCCGCACCTTGTGCGACTCGCTCGTCGCCATCCACTTCGACCCGTGGTTCGCCGCCGACGTCGAGGCGCGCGGCGGGTACGAGTGGGAGGGGAAGCGGTACGAGAAGCTGCTGCCCGCGCTCCATCCGGTGGTGCGCACCCACCCCGAGAACGGGCGCAACGGCCTCTTCGTGAACCCCCAGTTCACCCAGTCCATCCTCGGCCTCTCGAAGCACGAGAGCGACGGGGTGCTCGACATGCTCTACCGCCACTGTCAACAGCCCGAGCTCACCTGCCGGTTCCGGTGGGCGCCGGGATCCGTGGCCTTCTGGGACAACCGGGCCACGCTGCACTACGCGCTGGACGACTACGGCAGCGCCACCCGCGTTGCCAACCGGGTGACCCTGCGGGGCGACGTCCCCTACGGCCCAGCCATGCCGCGGTCCTGAGAGCACCACCGGGAGTCCCGAAGTGCCTCCCCCCGTAGCGGAGTGCAGGGGTCTCGCACCGAGCGATCCCCGACTAGGCCCGACTAGGCCTCAGCGGGGCCGGCCGGGGACTCGGAGTCGGATGTCCCCGTCCCCCCGGCACCCCCCTCGTGGCGACGGCCCGAGCCCGGCACCGCCCCGGACACCGCCAGGGCCTCGTCACTGGCCCCCAGGTAGGCCGCCAGCGCCCGTGGGTCCCGCCGGACCTCGTCCGGAGTCCCCGAGGAGACGACGGCGCCCGTCTCCATCATCACGACCTTGGAGCACAGCGCGAACACCAGGGGCACGTCGTGCTCGACCAGGACGATGGTGGTGTCGGCCAGCTGGTGCAGTCGCCTGAGCAACGGCACGAACGCCTCGGCCTCGCGCTGGGCGATGCCGGCCGTGGGCTCGTCCAGCAGGAGCAGCCGGGGCCGGGCCAGGACCATCGAGGCCAGGTCGACCACCCGTCGGGTCCCGGTCGACAGCTGGGCGATGCGGTGCCGACGGAAACGGTCGATGCCGAAGGAGGCGATGACCCCGTCCACGTCGACCCGCTTGGCCCGTTCGGCGCGTCGGGCCCAGGGCATCTGCAGGGTCGACGAGACCACGCCCACGGGACGGCGGGCGTCGAGGGTCAGCAGCAGTACGTCCTCCACCGAGAGCTCCGGGAAGAGCCGGCAGTCCTGGAATGAGCGCACCAGGCCGAGCGAGGACCTCTCCTCGGGCAGGTACTCCACCAGGCTCTCCCCGTCCAGGTGCACCGACCCGGCCTGGGGGGTGACCAGGCCCGAGATGACGTCCAGCATCGTGGTCTTGCCCGAGCCGTTGGGACCGATGAGCCCGACGATGGCGCCGGGCTCGGCCGAAAGGTGGGCAGCGTCCACGGCCCGCACCCCGCCGTAGTCCACCACCACTCCCTCGACGTCCAACCGGGCCGGGCCCGGGGCCCCGTCGGCGGCAGGAGCATGGGGCACGGTGGCGGACACGGTCACCCCGCCACCGTGCCCAGTGCCGGCGCGGGGGGACCGGTCCCCTCGCCGACGCCACCGTCCGTCTCGGCCTCGGGGCCGGACGACGGGGGGACGTCGCGCCCCGGCATCACCCGTTCGACGCCCAGGGTCACCAGGTCACCGAGGCGGTGGAGCAGGTCGGCCAGGCCGCCGGGGAGATAGAGGATGAAGGCCAGAAGGCCGATGCCGCTGGTCAGGAATTGGATGGTGGGGGTGGTGCCGAACATGGCCGGGATCCCCACCAGATAGACCGCCCCGAGCACGGCCCCGTCGATGGAGCCCAGCCCGCCGATCACCACCATCGAGACCACCAGGATCGAGAAGGACGGGTCGAAGGTGGACGCCGAGAATCGCTCGGTGGCGAAGGCCAGGCAGACCCCGGCGTAGCCGGCGATGAAGCCCGAGAGGGCGAAGGCCAGCAGCTTGGTCCGGGCCAGGGGGATGCCCATGGCGCCGGCACCCGTTTCGTTGTCCCGCACCGCCATCAGTCGGCGGGCCACGCCCCGGTCGCGCCAGAGCCGGACCATCAGCACCGAGAGGACCAGCACGGCCAGCGAGAACCATGCGAACGAGCGCGCCGACGCCAACTGGATGCCGAGGAGGCTCGGGCTGCCGATGAGAGTGGACTGGGGGTTGGGCAGACCGGTGCACATGGACTTGCCCAGCACCGGCAGGTCCCAGCACGGGGTGTTCAGTACCGAGCCCATGAACCAGAGGCTGAAGGCCAACGTGCTGACCGCCAGGTACAGGCCCCGCACCCGGAGGGCGGGAAGTCCCACCACCACCGCGATCACCGCGGTGACCGCGCCGGCGAACGGCATGAGGAGGATCAGCGGCACGCTCCCCCCGAGGTGGGCGGCCATCAGGGCCCCGCAGGCCACCAGGCCGAACTGGCCCAGCGAGACCTGACCGGCCCATCCGGTGAGGACGGTGAGCGACAGGGCGATGACGGCGTAGATGCAGATCTGCGAGAGCAGGAAGGACCGGCCGGTGCTGATCACGAGGGGCATGAGCGCAGCCACCACGACGGTTGCCACCACCCCGGAGGCTCCGACCCGGCGCCTGAGCGGGGAGTCGGTCCGGCGCTGGTCGCGGGCGCTCTCCAGCCAGGTGGAGCGGTCCTCGCGGCGGGAGCCGGTGCGCAGGGCGGCGATGCGGACCAGCAGGACCACCAGGACCATGACGAACAGGACCAGGTCCACCTGGGCCGTGCTCGAGAGGTTCCACACCAGGATCTCCTGGATCACGCCGACAGCGATGGCGGCCACGAAGGCCACGGTCAGGTTGACCATGGCTCCGACCATGGCGGCGGTGAGGGCCAGCAGCAGCAGCTCGGGACTGAGCACCTCGGTGAGCGAGGACGTCTGACCCGGTGCGGCCAGGATCGCCGTGAAGGCCGACAGCACCCCGGCCAGGGTCCACGCCACCGTCGAGGTCCGTCGCACCCATACCCCCGACAGGCGGGCCGAGTCGGCGTTCTCGGCCATGGCCCGCATGGCGAGGCCCCAGGGCGACCACTTCACGAAGGCGGCCAGGGCGATGGCCACGAGAGGGGCCACCACCAGGGTGACCACCTGGCCCGGCGTGAAGAGATAGGTACCGATGTGGAAGGAGACGTCCACGGGGACGGGGAACGGCTTGAACAGGTTCTTCGGCCTGATGAACGGCAGGGCGGTGAAGACGAACAGCACCTGGCTCAGGCCGATGGTGGCCACCATCACCAGCACCCGGGGGCGGTTGAACAAGCGCCGAAGCAGCAGCTCGCTCAGGGCACCGACGGCCGCGGCCAGCAACAGCGAGAGCACCAGTGCGAACCAGTAGTTGAAGCCGAAGTCGTAGAAGCACTTGACCAGGAAGACCGCGGCCACGACACCGAGCTGCCCCTGGGCGAAGTTGAGCACGCGGTTGGTCCGGTAGATGAGGACCAGACCCATGGCCAGCAGTCCGTACCCGAGACCGGTGATGACGCCCTGGACCAGGACGAAGCTGGGGATCGACATCGGGGCCCGTCAACCCAGCCCTTCGACCGCGGCACCCAGGAACACCGGGCGCAACAGGTCGGTCCGCTCCATCAGGTCGACGGTGCGACCGTCGAATCGGACCTCCCCGCGCTCGAGGAAGAACGCCCGGTCGGCCAGGCTCATGGCCCGGTTGACGCTCTGCTCCACCAGCACCACCGTGGTGCCCCGGCTGTTGACCTCGCGCACGATGGCCATCAGCCGGTCCACCGCCATGGGCGCCAGCCCCAGGGCCAACTCGTCGATCAGCAGCAGCTTGGGAGCGGTCATCATCACCCGGGCCAGGGCCAGCATCTGCTGCTCGCCGCCGGACAGGGTCCCGGCCGGCTGGTGGAGGCGGGCGGCCAGCTCGGGGAAGCGGTCCACCGCCTCGTCGAAGGCGGCCCGGGAGCGCGAGCCCTGGCCGCGCAGCGAGTGGGCCCCCACCAACAGGTTGTCCCGGACGGTCAGCCCGGTGAAGGTCATCTTGCCCCCCACCAACAGGGCCACGTCGCGGTGGATGATCTGCTCGGGCTCGAGATAGGTGCAGTTGGTCCCGAAGATCCGTATGACGCCCCGGTGGGGGTGGTCCAGGCCGGACACCGCCCGGAGCAGGGTGGACTTGCCGGCACCGTTGGTGCCGAGGAGGGCCACGATCTCGCCCTGTCCCACCTCGAGGTTCACGTCGAACAGCACCTGGTTGGAGCCGTAGTAGAAGTCCAGGTTGTGGACCTGAAGGGCGGGGAGGTCGCCCCCGGCCTGGCGGCGCTGGCCCTCGGCGTGGCGTTCGAGCACGTCCTCGATGACGAGGGTGATGTCGCGCCGGACGTAGCGGGAGCCGATCAGCAGCATGATCCCCCCGACGGCACAGACCGGTCCCACGATGGTGAGTGCCACCGTGGGACCGTGCTGGTAGCCGACGGCATCGCTGATCGCCCCGAGGAGGACGGCACCGGTGAACCCCCCGAAGACCAGGGAGTACACGCCGAACATGGCGAAGCAGATGGTGCGCATCTCGGCCGGTGCCGTGGCGGCCAGGGTCAGGAAGATGCAGATGGCCAGCGGCGACACCGCCGCGTTGGCCAGGAACTGCAGGGTCACGACCATCCACAGCTCGGGCATGTAGAGAGAGGCCACGTACAGCCCGCCGTACGCGGCGATGCAGAGCCCGGCGATGGCCAGGGGGCGTTGGGGGGCCCGGCGGAAGTACCGGTCGCCGAGGACGTACGCGAGTGGGAGTCCTAGGAAGGCGGCCAGGCCGATGATGGAGTAGACCTCGCTCCGCTGGGCGGTGTCGAGTCCCCACCGCCGGACGAAGTACAGGTTCCCGAACAGGGGCGCCGCAGTTCCGGCGAAGCCCAGGATGGCCACCGCCACCAGCTCGTAGTAGATGGACCTGATCCGCAACAGGCGGGTGATGGCCGAGCCCAGCAGCACTCGGGGGGCGTCGCTCTGCTGGGTGTGCAGGTCCATGCCCGAGGCCCTCAGGATGTGGCTTGACTCGTTCTCGCCCTTGTCCGGTTCGCGCAGGGTGAACAGCGACAGCCCGATGGGGATCCCGACCAGGCCGATGAGCATCCCCCAACGCCAATTGTGCCCGACGGTCACCACCAGCCCGAAGATGAGGATGCCCACGGTCTGGGAGAGCGGATCGGAGAGGTTGTGCCAGCTGAACACCCGCCCACGGCCCTCGGTGGGATACCCGTCGGAGAGATAGGAGTTGTGGACGGTGTTGTTCACCCCGGACCCGATCGAGGCGATCAGATAGAGGAAGGTGAAGACCCACACGTTGGGGGACAGGGCCATCAGGGGGGTGAACACGGAGAAGATGATCAGCGCCACCCCGGCCACCACCTTTCGGCTCCCCCGGTCGGCCCACAGGGCCAGGGGCACGGCCCACAACAGCTGGGCCACCGATCCGACGAAGGTCACCGCGCCCAGGGCGGCATCGTGGATGTGGAAGGAGTGCTCGAGGTTGGTGCCGATGAGCGCGACGCCGTTCCCGACCGTGCCTGGCACCAGTGCGGCCAGGGTGAGCAGTACCAGGGGGGCGTAGCCGAACTGGTTGAGGATGCCGATGAGTGGTGGTGGCTTGCCCTCGCCGGTGCCGGGCATGGTGGCCAGATCCGCAACCGCCTCGGGATTGCTGCTCTTGGCGACGACCTCTTTGAGGAGCTCGTCAGGAACGGCGAAGTCGAACACCACCTGGTCGGTCATTGAGGAGTCACCCTATCCTTGCGACGTTGCATCGACACGGCCGGGAGGTCGGCCAGACGGCCACGCCCCGAAAACCTCGAAGGTCAGTGCGGTGGGTCGTCGGAAGGTGTGGCCACGGTGAGTGGTCCCCGGGGCAGCACGCACAACCGGGCAGGCCGGCCGTGGTTCCCGGTGCGGGCGGCCACCGCTTCTTCCAGGCCCGCGGCCAGGTCGTGGACCGGGCGCATCCGGGCCGAACGGATCGAGCCGTCGGACAGCCCGTCGGAGTGGAACCAGATGTCGGCCCGGGCCAGGACCCGGGCGAGGACCTGGGACTGCCACCCGTCCACCTGGGCCGGCCCGAACGGGCGCGCCAACTCCTCGATGCTCGAGGCCGACTCGAGGATCCGGGCGAAGGGGCCGTCCCCGGGCACTCCGTCGGTGCACGCCGCCGCCATCACGATGATCCCGCCGTCCGCCACCACCCGCTCCGCCGCGGCCAGTCCCTTCACCGACTGGTACAGGTTGCGGTCCAGCGGATGACCACCGTTGGTGGTCAAGACGACGTCGAACCGGCCGGGCACCGACCGGGTGACGGTCCGGGCCGCGGCGGCGCAGGCCGCCCGGTGGCTGTCGGGAAGGGTGCCGGCGAACACGCCGGTGAGGTGGGACCGGTCGTCGATGGTGACATCGACCGACAGGTCCGGGGGACACAGGCCCGTGGCGGCGCTGACGAACTCGTGGACCGGGTTGCCCACGGTGGTCAACCAGGTCGATCCGGCGTCGGCGATGCGGGCCGGGCTGTGGGCCTCCATGATGGTGGAGGTGGCGGCCAGGCCCGGGCAGACCCCCTTGGGGCCACCGCTCCATCCGGCGAAGAAGTGGGGTTCCACGAAGCCGGTCAGGATGCGGCGGTCGGCCGCCACGTAGCGGCGATCGAGCAGGACGGGGACGCCGTCCACCTCGCCCACCGACACGTGGTCGGCGTCGTCGGCCCGGTGCTGGTGGATCCGGTACCGGCGGACGATGTCACCTCCCACCAGTTCGGCCAGCTCCCCGCCTGTGGCCCGACGGTGGGTGCCGGTGGCGCACAACAGTTCGACGCGCTCCGGGCCGGCGCCGGCCCGGGCCAGCTCGTCCAGCAGCGGGGGAAGGACCGTGGTGTTGGGCATGGGCCGGGTGATGTCGGGAAAGACCACCACCACCTGGCCAGCGGCACCCACCAGGTCCCCGAGGGGCCGACCCGACAAGGGAGACCGGACGGCACGACGGACCTCGTCGTTCTCGTCGGCGACCGGGGTCGATCGGGCGGGTCCCACCACCAGGGTGCCGTCGGGCACCTCGATGTCCAGACCCCCGCGCCCGTAGGCCAGGGTCACCCGCACGGGAAGGCCTCCCCATCCGTGCCTCCCTCGGTCCCCCTCGACCCGTGCAGTCCGAGCATGGTCGTGGCCAACCGGTCCGAACGGGCCCGAAGGGCGCGGTAGCACCGCACGTCCTCGGGATCGGGCTCCGTCCGGCGTGCGACGGGATCGAGCCGGTCGAGGTCGACAGCGGGAGACGCGACGGCCCGGGCAGCAAGGATCGCCGCCCCAGCCGAGGCGGCCTGGCCCGAGCGGCGGCCGACGGACGGCAGGCCGGTGACCCCCGCCAGCACATCGGTCCACACCCCGACACCCGCGCCGGACCCGCCCAACGTCACCCCGGTGGGCGGGGGGCCCTCCGGGGCTCTCCGGGCGATGCTCTCGAGGCAGCGCTGCACCTCCCAGGCCACGGCCTCGAAGGCTGCCCGGGCCAGGTCGGCTGGACCGTGCACCGACTGCAGGCCGACCACGTCGACGGTGGCGTCCGGACGCCACCAGGGGGCCCGGG
>Ga0307373_10011446_pt1 | contig 12848 bp, 8 predicted proteins | sample OX2MG_FD_202534 | JGI IMG/M metagenome (GOLD analysis project Ga0307373, IMG submission 202534) | Soil microbial communities from Risofladan, Vaasa, Finland - OX-2 | ecosystem: Environmental > Terrestrial > Soil > Coastal area > Acid sulfate soil | place: Finland: Risofladan, Vaasa | collected... | reverse complement strand
GCACTTCGAGCATGTAAGCGGCGATCATCTGCGCCTTCGCCTTGATCTTGCGGCAGGCCATCGCAGTTGCGGCGCCCGACACCGGCGTCGAGCGCGAGCCGTAGGTGCCGAGACCGTACGGCGCCGTGTCGGTGTTGCCCTCCTCGACCATGATGTTGTCGGCGGGCAGCCCCAACTCGGTGGCGATAATCTGGGCGTAGGTCGTCTCGTGACCCTGGCCCTGCGACTTGGTGCCGAGTCGGCAGATGCCGGTGCCGGTCGGATGGATGCGGATCTCGGCAGAGTCGAACATGGCAATGCCGAGAATGTCGCAGGCGCGCGACGGGCCGGCACCGACAATCTCGGTGAAGAAAGCGAGGCCGATGCCCATCAGCTCGCGGGTTTCACCACGCTTGAACGCCTCACGCTTTTGTTTCTGCTCGGCGCGCAGCTTCTTGTAGTCGACCGACTGCAGCGCTTTGTTCAGCGCCGTCTGATAGTCGCCGGAATCGTACTGCCAGCCGAACGCGGAGGTATACGGCATCTGCTCGCGGCGGATCAGATTCTTCATCCGGAATTCAGCCGGGTCCATGCCGAGCTTCTGCGCCATGATGTCCATGGCGCGTTCGATGCAATAGGCAGCCTCGGTGACCCGGAATGAGCAGCGATAGGCGACGCCGCCCGGCGCTTTGTTGGTGTAAACGCCGTCGACCAGACAATACGCGGCCGGGAAGTCGTACGAGCCGCTGATGATGGAAAACAGGCCGGCCGGCCATTTGGTGGCGTTGGCGCAAGCGTCGAACGCGCCGTGGTCGGCAATGGTGTAGCAGCGCATCGCCGTGACCTTGCCGTCCTTGGTCGCCGCGATTTCCATGTCCATGTGGAAGTCGCGGGCGAACGCGGTGGTCGACAGGTTTTCGATGCGGTCCTCGACCCACTTTACCGGAACGCCGGTGACTATCGAGGCGACGATGGAGCAAATGTAGCCGGGGTAAGCGCCGACCTTGTTGCCGAAGCCGCCGCCGATATCGGGGGCGATGACGTGAATTTTGTGCTCGGGGATTTTCGAGATCAGCGAGCCGACGGTGCGGATGACATGCGGCGCCTGGAAGGTGCCCCACAGCGTCAGTTCGCCTTTGATCTTGTCGAATGACGCGACGCACTGACAGGTTTCCAGCGGACACGGATGCACGCGCGGATAAGAAATAAACTCCCTGATCGTCACGTCGGCTTTGGCGAACGCCGCGTCGGTCGCGGCTTTGTCGCCGGCCTGCCAAGCAAAAATGTGGTTGTGGTGCTTGCGCTTGCCGTGCGCGCCTTCAGTCTTGTCCTTGAGGTCTTCGCGGATCATCGGCGCATTCGGCGCCATCGCTTTCAGCGGATCGACATTGACCGGCAGCGCCTCGTATTCGACTTCCACCTTATCGGCGCCGTCGGCGGCCGCTTCGCGACTGTCGGCGATCACGAAGGCCACTTCCTGATTCTGAAACAGCACTTTGCCGTCGGCGAGCACCATCTGCACGTCGCCCGCCAACGTCGGCATCCAGGCGAGATTGACGGTTTTCAGCGTCTCGGCGGTGATCACCGCGACCACGCCGGGAACGGCGGCGGCTTTCGTGGTATCGATGTTTTTGACGCGCGCGTGCGCGTGCGGCGAGCGGTAGAAATCGCCGTACAGCATGCCCGGCAGCTTCAAGTCGTCGACGTAATTGCCTTTGCCCTGGACGAAGCGAACGTCTTCGACGCGCTTTCTTTTGCAACCCATGCCCTCAAGCTTGGCGGCACGTTCTGCGGACGTAGGGGTCTGGGCATTCATTCTGCGGCCTCCTGGAACGGCACGCCGTTAAGCTTGGCGGCGGCGAATTGGATGGCTTTGACGATGTTCTGGTAGCCGGTGCAGCGGCAGAGGTTTCCCGAAATGCCGTAGCGGATTTCTTCCTCGGAGGGGTTTTTGTTCTCCTGGAGCAGGCGATAGGCGCGCGTGATCATGCCGGGCGTACAGAACCCGCATTGCAGGCCGTGCATCTCGCGGAAGCCCTCCTGCAACGCGTGCAACGTGCCGTCGGGATTCGCCATGCCCTCGATGGTGCGGATGTCGGCACCGTTCGCCTGGATCGCGAACACGGTGCAGGATTTTACCGATTTACCGTCGAGATCGACCGTGCAGGCGCCGCAATGGCTGGTTTCGCAACCGATATGCGGACCGGTGATGTTCTGCTGATCGCGCAGGAAATGGATCAGCAAGGTGCGCGGCTCGACCAACGCTTCGATGGTCTTGCCGTTGACCTTCATGGAGACTTGGGATTTTGCCATGTTGCTTCTCTACGATTTCAGGTTGCGCATGATCTTTTCCGAAAACCGGATTCCACTTTTCGGAATCATGCGCTAGCCGCGCGCGTGGGCTTTGGCGCGAGCGAGCGCTCGCGTCAGCATCACACCCGCCATTTTGGTGCGGTATTGCGCCGGTCCGCGCGCGTCGGCCGCCGGCGCGGTAATCGCTTCGGCGGCGGCAACCGCTTGCTTCACGGTGGCTGCGTCGAGCATCGACCCGACAAGAACCTTGGCGGCGTCCTGCGCCCATAACGGCGTCTCGGCGACGTTGGTCAGGCCAATCGAACAGGCGCCGACTTTGCCGCCGGTCATGGTCAGTATGACGGCCGCCGCTGCGGTCGCGTAATCGCCGATCTTGCGCTTGAGTTTCTCATAGGCGTAGCCGTGACCTGCTGGCGGCACCGGAATGCGGATGGCGGTGAGCACATCGCCGGTTTCCAGCGAGGTGAAATAGGCGCCCTGGTAGAATTCCCGCGCCGCGATCCGGCGTTCGCCCTTCGCACCCATGACGTGGTAGGTCGCGCCGAGACACATCATTACCGCCGGCATATCGTTGCCCGGATCGCCGTTGGCGACGTTGCCGCCGAGCGTGCCGAGATAGCGCACCTGCGGATCGGCGATTTGCAGCGACGCTTCGCGCAAGATTGGAATTTTCGACGTCAAAAGCTCGGAGCCGATCAGCTCATGCTGGGTCATCATCGCGCCAATGACGATATCGTTGCCGTCAGCGCGGGCGCCTTTGAGTTCGGCGATGCCGCCAAGATCGACGAGATTGGCCGGTGTTGCGAGGCGGAGCTTCATCATCGGAATGAGGCTGTGTCCGCCGGCAAGCGCGCGACCGTCGTCGCCTAATTTTGCCAGCAGGCCGACAGCATCCTTGACCGACGTGGGGCGATGATACGCGAAAGCGCCTGGTATCATGGGCATCCTCCCTGGCGCGATCGGCGCGGCCAACGTCATCACGAAGGCCTGTCTGGATCGCGCATAGCGCTAGCTTCCAGAGCAATCTTTGCCGAATTGTGCGTTGCAGCAGCAAGGGTCGGTGCACCGGCGGCTTGGGGCTGCACCAAGGGTGTAAAACCCGCACGAAAGGCGGCGTCGTTGCACGAATTGCGTCAACAATGCTGACGCGTTATGAGCCTATTGGTGCATTGCGAGACGATGGCGCCGGCGCAAGCCGAGCTCCGGGTCGGTTTCCTTCGACGAAGCCACCCTCGATTTCAACACCCCGATGCGACTGCGGCTGACCGGAACGACATAGTGCTGCGTGCCGGCCATCTGCACCAAGTCGTTGTCACCGGAACGCTTGTAACCGACGACGCGGTCGAGATTGATGATGTGGCTGCGATGAACGCGGATGAAACGCGTCTTGTCGAGGCGCGACTCGACATCGCCGATGGCGAGCGGACAAAACAGCTTGTCGTTGCCATCGAAGATGTAGCTGTAATGAGCGTTCGCGTGAACCGCGATGACGTCCTCCACCGCGACGAATTGCGTGCCGCCTTCGCGTTCGATCGGCAGATGGCGGGCAAATCGCGGCGGCGGCCCGCCAACCCCACCGAGCGGCGAATAGGTGCCGCGGCCGAATTCGGGATCGTCGCCCGGCGCGGTTGAAGCCGGCATTTCCGCGACCATGCTCGGTCCCAGCGCAACCGCCGCCGCTGCCGTGGTGTGTGGCTGTTGCCGGTTGGAATCGGGCAACAGCAGCAGGAAAAAAATTCCGGAAATGCAAAACGCGACGATCGCGACGATGATTGCCAGGAGATCGGTCGAAAACGCCGGCGCACCGGACGACGCCGGTGCGAAAGGATACAGCGTCGCACCGCCCATCGCCGTATAATGCATGCCGGATATCGCGAAGCCGAAAGCCATCGCCGACAGAATGAGCGGCGGCCGCCCTCCCCGCCCGCTCGCAAGCCACAACGCCAGGCCAGATGCGGCGATGGCGATCGCCATGCTGGCGGCGACGTAGACCGGATCGTGAATCATGTACGCACTCGCATCGAGCGCGGACATGCCAACGTAATGCATGGTGAAGATGCCGCCGCCCATGAGGCAAGCCGCCAGTGTCAGGCGCAGCAGCGTGAGCGGGCCCGAAGTCGTGGCATAGACCGCTGCGCCAACGACGATGGCGCAGACGAGGAACGACAGCAGCGTTGGCAGGACCAGGTAGTCCACCTGAAAAGTCTGGCGGACCGCCAACATGCCGACAAAATGCATGGTCCAGATCGCAAGAGCTAATGAGACCGTGGCGCCGGCCAGCAACAGCCGCCGTCGCACGCCAGTCGCATCGGCAATCTGCACGGCAAGACTCAAGCCGACATAAGCGCCTTGAATCGCCATGACGATCGAAAGCAGCACCAGCCAAGGCGTGTAGGTCACCGACATGGCCGTCATCCCTTCGCTGTACGGGACGGCTTAGTTCACCCCATCGGGCATGGAACAATTATAACCAAGGCCGGGCGGCCTTGTCGGGTTTATTTCCCATGCCGGTTTAGGCGGTTAATTGACCCTGCGCGCGTAACCGGCCCAATAGGGCTCCCGCAACGTCCGTTTGAGCAGCTTGCCACTGGCGTTGCGCGGCAGCACCTCCATAAAGTCGACTGAACGCGGCCGCTTGAAGCCGGCGAGCTTGTCGCGGCTCCATTCGATCAGCGCGGTTTCGCTCAAATTGGTGCCGGTGCGACGGACCACGACGGCTTTGACGGTTTCGCCCCATTTTGGATCGGGAACGCCGATGACGGCACATTCCAGCACCTCGGAATGACCCATCAGCACGGCCTCGACTTCGGCCGGATAGACGTTTTCCCCACCGGACACGATCATGTCCTTGACCCGGTCCTTGAGGAAGATGAAGCCCTCCTCGTCGAGGAAACCGGCGTCGCCGGTATGCAGCCAGCCGTCGCGGATCGCGTGCGCGGTCTCTTTTTCGCGTTGCCAATAGCCCGCCATCAGGCTCTCGCCCTGATAAAGGATTTCGCCGACCTGGCGCGGTGGCAGGTCGTTGCCGTCGGCGTCCACCACCCGGACGCGGCCGCCGAACATCGGCCGGCCGCAGGACAGCAACCGCTCGCCGGTGTGATGCTCATGCGCCAGCGCGGTGATCGGTCCGGTCGTCTCGGTTAGCCCATAGAGCTGCGAGAAGCGGCATTTGAATGTCTCGATCGAACGGCGCAGCAGATCGGGCGAGATCGGCGCGGTCCCATAGGTGATGTGCTTGAGCGCGGAAAAATCGGCGGTGCGCGCGGCCGGCAGCTCGCAGATGAACAGCATCAAGGTCGGCGCCCACAGCGCGGTCTCGACTTTTTGTTCGACCATGGTGTTGAGGAGTTGCTCCGGCGCGGTCTCGCGCACGATGATCGCGGCCGAACCGCCCTGCATCGCCCAGATCGCCCAGCCCGCGCCGCCGATATGAAACAGCGGCAGGCAAACAAGGTGGCGGCCGCCTTCGCGAATCTCCGGAATTTCCCGTGCCAGACAAATCCCGACATTGAGCACGTTCCATCCGGTCAGCGTCGCGCCTTTCGGCAAACCGGTCGTGCCGGAGGTGCAGAACTGGGTGCTGACCGCGCCATCGACATCGCGCCTTGGATCTTCGCCGCCGCGCGGCAACTCGTCGAATGTCATCGTCGGCACGCCCGACGCGAGACCCGTTGCCTTGAACTCCGGCCCTGTGACAATCAATTTGGGCTTCATATCGTCGATGATCAGCTTCACCTCGCTGGCGGTCAGGCGCCAATTGATCGGTGCCGCGACCAGGCCGGCCTTGTCGAGCGCAAAAAATATTTCGAGGTAGGCGGCGCAGTTTTTGTCGAGAATGGCGACGCGTTCGCCGGGTTGCAGTCCGAGCTCACCGGCCAAGCCGCCGGCCAGGAGCGAGCTCGACGCATCGAGTTCGGCGTAAGTTTGCGATTGACCCGCGTACCAGACCGCGTCGAGCGAAGGGTGACGCCGCGCGCGCCAGCGGAGCACTTCTGCAATCGTTCGCATTGTCCGCCCTCGATCGCGAAACGCTAATGGAGCGGATTTAACATTCGCATGAGAGGGTGCCGAATACGGATGCGAATGTTAGAATCCGACCACTAGCCTACCGCCTTCATGATCTTTTCCAGCGATACCGCGGCGCGCTCATGCTCGACGACCGCCACGGTGCGCGGGCCGTCCTCGATACGGACGCCGAATTTGAAGCGGTTTTTCTCGCGGCTTTGCAGTGTGGTGTTGATGACGAGTTCGGCGCCGACCTTGCTCGGGCCGAGATGATCGATGACCACGCGGCTACCGACCGTGATCTGGCCGGGCTCGAGCAAATCGAGCACCAGCCGGCCGCAGGCCAGCTCGGCGACGCCAACCAGCCACGGCGTCGCCGCCAACATCGGCATGCCGGGCATCATTGCGCCGACGGTGTCTTTGGCTTCCACCGTCACTCGCGTGACCGAGCTCAATTGCGGCGTGGCCGCCGCCGTTTCGGGAGTGCTCATGTCGATCACAATTTCCGGATCGCCGGCTTCCAGCTGGTTTCGAGGTTTTCGAGCAGTTTCGCGTCATACATACACAACGACTGCTGACGCGCGTAGGTCGCGTAGTAACGGCGGAAATCCGACAGCGGCTCCTGTCCGACGCGCAGCGCCTTGCGGTTGGCCAACAAGCTCGTCATGCCGGCCTTCATCAGTTGTTGCGCATTGCGCTCGATCGCCGCATCCATTTCGTTCGTCGGCACCACCTCGTCGCAGATCAGGCGGCCTTCCGGCGTATCGGCGTGAAACACGCGCTCGAAAAATAGTCCGTCACGCGAGAGCTTGATGCCGACCAGGCGCGGAAACCGCAAATTGGCCGCGCCCGGAATGAACCCTTCCTTGCTGGCCGGCAGATTGAAATAAGAGCCGGGCTCGGCCAGCACGCGATCCATGACGCAGAGGAGTTGGCACCCTCCCCCGATCGCGAACGACTCGACCGCCGCGATCCACGGCTTCTCGACATAATCCTCGTACTCTTCGTCATAGGATTCCGAGAGCCAATGGCCGCGAAACATTTTGTGCACGTAGCCAAGCTCGCGCTCCATCAGGAATTCGACAAAGGCGATTTGGCCGTAATAGAGGTGCGTGAGGTTGATGCCGGCGTTGAAGACGCGGCGACCGGAGTGTTTGGGATGCTGCACGACGCCGCCACGGAGCACGCCGACTTCGATCGCATCGTCGAGCAGCACGAGATCGACAGCGGTCTCCAGCGCGGCAGTGGCGAGATTGTCTTCCGCGTTAAGAAATTTCGTGTTGGTGAGCGTGACGTGGCCGACCTTGCCTTTGCGCTCGGCCTTGGCGCCGCCGAGGTCGACCGAGCCACTGCGCTTGAATTCGGCGAGGCGATCAAGCGCCTCGCGCTTGGGCCGCAGCATGGCGTGAATGAGATGCATACCGCGCTGCTTGTCGGCGAGGGTCTGCCCAAGGAACAGCCCTTGGTCGAGCTCGCGGCCTTCCTTGGCGCTCTGCTGCTTCAGCGCGCGCTCAGCTTCAAGCTGCGCACGGCTCGGCAGCAGCGCGGGATAGCGCGCGGCGGCCGCCTCGACGACCTCGGATACGCGCAGAAAGCGCGCACCACCGTTGGTCACCTCGTCGTAGATTGCGGCGGCGTGCAGCCGGAAAAAATGCTCCTTCACCTTCCGGGCGCGCCGCTTGAGCGCCGCCCGCCCCGCCGTCGCATCACCGCCGGTCCCCGCCGCCTGCAAAGCCGCATCGACTTCGCCGATATACTTACTCGCGGCTTCCGCGTTGTAGGCGAGCGACGCGCCGAAAGCCGGTTCGACTGGGCCTGGAACGTCCGGACGGACAGCACGTATTTGCACGAGAACCTCCCTCATGGTTCGGCACGTTTTGGCCGTTTCGCCGATCAGCGCGAGATCATCGGTCCCCGATCAGCCGATCGATGGGCAAACGCCCATGACCGGCGAAAGGTTAAGATCAAGAACCTTGCGCTGCAATGCAAAAAGCGCCCTCGGGTTCTCAGGGACAGGCTTCTGGAATTGCTATAAAAATGTATATTAACTCGGCGTGGTAGGCGGTCGGCCGCTTATCGCGAAAAACAACAATCGACCTTCGTGAAAAACAAGAATTCCGATGTCAACAAAACACCAAGACACGCGCCGCGCCGCCCGGGCCCCCTGGGATAAAGAGGTTGCGCAATCGTGCATCCGCGACCACCTCAACCGCGAAGGTCCGCTGCTGCCGATCCTGCACGCGCTGCAAGCGGAGTTCGGCTACATCGACGAGGCTGCCGAAGTGCTGATTGCCGGAGCCCTGAACATCACCCGGGCCGAAGTGCACGGCGTGGTGACATTTTATCATGATTTTCGCCGCGAGCCGGCCGGTCGGCACGTGCTCAAACTGTGCCGGGCCGAGGCTTGCCAGGCGGCCGGCGGCGATCCGTTGGCCGCCCGTGCCGAGGCTCGCCTGGGCGTGGCGTTGGGGACGACGACCGCCGACGGCAGCGTCACCCTTGAGCCGGTTTACTGCCTTGGCCTCTGCGCCACCGCGCCGTCGGCGATGTTCGACGGGCGCGTCGTCGGCAGGCTCGATCCAGCCCGGCTCGATGCGTTGCTGGCTGAGGCGCAGAAATGACGGCGCTGCGACTTTATGTACCGATCGATGCCGCGGCGCTGGCGGTCGGCGCCGAAGAAGTCACCGGCGCGATCCAGAGCGCAGCCGCGCGGCACAAGGTCGCGGTTGAGATCGTGCGCAACGGCTCCCGCGGTCTCTATTGGCTCGAGCCCATGGTTGAGGTCGACACGCCGGCGGGCCGCGTTGCCTACGGCCCCGTCGCCCCGGGTGACGCGGATGGCTTGCTCACCGCCCTCCTCGGTAATGGCGCCCACGCGCTGCGGCTCGGCCCAACGGAAGAGATTCCGTGGCTGAAGCGGCAGACGCGACTCACCTTCGCGCGCTGCGGCATCGTCGATCCGCGCTCGCTCGACGATTATCGCGCCCATGGCGGCTACCAGGGTCTTGCGCGCGCGATCTCAGCCGGCGCGGCGAAGATCGTTGAGGACGTCATCCAATCGGGATTGCGCGGCCGCGGCGGCGCCGGATTTCCAACCGGCATCAAATGGCGCACCGTGGCGGAAACCGACGCACCGCAAAAGTATATCGTGTGCAACGCCGATGAAGGCGATAGCGGCACGTTTGCCGACCGCATGATCATGGAAGGCGACCCCTTTGTTCTGATCGAGGGGATGACGATTGCCGGCATCGCGGTCGGCGCGACCAAAGGCTACGTTTATATCCGTTCGGAATATCCACATGCGATCGTGGCCATGGAGGCGGCGATCGCGGCGGCGCGGCGGGGCGGCTTCCTCGGCAATCGGATTGCAAAGTCGTCGTTTACGTTCGACATGGAAGTGCGCAGCGGCGCCGGCGCGTATGTCTGCGGCGAAGAGACGTCGCTGCTTGACAGCCTCGAAGGCAAGCGTGGGGTGGTTCGCGCCAAGCCGCCGCTGCCGGCTCACAAAGGCCTGTTCGGCCGGCCGACAGTCATCAACAATGTGCTCTCATTCGCTTCAGTGCCGATCATCATGGACAAGGGCGGCGCCTTCTACCGCGACTTCGGCATGGGAAAATCGCGCGGCACCATGCCGATCCAGCTCGCCGGCAACGTCAAATACGCCGGGCTGTTTGAAACGGCGTTCGGCATCACGCTCGGTGAACTGGTCGATGACATCGGCGGCGGCACGCGCAGCGGCCGGCCGGTGCGCGCGGTTCAAGTCGGCGGCCCGCTTGGCGCCTACTTTCCGCGGGCGTTGTTCGATACACCGTTCGACTACGAGGCTTTCACCGCGCGCGAGGGCCTGATCGGCCATGGCGGCATCGTCGTGTTCGACGATACCGTCGACATGGCCAAGCAAGCGCGCTTCGCCATGGAATTCTGCGCCATCGAATCGTGCGGCAAATGCACGCCTTGCCGGGTCGGCTCGATCCGCGGCGTCGAGGTCATCGACCGCATCATTCGCAATGACAACCGCGCCGCCAATTCCGCGCTGCTGGAAGACTTGTGCAATACGCTCAAGTTTGGATCGCTCTGCGCGCTCGGCGGATTTACGCCATATCCGGTGATGAGCGCGCTCACTCACTTCCCCGAAGACTTTGGCGCGCCACCGCGCCTGCAAGCTGCTGAATAGGAAAGCGCCATGTCGCTCATGGAACACTCGCTCATCAAAGAGATCGATTATGGAACGCCGCGTTCCAAGGCGGAGAAATCGGTAACTTTATCGGTCGACGGCAAGCGGCTGTCGGTGCCGGAAGGCACCTCGATCATGCGCGCGGCGATGGAGGCCGGGGTGGAAATCCCGAAGCTCTGCGCCACCGACATGCTGGATGCGTTCGGCTCCTGCCGGCTCTGTCTGGTCGAGATCGACGGCCGCGCCGGCACGCCTGCCTCCTGCACCACGCCGGTAGCCGAGGGCATGGTCGTACACACCCAGACCGAGCGGTTGAGCCGCCTGCGCAGGGGCGTGATGGAGCTTTACGTTTCCGACCATTCGGTCGATTCGCTCGACCGCAACAAACATCCCGACGTCGATTTGTTGAACACCGCCGCGGAAGTCGGCTTGCAGGACGTGCGTTACGGCTTCGACGGCGCACGTCACCGCAATCCCGGTATCGACGATTCGAATCCGTATTTCGCCTTCGACCCGGCCAAATGCATCGTCTGTTCGCGCTGCGTCCGCGCCTGCGAGGAAGTGCAAGGCACGTTCGCGCTGACCGTCTCCGGCCGCGGCTTCGATTCCATCATTGCCGCCGGGATGGACGAGAAGTTCATCGAATCCGAATGCGTATCGTGCGGCGCCTGCGTGCAGGCCTGCCCGACCGGCTCACTGATCGAGAAGAAGGTGATCGAGGCGGGCAAGCCGGAATGGTCGGAGATTACGACCTGCGCCTATTGCGGCGTCGGCTGCTCTTTCAAAGCGGAAATGCGCGGCGACGAAGTGATCCGCATGGTGCCGTATAAAGACGGCAAGGCCAACCGCGGCCATTCCTGCGTCAAAGGCCGCTTCGCCTGGGGCTATGCCAACCATAAGGAACGCATCCTCAAGCCGATGCTGCGCGACAAGATCGACGAGCCGTGGCGCGAAGTATCGTGGGACGAAGCGATCGCTCGCGTCGCATCCGACTTCAAGCGCATTCAGGCGAAACACGGGACCGGCTCGATCGGCGGCATCACCTCCTCGCGATGCACCGACGAAGAAACCTTCCTGGTGCAGAAGCTGGTGCGCGCGACCTTCGGCAACAATAACGTCGATACCTGCGCCCGCGTTTGCCATTCGCCGACCGGCTATGGGTTGAGCACGACCTTCGGCACGTCGGCCGGCACCCAGGATTTCGACTCGGTCGAACAAATGGACGTCGCCATCCTGATCGGCGCCAATCCGACCGACGCCCACCCGGTGTTCGCATCGCGGCTCAAGAAGCGGCTGCGGCAAGGCGCCAAGCTGATCGTTATCGATCCGCGCCGCATCGATCTCGTGCGTATGCCGCACGTGGAGGCCGCCTACCATCTGCCGATCCTGCCGGGCACCAATGTCGCGATACTCTCGGCGCTGGCGCATGTGATTGTGACCGAAGGGCTGGTCAACGAAAAATTCGTCCGCGAACGCTGCGACTGGGACGAGTTCAGCGACTGGGCGGAGTTCGTTTCCCAGCCGCGCAACAGCCCCGAAGAAGTGGCCAAGATTTGTGCCGTGCCGGCAGAGACTATTCGCGCGGCGGCACGGCTTTACGCCACCGGCGGGAACGGCGCGATCTTTTATGGCCTCGGCATCACCGAGCATAGCCAAGGCTCGACCGCGGTCATGGCGCTTGCGAATCTTGCCATGGCGACCGGGAATATCGGCCGCGAGGGCGTCGGCGTTAATCCGCTGCGCGGGCAGAACAATGTGCAAGGCTCGTGCGACATGGGCTCCTTCCCGCACGAGTTCTCCGGCTATCGCCACATTGCCAGAGACGACGTCCGCTCCGCATTCGAAATAGCATGGAAGAAGACGCTGGACCCGGAGCCGGGCCTGCGCATCCCAAACATGCTCGACGCCGCGGTCGACGGCAGCTTCAAGGGCATCTACATCCAGGGCGAGGATATCCTCCAGTCCGACCCGGATACGCACCACGTCGCGGCCGGACTTGCCGCCATGGAATGCGTCGTCGTGCAGGATCTGTTCCTGAACGAGACGGCCAATTATGCGCACGTCTTCCTGCCCGGCTCGACCTTCCTCGAGAAGAACGGCACCTTCATCAACGCCGAGCGCCGCATTCAGCTTGTGCGCAAGGTGATGGAGCCGAGGAACGGCTATGAGGATTGGGAAATTACCTGCCTGATCAGCGAGGCGATGGGATATCCCATGCACTACGACCATCCGTCCGAGATCATGGACGAAATCGCGCTGCTCACCCCGACGTTTTCCGGCGTTTCATTCAAGCGGCTGGAGGAGCTTGGCTCGATCCAGTGGCCGTGCAACGAAAAAGCGCCCGAAGGCACGCCGGTCATGCACGTGAACGGCTTCG
>Ga0307373_10011445_pt1 | contig 12848 bp, 8 predicted proteins | sample OX2MG_FD_202534 | JGI IMG/M metagenome (GOLD analysis project Ga0307373, IMG submission 202534) | Soil microbial communities from Risofladan, Vaasa, Finland - OX-2 | ecosystem: Environmental > Terrestrial > Soil > Coastal area > Acid sulfate soil | place: Finland: Risofladan, Vaasa | collected... | reverse complement strand
CCGATCGATTGCTGACCAATTGATCGCCTGCATCTTCAATGCTGCGCCGCCGCGGCGCGGGGCGTGCTCACTGCGTTGTCGTGCGCCGTGGCGAGTATCGCGTCGGCGGCCGCGATGGCTTCGGCCGCGGTGACCAGACCGATGCAGCGATTGTCGTACGGGCAGCGGTCCAGAAGACAGGTGTGACACTCCACCCATTTGCGCAGCACGATGTGCTGGTCTCCGTGCGGAAACCATTTTCCCGGAAAATCGCGGCACGAAAATATCGACACGCAGGGCGTTCCGACCGCGGCCGCCAGATGCTGAACCCCCGAATCGTTGCACACCAACATCTCGCAGCGCCGCAGCACCTCGCACGACTCGCGGATCGACGTGATGCCGACAAGGCTGACCGCGCTCGCGCCAATCGACCGAGCGATCGACTGACACACGGGCGCGTCGCCGTCGCCGCCGAGCAGCACGACGGCGCGGCCTGTCGCCGCCAGATGGCGTCCGACCTCGATAAAGCGCATGGCGGGCCAGCGGTTGGGCTCCCGCTTGGCGCCGGGCGCGAGCGCAACCATCGGCGCGTCCTTCACTCCGCGCGCCGCGAAGATCGCATCGACGGCGCGCCGCTCGATATCGCCAAGCTCGAGCGGGAACTCAGGGCGCGCCGCCTCGGGAATCGGAATACCCAGTTCGGCCACCATCGCGAGCAGTCGCACCGTTTCGGTGGGAAAATCGAACACTTCGGACTGCGCGCGCGCAAAGAGCCTCGATCTATCCATGAGCCATCCGCGGCCCCATCGCACACCGGCCGCGCGCGTCGCCAGTATATTGCGCAGCAGAGTGCGGAACGTCGCATTTTCGACCGGCAGCTCGATCCAGGCGTCAAAGCGGCGGCGGCGCAAGCCGCCGATCCAGCGCAGTCTGCCGCGCAAGCCGGAAATGTCCTCGCGATAGTAAACCGCGATATCGCTGAGCCAACTGACGTTGCTCAGCAGCTCGGCAGCTCCCGGCTTCCCGCGTGCTCCGGGCGATGTCACGAGCACTATTTCCGCCGAGGGAAACGCGCGTCGAATCGCATACATCGCGGGAATCGCGCAGGTGGTATCGCCGATATTGCCAATTCGGTAAATGCATACGCGACGCACCTCGGCGGGCATCGCTCGCGCAAACAGGCATCGCCGCAGCGCGGTCAGCGCGGCGTTGCCGATCGCGCAAAGCATCAGCGCGGCACGCGCCTGCATGCACCGCCAGACGGTTGGCGAAGCTGGCGAATAATCGGCAGTCTCAGTCATTCAATCGTCTGAATTCCGCGCAACTGGAGGCGGCGCCATCTGTCGCGGAAGATGCGATCACGCCGGCGCCTCGAACCGCGGTCGGCGCGCGCAAGCAACCGGCTCGGATGAGGTCCTGGTTCGGCAAATTGATGTGTGACAGGAGGGACGCTCGGAATTTGCAAATCAATTATGGATCGCGCGGCGCCGGGGAGTGGGTCCGAAGCGAAAGCGCGGGACGCATCGGTTCCGCCGGCGGCTCGCCAATCGCCGGCTCGGGCGGAGGCTCGAGTCGGCCAAGCGCTAGATATTCTTCGCGCGTTCGTTTGACGAAGTCCCACATCAGGACGCCGGTAGCGAGCAGCACGAAGCTGATCACACCGGCCAGGATCGCGTCGCGGCGCGCCTGCGGCGCGTAGTACTGATCGGGCACCACCGGCGGCTCGATTAGTTTATAGGCAAAGTCCGCCTCGACCTGCGCGAGCATCTCGCGCTGAATTTGCCGCGCGACCAGCTCGTAGAGCTGATTCTGGAGCAATGCGTCGGGCGTCTTGCTGATCTCGGCCTCGAGCGACGCGACCGCGGCGGACGCACTCTGGACTTCCGCGTTGCGGACCTTGTCACGCAGGCTGGTCAGGTAGTGTTCGAGAATTGTTCGCGCGAGTTCCGGATCCGGATCCAGAAAGTAGAGGGTCAAATTGCCGCTCTTGTAGTCGAAGGAGGTCTTGAACCTGCTCGTGATGGTCCGGTGCAACGCCCATGGCGTGAGATGCGGTACGTGTCCATAGCGCATCGGGGCGATTCTGCGGGTCAGGTTGTATTGCTTGATGAGATCCGTGGTGAACGCGTAGCTGTTCATGATCGCCATGTACTGCTCCGCGATCTGCACATTGTCGCTCTGGCCGCCCAGATCGAGCAGCGAAAGAGCGCCGCCGGCCATCCCTGAAATCGAGGAGTTCGCCCCGACCGAGCTTGCAAGGCTCGCGTCGGGAGTCACCGGAGTGATGACCGCCTGTGCGCGATACCACTTTACCGAAAAGTACTTATCGCGAATCCCGACGATCGCGGTGACTGCTATAGTCAGTCCGATAATCAGTTTCCATCGCGAGGCAAAAATCCGTCCGTAGCGAATCATCTCCAGCACCGCAAGCTGGGAGTCCGTCAGATGAATCGAGCGCGCCGCGCCCAATTCCCGCACGCGCGGCGCCGCACCGTTGGCGAACCCATTGCCTTCAGCCTTGCTCAAAATTCCTCCGGGCTCCCGCCGCTCAATGCCAGACCATGCTGCGCCACGCCGGGGTCAGGCCGAAGCTCAACTGCAGCATCATGCGCAGCGAACTGTGCGTGGAGTAGTTGATATTCTCGACGTATTCGCCCGAAACAGTCCCGCGCGCCTCGCCCAGCGAGCCGCCGAGCTGGTTGATCTGCACCGGCAGATGCCAGAAATCGATTTCGGTGCCGCCGCTGTGTTCCTTGGTCAGGTTAACGCCCTGAATCTCGGGCGCACGCTCGGTATAGAACATGTCGAAATCGATCTTGTACTCGTCCTCGAACCAGCGGCCGACCGCGATGTCGGCGCGCGACGCATTGGGCCCCAGCGCGTTACCCATCAGCATGTTCTGGTAGGTCCAGTAAAGCGAGTCGCTGTGGGTGGAGTAGTTAGGCTCGGTGATCGTGTACTCGAAACCGGCGTCGGTGCGGCCGTCGGCGGTCAACTCGGGCAGGTAAACTCCGCCCTGATAGGACACGGACAGGAACGGCAGGAAACGCCCGATGCCGGGGACTTCGGTGGTCAGGTTGTCCTCGCCCAGAATCTCCTGGTACACGACGAGGTTGCGCAGTCTTGGGATCCGGAACTTCAGGTAAATATCGCCGCGCGAGTTGGTGTTGGCGCCGATCGGATTGCCGGTGTCGAACCCGGTCGCGCGCCCCAGGAACCCGGCCGCACTGTAATTGTCGTTGCCGGTGCCGCCGAACATGATCGCGTGGTTGAGCCCGAACTCGAAGTTGGGCAGCGGCTTGAAGCTCACTTGCTGCAGGCTGATCCACGGGCGCGCGAAGGGCCGCTCGGCGTCGAGCTGACCGAAGATTATCTGATACCGGACGAGCCCCAGGTACCGAAAGAACCACGGCAAGTGGCTCGGATGGATGTTCTGCATGCGCAACGCGGGAAACGGCTGCGCGTTGTTGCTCTGCGAAAGCAGACCATGCATGCCCACGCCCCACGCCATCTCCTCCTGGCCGAACGAGATGGCGGTGTTGCCCAGGCCCACCACCACCGCGCCGGTCAGCAACTGCAGTCGGTTGGCGCTCGGATCATCGTGAGTGAGCGGACCCGCAATCGAGCCCTCGCCGTAGCCGGTGATGAATCCCCCTAGCCCCGTCCATCCCGACCAGCGCGCGACCTCGTTGCTGCCCGACTGGGTTGGGAGATTATCGTTATAGGGCAGCAGCGGCGTGCCTTCGGTGAAATTGACGCCTTGGACTCCCTTGTTGGTATCGAGCGCGCGCCGCGTGCCGGAAGAATAAACGTACTGTGCTTCGAGGCGCTCCACGGGATGAATCATCGTCGGCAGATTGTCCTCGCGATCGTTATCGACCCAGTCTATTTCCTCGCGCAGTTGCGCGCGCAGGGCGTGGACCAGACGCGCCGCGAGCGGGTTGGGACGCTCGCTGTCGAGATTCGATTCGGCTTCCAGGGTCAGCCGTGCGGCCTCGACCCGCGAGATCGGCTTGATTTCGGGCAGATAGCTCTGCAGCAGGCCCAGCCCGTTGAGTGTGTCGAGTTCGCGATAGATCGAGCTGTCCAGCGGAATGTAAACGGCGTAGGTCGATGCGCGCGCGGAGATTGCGGGCGCAATCGCCACGAGGATCAGCGCGCAGAGCGCAGCGCGCAGTATCGCGGGCATCCGGGATTCGCCTCGGATTTTCACTGGCCCACCTCCACCCGAAGACCGGCCGCGCTGTTGCGCGCGCGCTCGATCGCAAGCTCGCGCTGGCGGCGGATTTCGCCCAGCTCTTGAAGCGCATCCTCGTGCTTCAGGGCCGCCGGCTGCGGCGCGGGCGCTGCGCTGCGGATGCGTGCGCCGAGACGGCCGCGGCGGTCTCCCAGCAGGTACATGAGCAGCACGCGGCGGACGTACTCTTGCGTCTCGCGATAGGGCGGCACGCCTCCGAACTTGTCCACCGCGCCGGGGCCGGCGTTATAGGCTGCAAGGACCTCGGTCAGCGTCAGGGGATGAGGCAGCGCCCCGTCCGCCTGGCTGCGATAAGCGCGCAGGTAGCTGAGAAAGCGCGCCGCGCCCAGCGTGTTGGAAACCGGATCGAAGGGCTCGTTGATGCCGAAGCGCAGCGCGGTTGCCGGCATCAACTGCATCAGTCCGATCGCTCCCTGCGGCGACAGAGCGTCCGCATCCCCTCCCGACTCCACCGCTGCGATTGCGGCGAGCAGATCGGGATCGAGGCCGTAGATACGAGCCGCGGCGCGGAAGACGCGGTCGGTGTCGATATCGCCGGCTCTGGCGCGAGCCGGCGGTCCCGCACAAGCCACATCCACCCAAGTCAGCGCGGCAACGAACAGAGCTGCGATGGCTCTGATGCGCAAACTTCCCCCGACGAAACGCTGCTTTCTTTTAGAGGGTCGAGGCCAGGATTCCCAAGGTCGCGATCCCCATCATGGAATTCGCTATAACCTGCGTAATCGAGGAAGCGACCTGAAGCTTGTTTACGTAAACCAGCTTCTCCGGAACGTAAACCGTGTCGCCCGGATCGACCTTCGCCGCCATCAGTCCCCCCGATATCACCGGCAACAAGGGGAACATCGTCGATTCTTTACTCTCGCGGATCCCCTGGTCGGTCTCCACGGCGCCATCGGCCTTGATCACCATGATATGCTCCGGATCCGCGCCCTCGGTGGGACCGCCGGCCATGTCCAGGTAATCGCGCACCATACGCCCAGGCCGGTAAACGATCGCGCTCGGGCTGTACACCTGCCCCAGTACATTGACGCCCGCAGGGCGGGGCGGGATGGTCAAGATGTCCTGATCGACCATCGCGACGTTGTCGGACGAGCTGACCAGCTCGTCGATCGGCTTGAGGTGCACGACCAGACGTCCCTGAGCCTGCTGGTTCTCGGATTGAGATAAAACCTGTTGGAGCATTCCGAGCGTGGCGCCATTGGCGCTGTTGTCGGGCGTGCCGTTCATCGACATGGTCGGGTTCATCTTGACGCGGACGATCGCTTCCTGGAGCCGCGTTCGTGCTTCATTCAATCGCTGCTGTTGCAACTGTTTAACCGACTGCCGGATCAGCACTGTCGCGGGCAGGTAGGCGTCAGGCATGAGCCCGCCGCATCGCTCGAGAACCGACGCGATACGCTCGCCGTCGTGAATCGTGTAAGGACCGGGCCGCGCCACACGTCCGCGCACATAGACGACCCACGGCAAATGCCAATCAGTCGCCCTTTGCACGAACAACTGGTCATTCGCTTCGAGCACGGGGCTCTCCGCGCCGGAACGGTTTAGTACCGAGCGCAGATCAAGGTCGATGAAAGTGTGGCTGGTATGCGCGCCGTTGAGCACTTGTGTTCGCGCCAGCTCGGCCTGCTTCAGGTAAGCGTCGTCCTTGAGCCCGCCGGCGAGGTAGATCAGATCGGACACCCGCATCCCCTCGCTCAGCACGTAGTAACCGGGATTGCGCACCTCTCCCATCACCTGCACCGTCGGCAGATACTTCATGTTCGATTCGCTGAAGATGGTGAGCTGATCCTCGGGCTTGAGCGCGAGGTTGGCCGGCCCGGCCAGATAATCGGATAGTGCCTGTCCGAGATCCACCGGCAGCAGGCGTACCGCTTGCGACGGTCCCTCCTTGCGCCGGATTAGCGCGTACTGGAAGAAGGTGTGCGGCGCCGGACCTTCGGCGGCGGACAGCAGGTCGGATACCCGCATCCCTTCGCGCCACTGATATTTGCCGGGACGGTTGACGTTGCCGACCGCAACCACCACGTCATGTTCAGTCGGCAGAACCGGGTAAATCTTGATCAAGTCGCCGTCGTGAACCGCAAATCCCTGTGAGCGAATGGTGTTGAGGTCAACATCGAGCGCGACCCGCTTCTGATGGTTTTCAACTCGCTCGACCTGCACACGCTGGGAATAGCCAAACGCGCTGATCCCGCCGGCCAGCTTCAGCAGGTTTGCCAGCGAATCGCTCTGCCCCGATAACTCGTAAATCGCCGGGCGCTTGACGTCACCACTGGCCGCGGCGACCGGCCCGATGACGGGCACAAAGATCACGTCGCCGGGCTCGAGCTGATCCTCGGCCGAGTTGCGCCCGTTGAGCAGCAGACCATAAAGATCGATCGTCTTTGAAACCTGGTTTTCGCGTCTGAGCTCGATCCTGCGCAGCGACCCGACCTTGGTAATCCCGCCGCTGGCCTCGAGCGCATTTGCCACGTGCGAAAGCGCGCTCACCCGGTATGCACCGGGACGCGTGACCTCGCCCACGACATACACCTGGATGGAACGCAGGCGTCCCATCGTGACGTCCACGTTGACGCCTGTGATCTGGCCCGCGTGTCCCTCGATCAGTTTCTTGGCCTGTTCGAAGGTTAGCCCGGCGACTTCCAGCGGCCCGATGTCTGGAAGCAGAACCGAGCCGTCGCGCGCCACCTTGAGATCGAATGTTTTGTTGATCCGGCCCCAGAACAGGATCCGCAATTGATCCCCCGGTCCAATGAGATACGTGTTGCCGACCGGAACGTCGTCGTTCGGCGCGGCCGGCGATTGAGAAGCGAACAGCGAGTAGCCGAACTGGCTCAGGTTAGTGTTGCTGGGCGCCTGCGGTGCGGAGCCGGAATCAAGCCCGCGAAATGTCCGCTCAATCGACGAAATCTGGCCCGAATCCGCGGACGCCCCGCCCGCGCTGCTCTGTACTTTCTGCGAGGCGCTCTGCCCGGCGGCATTCTCAGGCTGAGCCAGCTGGGTGCAACTCTTGAGTTGTGCCAGTTCTTCCTCGGTCAGTTTGAGTCCCAATGACGATGTGATCCCCGCGACATCGTTGGGGCCGAGTTGTTTGGACGCAAGATGGAGGCAAAGCTCCTGAAGGTCGTCGGGGCTGAGCGATCCTGATGCGAGCTCGCTCTTGAGGCTTCCAATCTCGTCAGCCGACATACCGAGCCGCTGGATCGTCGTCGAGACTGCTGGTGTGTTGAGCTCGCTGCCAAGTCCGCCGCTCATCTGGCCATTTGCAGACAAACCGCGATTGGCTCCGGTGCCGTTCGTCGCGGTCGAATCTGTCGTCTTCGCCGATGCCGACGACGAGCAGGGTGGAATTCCGGAAGCAGCTTTCGCATCCGCCTGCGGATCGTCCAGGTTGAAACACTCCGGATTGGACGGTTGCGAGCCTTGTGGCGACAGCGAAGTGTCAGAACCCTGCGAGAGAGTCTGGCCCCGATCGAGCCCATCTCCGGCTTGCTGCGCGGCTGTGTCGGGCGGCGCCAAACCTATGAGCATCAACACCGCCAGCGCGGCTATCGCTGTCGTTCTGGCCAAAATAAATCGTGCGATATAAGGGCGCATCATCGTCACCAAGTGCGAGGCCACGCGCCTCGCCGATTGGAGCATGTGCAGAAGTCGCGCAGGAGGTAGAGCAGGAGATACAGGTTGACGCGTAGTCAACAAACTAAGCTGTGAGTTTCCACATCAGGAAGACCATGTCAGGAAGAACAGACGGCAAGCCTGCCGGGACGAAACGCAATGAAGAGCTACAGCATGCGTCCGCCATCCCATGCCAGCGACGCATGGCAAAAATCGTCTTCAGCGACCCTTTTGGAACCCATCGTTTAGTGACCTCGCCTCGACCTAGCGCGACACCAAACAGGGCTCCGCAATCTCGGGTTGCTTTAAGAAACCTCGAGTGCCGCAAATTTGGTATCACCTTGACCAAGTTATGCCAAGTCAACGTAACATATGAATTGTGTCACTGACCTAGTTTTAGCAAATTTTGCTAACAGTTTGTTTTCTGTCCGACATGCTTGAACACACGAAAGGTGCTCATGAGAAGCAATGGCCTAAACCTTCAATCGGATCCGCCGTCGGTCTTGCCGATCGGCACCCACGCACAGATTTGTTGACAATATATGCTATAGCAGGCAGAGTTATCGCGTTCATCATCCGCTACTGGAACATGATACAGATTTACTTTGCCCAATGAATATTAGCATCTAGACTATCTACAACGATGTTTTTTATGCATTAATATGCTGGATGAAGCACATTAATTTCGGCGTATCGCGCCAGTTGCAAGTAAAAGCTATTCGGTTGCCGGAGCTGTTGCGCGCCGCAGGACCAGATCGTGCCTCAATGGCGAGCCGGCCGGCCCGAGCATCTCGACGCGCTTGTCGGGGCCGTTAAACGTCACCCGCTCGTTGTGCGGCAATTCCCACCGGGCAATCAATGCATCAGGGTCTGATGCGCCCGAAACAGGGCGCAGTGCGGTCGGTTCGCCGAGCGCATGCTTGAGCTCCGTCAGGACGGATGCGCCGTCGCCGGGCGCGAACTGCGCGATTGCGAGCTGCATACCCATATTGCCCGAAAACTCGAAGACTACTTCCTGATAGCGCACGCCGCCGGACTCGACGTGCTGCACACGCCAGGCGTCAGCGCCGTAGGGGCTCGTCTCAAAGTCGCCATCTGGCAATTTGTCGCGCACGCGGTCGATCGAGGAACCAAAGGGCACGCCCATAAATGAAGTAAGGTTCGGAGTACCAAGGTCAAGCCAGGTCGGCGCCAGTTTACTGGACGAACCCGCGGCCGAGCATCCCCCTGCGGCGACAAATGTCGCGAGCAGCAGGAGCCACCGTCTGGGATTGCGCGCTCGCACTGTCGAACCGCTGTCATCGCCGGGGCCGCGCTCGAGGCTGCGGCGCTTCATACTTTTGCCGCGATCAGATCGGTAACGCGCTGAAACTGGAAATAGATCACGCAGGAACCGATCGCTCGATTTCCAGAGACGATGCCGCGCTTTCGCGGTGCGAAGGCGCTTTCCTCAACTGACACCGCCCGGGCTTGCGGCTCTATCAGCACCGACTCGGCGCCGTAATGCTCATGCCGAAGCCGCTGTCGGCTCCTGCGCGAGTTTTTCGCGCACCTGCTTCTCGATCCAGACGTAGGTGCGTTGGAGCCCCTCTTCGAGCGAGATTTCCGGTTCCCACTTCAGGACCGCGCGCAGGCGAGTGTTGTCGGAGTTGCGGCCGCGCACACCTTGCGGACCGTCGATATGCTTCTTGGCGACGCGGATCGCCGCAATCTTTGCCACCATGTCGGCGAGTTCGTTGATCGTGACCATCCGATCCTGCCCGAGGTTGAGCGGCTCGCGATGCTCCGAGCGCATCAGCTTGTAGATGCCGAGCACGCAATCATCGATATAGCAGAATGAGCGGGTCTGCTCGCCGTCGCCCCAGATTTCGATTTCGTGATTTCCGGTCAGCTTGGCAACGGCGATCTTGCGGCACATCGCGGCGGGCGCCTTCTCGCGGCCACCCTCCCAGGTGCCCATGGGACCGAAGATATTGTGGAAGCGCACGATGCGCGTCTCGATTCCGTAATCTTCGCGATAGTGCGTGCACAGACGCTCGGTGATGAGCTTCTCCCATCCGTAGGCGTCCTGCGGCATGGCGGGATAGGCGTCTTCCTCGCGCAGCGGCGTGACGTTGGTCTCGGTCTGCTTGAACTCGGGGTAGATGCACGCCGACGAGCTGTAGAGATAGCGCTTGACGTGATTTTGATGCGCGGCTTCGAGGGTTTGGAAATTGATCATCGCGTTGTTGTAGAGAATCTGCGAGTGATGCGCCGAGATGAAGCCCATACCGCCCATATCCGCCGCGAGCGCATAGACTTCTTCCATTCCCTCGGTCGCTTCGAGACAATTCTCCCAGCGCCGCAAGTCGAGCAGCCGAAAATCGTCGCATGCCGAGCGGCCGAACTCGGGCTTTTTGATATCGACACCACGTACCCAATAGCCGTTCTCTTTAAGAAAAGCCGAAAGAAAGCTGCCGATAAAGCCACCAGCACCGGTGACGAGAACTTTTGTCGCCATATATTCCTCTAAGTGCGATGATTCTTTCATTGATGTTTACGAGTGTCAAATTCGCACAGCACGCGTGATAACATATGACCCTGTCCTCAAGGCATCATATTTGCGCGCAAATAGCGGTCCGGCGTCTTTTCACGACGTCCGCACGAGCGGTTCAAGTGGATTTGGCAACCGCAGTCGCCGGCAGGACCATGCGCAGGCCGCCTGATTCCAGCGCGCTCAAGAGAATCGCAACCCGCTCGGCGCCCGACAGATAGCGATCGAAGACCGCCTCGAAGCCGCGAAACGGGCCATCGACGATCGTCACGCGCTGGCCGCTGTCGAATGGTCGTTCGACAATCTCGACGATACCGTCGACCCCGCGCAGGCGAATCTCCGCGACGATCGCTTCAGGCACTGCGAGCGGATCGCTCCCCGCCGAAACGATCCCGCGGACTCCCGCCATATATTTCACATCGAAATAACGCGTTTCGAGATCGAAGCGCGCGAACACGTAGCAGGGAAACAGCGGGCCGACGCTGTTCGTCATCCGGCCCCAGCGCGGAGTCTTCGCGCGCAGCATCGGCAGGAAAACCTCCGCGACCGCAGGTTGCAATTGGTCGCGGACCCAGCGTTCCTTGCCGGGCTTGGTGCGAACCAGGTACCAATTGGACGCGTCCGACAATCCCGTCCTCCGCCCACAGATCCCTTAACGTAATACTGGCGCCCTTGCAAAGCCGATCGTGCACGCCGGCAACGCCCTGGGCGGTCCCAAAAAAACAAAGGCGGCTGTAGCTTACGCCACAGCCGCCCTTTGCGTCCACTTTCGAGATTAGATTTCGTAAGACATCGTGAACTCGAGCAGGCTCTCGCGCTGTGAGCGGCTATACAGGAACGGGTCCGTGTAGCGGCCCGAGCGGCCCAGGAACCACGCGGAGTTAACCCCGAACAGCACGTTGCGCGAATAGCGGTACACGTTGGTGGTGGTCAGCGCACCGCAATTGTCGTCGATATCCCACTGCCACACGTTGGTCGAGGTCAGCTGTCCATTCATCAGCCAGTTGGTCGCCGCAAGGAAGATGAAGTTGCTGTCCTCACGCACCTTGCCGATGACGTTCGCGACATCTGGAGTCGCATTTTTTGGACGGTCCGGAAACCACGTGTTGACGTACTGGAAAGTCAGGAACGTGTGCTGCTTCGAAATCCAGGGGATGTACGTCGGACGATCGCCCGCCAGGATGAAACGCGTGTTCTCGGTCAGCGTCGCTCCGCTTCCCGGTCCAAGCGCACCGCCTGCGGGACTTGCTTGCTCGATACCGTAGTTCGGCGCGTACAACGTGTCGTATCGATAGACGATATCGGTGAAATCCTTGTCGTAATACGTGCCGGTCATCCCGAAGAAGTTGTCGCGGCGGAAGTCTTCGGAAAGCATGACCTTGATCGTTCCGGCCTTGGGCACGCCCGGACGCGGAGGTCCGTATGCGTATTTGCCCGTGTTGATGAACACGCCGGGCGACGAGTAGGTGAAGCCCGGACCGGCCTGACCCGCGTTGCATGAGGAGCACAGACCCTCTGCGTTGTTACGCGCTTCATAGAGGTAGATGAAGCTGGCCTGCAAGCCGTTGCCGATCGGCAGCAAGCTCGACAGGCGCACGCCGAATTCGCTGTTGTTGAGCGAGTTCGACGGGGTTCTACCCTGGAACTGCGTCACGTCGTCGAAGAACAGGCCGCCCGAATAGATCATCGGCTGGGCGCCGGCATCAAGGAAGGTCTGATTGCGGAACTGCTGTCCGTTCTGATTGTAGCCGACCTTGCCGTCGATCGCCGGAACCTGCCACGGATTGCGGGCGTCATCAACTTGAACGTTAACGCTGTTGCCCTGGTAGTCGCCGGGGATTACAAACGCCTCGATTTCGTTGTTCGCGGTCTTCATGAAATCGGGGAGGATATAATTGAGCTTGATCATGCGCAGGTTCTTGCGCACATCCTCGGCCGCTTCCGCACCATAGAAGCCGTGGTACGTCGAATCAACCGAGTTGGTGATTTCGGTGCCTGACAGCGCGTCGGCTTCCGACCAGATGACTTCCTGCTTGCCAACGCGAGCCGAGAAGTTATCCGTGAAGTTCAACTGCGCATAGTACTCGTGCAGATCGTTGCGGAAGTATTCCTGCTGCAACTGAGACTGCGAGTAGGGCTGCCAGTCGCGATTGGTCTCCGCGCGGCCCTTCTGCTTGAGCGTTCCGAGCGCGTCATACCACGGCCGATAGAACGCGAAGAAATCCGCGTCCTTCAGGAGCAGCGTATCGAACCGGCCCAGGAACTTGTAGTTCTTGACGAAGTGGTAATCAGGACGAATATCGCCAAGCTGGCGCGCCTCATCCAAATCCCAATGATTGAAGTCGAAGCTGCCGCCGGTCTCGGTTGCCGCCGTGCCCGGCACCGCAAGCGTGGTGGTGGGCGTCGGATGCGACAGCGTGGTCGGCGTGCCGTTGTTGTTGCTCGAGCCTTGCCCCCAGCGTC
>Ga0307373_10011444_pt1 | contig 12850 bp, 10 predicted proteins | sample OX2MG_FD_202534 | JGI IMG/M metagenome (GOLD analysis project Ga0307373, IMG submission 202534) | Soil microbial communities from Risofladan, Vaasa, Finland - OX-2 | ecosystem: Environmental > Terrestrial > Soil > Coastal area > Acid sulfate soil | place: Finland: Risofladan, Vaasa | collected... | reverse complement strand
AAAGGGTTCGAACCTCTGGCAGCGTCATAGGACGTTCCCATAGCGGAGCCCACACCTCCGCCAGATCTCGTCCTGCTTCGCCCGCCACCTCTGGAGCTGCAGCCTGAGTCACGAATGGGAATGCCCCGACGGCACGTGACCGTGCGCCAAGGCGACGCGATGTCCCTCCCGCAAAAAAGATCAATCCCTCGCAAGCCAGCGCCATTGCCCATGGTGAGAGCGCTTCCTCGCGAAAAGGACTCTGACCGCTGTTGTAGAGCTTATTCGCCTCGCTGAACCACGATGCCGCATTCAATTTTTCGAACATCCAGCTCCCCGACGTGCCCAATAAGAGCTCCTCGAGACCTTTCCGTTTGGGACCGGTACCCTGTAGCGTCGGGTCGGCAGATTTTCCCTTTTTGATCCTGTTCTTGTGGACCTCCGTCGCGCAGGAGATTGACGAAGCTAGCGTATTCGTTGCTTTCTTCCATCCGTCAGCGAAGTCCCTCTTGCCTGCATTGCCGCCGCTGCCGAGTAGTGGATTGAAGCTAACTCTCGCCGCAGGTACAGCGTGCGCGGCCAACAACTCCAGCACGTCCTCGTCCGCCGAACTCTGCCAGATGGCCAAGGCGGCGCCCGATTTCGCTTTGGTGCTTTTCTTTTGCGCTTCAGTCCACCCTCGTTCGTACGGCGTCCAGGACCGCTCTGCGGCGATGAGCATCAAGTATTCGCAGAGCTCGCCAAACGTGGATGGTCCACCGACAACCTGAAGCACACCTTCACGCCAGCAGATACGGACTGTTGGCCACTTGCGCGATGACGATCGCAAAAGTCCGAGACACGCCAAATAGTTTCCCAGACTGTCGGAGGGAAGGCCGGGAATTGGCACGACCGCAAGGACGGCGCGATCAGGCATCACGACGAACCTCCGAAGGCTTTATTGACCGTGATGGGTTTTCGCTCGCGCGCCAATCCGCAATGCGGACTAGAGCTTCAAGGTATGCGAGGACGAACGGACCGAGCCGCCGCGGCTCGTGCGCTGGGACGACGCCGACATCGCTGGGATCGTCCGAACGCCAAGGGCCGAGCAAGTCGGCGACCAGTCCCGTCCATCCGTGTCCTGTGACAACGAATTCTCCGTTCTCCCACCGCCCTTCCGCCCCGTCCTTCGACACAGAAAAATCTAATGGCCATCGGTGAGATGCCACATCGAGCCCGTCAGGAGCGCGCAACACTCCGAACACATCGTCGCCTTCATCGGTCGTGGCACGCAGAACAGTACGGACTTTCCCATGGTGGGCAGCGGCCAGATAGACGGCGAGCGCCGGATAATGCGCGTTGCCGTCGCGATAGCGCCTCCACATCGCCAGCGCTGACGCCGCCTCGTGCCGTAATCCCGGCCGGAAGGGCACATGGCCGGCCCACCGAACTCCCGCGAGACTCTTGAAACTTTCTAGTTCCCCTCGCTGGAGCTTTTGCCCGATCGCCCACCGCAGTCTCACGACGTCTTCGCGCCCTCGCCGTCGGTACTCCTGTCCAAGAGCGACTGCGTCCGGCCTGAGCGCCAGTACGGTTTTCCTAATCGCCTCATCGTCCGCTTTGGCATCGACCGCCAGGACCCGCGGACACTTCGCCCATGGGCCACCCGATAGTGCAGATAGTGCGGGAAGCGCGCGCTGCCACTGCGGATGCGCCTTGCCGAGGTCGTGGAGCGCCGCTGCCTCAACGACGGCCGTGCGGAACGGTCTTACTTCCCGATCATCGTGGCGAAGACCGACGCCGTCGCACAGCAGCTCCGCCTCTCGCCTAGTATCGCTCAGATGCACATCTAGAGTGGCCCAGTAACCCGTTTCGGTTTGTTCGTCGTCCCGCAACGCTCGCCCGCGCCCCGCTCGGGGCACGTCGGCGAGGATATCCTGCTTCTTCCCGGTCCATCCCTCGTGAATGTCGTAACCACCGGTGTCCCGATTGAGCATGACCATCATACCGGGCCGCAAATCGTCGGGTCTTATCGCCTCCCATCGCTCCGCCTCATCGTTCCAAGTCCAGCCGCGCCCACGGCTTGCCTTGAGGGCGTCTCGCAGATGAAAGAACGGGACCGTGCAGCGCTCACTTTGCAGATCGAGATCCGGTCCATCGAGATCATCGCCGCGAGGAGGAAAACTACCCGCCCACTCTCTCCAGAAGACCGTGAGATCCGCGTCCGGGTCCGCTCCCCGCACGAAAGCGCTGATATCCGTAAAGCCCCCGTGCAGATCACGCTCGGTCGAGAACAGGCCATGCACATCGAGCGCACGCGGAAGAGGCGTCGGCTCGGGCTGTAACGCTGCTTCGACATTCTGTTTGTCTTTTTTTTCGAGCTCTTCGAGAGCTTGGGAAAATGGATTCTTCAGTGAGAGTGGCCGCAACCCGTCGACGAGCGTTTTCGCTCGCCTGATGTCGTCTACCCCGTACGGGCCGATCCTCTCCGCCCTAACGCGACCCTCAACCGGAGTCTCCCAGAACCACGCACGTGCTGCGGGATCGCGACCATCACGGTTCAGCCTGCCGAGACGCTGAATCACCGAAGGCCAGGGCGCCAGTTCCGACCAAAGCTGATGAGCGGAAACATCAACGCCGGCTTCCACCACCTGCGTGCTCACACAAACAAGCCCCAAGTCATCCAGAACTGGTTTGCCTTCGTGCCCGCGCCTCCTGGCTTCGAACGCGAGTAAGCGCTGCTCATGTTCTTCCCGATCTTTGCGGCGAAAACGAGATGTGAGAAGGACTTTTGGATAGTTCTGCGACAGCGCACGGAAAACGTCGCGCGCCATTTCAACTGTATTGCAGATGACCAGCGAGAGCGTTCCCGGCTGATGCTGCTCGCTGACACTTCGCGCTATCACCTGAGCGAGTGGCATGCCGCTCTTTCCCGCGGGGGTGAACCAATCCACCGGACGTCTGGCTTCCCGCCACCACAGAACCTTCGGATCAGTGCCGAGCCGTGGTTCGAATGGTGTCACACTATCTAAGTTCTCGCGCTTGCGATCGGTGGTTGCCAGGAAGGTCGTACCGACCGTTGCACTCATCCACGTCGTGCGACAAGGCTTCACCGTCGCGAACCTCTTTTGCCGCATCCAGTCGAGCTGCGCCGTGCTCCACAGTCCGGGACCCATGAGTTGCACTTCGTCGATGATCCATCGGCAGTCTTGATTGAGCAGCCCGAAATGAACCGGCCACTCAAAACGACTCATGGCGTAGCCTCGATTCAGCGCTCGAGAGAGAAGCTGATCCTGCGTTCCGATTAGCACCCAGGGCCTGTCAGGCCACCGCACCCACTCGTCGTCAATGTCTCCACCCATCAATTGGAACACTTCGACAGCGATCTTGCGCTTCGATCGCAGCGCGCAGAAGCAATGTCGGAGACGCTCGACTGTCTGCCGGACCAGCGACCGCATCGGTAGGCAGTAGACGAGATGGAGCGGCTCATCCTGACGTTCGACGATGCGGCGCCACGCCCACGCAAGCGTCACACCCTCGGTCTTCCCGAGTCCCGTCGGAACTGGAAGCACTTCGGGAAGTCTCTCATTTTCAGTTGCGACCTGGGTCTGCCAGTTGTACGGCGTGAAGCCGGTCGCGTCCTGGAAGAATGCCCTGAACGGTCCAGCGGTGTCTGCACTACTCCCCTTCATCATCGCCCTCGAACGCTGTGCCGTGACCGAATCGAGCGCGTGGTCGTCCGCGATTCGGATCTGCGTCGCTGCTGACTCGCGACCAGGGCGTGGTCCCTGAACTCAAACAAAAATTTCACCGCAAGCCTCTTGTTCAATGCTCGCTTACTGAAAAGGGGCAGGCCCCGTTAGGAGTGCACAGGCGAAATCCCCCCCGCCATCAAGCGACGAGCAACTGCGAAATCCTAGGACGCGGCACCCCTACAGGCAAGACACTCGCGAGCGATGAAGTTGCAACAACCGGCTAGCATCGAGCGACCGCACAGTGACGACTGCCCTCCCGATTGTTGCGCTTGACACGAATTACGCAATTGCATAATTACTTCTTACAGACATGTCGGCACATCTTCCTCAACAACGGAGTTCCAGTGAAGAAAACATTTCAGGGTCCAACTTTCACTCTGCTGATCGTCAGCATGATCACCGCCCTCCTCGTGCAGGGCAGCCCGTGCTTTGCTGCGACTAGTGCCGACGCTTTGCCTTGGGACCAGACGCTGATTGCCCTGCAGGACATCATCGCCGGTCCGGTGGCTCACGCGGCAATCGTCCTGAACTTTGCCTGCTCGGCAATCCTGTACGCGCTCGGGAGCCGCCAATTCGCCGGTCGCTTATTGGCCGGCGGGTTTGCGAGTTTCGCGGCGCTCATCGCTGTCCGCTTCCTGACCTACCTCTTTCCATTCTGACGAATCATTTCAGAGGCCAATTTGTGGAGGTCACTATGAAACTCGCACGCATCACAAAACCCCTTCGCTCCGTTCAGGTCCGCGTCATGCTCGCTGGCGACCTGAATGCAACCCTCGAACGTTACGCGCAATATTACGAGCACGTTCACGGCGAGTCGGTGGACACTCGCTCGCTCATCACAGAGATCCTCCGCGCCTTTCTCGACATAGACCGTGAGTTCCAGACGTGGTCGCGCTCCGCTGACAACCAGCAACGCCGCGTCCCCGCTCTGCCTTCCTCCAACGGCAGCGCCAGGACTCAACCGTGACTTGCCTTAACGAGGTACCGGCTGACGTGCTCCGCACGTGTTTAAGACTGACACGTCACTCATCCCTCTGGATGAAGGATGTGTACCAGAGCGTACACGGCCCATCGGAAAGTGGCGTGACTGCGGGCGCTTTTCCGTACACGCCAGCGTGTACGGCGCGCCGGCCCGAGCGAAGCACGTCAGCCTAAGCCCCCGGATTCATTGAAGTATACGGCGTGTACGCCTTGAAGGAATGAAGAGCCGTCCGATGCCGGAGATTCCATACACCGTCCGCCTGGCGCCGGAGCTGTTGGAGCGGATTGAGAAAACCGCGCGGGACCGAGGAATTGCGCCGCGCAAATTGATCCGCGCGGTACTCGCCGAGCACTTCGGTGGAGATGGTCGCCCTCGTCTCGGCGGGCCGATCGACGAATCAAACCAGCACCCAAGCCTCGATCAGATTCTTTTCGATCTCACCCGCACCCGGCTCACTCTCCAGCATCTGCTCGATCATCAGGTCGGCTCCGAAGCGACCGACCAGATCCGCCAGACCTCGCAACAAGAAGCCGAACGCTACATGCACCGGCTCGGGAGAAGAACGATATGAATCTGTCACGAACTGCCATCCGCTACGAATTGGGTTCCGGTTCAGCTGCAGTGCTGCTGCGCCTCTATCTTCGAATCCAGCTGCTTTGCATTCTGATTTGGGCGGCTTCCGATCTTTTTCTGGTCTGGTACTGGACCGGCCGCATCTCGGGACCGGGCGCCCACGAATACTTCGGGCGCTGGATTCTCGCCTGGTTCTTCACCCAGAAGGTCCCGCTCTACTTCCTATCGCTCCCTTATGGGGGCGGTCGTGCGACGATCGAGAGCATGTATCTTTATCTGAACTGGCGCTTCTATCTGGGGCGCTCGTTCGGGCAGTGGTTTGCCTCTTACAGCGTCTGGGGAGCGGTACCGGCGACCATAACACTCGCCGCTGTGGGCTATCTCCTCCTCCGCGATCCCGAGGACCGTTCAGAGGGGAAGCATCTGCGAGGCCTCACGTTGATCCCGCCGCGCCGGCTCGCCCGAGAACTTCGCCGCAGCGAATTGCGGAGCGAACGGGCGGGAGTCGAGCTCGCCCAAGTTCGCATTCCGCGCTCGACCGAGTGCGAGCATTTCCTCATCACGGGAGCGACCGGGGCGGGGAAGTCGATGGCGATCCGCTCGCTCCTGCGCCAGATTCAGGCGCGCGGAGAGCTTGCGATCGTGGTCGATCCTGAGTGCGAATACGTCTCCGAATTCTATCGACCCGTGCGCGGAGACCTAATTCTGAACCCGATCGATGAACGCTGTCCCTATTGGTCGCCGTGGCTGGAATTGAGCGAGCGATACTACCAGGCTGACGCAGCGACGCTCGCGGCTTCACTGATTCCCGAACCTCCGCGTGGTTACGAAAGCGGGTCCGATCACTTCTTCCGGCAATCCAGCCGGACGCTGCTCGAAAGCCTGCTTCAGGTCGCGGCCTCCCGAGAGCCGCAGAGCATTCCGAGGCTGCTCGAACTCAGTCGCGACCAGATGAAGCAGGCGCTGTCCGGCACGCCGGCATACAGTCTCATCGATCCGGGCGCGCACGAGCAGGGTGCAGGGATCATTGCGACCGTCGCCAACGCGACTAGGCCATTCCTCTATCTGCCGCCCGCCGACGGCCGACCGCCGTGGAGCGCACTCGAATGGGTCCAGCATCTGGAAGGATGGCTGTTCGTCACCATGCGCGATGAGTCCAGCTCGGGGGCGCTGCCACTCGCCAACCTCTGGCTCGACCTCATCGTTGGCCGCCTGCTCAACTCCGCGGGCGATCGCCGCAGGGTTTGGATCGTCGTAGATGAACTGCCGGTGCTTGGCCGTCAACCGAAGCTCGAGACGCTGGTAACTCGCGGACGAAAGCGCGGACTCGCCGCCGTTCTTGGCTTCCAGAGCATCGCCCAACTGCGCCGGATCTATGGTCACGAGCAAGCCGCGGTGCTCGCCTCGATGCCCTCGACCAAGCTCCTGTTGCGCGTTGATGAGCCCGAGACGGCCGCCTTCATCGCGCGGCAGATCGGCGACCGTGAGGCGCTGCGCGAGGAGATCGGTATGAGCACCGCCGAGCACGGCAATCGGTTCAACATCCATCCGACGCGCCGGACCGAGCCGGTCGTCATGGCCTCCGAGATACAGCGGCTGCCGAAGCTGGAAGGCTATCTCTGCATCGCCGGACTCGATCGCTCTCGCGTCAAAGTGAAGCCGTGCCTTCCCCACCGGCGGCAGGTCGAGTTCATTCCGCGTGCTCTTCCGAGACCGGTCAGCAATGAGCCCGGCGCCGATTTGGCGCCGTTGACTGCCGCTGGCGGGCCGATTCCGCCCAACGGTACCGCGGGCGCTCCAGTGAGGATTCAGGACTGATGCTCGTAATGTCCAAAGGCGCGCTCACCGCCGCCAAGGCCGAGACCTATTACGAGGAGAAGTACTCCCACGACGACTATTACTCGGAGAAGCAGCAGGTCATAGGACAATGGTTCGGACGCGGCGCTGAGGAGTTGGGACTCTGTGGCGAGGTCGCGACCGAAGACTTCCGCGCCGTGCTCCGCGGGCTTCGCCCTGCCTCCAGCGAGGTGCTTGTTCACAAGGCCAACGGCTACGACGACCGGCGAGCTGGCTGGGACGCCACCTTCAACGCGCCGAAGTCGGTGAGCATTCAGGGGTTGGTCGGAGACGATCACCGCCTTATCGAAGCGCACGGGAAGGCAGTCAGTCGCGCACTGGGGGAGCTCGAACAATATGCACTCTCGCGTCGCCGCGGGGGCAGCGAATGGGTCGTGACCGGCAATGTCGTTGCCGCACGTTTCGATCATATCGCGGCTCGTCCCGCCAGCGGCGTTGAGGACGGCTACGGTCCCGACCCTCACCTCCACACCCATGTCGTCATCGCAAACATGACCCGTCGGCCCGATGGAGAGTGGCGCGGCCTCGACCCGATTGAGATCTATCGCGCGCAAGCCTTCGCCACGGCAGTTTACCGCTCTGAACTGGCCCGACAGGTTCAACAGCTAGGATACGAAATCCGGATCGGCGGTCGAGACGGACGCTGGGAGCTGGCCGGCTACACACGCGAGCAGGTGATGGCCTTCTCCCGTCGTCGCCAGGACATCGAACGGACGCTCGCGCGTGAAGGGCTGGCGGGCGCCGAGGCGGCGCAGAACATCGCGCATCGAACGAGACTCTCCAAGGATCATCGCGACGAAGACAGTCTCAAGGCGGAGTGGCGCTCACGTGCACACGAATATGGAATCGAGATCGAGCGCCAGCTTTCGCAATCGCGCGAACGCGGCCTCATCCAGTTTCGACATCCGGAAAAGGCGGAAGAAGCCATCCGCCAGAGTATCGACGAAAATATCGAGCGCGAAGCGGTTATAGATCGCCGCGCGCTTGAAGCAAAGGCACTTCAGCATGTGATGGGGCAGGCTGATCTTCATCAGATACGCAATGAGAGCGAGCGTTTCCAGCAAGACGGCCGGCTGATCCTCGCGGGCGATTCTGTGAACTCGCCACGAGGTGCCTACACGACGCCAGAGATGATCGCGCTCGAGCGCGGTAACATCGAAATGATGCGTTCGGGCCAGGGCGCGGCTGCTGCGATCGGCAATTGGGCCGAGATTCGCGAATGGGCGCGCCAGAACAACTTGCTGTCTGATCAGACTGCGGTTGCCGAACTTACGCTTGCGTCCAGCAACTGGATCACCTCGATCGAAGGCCGCGCCGGCGCCGCGAAGACCACGACCGTCGGCGCGATCCGCGAATTCGCGGAAGGGGAGGGCTACGCGGTCCACGGCTTCGCGCTAACGACGCGTGCAGTCAAGGCGCTTTCCGAGGCCGGCATTCCCGCCAGGACCGTAGCAAGCCTCCTCGAGAGCAGGTCCCCACGCGCAAGCGAGCGAGAAATCTGGATTGTCGACGAATCGAGCTTGCTCCCAACCCGTCAGGTCAACCGCCTCCTTCACAAAGCCAGTGATGAAGGCGTCGCGCGCGTCGTCTTCGTCGGCGACCAGCGGCAACATCATGCGATCGAAGCGGGGCGGCCGATCTTCCAAATGCAAGAGGCGGGAATGCTGAATGCCCGCCTTGACACGATTCGCCGACAGCGCGACCCGGAGCTTCGCGAAGCGGTGATGCATGCCGCCAGAGGCCAGATCGCGGAGTCGCTTGCGATCCTCGAGCGGCGCGGCGATATCCGCGAAGTCGCAGACATCGAACAGCGCCGCAAGCAGATCGCAAGAGAATATGTCGCTGCCCATGAATCGGGACAGCGCGTACTGGTCGTCAGCCCCGCAAACGACGAACGTCGAGAGCTGAACAAAGCGATTCGGTCTGAATTGATCGTCCGCGGCCATATCTCGTTCGTCGGGAAGGAGCACACGATCCTCGTAAATCGCGGACTCTCCGGCGCGCAGCGCGCGACCGCTTACAATTATGAAGAAGGCGATGTGATGCGCTTCACCCGCGGAAGCAAACAGGTGGCGATTACCAAAGGCGATTACGCCCGCGTTGAAGCTGTTGATCGCGAGGCAAACCTGCTCACGGTGAGGGTGCCGGACGGGCGGCGCGCCGAATACAATCCGGTGCGGCTGTTCGGCGTCGAAGTCTTTCGCGAAGAACCTAGAGTCCTCGCACTAGGCGACCGGATACAGTTCCGCGCACCCGACCGGGCGCTCGGCGTTGCCAATGGCGATTTCGCTACAATCAAAGCTGTCGACACTCGCCGCGCCGTTTTATGCTTAGACAACGGTAAAGAATTGAGCGTGGCGTCCGACCGGCTGCGCCACATCGATCACGGGTACGCTTCCACTTCGCACTCCGCGCAAGGCGCGACGGTTGATCACGTGATCGTCAATATCGATACGCGGCTCTCACCCGAACTGGTTAACCGGAAACAGTTCTATGTCTCGATCAGCCGCGCACGAAAAGCGCTCACGATCTTGACGGATAATCGCGCACGGCTAAGACCCTCCGTCGCTCGTACCCGTGAGAAATCCATGGCGCTGGAGCACCAAATCGGCGTTCCCCACTCCGCGTTCACGGTCCTGCCCGATGAGCAGCGGCATACTCTTAATCGGGGCCACGGCATGCGAAGGTAGTCTGCTACTCCCCGCCAAATTCGGTGGCGCTCGCTCCACTGGCACGCCGCGCCACCGGCTGCGCCGGACGCTTCGCTTGTCACGCCGTGCAGCGTTCCGCTTCGCGCGTCTTGGAATCTGGCGCGCGCCCTCAGGTTCGGGTGAAGGGCACGCGCCTTTAAAATGGTGCTCAGCCTGAATAACAGAAGCGCGTCCCGCCCCTGCGGGGAAGCGGACGCAATCATAACCGGCGTGGTTGGTCTTCCATTGTGGAGTTCTGTAATTCTGAGATTGTAGCTTTCGATGACTTATCCTGCAGATTCCGATAATCTTTAGCGGCAGGAGGCGGCGAGCGGCGGTTGCTGGCGCTGATAAACTTGAATGAAGAGTTTCGGTCAAGTGCTTAGGGACGCTCGGAAAAAGGCCGGACTTACGCAGAGAGAGCTTGCCGCGCGCTTGAAGCGCGAGGACGGGCGTCCAGTGGACCCTCCGTATCTCAATGCGGTCGAGCACGATCACCGCTATCCGCCCGAGGACTACCTGATCCAGCAGATGGCGAAGATTGTCGGCATCTCCCCGGATGTGCTGTACTTTCACGCGAACCGCCAGCCGCCTGACGTGAAGACCGAGGCGGACCAGGAACGGCTCGAAGCCGCCTATCGTGCCTTCCGCAAGGCGCTCGGAGTAAAACCGGCCGGCAAGCGAAAATGAAGTTGCTTCGCGATCCGCTCGGACGCCCAATCAAGCGTCTCTACTTCAAGACGGAAGAGCTCGACGAGCGATGCGAGCAGATCGTTGCAGAGTTCATGCGTCGCCATTCCGGCGGCTACGGACTGCCGATTCCCACGGACGACATAATCAGGATGATTGAGGCAGAAGCCGACGACCTCGATATGTATGCCAACCTGCCCGAAGGACAGGACGGATACACCGACTTCTTTTTCGACCGAAAGCCTCGAGTGAAGATTTCCGCGCGGCTTTCGGACCCACGCTATGAGAACCGGCTTCGCTTCACTCTAGGGCATGAATACGGCCATGTCTGGTTTCACGCGCCGCTTTGGAGAATAAGCGCACAGGAGCCGGACTCCCGTCCCGCCGAGCCATCTTGGACCTGCCATCGAGAGAACATCGAGGCCGCCGCTGAGAACGACTGGATGGAATTCCAAGCGGGCTACATCGGCGGGGCGCTGCTGATGCCAAAATCGGAAGTTTCGCTGCTGGTGGGTGAAATCGCGATGCGCGAAGGCCGCAACTTCCCGCTGCGAGCTGATTCGGAGCTCGGCCGCGCGGCGATCGAGCGGATCATGAGGCGTTGCCAGGTCTCCGAACAAGCCGCGCGAGTCCGGCTCCTGCGTTTGGGCCTTCTGACCGAATCGTGAATCCGACGGTGCGTAATGAAATTATGGAATTTGACAATTTCATCAGAATTGGTCTATAATCCACCTTGACGATGGGTAAATGACCATCGCACTCGATGGATTGAGGTGTTGTCATCATGTCAGTAGTTCAAGTCAGTTCCCAAGCCGAAAGCGCAGATTCGGAGAGGCTGAGTACCCCAAAACTCGGCTGGACCCTGGACGAGCTAGCCCGCAGCCTCGGCGTCTCGGTGCCGTTTCTCCGGCTGGAGGTGAAACGTGGACGGTTACGCGCGGCGCACTTAGGGCGGCGGGTCGTGCTTCTCGATACCGAGGTGCGTCGCTACCTGGCCGAGGCGAGCGATCGCGCGGCCTGAATGGTGTGAGAGGAAAGGCGATGAGCGTTTACAAACGGGGCGAAACGTACTGGTTCAAGTTCCTGTTCCAAGGGCAGCTCATTCGAGAGTCGGCCAAGACCAACTCGAAGACGGTCGCCCGCGAAGCGGAACGCGCTCGTCGCCGCGAGATCGAGCTCGCGGTTAACCGCATCCCAAAGCGCGAGCGGATGCCGCTCTTCTCGGTTGCCGCAAAAGAATGGTTGGCCAGTCGAGTGGGTCTCGCGGCCAATACACTCGAAGCCTATGAGCATTTTGTTGAGACGCTCGCCGAACAATTCGGCAAGCGGCTCGTCTGCGACATCGACGACCAAGACATCTCGACTCTTCAACGCAAGCGACTGACGGAAGAGAAATCGGCCCGGACGGTGAATTTCGAAATTAATGTATTGCGCCAGATTCTCAAGGCTCACGGGCTGTGGGGAGCGATCTCGGACAAGGTGAAGAGCCTTCGCGAGCGGCGCGACGTCGGGCGCGCGATTAGTTCTGGAGATGAAAAGAAGCTCATAGACGCAGCAGCGAAGAGCCGCTCGCCGGCCCTTCTCCCCTTGTTAATTGTCAGCCTAGACAGTGGACTGCGCGCTTCAGAGATACGATCGTTGCGCCGACGCGATCTAATGTTGGAGTGGCGCAGCGGCGTAATCGAGAAGGGCGTACTCACGGTTCCCAAGTCAAAGACGGAAGCCGGCACTGGACGCAGCGTGCCGCTCACATCCAGAGTCTGTGCGGTCCTGACGCTGTGGTTGTCGCGTTTTCTCGAAGGCGAAGCCGACAGTTACGTATTCCCGCGCTTTTCGGTCGGCTTAGAGGGTAACGCTCGTCGCCCCAAGCTCTATGCGGCCGACCTCGCGCATCCAATCGGTGAATGGAAAAAGGCTTGGAAGGTCGCGTGCAAGGCCGCCAAGGTTCAATATCGCTGGCACGATTGCCGACATACGTTCATCACCCGCCTGGCTGAGAACCCCAACGTCAGCGAAGAAACGATTCGATCCCTAGCCGGGCACGTCTCAAGGAAGATGCTCGAACGTTACAGTCACATTCGGATTTCCGCCAAGCAGGCTGCGATCGCGACCCTTGATCAGGCGGTTCCCGCCATTGGAGCGGAAGAGAACCAAACGAGCAGGGCACAAAATTGGGCACAATCTGCAGCGGTCGGAAAACGAGATCTTCCTAACTAGTTGATTTTGTTGGTGGACGCACCTGGACTCGAACCAGGGACCTCTTGCATGTGAGGCAAGCGCTCTAACCGGGCTGAGCTATGCGTCCACCGGGAGACGAATTATCGCGCCCGCCGCTGCTTGTCGCA
>Ga0307373_10011443_pt1 | contig 12850 bp, 13 predicted proteins | sample OX2MG_FD_202534 | JGI IMG/M metagenome (GOLD analysis project Ga0307373, IMG submission 202534) | Soil microbial communities from Risofladan, Vaasa, Finland - OX-2 | ecosystem: Environmental > Terrestrial > Soil > Coastal area > Acid sulfate soil | place: Finland: Risofladan, Vaasa | collected... | reverse complement strand
CCCGAGGTTCGCGCTGCATTCGCGGGCATCAGCACCATCCACACCGGCGCGCATTTCACCCGCGCGGTGCTGGAAGGCGTTACATATTCGCTCCAGGACACGTTCACGCTGTTTGCGCAGCTTGGAATCCCGGTGAAGGGAATCCGCCTGGGCGGCGGTGGCGCGCGCGGCACCCTGTGGCGTCGCATCCAGGCCGGAGTATACGGGCACGCGGTGGAGATCCTCACCGCGGAAGAAGGCGGCGCATTTGGCTGCGCGCTGATGGCCGGCGTGGGCGCGAAGCATTGGCGCAATCTGGACGATGCGTGTGCGCAGGCGATTGAAGTGGCTGTGCGCATTGAGCCCGAGGCGGCGGATCGAGCTGCGTACAAGGCGGGCTACGAGCGCTGGAGGAAGCTGTATCCGGCGTTGCGAAGTTTGCGGTAGTTTTCCAGATTAGCTTGATTCGCTTGTGCCGGAGCGCCTAATGTAGTGGCACGATTTCGGGGCTGGGCAATTAGGCCTCGAATGCCGGGAGCCGCCATGCCAACTGTCAGCGAGCCGGTTGTTGCCGCTCCGTCCGCGACGGCGACTGCCGCAAACGGGCCATCATTGCAGCGCAACGTTGCCGTGGACGCCTATCGCGGCCTGGTGATGCTGCTGATGATGGGCGAAGTGCTCGCATTCTGGCGAATCGCGCACGCCTACCCGGCGAGCACGTTCTGGCACGTCCTGGCATGGAACCAGACTCACGTGGAATGGGCGGGCATGAGCCTGCACGATACCATCCAGCCGGGATTCACGTTCCTGGCCGGCGTATCGCTGCCGTATTCCATTCGCAGCCGGCTGCGCAAGGGGCAGAGTTTCCGCCACATGCTCCTGCACACCATCTGGCGCAGCGTGCTGCTGATCGCGTTGGGGATTTTCCTGCGCTCCAACGGCAGGCCGATCACCTACTTCACGTTTGAAGACACGCTGACGCAGATCGGCCTCGGCTACACCTTCGCGTTCCTGCTCACGTTCGCGCGGCCACGCTGGCAATGGATCGCGACCGGCGCGATCCTCTTCGGCTACTGGCTGGCGTGGGCGCTCTATCCCGCGCCGGGGCCGGGATTCAACTGGGCCGCGGTGGGCGTGCCGCCGGACTGGCGCCAGCAGCTCTTCACCGGCTTTGCCGCGCACTGGAACAAGAATTCGAACCTGGGCCAGGCATTCGACGTGTGGTTCCTGAACCTGTTTCCGCGCACCAGCCCGTTCCGCTTCAACGATGGCGGCTACCTGACGCTGAGCTTCATTCCCACCCTGGGGACGATGCTGCTGGGCGTGATTGGCGGCAGGTGGTTCATTGAAGCAGCGCCGAAGATTCCGCTGCGCCGGTTTCTTGTGGCCGCGGCCGGGCTGATTGCGCTTGGGCTGGTCCTTCACTTCACCGGAATCTGCCCCATCGTGAAGCGCATCTGGACGCCGTCGTGGACGCTGTTTTCCGGCGGCGTTTGCTTCCTGTTCCTCAGTGCGTTTTCGTGGTTTGTGGATCTGCGCGGGAACCGGCGCATTGTGTTTCCGCTGGTTGTGGTGGGCATGAACTCCATTGCCGCGTACTGCATCGCGGAGCTGTGCCGGGAATTTGTCGAGGACTCGTTCCGGATTCACCTGGGCATGCGGGTGCTGAATATGTTGGGCACGGGACTGGAGCCGCTGGTGCTTGGCGGGCTGACGCTGCTTACGTACTGGCTCGTGCTGTGGTGGATGTACCGGCGGAAGATCTTTTTGCGGATCTAAATCAGCTAACGTTCTTAAGGTTTCAGGTTTCGTTCATATTGCTCGAACATATCCCGTTCCAGTTCAGGTGTCGTTCGAAATCCCAGGTCCTTGATCCTCGCTAACGCGACTCGGAAATCGAGGTCGCCGCGAATGCCCGCCTGCAAGAGAACGGCCAGAGTGCCTCGGGCGGATATTCCACGCGCCGTCGCTTCGACGCGGCCCGCAAGATCGTCAATCAGGATCACATCGGCCGATATTTCCAACGCCAGAATGATCGCTTCACGCTCCCCGGCCCCCAATTGACGCCCGAATCCTTCGAAATCACTGATGACTTCCACGCATTCGAGCCAGGACGGCGGACACGCAGCAAAATCGCGGACTTCGACAGGCGCGCGAGCATGCATCAGTTCCGATCGGACTGCGTTGGGGATCAAAACGCGTCCAAACAACTCTGGAAGGACCCACGCGAATCCGGAGCGGACGAGGTAATTGAGCGGACTTGTGTCCGCGACGACGATCATGCCGTCTTGCGCTGCTTGCGGGGGCCTAGAAGCTCGTCAAGCCCCGCCATGTCTTCCCTGAGATTCTCAACCGTGTAATCGCAAATCCCATAACGTTGCAGGAAGGGGTCCACTTCCATGCGTGTATCGAAGCCGAGGACCTGTCGGACCTGTTCCATGGTCAGATGCCGCTGGCGATAGGCTTCGGCAACCGTGTCCTCCAGCAGTTTGCGGCTCGCATCCGCGCCTTCAGGCACTAGAAACGGCAGAAACTGGTCCGGAATGTCGACGGTCACCTGCATGATGACATTCTAACGCGAACGGAATTCTGGCACCATGGCGCGACAGCTTCACGGTGTACAAGCCCAGGCGCATCGATTAGCCTTACCTCCAATCCTGATTTGAGCGAGGTGCTCATGCGTATCCGGCTTTCTCTTGTTTTGCTTTCGATCCCGCTGATCGGAACGTCTCTGGCCGCGCAAGCCAGCAATCAGACCATGACCTGCGCCGATCTTCACGTGATTCCTGCGGTGCGCGAGTGCAACTCGATGAAAGCCGTGCGCACCGGAGGAAGGCAGATCGGCGTCCTTGCGCCGCGAGACAAGGAAGACGAGTTCACCGCCGACGACCTGCGCTCGGCACTGAAATCGGAAGCAGCCCATCCCCGCGGCACGGAGGATGCATTCGTCCGCCTGGAGCGCGCCGATGAGCCGCTGGGCAAGGAACTGCTCAAGCACAATCACCTCGCCTTCGATCCGGCGATACATGACGAAGGCTACGTCATCGTGCCCGACGGCGAGCACGGCCTTTCGGTCATCGCCGAGACGGCAACCGGGCTCTTCTACGGCGCGCAGACGGTGAAGCAGCTTGTCCGCGGATCGGGCAAGGACACTGAGCTGCTGGTGCCGACCATTCGCGACTGGCCCGCGTTGCCGCATCGCGGGCTGTCGGATGACTGGTCGCGCGGGCCGCTGCCCAACATGGATTTCCTCAAGCGCGAGATCCGCACCCTGGCCGCGTTCAAGTACAACATCTTCTCGCCGTACTTCGAGAACACATTCGCCTACACCAGTACGCCGGTGGCGGCATTCCCCGGCGGAGCCATGACGCCCGATGAGGCGCGCGAGCTGGTGGCTTACGCCGCGCAGTATCACATCACCGTGGTTCCCGAGCAGGAGTCGTTCGGGCATCTGCACAATGTGCTCAAGTACGAGCTGTATTCGCCGCTGGGCGAGACCACGCACGGTGCGGTGCTGGCGCCCGGCGATCCCGGCACGCTGCCGCTGATCGCAAGCTGGTTCCACGAACTGGCGCAGGTGTTCCCCGGCCCGTATGCGCATATCGGCGCCGATGAGACGTCCGATCTGGGCCTGGGGCGCACGCGCGCAGAGGTCCAGCAACAGGGCCTGGGCAAGGTCTACCTCGACTTCCTCAGCCGCATTCATGACACCCTGGCGCCGGAGCACAAGCGCCTGCTCTTCTGGGGCGACATTGCCGTCAGCTCGCCCGACCTGGTGCCCACGCTCCCCAAAGACATGATCGCGGTGCCGTGGGAGTACGACGCCAAGCCCGACTTTACCGGGCAGATTGTGCCGTTCACCAAGGCGGGGCTGGAGACCTGGGTGGCGCCCGGCGTGAACAATTGGAGCCGCATGTACCCCAACAACAATGAGGCCATGGGCAACATCGGCAACTTTGTGCGCGACGGCCAGCGCCTGGGCGCGAAGGGCATGCTGAACACCGTCTGGAACGACGATGGCGAAGGCATCTTCGATATGAACTGGTTTGGCGTGCTCTTTGGCGGCGCCGCTGCGTGGCAGCCCGCGCCCATCTCCGACGACGCTTTCATCGCGTCCTATGGGTTGGCGTTTCACGACGATCCCACCGGCAAAATCGACGATGCGCAGAAAGAGATGATCGCCGCGCAGCTTGCCCTGAAGGGCGCCGGCCTTGAGGATGCGGAGGACAGCCTCTACTGGGTGGATCCGTTTTCGCCTCATGGCCAGCAAGTGGCGACGAAGATCCGCCCTGCGCTCTCGGAGTTGCGCCTCCATGCCGAGCGCGTTATCACGCTGGTGGACCAGGCGCGCGCTGCGGCTGCGGCGGATCATCGAGAGATGGCAAACCCGGAGGCGCTCGATGCGCTGGAACTAGGCGCGCGGCGCATCGATGCTGTGGGATTGAAGTTCCAGGCGGCGGATGAGGCCGTATCGCTGTACGCCCGCGCGCAATCGCTCGCCGGCGACCAGAAGAACTGGAACGAGGTCGAGGATCTGCTGGGAACCATCGGCCCCAACAACGGCAAGCTCCATGACATCCGCGACGGCTACACCCTGATCGAACCGCTCTACCGCCAGGCGTGGCTGCGCGACAACCGCCCTTACTGGCTGCCGAACAATATGGAGCAGTTTGGCCGGGCTGCGCAGCTTTGGATTGGCCGGGGATACGCCTGGGACCGGCTCATCGAACGCTGGTGGAGCACCCATACTTTGCCTCCCGCCGCTGAAGCCGGCCTGCCGGCGCCGCCCGCGAAATAGCTTGAAAATTCGCCATCCCGCTGCGTCCTCCGGCATTCCCGGCGCGTCGTCAAAACGGGTGCGGATCGGTCTCCGTTCCGCCGCCCTGACTCGGTTTCCGAAATGGTTCGGAAGAAAGACCCAACTGGAGGCTCTTCCAAGATGCTCAGAAAACTGGCACTCGCCCTTCTCTTCGTCAGCTTAGGCGCCGTAACCGCGCTGGCCGCTGACGTCTCCGGCAAATGGACCGCAACCGTGACCACGCCGCGCGGCGACCAGCAACTCACCTTCAACTTCAAGGTGGACGGCACGACCCTCACCGGTACCATTACCACGCCGCGCGGCGATTCCGACATCACCGACGGCAAGATCGACGGCGATAACATTTCGTTCGTCCAGAAGCTGACCTTCGGAGATCGCGATATCACGATCAACTACGCCGGAAAGGTGGACGGCGACACCATCAAGTTCACCCGCACGCTGGCCGATCGGCCCGCCACGGAGTTTACGGCTACCCGCGCCAAGGCTGGCGAGTAGGTTTTCTGCGGTTTTACGCACATTGAGCATCGCGGTTCGCGCAACTGCGCGCGAAACGCGATGCTCATTCAGCAGCGGAATGGAATCCGTTCACCGCGCCAGCGAACCCGCCTGCACGTCGATCACGCGCAGGTCCGTATCGCGGTCCTTCAGCGTGAGCAGGATCTTGCCGGCTCCGTCGGCCACAAAGCTCGATCCGCCGTAAGTCTGTCCAGCCCACGGTCCGTGCGTCATCTCGCCAACCAGGTCCACGCCTGCCATCGGGCACCTCACCTGGGCCGCGCGCCGCTTCACCAGATCCTCCAGAACTTTGGAGTGCTGCGGCCATTGGTCATCCGGCGCGGCCCAGCCGTAAGGAACGAGCATCAGGTCCGGTTTCAACACCTTCATCCGGTTCACGAACGCGTCGCTGAATGTGTCGGCGCAGATCAGCACGGCGATGCGCCCAAACTCCGTATCCACCACGCCGATGTCCTCCGGCCTGCCTTGCGAGTAAGGCGGTGTCATCAGCTCCGGGAGCACGTTAATCTTGCGATGCTTCCACAGCAGCTTGCCGGTTTTGTCGACGAGGATCGCTGAGTCGTACAGCTTGTCGCCGTCCTTCTCGTCCATCCCGATGGCAATCATGATGTGGTGCTGCCGCGCCAGGGCGGCGATGCGGTCGCTGTCCGCCCCGGGAATCGGCGCAGCCATGCGATGCGCGTCAGGATTCTCCCACCCCAGGATGGAGGACTCGGGAAAGATGGCGATGTCGGCGTGCTGTGCCTCGGCCCGGTCCAGCGCGTACTCGATGCGCCGGAAGTTGCCCTGGCGGTCCGAGTCGATCACCAGGATCTGGCAGATGGCCAGGCGGACGGTGTGCGGCGGCGCGGCGCGAGCCGCGTGCAAAAGAGACACAGACAGCAGGCAGAGCAGGAGCTTCTTCATGAACAGGTCCCGGGCCTGAGACGGTCAACCCGATGATAGTCGTCGGTCTCGGGAGCGAGCAACGCGGCTTCGATCACGCCTTTACATTGACCCACCCGCCCGCCTCCGCCGATCGGAAGATCGCCTCGATCACGCGCATGTTGGCGATGCCTGCTTCCAGCGGCACCGGCACCTGGCCGCCCTCCAGAATCGCCTTCGAGAACGCGTCGCCCTGCATGGTGTACTGATCCGCCGTGGGAAATTCTTCCGTGCGGATTCCGCTGCCGAACAGCTCGCCGGTTTCGTCCACCCACAGGCGCGTGGGCCGGTCCGGCGGCGCATTGAACGGAATTTCGATCTCGATGCGGCCCTTCGTTCCCACAAAATGAACGCGCTGGTAGGCAACGGTCTGGGTGCTGACGGTAAAGATGGCGTGCCCGCGGTCGAACTCCATCAGCGCCGAGGTCAGCCGGTCCGTCCCAAAGGCCGGGTCGCGCTCGATCAAGCCCACCACGCGCTTCGGTTCCGCGGCAAAGCCGGTCCGCGCCGACTGAATGCAGTAGCAGCCGATATCGTAAAGCGCGCCCCCGCCCGACTCCATCTGGTTGCGAATGTTCGTCGCATCGGTGTTGAAGTAGCTGAACCAAGCCATTACCGCGCGCAGGTCGCCGATGCGCCCGGAGCGCAGAATTTCTTCGGTCCGCAGCCACTGCGTGTAGCTGCGGATCATGAATGCTTCGCCGATCTTGACTCCGGCGCGCGCCTGGATGGGAAGCAGGGTCTCGGCCTCGGCTACGGTCACGCTCAGCGGCTTCTCGCACAGTACGTGCTTGCCCGCCTCGGCTGCTTTGGCCGTCCACGGCACATGAAGCTGGTTGGGCAGCGGATTATAGACGGCGTCGATCTCCGGATCCGCCAGAAGCGCCTCGTACGAGCCGTAAGACTTCTCGATTCCAAGCTGTTTGGCTGCCTCCCTGGCTCGCTCCAGGTCGCGGGAGGCGATCGCCGTCACCACCGAATACTGCCCCAACTGCATGGCGGGAATCACCTTCTTCACGCCAATCGCCGCCGTGCTCAACACGCCCCAACGTATTTTCTTCGCCATGCGGTCCATGATAAGGGAAGCCAGTTCACAGTTCGCAGTTCACAGTTTTCAGTTGTCCGTCAACCCTCTTCTTTGGTGTCGCTGTCGCATCTCGGATCGTGGTCCGGTGATTTAGATCACCTGACTTGGCGAATGAATTTTGCTATTCTCTATACAAGCCCGATTCTTCCGCCCCCTCCACGCATGGAATGTTCGCACGTGAAACCCTGCGCTTCCGGGGCTCCATACATTAGGAGTCGCATGCCCGTTCTCACCCTGCCCGGCAGGTCGGCCGCACCAAAGTCCGTGGTTCCCTCAGTCGTATCGCGCAGCGTGGTCCGCGCCCTTGAATCGGTTCGCCGGCCCTTCAACTTGCCGCGTTGGGCAGTTGTGTTCGCCGTCGCCTTGCTGGCCCTGGGCGGATTTGCGATTGGCCGGCATCGTCCCGCGCACCATTACGTGGCCTATTTCGGCTATCCCCTGGTGCTGGATACCACCACCGGCAAGGCCTGCTACGCAGTCCGGCCGCCGCACAAACCGGTCGCCACGGATGCCGCAACTTTCCCGCTCGACGGCACCGCCAGCCAGCTCGACACCCAGGAAACCGCCGGCGACCAGATTCCCCTCTGCGGCCAGCAATAGAGCTGCCGCTTAATCCAAACAGACAGGGACGATTTCACCGCTTTCTCCAGGGTTCCGGCGCCACGATGGGAACCCTCGGGGGTACGCCTTCGTGCGCAGGAGGCCTGGGACAATTCCGGCTCGCGTTCAACCGGATGGTTACCATTGGGAGAGGGGGTGCCTCCTTTTGTTCGCTCCTGGATTCGCCCTCGGGCTGCCGGAAGGGGTGTGCACCCTCCTTTGTGTGGCCCCGGCGAGGATTCTGGTCGTGCCGTTCGGCCGGGGTGGTTACCTCTGGGAGGGGGGGTGCCGCTTTTTGTTCGCTCCTGTTTTCGCCTCCGTGGGCACGACGCGGAAAGTATCGCTAGTCGTGGATTATGGGCGAGGGTATGGAGGTCATTTATATAATGATAAACATCGATTTTATTAATAGTTACTTATTAGTTAATGACAAAGACGGGGGCAGACGCGGGGGTTTTGAACCGGGAAGTGGGTGCGGTCATCGGATTCCACGCGAAGTGCGAACGCCCGCCGAGGATTCGAACTTGAGCCGTATTGCGGGCGTCGGAGCCCGCAGGCGAAATCCTGAACGAAGAGAAGGACCGGCAAGACTGGTGGGCGCAGTAGGATTCGAACCTACGACTTCCACCGTGTGAAGATGGCACTCTACCGCTGAGTTATGCGCCCTTGAGAAAACGGTACCGGCGATGGAAGAGCCGGAGGGGGTTCCCGTAGGTTAGAGTAACATTGGCCCCGCAGAACCGCCAAACCCCGGCGGTTGCGGATGGGCGCGCATCCAGAACGCAGAACCATGTTTCGATTCAGACGATTCCGGTCTCCGGCCGGCCTTCTTCCTGAAGGCACCCGCGGGCTTTTGCCCGGCTGGAATGAGCCGGAACCGGCCGCCGCGTTCGGGTTTTCCGGCGGGGTTTTCGGCAGCGGGCCGGGGTTGCTTGGGGATCCTGCCGCAAGCCAGCCCTTCGTCCACGCGACCGATCGCCGCCCCGCCATTGCAACTCCCTCATTTTCCTCTGCTTTCAGCCACAATGGCCCGGGGAACAACGGTACCGGACAGGCTCCGGAGCCGGCCGGCTACGGCGATGCAAAAACCCAAGCCGATCAAGCCGCGGAAGCGCAACAAAACGGCGAGGATGGGGTTGATGAGGATATGGCGACACTCGTCCTGGACAGACCGGCTCTGGGCGAGTTACCGGAAACGCTTTCAGCTCCGCCGCAATCTGGGGAACGCAACGCGGCGCAGCCGGGCGCGGCGGCACTCGATCCCAAAAGCGACGCAGCCATCATGCTGCGCGTGGCCGCCGGCGACGAGACGAGTTTCAACTACCTGGTGCAGAAGTACCACCGGCCGATCATCAACTTTCTGTACCGGATGGTGCACAACCAGGCGGTCGCCGAGGAGTTGGCGCAGGAGGTGTTCCTGCGCGTCTACCGGAGCCGGGAGAGCTACCGGGCGGAGGCGAAATTTACGACGTGGCTGTACCGCATCGCCACCAATCTTGGGGTGAACCACGCGCGCGACACAAAGTACGAGCGGACGGCGCAAAACGTCTACCTGGATGTGCCGGACGAGGAGACGGGCACCACGCCGGAGATTGCCGGCGACGAGCTGACGGTGGAGCAGAAGCTCATGCGCGACGAGCGGCTGGCGGCCATCCGCAAGCACGTGATGGCGCTTCCGGAGCGGCAGCGTACGGCGGTGCTGATGCACAAGTACCAGGGGCTCGACTACCGGCAGATTGGCGAGGTGCTCAAGTTGAGCGAGTCGGCCACCAAATCGCTGCTTTTCCGGGCGTATCAGACCCTGCGGGAGCGGCTGAAAGAGTTTGTTTGAGGGATCGGAACGGGACCGGAATTTAGAGGAATTGGCGAGGGAATCGGGGTGGTGAGTATGAGTCGGAACACAAACATCTGCGCGGGAATGGAAACGAAGCTGGCGGACCTGCTGCTCGATCCGGAGAACGCGCCGGAGAAGACGCGGGAGCATGTGGCGGGCTGCGACGGCTGCGGCCGTGAGCTGGACGCGCTCCGCGCCACCATGGCGGCGATGGATGGGTGGGAGGCACCCGAGCCCAATCCGTATTTCATGACCCGATTTCAGGCGCGGCTGCGCGAGGAAAAGGCGGCTGCGCCTGCGCATTGGGCGGCGCGCCTGGTTCAGAAGCTGAGGGCGCGGATGGCGATGGGTCCGCAAATGCACACGCGTCCCATCGCGGCCATGGCGTTGACTGCGATGCTGCTGGTGGGCGGCGGCACCTATCTCGAGTTTTACTGGCAGGCTCCCCCGGCTGCGCCGCAGGAGAAGGCAGTGGTTCAGGATCTTCAAATCCTGGACAACAATGCCCAGCTACTCGATCAGCTGGCGGCAATCTCCGGCGACGATAACTAAGGCAGGCGAGGAGACGAAAGAAGAGCAGAGACGTGAGGAGACGATGAAGGGCAGGCAAAAACTGGCGGCTGTGCGCCACGCGGCTATTGCTGCGGCGCTGGCGGCTTTGTGTTTGCCGGTTGGCTTTGGGCAGGGTCAGCGGGGGCAGAATTCGCAACCGCCCCGGCAGCAATACCGGCCCCCCAAGCCGGTCCGTCCGCAGCAGGCGCGTCCGCAACAGGCGCGGCCGCAGCAGGGCCGCCCCAATGCGCAGCGCGGACAGCGGCCTTACCCGAACTCGGTGCGGCCGGCGCGTCCTTACGCCGCACCTTCACCCAACCCCTATGGCAATACGCAAAGGCCGGCACCGCCGCGCTATCCCGGACCTCCGTTTCTGGGGCCTGGCAGCCCCCGTCCGGCTTATCCCGGTTACCGGCCGCCCAACAATTACGCGCCGCCGGGCCACCTGCAATCCTGGCTGAACGAACACCGCAATATACCGGTAGCCAACCAGGAGCAGATGCTGCGCAGCGATCCCAGCTTCAAGCGCCTGCCCCAGGGCGAGCAGCAGCGCCTGATGCGCCAGTTCAACGAGGTCCATTCCCTCACTCCGGAGCAGCAACAGCGCCGCCTGGCGCGGGCAGAGATCCTGGAGCGTCTCTCTCCGCAGGATCGCTCGCAGGTAAACCGCTCCGCGCGCGAGTGGACGGTCCTGCCGCCCGCTCGCCAGGCCATGATGAAGAGCGCCTTTCGCGACCTGCGCTCTGTGCCTCCCGACCAGCGCGGCATTGTGCTGGACTCCGCGCGCTACCGCAGCCAGTTCACGCCCCAGGAGCGCGGCATCCTCTCCGAGCTTCTCAAGGTTGAGCCCTACGAAACGCCGAGGTAGCGGAGGTAGCGGAGTTAGCGGCGCTGGCGGAGTTAGACATCCCACGCCCGGCGCGAAGGCTCGGACTCTGCATGCAGCGTGATCCGGGTCACGTCCCTGCCGCCCCATTCCGCGTCAACATATTCTCAAGCTTCCCGCTGGGGCGGGAGCTTGAGGCGACCAAATGCCTGTACTCGATGAAAGCGAAGCCATAGGCGCGGAACGCGTTCGCGAGATCGTCCGTGCCGCGCTCGAAATTCTGCGCGAGCCGCTCCGCCTGGAAGTTTCGCCCTCGGTCGCGGTCAACTCCTTCGAGGCCGAGGCGCTCCGCGAGGAGATCATCGTCGCCGGCCGCAAGCTGTGGCAGCGCCAGTACGTGGACGGCAACGGCGGCAACATCAGCGCGCGCCTCAACTCCCGTTACGTCCTCTGCACGCCCACCATGGTCAGCAAGGGCGATCTACAGCCCGCCGACATCTGCCTCACCGATCTCGAAGGCAACATCCTTGCCGGGGACCGCCTGCGCACCAGCGAGCTGCTGCTGCACCTGGCCATCTACCGCGCCAACCCGCGCGCCCGCGCCGTGGTCCACTGCCATCCGCCCAACGCCACCGCCTTCGCCATCACCGGCACCGCTCCGCCCAACGGCTACCTGTCCGAATTCGAGATCTTCATCGGCCCGGTTGCAGTTGCGCCGTATGAGACTCCCGGCACCCAGGCGTTCGCGGAAACTGTCCTCCCTTTCGTCCACGACCACAACACCATCCTGCTGTCGAACCACGGCGTGGTTTGCTGGTCCGGCTCCGTCACCCACGCGGAGTGGCTGGTGGAAATTCTCGAAGCCTATTCCAAGACCTGGCTGATTGCGCAACAGCTTGGCCGCCCGCTGCTGCCCATCGCCGGCAGAAAGCTGGAGGAGATTCTCGCCATCAAGCGCCGGCTCGGCCTGCCCGATGCGCGCCTTGCGCGAGAAACGCCGCAACCGTCCGCGCCGCAAACATCGGCGGCCGAGCTCGATGCCATGGTCGAGCGTGTGCTGGCGCGCCTCCAGTTGCAAAGCTGATAGCGCGTTTCCTGGAGACTTCCGCGCCCCATCCTTTCTGCTTTTTTCCGCGGAAAGGGTGGGATTCAGGCCAAATCAAGGTCCACACGATTTCTGAAAAGCGCGAAGCGACCGCGTATTCCTATTGCATCGGGTCCGACCAGACGCATTCCGACGCTCGGCTCGGCTGGTCCTTGTCATCGAAATAGACAATGTAAAGCGAGGCCTTGTCGTCGCCTTGCGCAGGGGTGAAGGTAACGCGGGTCTTGGGACCGGGAGGCGCGAATGCTCCGGACTTCGGCACCAGCGCCCTGCCATCCATCAGGTAAGTGCCCACATCGTTTTTAAAGTTGGGGCCGGCGTATTCGTGATCGCTGAAGATCCAAACATCGCCTTCAGGCACGCGGTTTTTGTAGATGATGTTGCCGTAACCGGGCCCGCCGGGCGTCGCCACCGGCACGGAAATGCAACCATAATGACCCACCGGGGGCGACTCACCGGGCGCGGACGGAAATGCCGTGCCCGCGCCGTATGCGCCCACGGCGGAAGTCGCAGACACAATCGCAGTCAGGACACCGGCAAGACACGGTAGCCTCCTGTGGCGGCCCGCAATCTGAATCCACATAACGTTACTTTAGCTGCGAAACCGG
>Ga0307373_10011442_pt1 | contig 12851 bp, 13 predicted proteins | sample OX2MG_FD_202534 | JGI IMG/M metagenome (GOLD analysis project Ga0307373, IMG submission 202534) | Soil microbial communities from Risofladan, Vaasa, Finland - OX-2 | ecosystem: Environmental > Terrestrial > Soil > Coastal area > Acid sulfate soil | place: Finland: Risofladan, Vaasa | collected... | reverse complement strand
CTTTACCGGGCGGTCCAGAAAGTTCTCAAGCAGGCTGTCAATCTTCAGGGAACCAGCTTCCGCGATTACGTTGACATTGAAGGGCGGCAGGGAAACTTTCTTCAAAGGCTGCGGGTTTACCAAAAAACGGGGGAGCCTTGTCCCCGCTGCCAACGCCCGGTCCGGCGCATCGTCATTGCAGGGCGCAGCAGCCATTTTTGCCCGCGGTGCCAGCGCCGCCCCAGGCACACCGCCGGAATGCCGGGCCCGCAAAGGTCCTCACGCGCGCGGTCCTGAAGGGCTTCATCCTCACGAATCCTGACGGAATCAGCGCCACGTGGCCGGCAGCGGCCTGGGTCCTGTTAGAATCCGCTGTTGTTAGCACATTAAAGTGTCCGGTTTTTATAGCACATGATCTGTCCGGTTTCATAGTTTTATGCTCCTGTGTTTTTGGCGCTAACCGAAGGGGCCCGTAGGGCGACTGAGGTTAGCGCCAAAGGCCGCTCGCGCCAGCTTCCCACGTGGGTGCGAAGCGGTCCGCCCGGCGACTCCCCCGGAGCCGGGAATTGCCCCACGACGTGCGGCCCGTAGGCGATCGTTACCCGCCCGTCCAGATGCTCGCAGATCGTCACCCGGCAGGCCGCCAGCGGTCCCTCGCCACGTCGTCCGCTCGATCTGCCAGCAGCGGTTTCCGATCTGCACCGTGTTGTCTTTGGCCACCACCCGTTCGGTCTGGACCGAAAAGGTCTGGTCCAGGTCCTGACCGTGCAGGGGCACAAAGGCGTGGCCCGGCTGCTCGGCCTGCACCCCAAACTTCCGGTTCATCTCCGGAATGTAGCGTTCCCGCAGAAACCGGTTCGCTTCCTCGACCGTGGTGGTCCCGGCCAGCCGCAGCAGCATCCCCGGCAACGCCCGCCGCGCCCGCCGCTTGCCACCAGGCGGTCCGTTTCGCCATCGCCCGTAAAATGACTTCCTGTACTTTCATCGCCCGCTCCCAGGCGGCTTCTGAGTATCGTCGCATTCTGCCCTCCCTCTCAGGCAGGTAGCGTTACCCAGATCCGCCTTCAGCGGACAGATCACGTGTTAATTCAACCGGACATTTGATGTGCTAACAACAGTCCAGGCACGAATGTCACGCACAGGGCGGCATGAAGTGCTACAATTGGCGCAGCTTAATTCCATGCCGCACGCAACCGACCTTTACAATCGATGGCATGCAGAAATGCGAAGCGGGCCGTTCGTTCGCGCCGGTGAACGAATTGGAGCCGCCGTTTCCGGAGGGCCGGACTCGGTCTTGCTGCTGGATTTCCTGGTTCAGCTATCCGGCGATCTGGGATTTCAACTGGCGGCCATCCACTTCAACCATCATTTGCGCTCCGCGGAATCGGACGAAGATGAAAGTTTTGTCCGGGACCTTTCCCTGCATTACGGTGTTCCGTTTTTTCGCGGGGAAGCCCGTGTGGCCGAGGAGGCCCGCAAGCGGCGCCGGAATCTGGAGGCCACCGCGCGCGAATTCCGTTACCGCTTCTTCCTCAGTCTCGTCCGCCAGGGGAAAGTCGATAAAGTTGCGACCGCGCACACCCTGGACGACCAGGCCGAGACCGTTCTTCTGCACATCCTGCGGGGTACAGGAACCAAGGGTTTGGGCGGAATTCATCCCCGGATCCAGAACAAAGTAGTCCGCCCATTTTTGAATCTGACGCGCGCCGAGATTGAGGAAGAGGTGAAGGAGCGCAACCTGCGGTTCCGCCTGGATTCTTCCAATCTTGACCCTCGTTTCCGCCGCAACAAAGTGCGCATGGAACTGCTGCCAAGGCTTGAAAGCGAATACAATCCGGAACTCAAGAGGCTGCTGAGCGGACTGGCCGGCCGGGCCCGCGAGGATGAAGCTTATCTCGAACAGCAGGCGCGCGAGCGCGCCGCGGCCTGGCGATTGCGCGAAGACGGGACCGAAAAAATTTCACGGCGCGCCCTGGGCGCCATGCCGCCGGCCCTGGCGCGGCGGGTCCTGCGGCAGATGCTTTACGGAGTGGCAGGCAGCCTGGCCGGGGTGACTTATCGCCACATCGAATCCCTTTATCGTTTTGCGCTGGAGTCGCAAAGCGGCAAGAAGTTGCAGTTGCCCCGAGGCTTGACAGCTCGAACAGAATTTGAATGGCTGATTTTTTCGGCGGAAACCCGTAGCGAAAAGGCGTCCGAATTCGTTTACAGCATTGTAGTTCCCTGCACCATTTCCGCGAGTGAAATCGGGCGAAGCTTTACCTTCAAAATTGTTGGCGCTGAAGAAGCGGAAAAGGGATATAATATTGCTGAGTGGCCGAAATTGGACCCGCTGAAATTACCGGCACGTTTGGTCTTGCGGAACTGGCGCCCAGGGGACCGCTACTGCCCTGTGGGCCATCAGAAACCTGTCAAAGTAAAGGAACTTTTCCGACGGCACCGCATCCCCCTTGTTGAGCGGGCCCTCTGGCCGGTACTGGATAGCGAAAAGGGCGTGGTGTGCGCCCGCGGATTGCCGGCGGCGACGGGGTCTGCCGCTGAAAAAGGCGAGGGCAAGGTCTTGTTGATCCGCGAAACTCCCCTGGGGTAGCTTGTTTCACGGAACCGGTGGCGTAAAGATCAGGATACGGGTATACACTGTTATTCAGAGACAGGGGCGGGACCGGGGAAGTCGCTTGACGCATCTAAACCTTCATAGCGGTATGGAAATGCAACTCTTCCGAGTGCGGGGCGGGAGGTAACATCGTGAATTCGGCGGTCAAGAATATAATCTTCTGGGTGGTGATGGTTGTCACCGCATTACTCATCTGGGCCGTCGTGCGCTCCAGCACCGGCGAGCAAGTGAGCAGTTATACTTTTACACAGTTTATCAACCAGGTGGACGGCGGAAACGTACAAGAGATCACCATCGCAGGGACTGACGTTACGGGCGTCCTTAAGAAGGACAACGCCAAGTTCAAGACCACCATACCCGCCAATTACCCCGACCTGTATAAGGACCTGCTGAGCAAAGATGTCAAGGTCACGGTCAAGAGTGAATCCAGCAGTTCCTGGGTGACCTGGCTCGCCAATGGGCTTCCCCTGATTCTGCTGATAGGCCTCTGGATTTTCTTCATGCGGCAGATGCAGAGCGGCGGCAACAAAGCCCTCTCCTTTGGGAAAAGCCGTGCGCGATTATTGTCAACCCAGCATAAAAAAATAACCTTCAAAGACGTTGCCGGCGTGCATGAGGCCAAGGAAGAACTGAAGGAAATCATCGATTTCCTGCGGGAACCTCAGAGGTTCCAGAAGCTGGGAGGGCGCATCCCCAAGGGCGTTCTTTTGGTGGGCTCGCCCGGAACCGGAAAAACCCTGCTGGCTCGCGCCATCGCCGGAGAAGCCAATGTGCCGTTCTTTTCGATCTCCGGATCGGATTTTGTGGAGATGTTTGTCGGCGTGGGCGCGTCGCGCGTCCGGGACCTCTTTGAGCAGGGCAAAAAGAACGCTCCGTGCATTATTTTCATCGACGAGATTGATGCCGTCGGCCGCCATCGCGGCGCCGGCCTTGGCGGCGGCCATGACGAGCGCGAGCAGACCCTGAACCAGTTGCTCGTTGAAATGGACGGGTTTGAATCGAACGAAGGCGTGATCTTGATCGCGGCAACCAACCGGCCCGACGTGCTGGATCCGGCGCTGCTCCGCCCGGGCCGTTTTGACAGGCGCGTCATTGTGCCACTCCCGGACGTCAAAGGCCGTGAAGCGATCCTGAAAGTTCACACCAAGAAAGTCCCGTTGTCTGAGAACGTGGAGCTGGCCGTGCTGGCGCGTGGAACGCCGGGCTTTTCCGGCGCCGATCTCGCCAATCTGGTGAACGAAGGGGCCTTGCTGGCAGCGCGCCAGAACCGCAAGCAGGTCAGCATGCCGGACCTTGACACGGCAAAAGACAAGGTCCTGATGGGCCCGGAGCGGAGGTCGATGATCCTCTCCGATGAGGAAAAGCGCAACACCGCCTATCACGAAGCAGGCCATGCCCTGGTCGCCTCCCTGCTGCCCAGCGCGGACCCGCTCCACAAAGTAACCATTATCCCGCGTGGCATGGCGCTCGGCCTGACCATGCAGTTGCCTCTGGATGACAAGCACACTTACACGCGGGACTTCCTGGAAGCCCAGCTTGCCATCATGATGGGCGGCCGCGTGGCCGAAGAGATTTTCCTCAACCACATCACCACGGGCGCCGGAAATGACATTGAGCAGGCGACCGGCATCGCCCGGCGGATGGTGTGCGAGTTTGGCATGTCCGACCTCGGCCCTCTCTCCTTCGGCAAGCACCAGCAGGAAATCTTCCTGGGAAGGGACCTGGCCACGCAACGCGACTTCAGCGAAGACACGGCGATCAAGATCGACCAGGAAGTGAAGAAGTTTGTGACCACGGGCTATCAGCGCGCCAAGGACATTCTGAATACAAATAACAAGATGCTGGTCCGCATTGCAGAGGCGCTCCTTGTCCGTGAAATCCTCGATGCCAACGAGGTCAAGATGTTGATTGCCGACAAGACGCTTCCTGAACTGGTCCGCCCTGAGCCGCCGGGCAACCCGGATGAAGAGGAAACAACGGAAGTGCTGAAACCTCAGCCTTCCGGGGGCGTCCCGGGCCGTGAACGGCCGCAGCCTGCCTGATGTCCGGCCTCCTCTGCCCCAAACCTTATCGATAGCATGCCCCGGCCCGCCCAAATGTTTTTCCTCAGGGACGGCGATCCCCCTTATAATGGCTCTCTCCAGAAATGCGGCTGGGAGATCACATCCCTCCGCAAACGACGAAGTTTGCCGTTGCCCATGGACCGAAGAAGATTTCTCGAAAGCGGAATGGCGGTTGTGGGGCTGGGGACTTCCTCGCGCTTGCTCAGCTTACAGGCAGCGGAAGGCGAACTGACCCTGACCTGGACCCGCCCGGCGGGGCTGGGCCACAAGGAGCGAGGAAGCCAGGTGGCCGAAGTGTGTCTGATCAGGAAGTGAGTTTATGGCTGCAAAGGATGTTGCCCCTATGTCACCAGCAGATTTTGAATTAGGACCGTCGTGGGAAAACCCTGTCAGGAAATCGCTTCGCGAAGGAAACCCCGTCGTCGGATTGACGATCACGGTTCCCAGCGTGGAGGTGGCCGCCCAGGGAGCAAGCCTGGGTTTTGATTTTCTATGGATCGAGATGGAGCATAGCCCGACCACGCTCGAGACGCTGCGAAATATGGTGCTGGCGACGCGAGGACTCAGGGCCGTTCCCTTTGCCCGCGTTCCGGTCAATGAACTGTGGATGGCGAAGCGCGTGCTGGATTCAGGCGTGCTCGGCGTGATTTTCCCCTTCACCAGCACGCCGGAACTGGCGCGCCAGGCCGTGGCGGCATGCAAGTACCCGCCGCTCGGCGGCCGTGGTTCCGGGGCCGGACTCGCAACTTTCCGGTGGCCGGTGGCAGAGAACTATTACGACTTCGCCGACCGGAATGTGATGGTGATTGCCAACATCGAAGAGGCCAAAGCAGTCGAAAACATTGATGCCATTGCCTCGACGGAAGGCCTGGATGTGCTCTTCATCGGCACCAGCGATTTGTCGTTCTCGCTGGGATTTCGCGGCCGGCAGGACCATCCGCGAGTTCAGGAAGCGATTGCGGAAATTGTGAAGGCGGCACAGAAGCACAACAAGGTCCTTGGCGCTCCGGTTGGCGACCCCGGGCAGATGAAGAAATACATGCAGCAGGGGTTCCTTTTCTTTCAGGCCAGCACCGAGCTGCGACTGATGGCTGCCGGCGCCCGCCAGTTTCTGGGACCGCTTGGAAAGCCCGGCGAAGGACCCAAAGCCCGGCCGCTTTATTAGCCCTATTTTGGGCAATAATATACTTGACAACTCCAATGACAAAAGGGAGGTTTTGGGAGGAGTGACAGGCTTACTCAGGCGGACTTCTTGGCCCGCTTCCTCTGCCGCAGGCGCTTCAGTCTGGCTTCCTCTTTCAGTAACCGCTCTTTCGGAACGGTGATGACGGTACGGAATGCCCGGTCAAGGCGGTCCCAGCCTGTCTCTTCGGCCTTGGCTTGTAGCTTCATGATTCTAAAATCTCCGTCTTCTGAACGGATAGCAGGTAAACCTTTTCATCGTCAAAAGTGTAATACAGCACCACCGGAATCGTGTGCGCTGGAAGGAACCAGACATGTGACTTGTGGAGGCGTGTTCCGCATTCCGGGTATCTCGCTAGCACCAAGTCTACACCCTCTAAGAAGTCGTCAGCCTTCTTAATACTCCCGCAAATCTCTGCTGCGTCCGCCTCAAATACGGCATCGCGGACAAGCACCCGCATTTTATGAGGCATGGGTCAGCAACTCGACGGCTCGGCTTTCGAGTGCTAGACCACGCTTTTCTTCATCTGCGGTCGGCTTACGAAATCCGATCAATGCCGTGCTGTAAGGAATCGTCTCTTCGAGTTTCGCTACTTTCCATCCGATGAAAAGATGCGAGCGGTCACTAATCTCCGTCGCGTTGCGTCCACGCCACCGCTGAACGATACCGTCCACAAGTGCCACTTCTTGCGGTGTAAAGACAGACAGGTTAGGCGCTCGCAGGGCAACCGGGCGCTTTTGGACAAGGCCGTAATAATCTACAATCTTGAAAGCCAGATCGCCTCGCTTCTGCATCTTCTTCGTAACGGGGAGTAGGCGACGCGGAGCCGGTCCCTGCTTCAAGGCGAAATACTCCTGCCCCGTGATCGGCTTGTGATACGTCAGATAGGACGCAAAGTCGCAGTTGAACAGGAGCTTGTTCAGCTTGACTGCGCCAAAGGTCGGGTCTGTCTCAGAACGGAGGGACACGAGCAAGATCAACTCTTTCAGTTTGCCATCATCCGGCTTGAATTTTGATATCTTCGCCATGTGCGTGACCTCCTTCATTTAATTATACGTTGCTCGCCGTATCAATCGCATCAGATTTCAACACTTCGAGATTGTCGCCGCAGATAAGTTGTTTCATTGATGCTCGACATTACTCGCCATTTTCCGCATTGTCCAGTTAAGATTTTCTTCCCCTCGATGGCTTCCGAAAGGGAATCCTTCACGCTTGCGGGTTTTCTTTGCCGGTAAGTTCGGCATAGGTCAGTCGCTTGCCGCCCTTTGCAGGACGCCGTTTGTGGTCCTCTGCGGACAAACCCAATTGGTCGTGTGGGTCTTGTTTGCGCTCACCGCCTGGGGGCTGTTCAAAGGGCTTTACGACTCCAATATTTTCGCCTCGATTTTTGACGTCATCCCGCCTGAAGCGCGTGGGACCGCCGCAGGTTTCATGAACATGGTGGGATGGCTTGCAGGCGGCGGGCTGGCTCCCGTGATGATCGGCTATATCGCGACAAAATCCAGCCTGAGCCTGGCCATTTCGCTGACCGCGCTGGTTTATGTGGCGGCGGGGATCCTGCTGCTTATAGGAATCCTGGCCTTCGTCACGCGCGATGTCGCCCGCGCGGAGTTCCAATTGCGCGCCGAAAGCCGCGCCTGAGGTCTTGGCATTTGCCGAAAACAACGCTGTGGGCGGGTCCTGGTAAACGAAACATCCCGGCATCCGTAGGGCGGCAACAACCGGCCTCTTCCAGCAAACTCTTCGATTCTGGATTGATCAAAGGAACTGCGCGCGCAACTCACCGATCCGGTCTTGCACCGAAGGGCAATCTTGAAACAGCCGGATTCCCGCGACACCCGTCGCGCCGGATTCCAGGCACGTTCTGACTCTTTCGACGGTGATGCCGCCCAGGGCCATGACAGGAATCGTAATCCGCTTTGAAACTTCTGACAATTGGTCCAGGCCGAGTGGCGGCCCGTATCGGCGCTTGGAAGGAGTGTCGAAAATCGGGCCCAGCAGGATATAGCCGGCGCCGCCCGCTTCCGCCTTGAGCGCTTCCTCCAGCGAATGGCAGGAAGCTCCCACAAGGAAATCCTTGCCCACATGCCGGCAGACAACTTCAGGCGGCGCCGACTGGCCGCCCAAATGGACCCCATGCGCGCCAACGGCCATTGCAATGTCCAGCCGGTCATTGATGGCAATGCGCGTTTCTGACCCCCGGGAAGCCTCGACGGCGGCGGCGGCCAGTCCGGCCAGCTCGCGGCTCGCCAGGTCTTTCTCCCGCAGTTGAATCAGGTCCACTCCCGCTCGCACCGCAGCCTGGAGGTTCTGAATCAGCGGCACGGGAGCAAGCCTGAGCCGGTCGGTGATATAGCAAAGATGAAGCTGAAGCGGCATGGTTGAAGGATGCGGCCAAGGCCTGGCGCCCCAAAGCGCGGAGGCGCCGGCGTCGCCTGCGTCGGAAAAACTCAGACCGTCTGGAACCCAATCTCAGCGCGCAGGGCGCTAGTGGATCCACCCGATCGACCGGCGCAGACGCCAGACCTCATGAATCGCCAGGAAACCGTCAATCAGTCCCAAGCCTGAGACGCCGCCGCGCACATAATAATTCTGGGCGATGGAAGAAATCCAGGGGTAGTGCGCCACAAAAAAGTTCTGGCCCCAAAACGGAATCCACGGAAACAGGAACAGGAAGGCCCCCATTTCAAAGCAGATGACCACATACAGGATGGCTAACCAACGGTTTATGCGCGGTCCTGGCGAGGGGGCTTCAGCGGAAGACTTTCCGGCCTCGGGTTTCATCCGGGTTGTCACAACGGTCCCTTCAGACCGCTCAGCGGGCGCTCTGCCGGAGAAGGCGGATTTTTTCTGCGACGTCCCGATAATCGATATTCTGACTGTAGACCTCGGTAAATTTTTCCAGCGCAGCCGTGGTGTTTCCGGCTTTTTCGAAGGCCATGCCCAAATCGTAATAAACGGCAAGCCTCCCCTCAGGGTCAAGGTCAGGCGCTTCAAGGGCGCGCAAGTACCATTGGGCTGCGAGGGCTGGCATTCCTTTATCCATAAAGCAGACGGCAAGCAGGGTGCATCCCTGAAGGAAATTCGGTCCAAAGGGGCTTGGGCCGCCACTCTTTACAACCTTCTGGAATTCTCCAATGGCTTCATCGAGCAGGCCCATCTCTCGAAACGCCACTCCAAGATTATAATGCGTCTGGTTGTCGTCCGCGGTTTGATCAATGGGATCGCTGTCATTCAGTTCTTCGAGCAGAGAGCCCAGGTCGAGCGGGGCGTCTTCAGCCGATGGAGCGGCACCCTGTCCGGAGCCCGCGGCGGAAGCGGCAGCGGCCGTTGCCGGACCGTAAAAATCCTCCAAGGTCGAAGCGCGTTCGCCCGCCAGGTTTTCGACAGCGTCATGCCCGCCGCCGGCTCCGGCCGTCTCCGCAAATGAGGTTGGAAGCTCCCATTCCTCCTCTGGCGCTTCTTGTGCGCCTGTCCCAGCCGCGGCCTGCAATCCTTCCGGCGGATGGGATTCCCGGCTCGAATCGTTAACGCGCCGGCGGAGTTCAGCCACCCGGCCTTCCCCAGGATACTGCCTTTCAAGTTCGGAGACGGCTTTGGCCGCCTCGTCGCGGAAACCATGACCAAGATAGAACTCGATTTCTTCCCGGATTTCCTCATAATTGAAAGCCCGCACCGCATCGGCTGCCGGCGCATGTTGCGCCGGGCCGGATGAAGCCTGCCGCCCGGGAGTCGCTCCCTGAGGCGGGGCAGCTTCGCCGATGGGGCCCTCAGCCGCCGGCGGCGTCTCAAACTGCAAAGGAATTTCCAGGGGGGCCGGAAGCGGAGATTCCTCATCCGGTGCTCCGAGTCCATCCGCCGGTTGCGCGAGATCGATTTCTGCCGCGGCCGGCGGCAGTTCGCCTACCCTTGCGGATTGCGCCTGGCTTGCGGACTCCAAAGGCGGGAAAGGACCCTTCTCCGCGCTGGCGGCGGTCAGTGCCAGGACTTCCTCGTAATATCGCTTGGCCTCGCTGCTGTCACCCTGGCCCGAATAGGCCCGGGCCAAAACCTCCGCCGCCCGGACCGCACGCCCGGGGAGCGGCTCCCGGCAGGCTTCCAGTATCCGCTTCTGAATATCAATCTGGTCAGGATAGATCCGCAGGACCTTTTCAAGCTCTTCCACGGCCCTTTCGATCAAGCCATCCCGGATAAAGAGATCACTGTTCGTGATCGCTCCCTTAACGATTGCCGCCTGCTGGAAATCCACCCCGAAACCGCCGGTTGCGCCATCGCGCGCGGACTCTGCTCCCATGTCAAGGGCCGCCTCCGCGCTGATGAAAGGAACCTGGCCGAGCGGCACGTATTCCTTGCCCTGTTTTTCAAGGACTTGCCTAAGCAGGTCTTTATAGGTTTCATTTTCCGGCTCGCGCGCCACCAGCCGGGCATAAGCCAGCTCCGCCTTCTCAAGCTGCCCGGATTGAATGTGCGCATTTCCCAGGGCTTCCAGGACCTCTGGAATCGTAGCCTCGTCAGCCGTTTTCTCCGCCACCTGATAGAGAAACTCAAGCGTGTCGATTCGTTCGGGAGCGGAATTCCAGAGTTTGCGAAGCATCTCCACCAGCGCACCGGTTTCACGGCGTTCCATCAGGTCCGGGGCGGCCGCACTGAGGGCTTCAAGCGCCGCACCATATTGCTGCTTTTCAATACACAGCTCCGCGAAGGCCGCAACGAGTGAAAAATCCGAAGGATTTGAATGAAACACATCCAGCAACAGCCCTCTTGCCGCATCCAGGTTACGGGCAGCCAGGTAGGATTCCAGCAACAGGCGCTGCGCCTGGGGATTGCTCTGAAGTTCGGGAACGGCGTCCAGGATGGCTTTAACTTCCTCAGGCTTCTGGTTCGCGAGGGCTTGCCGGGCCCGGTAAAGTTGCACGGTAGGATTTTCGGGGGCCAGTTCCGCGGCCTTGCCCAAGGCGCTCTCAGCAGTGGGGATGTCTCCGTGCTGTTGAGCAAGCGCGACCGTCTCAAGATAAGCATCCGCAGCCTCCTGGCTTTTCCCGGCGCTCTCAGCGAATTGCGCAAGCTTCATGCGCATGCCGGAACTCTGGGACTCCAGTTGGCAGAGCTTGCGCAGAATCTCCAGAGCCTTGTCTCGCTGGCTGGTCCTTTCGAAGAACTCGAAAGCATGCTTGTATTGCTCGCGGGCTTCACGGGCAAGGCCCTGAGCGGCGTTAAGTTCGGCCAGCCTTAGCGAGGGCTCTGCTGTGTTCCGGTCAATCTTCGAAATCTTCTTATAAATGGCGATCGCTTTGACGTTGTAACCTTCTTTTGTATAAGCATCCGCCAGTCTGTAAAAATTCTTCAGAGCTTCCGGGATGTTGTTGTCTTGAGCGTAAAGGTCCCCAATAACATTCAGCAGGCCCAGATCGCCGGGATCCTTCTCGACAATCCATTGGTATTGCTTGATCGCCCGCGCAATCTTCCCCTGCGTGACATACTTGTGAGCTTCCTTCAGTGCCTTGGCTTTATTGAAAGCCATGAAGTAGGGTCCTCGAAAGAACTAAGTGCTTTTTTCAAACTAACATACGGCCCCCTTGAAGTCAACGCAGCGGGGCCGCAAGCCACGACGGCCAACATCGATTAAAACTTTATATTTCTATCATTTAGGCCAAACCACCGGACTGCCGGGGCGCCGGGAACACCCTTCGTGCTTTCTGTGTTGCTAAAGAGGGCGATCTCAGGAGCGTTTCTCATCAGCGGGCCGCCGCAAGACCCTTACCTCCGCTAATCCCATCAACGAATTCGTCCCTGATGCCGCACCAGCGGCTGTCTCCGCATTTTGCATTTGTTAATGCCCAGTGATGGGTTTCAATCTATGCGAAGCGCACATCGGATTCAACGGGGGTGCACGGGTACTTTTCCCCCTGCACGGGTGTATCCTAAGGGGAGAGGCGGCGGGCAATGGGAAGTCGTTTTTCTCTGGCAAAAGGGTGGTCTCTGTTGGCCCTGATGGCCTTGGCGTGTGCGCTCCTTCAAGCCCAGACGGGAACCGGAACGGCAACCGGCTATCTGAAGCAGGGCAACCAGTTTTCTCAGCAGCAAAAATGGAAACAGGCTGAAAGCGCCTACCGCGAGGCCATCCGTCTTGCGCCCAATTCCGCCCAGGCCCACTACGGGCTGGGAAATGCGCTGGCCGCTCTACAGGACGTCGGCAATGCCATCCGGGAATATGATCGCGCGTTGCAACTGGATCCGGGCCTTTCAGGGATTCACCGCAACCTGGGCGCGCTGTTTGAGGGCATTGGCAAACTCCCGGAGGCCCTCAAAGAGTATCGGGCGGAACTGCTACTGCACCCGAATGACGTCAAAGCGCGAGCGAGCGTGGCGCGCGTGCTGACCGTCGGCAGAAAGTATCAGGAGGCCATCCAGGAATATCAGCGGGCTCTTGGGCTGGCGCCGCAAAACGCCGAGGTTGAAGCCTCGTTTGCGGACGCGCTGCTCCGGGCGGGCAAGACGAGCCGGGCCGTCGAGGCGTATCAGAAGGCCGTGAAGCTGGCGCCCGGGGACGCCGACATCCATGCGGGCCTGGCAGGCGCGCTGACCCAGGCAGGGCAGTATGCCGAAGGTCTCAAACAGTATCAGGCAGCCGCCAGTTTGCGCCCTGATGACGCCCATCTGCACTTTAACCTTGCCGCTGCCCTCCAGGCGACCGGCAACCTGATTCCCGCGATTTACGAATACCGGCAGGCTGTTTCCCTGCGCCCGAATGAGACGGATTACCGGTACAACCTTGCGCTGGCCTATCGCGATTCGGGTGATTATGCGGACGCTGAAAAGGAACTGAAGCAGGTGATCCGCCAGCGTCCGGACGACGCAACCGCCCATGCGGAGATGGCCGCCACCTACCTCTCCGTGGGAGATCACTCTGCGGCGGTCACCCAGTATCAGGAAGCTCTCCGCCTGGAGCCGGATGATCCGGAACTCCGTGAAAAACTCGGTTTGGTGCTGCGGAAAACGGGAGACCTGGCCG
>Ga0307373_10011440_pt1 | contig 12853 bp, 10 predicted proteins | sample OX2MG_FD_202534 | JGI IMG/M metagenome (GOLD analysis project Ga0307373, IMG submission 202534) | Soil microbial communities from Risofladan, Vaasa, Finland - OX-2 | ecosystem: Environmental > Terrestrial > Soil > Coastal area > Acid sulfate soil | place: Finland: Risofladan, Vaasa | collected... | reverse complement strand
CGTTCGAATACGGCGCCCCGCCGCACGGCGGGATCGCTCCGGGCATCGATCGCACGGTGATGCTGCTGGCGGGTGAGGACACGATTCGCGACGTCATCGCGTTCCCTAAGAATCAGAGCGCGCAGGACCTCATGATGGGGGCGCCGTCCGCGATCGATCCCGAGCAGTTGCAGGAACTGCACATCCGCGTCGCGCTTCCGCAGACCGAGCGAAAGTAGCATGGTCCGCAAGCCAATGCCGAACGCGGGGCCCGTACGTCCAGTCCCCGCAAGGAATTCGGTCCCTGTTTGGAGCGGAGACGAGCGGTCATTGGTTGCGAACCGCGGCATTGCGTCGGCCCGCACGGTGGTCGAAAGCCACTTGCAGGCCTACGGTGCCCAGGAGAGTCCGGAGACCGCGTCGATCTGAGGTGCGGTGAACAGGTTCTGGACCTTGCCCACCTGCGGCGCACCGCTGGCGTCGACGCTGAAGCTTATAAACGACGCTTGAAACGTCACTCCGTCCGTCTGCAGGAAGGCGATTCCACTGCCGTCCGGAGCCCATGTCGGGCTGACGACGTTCCCTGTGCTGGTCAGCTTGACGGCCTGACCGCTGCCCTGAGCCGGTATCACCCACAGGTCGTCGGCGGTGCCGGTCCGGCCGACGTAGGCGATCCACTTTCCATCCGGCGACCAGGCCGGATCGAAGGAGCCCGAGTCGGTCTTAACCACCGGTGACAGCTGTCCGGTGGTCAGGTCAACCTTCCAGATCTGGGTCCAGCGGTCAAGGCTATTGGTCTGCGATTGAACCCGCTGCGCGAACACGAGCTGCTTGCCGTCCGGAGAGAAATCTGGATGCTCGACGTTGTCGCCGTTCACAGTGGAACCGGGAACCCGCACGGCGTTTGAACCAACTCCACGGATAAGCCAGACGTAGTTCTGCGGCGTGCCGCGGTCGCTGACGAACGCGATGTCGTCCCCCGCTCGGGACCAGACGGGGTCGAGCGCCCACACCGCATTGTTGACGTAGTCGAGAGTACCGATCTGTCCGGTCGGTTGATCGCGCGTCAACTGCTTCAGTGCGGAGCCGTCGGCGTTGGCGGTCCAGATATCCGAGTAAGCGTCGCCGCTACGGACGAAGACGAATTGGCTTCCGTCGCTGGACCAGCGCGGATAGGATGCGTCGCCCAGCTTGGTCAACTGGTGAATCGACGAGCCATCCCACTCGTAGATGTCGCCCTTCTGCGCGAAGAGGATCTTCGCGGCAGGCTGCGCCGCGGCAGCCGCCGGCTGGCTCAACGCGGGGTCCGGCGACCCGCATGCGGCCGGCACCAGCGCCAGACAGGCTAGCACCACGAGGAATCGCAGCGGTCGCAAACCACGGCCACTCATGACTGCCCGTAGCCCAACTCGGTGAGTGCCCGGATCGCCTCGTTCGCCTCGTCCCACGGTCGTCGCTCCGCCCCATAGATGATGCATTGCTCGTGCCCCTTGCCCGCGAGAACGACCGCGCCGCCGGATTCCGCTCGCCGCATGGCCTCACGGATCGCTTCCCGCCGGTCCTCGAGTTGAAGGTAGTCGCGTCCCTCGACGGCACCTGCCAGGTCGGCGCCGGCCGCGATCTCGGCGATGATCAGATCTGGGTCTTCGAACCGCGGATCCTCTGAGGTGAAGATTGAGAAATCGGCCAGCCGGGCGCTAACCTCGCCCTGCAAGGGCCGCTTCGTTCGATCGCGTTCGCCCGCGCTGCCGAACACAGCGATCACCGGTCCGGAGACCAGCCCACGTACGAGCCGCAGCGTCTTCTGCAACGAGTCCGGCGTGTGCGCGTAGTCGACCAGCACGGTAAATGGCTGGCCCAGGTCGATTCGCCGTAGTCGTCCCGGTACACCGTCGAGCGTCTCCAGGCCGCGAGCGATCATCGCGGGGCTGAGACCCAGCACGTGTCCCACCCCCGCCGCGGCCAGCGCGTTGTCGACGTTGAACTGTCCGACTAACCGCAGCGCCACGTCGGCTGACCCGCCGGGCGTCGTCAGGACGAACCGTGTACCGTCAGCCCTCGCGTCGATCCCCGTCGCCACGATGTCGGCGGGTGTTCCGCCGCTCGAGAACCAGAGGATCGGGGCCACGCCGGCCGCCTCCGCCACTGAGCGCGCGCCCTCATCGTCCACATTGAGGATGACTCCACGCGGGCGCCCTCGCTGGCCGCCAGCCACCTTCCGCAACAGCAGCGCCTTAGCGCTGCGGTATTCGTCGATCGTCCCGTGAAATTCCAGGTGCTCGTGCGTGATGTTGGTCACCACGCCGACGTCGAAGTCGCACTCATCGAGCCGGTGCAGTACCAGCCCATGTGAGGTCGCCTCCAGGATCGCCCAGTCAACCGCGGCGGAGCGCATCTCAGCCAGCAGGTGCTGGACCTCCAGCGACTCAGGCGTGGTCTGCCGCGTGTCGTGCTGCACGACCTCATCGGCGATCCTCACTGCGACCGTCCCGATAAGTCCGGTCCGCAGTCCGGCATGGCGCAGGATGGCGTCGACCAGGTATGACGTGGTCGTCTTTCCGTCGGTGCCGGTGATGCCGACCACACCGAGCGCGTTCGACGGGTGATCGTAATATCGAGCGGCCACCGACGGCAGCGCGGCGCGGGTGTCGCCCACCAGGGCGGCCGCCACGTACCCGTCGAGGGACGGATGCCACGCCTCTACCAACGCGGCGACGGCGCCACGCTGGCGTGCGTCGTCGAGGAAGCGATGCCCGTCGGTGTAGCCGCCGCGCAGCGCCACGAACATGCTGCCGAGAGACGCCTCGCGGGAGTCGTAGCACACACTGGAGATGGCCACGCTCGGATCCCCGCTGATTCGTTCAACAGTCAACCCGGCGATGAGTTCGACGAAGGTCCTGGTCATCCCAGGCTCCGTCCGAATCGCCGCCACATGGCGACCAGCGGCGGAAGGTACACCCGCTCGTAGACGCCGGGGTACTCGACGATGTCGCCACCGAACCCCTGCTTGAAGCGGAACACGCCCCACAGTCCGTCTCTCACGTTCAGCGCCGCGGCCTCCTCCCGCTCGACGCCCTCCGGATGCTCGTCCGGGTGCGGGATGCCCCAGAGATCGTAGACGCGGCAGCCGTGATCCCGCGCCCAGCGCATCGCCGCGAACTGGACGAGGTAGGTCGCCATATGGCGCTGCAGAGCGGTTGCCGACGCGCCGTACATGTAGATCGCCTCGTCGCGGTGTCGGATTACCAGCACACCTGCGGCCAGCGCACCCTCGAATTCGCCGAGAAGCAGAGCCGCATCGCCATCGAACGTGTCGAGCACGTCCCGATAGTAATCAACGCTGTGGATGCCGAAATGGTCACGCTCCGCTGTCTCTTCCAACAGGCGGTAGAAGGCAGGCAGTTCTGTGAGACCGCCGACACGCGTCGTCACGCCCCGCCGGGCGGCCAGACGGACGTTGTAGCGAGTCTTGGGCTTCATGGCAGCCAGCAGGTCGTCATCGGAGCCGACGAGCGGGACTTTGATTGTACGGCGTGGTTGGAAGCTCTCGGGGAACGCGCGCCAGCGGAGCGTGCCCGCGGTGGGCAACGGCACGTCCGGCGCGTCAGGTTCGAGGAATAGTGCGGCCGTCACGCCGCCGGCATGCAGGCCATCGAGCGCCGACGTGAACGCCGCCAGGTCGTGGAGCGAGGCGCCGGCCGTCGCCGGGCCGCGCGGCGCGTAGCCGATCTTTACCGGGCCAAATGAGCGGAAAAGCAGTTGAGCGGCAACCACCGGATCGTCGTCCCGCGACAGAAGCAGCCGCAGCGGTGACCAGCCATGACGGCGCTTGAATTCGCCCCAACGCCAGCTCTGGAGCAGGTGACCTCCAAGCCGACCAGTGGCCTCTCGCCACTCTTGGGCACCGCTGACCATCTTGACGGTCAGCCGGAAGCGAGCGTCCGTGGCCGCGGTGGGGATCAAAGTCGGGGCCGGAACGGATCAGTGTCGGAGGTGGCCTGCGCCAGGGACTCCGTCGCGGCGTCGCGCATCACGTCGTCGTCGCCGCGGGCGAGGCGCCGCAGCGCGTTCAGCGCCGTGAGGCTGCCGATTTGTCCGAGCGCGTCGACAGCCGCCAGCTGCACTTCGCGGTCCTCGTCGTCGATCAGGGTCAGCAACGGGTCGACCGCCTGCGAGTCTCCGTACTCACCCGACGCTTTGGCAGCCTCGTAGCGAAACTCGGCGTCCTCGCTCTCGAGCGCCTCCAGCAGCGCGGGCAGCCAGCGGCGGTCGAGATTACGGCCCATCGAGAACAACGCGCTCACTCGCATTTCGTGGTATGGCGAGTCGAAAGCCTCGGCGATCGCATCGGTGACCTCGCGATCGTCTAGCAGGTAGGCCAGTGACTCGAGCGCTCGTCGCCGGATGCCAAGCGGCTCGGCTGAGCGGAGGACGTCGAATAGTGCGTTCCGAATGGCCTCGGCGCGCGTCTCGTCGAGCTCCTCGACCGCTGCCCGGTAGTTGAAGCGACCCAGCGACACCACCATCGCCTCGCGAACCGCCGATTCCTGCTCGGTCCCGATGCGGGCCAAGATCTCGTCCAGGACCGGCGTGCTGTCGTCCTCCCACAGCCCGGCGATCGCGAGCGCGCGGACTTCCGCATCGGGATCGGCCATCGCGATGCGCAGCAATCGCCAGAAATTCAGCTCGACATTGGCCTCCGCCATCTCGACCATCGTGCGAACGACGTAGCGGCGGGCCAGGACCGGCAGGCTCCGCCAGGCTGGGGCGACCCGAACGACCGCACGTCGATCCAGGTCCGAGAACTGCCCTACCAGTGCGGCTGAGCGCGATCCGTCGCGGATCTCGCCCAGCAGTCCTACGAGCCGATCGGTCTCCGGATCACTCTGCTGGGAGCTGGTAGTAAAATACATCTTCCACGTCCGGGTCTATGCTGAACTGAGGGCTGTTCGGCGACTGCGCGACGGAGCGGACGAGCTCCGCGTTTACGGGTCGCTCGACATTCGACGCTGCCAGCAGGTCGTCGAGGATCGCCATGTACCGCCGCGTGGCTCCGGCCCCTTCCACCTCGCCCACCCGCTCGAACACGGCGGCGAGAACCTCCTCCGGGCGGCGCCGTACTCGCTCTTCGAGCGGCGGCGTGTTCGCGAACCGCGGGAACCGGTTCTCGGTCAGCAGCATGTTCTCCTGAGTCGCACAGTAGAAAGTCGTCGGGCGAAAGACGTAGCGTCCCTTCTTCTCGTCCAGGTGGAGCAGCTTGCGGTCCTGGCCGGAGATGGGCAGATACTCCAGCAGGTAACGCCCGTTGTTCTCGCTGCGCTCGATCGTGATGAGCGCGCCCGGCACCAGATTTTCAGCGAAGAAGCGCTCGAATCCCGCCAGATACCCACCGCGGTTCCCGGTCGGGTATCGCAGTTCGACGAAGAACGTCTCGTACGTTTGAGGCGACTCGAACGCGAGCGCCGCTGCCCGCTGCTCGGGCTGCATCGCCGCCGGCATCAGCGCCTGAAATGTCGCGTCGTACGGCAACACGCCCAGCTGGTACTCGTAGAACGTCAGGACGTGCTCGACTACTGTCTCACCGGCCGCCATGTCCACGCCCGGATGCTCGAGCACGAACCGGTAGTCGGTCCCGATCTCACTGGCCTTCCGCTTGACGGTCCCAATGGGCGGCAGCCCGGTGGTCGACCAGAGTCGCTGGTCGGTCGTGCCGACGAATTCGAACTCACGATGCTCGCGCGACAGGCGAAAGTTCAGAGCAAACCGCATGAGTTGGTAATCCTCGGCCGTGGATCGCAGACCGAGGACGTCCTGGAGAAGGGTCTCGTCGTTGAGCGGCTGATTGCGTTCCAGGAGGTAGTCCCGAATCCGGCGCAGATCCCCGCGGCTGAGCCGGGGCACCTTGTCCTCGACCATCCAGAGATCGCCGAAGCTCGCGACGCTGAGGTCGTGCCGCAACTCCTCGGTGATGACCGCCGCCAGCGCGTCCTCATCCATCGCGGCGATGTCTGCCAGGCCGATCTCGACTGCGGGTACGGCCGGTGACGCCGGCTCGACGACCAGTTCGATCACCTCAGCCGGCTCCGGCTCGAAGGTTTCGACCACGGCGATCGCCTCCGCGGCCGCGACAGCCTGCTCCTCCGCCTCCAGCGCGGCGATCAACTCTTCCTCGGCGGAGGATGGCCGGCGTCGCCGTAGCGTTGTCGTCGGCTGGTCGGGTACCGGAATGGGTTCCTGAAAGCGGCGAGCCAGTGTGTGCGCGTTCGCCGTCTGCGCGTGGCCTAGCGGAGATCGACCGTCCGCAGTGGTAACGAACACCACCTCTCCGTCCGCGGTCTCTTCCCGCCCGAAGACGTCGGAGTTGTTCGTCAACACTCGATCGAGCTCGCTACGCCACTCCTCCTGCGTGCGGTCCGACCGACGAGCCGCGAAGAACTCCGCAAGCGCGGTCAGCCGCACGCGAATCGGAGCAGTTCGCGGGAAGAAGTGGCCCATCACGGCGATCGTTCTGAACGCCTCCTCCGCGACCCGCCGCTCGTCCGCGGACCCGCCGAACTGAGGCTGCGTGATCGCCTCTGCGGTCTGCATGCCTGTGTCTGTCTCCTCAATGCATTAGCGCGATGGGACGGCCGGGTTCAGCGCGCCGCACGCTCGCGGAGCGCACGAACCAGGTCTGCGGTCGTCATCGGGCGCGGGGTGTTCCGGAGCAACAAGAGTAAGTACGTGAGGTGCTCATCGCTCAATCGAACGACGGACATCGGATAACCTCCCATCGCCAAGGCCCCAACTGGGCAAGTCTACAATTTTTCGATCGCGGCGGCAACAATTGCGCGGGTGGGCGGTTGCCCCCGGAAGGACTCGACCGCGTCAGCCACCGCCCCCGGGCAGCGCAAGCGCCACGGCCCCCAACAGCGCCGAGTCGCCCCGGAATTGGCTCAACGACAGCCGCACCCGGCGTGATGCGGCCGGGTACGAGTACCGCCGGACGTGCGATCCGAGCGCGTCCATCAGCAGTGCTCCGACCTCAGCGACCGATCCGCCCACGATCACCGTGGCAGGGTTCAGGACCGTGATGAGATTCGCGATTGCCATGCCGAGCACCTGGACCGTCTCGGACACCACCTCGGACGCCGCCACGTCCCCGTCGTGCGCCCGCTCGAAGATGACACGCACCGTGAGCGACGCTCCGTCGGCCCAGGCCCGTTTCTCCTCGGACGTTCCGGATGCGACGCGCTGCCGCATGCGGCTGACGATCGCCGGTCCAGATGCGTAGGCCTCCAGGTGTCCGGGTTTACCGCAGGAGCAGATCGGGCCACCGATCGTCACCACCATGTGGCCGATCTCGCCCGCCGTGCCGCTCGTCCCGTGGAGCAACCGACCGTCGGCAATGATGCCGCTGCCGACTCCGGTGCCGAGGTGTACGTAGACAACGTCCTGCGAGCCGCGCCCCGCACCATACATCGTCTCGCCGAGCGCCGCCGCCCGCGCGTCGTTCTCCAGGACGATCGGAATCCCGAGGGCATCCTCGATCACGTTGACGAGCGGGAAGTTCTCAAAGCCCGCGGCACGGTGGGATAGCAGGGTCACACCACGCGCGCTGTCGACCGGGCCTCCGAAGGCGACGCCAACGCGCGACACGCGGTCGAGCGGGATCTCGGCCGCGCGGCAGGCCTGTCCGACCAGGGACTTGACGGTCTCGACGACGCTCGGCGCTGGGGCAGCCGCATCGATCGACTGGGCCTGACTGAGGACGCGTCCGCCACCGTCGGCGACGGCCACGCGCTGACCCCGCCCGCCGATCTCGACGCCGATGACGTATCCTCCGGCGCCGGGCACCGTACCCCACCCGCCTGGAAGTGTGGTCTGCTCCACGGCGTGCTCCTTGGGAATGCCGGCAGGACGCGACCGTTGCGCCGCCCAGCGCCCAATCCGTCGAGCGGGAGTTCATTCTAACATGCGCACACGTGATTGTGCAGAATTGCACGAGTTGCCGTGGCCGTCGCCAGGTCCGACCACCGTTGCGCCGGAGGGACCGTCGTGGTAGACTGCTCGCCGGTCTTGCGCGCGCAATCCCCGATAGCTCAACGGTAGAGCAGGCGGCTGTTAACCGCAAGGTTGAAGGTTCGAATCCTTCTCGGGGAGCGGGAGAATGGGAACGCCGTCGGGAGAGTTCCCGACGGCGTTTCGCTGTTCCGAGGATCGACCGCGATCGATCCCGCCCGCGTGGGCCCCACACGACGTCTAGTCGTCGGCAGCGTGGGCCGCGGCGGATGGGGTCTTGGGTCGGGTCGTGCTGAGCCGCTGCCCCATCGTGCGATCCGCGTGCTGGATCAGGCGTAGTGCCAGCCCGCCGGCGATCACGATCACCCCGGCAAGCGAGACCCACATGATCCAGAGCGCGGCCGTCGGGTGCGAGCTGCTCGTGAATGTGTCAACGAGCCAGGACAGCCGCGGCTGGCTGTTCGCCTCGATAGCGAACACCTGGGGCAGGTAGTAGAGCGTGGCCCCGACCACCAGGAAGGCGGTCGACCACCGGTAGGCCGACACGTCGTCGTCCACGCGCCGCACCAGCTTCACAGCCAGCGCCAGCAGCAGGAAGAGCGCCGCGACCGGACCGGTGATCGGCAGCGCCGCCGACTGCACCTCATTGGGCGCGAAGAAGATCCAGCTCAGCGCGAACGTCACCAACAGGAGCGCATCGCGCATCAGCAGATAAGACATCCACCACACGTCGGCGCCCAGCCGCAACCCGCAGCGGCGCAGGGTGCGCAGTACGTACGGGCGGCCCAGGTGGAGCATCAGCGTCATGGTCCACAGTCCGGGTAGGAAGGCGACGATCGTCGCCATCAGCCACTTGGCGCCGCCCTGGACGAGCGCGTTTGTAATCGCGGTTGCAACATCATCCGGCTTCATGACTCTTCATCCTCTCGTGTGGGCGTCGTCAGTCCTAGTCGCCGCTCGTGGATGGCTCGACCTCGGGTCGACCGCCGGTCCGCAGCGTGTAGCCGGCAGCCACGGCGCCCATCACCGCCAGCAAGGCGATCGACACGTACGTCAGCGGGACGGCCCACGACGGATTGCTGTTCGTGACCAGGAAGTTGCTTACTCTCAGGAGCGTGCCCGTGGCCACGCTGTTCGCCTGCACTCCGACGACGTAGGGGATGAAGTAGAGCGCAGCACCCAGTCCGAGCAGCGCGCTCACCAGTCGGAAGTCGCGCAGGTTCTGGTCGGGGTCGCCCATGAGCTTGACCAGCAGCACCCCGAATAGGCACGCCGCCGCCAGTCCGCCGGTCAGCGGCAGCACGTCCGTGGTGACCACGTCGGGGAAGAAGAACATGAAGCTCATCACCACCCCGGTGACGATCAAAATGTCACGCACCATGACGTAGATCAGCCACAGCATGTCGGCGCCCAGTCGCAGCGTGAAGCGTCCGATCATGTCGAGCATGTATGGCTGAGCGATCTGGAGGCCCAGGATGGCAAGCCAAATGATCGGGAGAACCGCAGCCAGCGTCCCCTCCATGAATTGCTCACCACCGGCGTTGATCCCGTTGATGATTGCGGTAGTCAGGTCCCCTACGGACACCGCGACACCTCCTTGGTGAAACGTGACGACGTTGCGATCAGGACCGCGAGCCGACGGACGCAGGGGCTCCCGCCCCGCGCTGCTTCACGGTCGGACACAGGTACGCCAGGTCGCAGCGCAGGCACCGACCACCCTCCTGCCGCGCCTGGTCCTCGGTGAACCCCGTCGCGGCCTCGCGCGACCGCTCCGGTGCCGCGTCCGTACGCAGCGGCATCGCCTGTCGGGCCGTCGGCCGCAGATCCAGCATCACCACATGGTCGGACGTCAACGTGGATCGCGTCTCGAAATCTCCCTCGGGTAGTTCCGCCGTCTCGCCGGGCGCGAGATGGCGCAGGAAGGCGTGAATAGACTGCGCCGCCTTCCGCCCGTGAGCCGCGGCCTGGATGATCGACTTGGGGCCGTAGGTGACGTCGCCCGCGGCGAAGACTCCCGGAGCACCGGTAGCCAGGGTGGTGGGGTCGATGAGCAGCCCGCCCCACGGCGCCACGCCAACGCTCGTGCCCGCCGGCAGGAACGAGGGGTCCGGCGCCTCGCCGACCGCGACCAGCACGACATCCACCGGGAACTCGAACTCGCTGTCGGCCACGGGCACCGGCTGGCGGCGTCCGTCGGCATCGGGCTGACCGAGACGCATGCGCTGGCAGCGCACGGCCCGGGTGCGCCCGTCCGTGCCCAGCACCGCGACCGGAGTCACCAACTCCTCGATCACGATCCCCTCGGTGACCGCCGCGCGAACCTCCTCCTCCTGCGCCGGCATCTCGTGGCGGGTTCTCCGGTAGAGAACGGTCACCCGCTGGGCGCCCGCGCGGACCGCTGACCGTGCCGCGTCCATCGCGGTGCTGCCGCCACCCACGACCGCGACGGAGCCGTGCAACGTGGTGCGTGGGTCAAGGTTGAAGTCCTTCAGGAAGCTCGTCGCCGGGATAACGCCCGCGAGCTCCGCTTCCCCAGGGATGTCGAGCCGCTGGCTGCGCTGCGCGCCCACGGCCAGCAGCACCGCCGCGTAGTCGGCGCGAAGCTCGGGGAGCGTGACGTCACGCCCGAGAGCCGTGTTGAGCCGGATCTCGACGTCCAGCGACGTGATCGCGGTCACGTCCCGATCGAGCTCGGCTCGCGGCAGCCGGTAGTCGGGAATTCCGATCGCCATCATTCCGCCCGCGACCGGGAGGGCGTCGAAGACGGTAACCGGGTACCCACGACGCGCCAGGTAGTAGGCCGCGCTGAGCCCGGTAGGACCGGCTCCGACGATCGCCACCCGGTCGTTGTAGCGCCGCGCAGGTCGCTGCACCACGCGTGGAGCGCGGGTGCCGTGGTCGGACGCGAATCGCTTCAGGTCCCGGATCGCGATCGGGCTGTCGAACTCACCCCGGCGGCAGGCGGTCTCGCACGGCGCGGTGCAGACCCGGCCGCAGATCGCCGGGAAGGGATTCGACTCCGCGGCGACGGTGATCGCCTCGTCGTAGCGCCCCTCGGCCACCAGGCTGACGTAGAGCCCGGCGTTTGTCCCCACCGGGCAGGCCTCCTGGCAGGGAGCCCTGAGATCCTCGCTGCGCTCGCCAAGCCACGTCCGCCAGCTCTGCCACGTCTCCCGCCGCTCGGCGGTATGCCAGGCGTGGCCGTCACCAAACGGCGTGTCACCGGGCTCGTCCGGGAACGCCCGGGTGTATGCATCCAGTGGCTGCCAACCGTCGGTCGGCGGCAGGTGCGTGACCGGTCCGCGGGCGGCGTAAATGATGTCGGCCACACCGCCTTGAATCGCGATAGCGTTGGTGGGGCACTCCTGCGCGCAGACCTGGCATCCGATACATGCAGCGACCTGTACCGGTGCCAGCATCATCCACGGCTGCTGGGCTGCAGCACCCGGGATCGGGCTGCGCAGCTCTCCGGTCAGTGCCGGCTGCCCTGCCCCAGCCGGACGGGTCATGTCGAGGCACCGTACCGGACACAGGTCCATGCAGATGCCGCAGTTGATACACGCGACCGGATCGACGGTGAACCGATAGGCCATGACAACTCCTCTCACCAGGCGGCGGTGCGGGTGGTCGTACGCGCATTACCGCGTTCAGCGGCGGTCGACTCCGCGCCTCGGCCCTCGTGCACGTCCGATCCCTGGCGATCCGAACGGCGTCGCGACGTCCGCCGGGCCACTCCACCCCGTGCCTCCATCGGGCCGCGAGACGGGATCACGGCTACCACTCTGCTGTAGTCAGCGTAGAGACTCCGGTCGTCCGAGACATCGGTGGTTTCACGGCGTTGGAGTCAGTGTTTCCACGTGCGTGATCTCCGCGTCCGCTCGTGGCGTGACGGAGGAAAGTCTGGCCCGCGCTGCCCGGAATCGACCGCATCGGCCGGCCCTCCTGCGTCTGGAAACACCTCGTCGTGATCAAGGTGAGGACGTCGGCGACAACTGACTGCCGAGCGTGCCAGCCGCTGCGCCCCGCGCAGCCCGTTCTCCTCTGGGACGAGTGACCCGGCCGACCTCGCTCGCGACTCTCTCCCGCGCTTCGTCCTGGGTGAAACCATAGGACGCTCGCCGTCGAAATCCCGCAACAATTCGCTACGGGGCGTTACAGTCTCGTTACAGCAGGGACGGCACCGCGACGGTGAACGGACGGGTTCGAGCCGGTCTCCCGGCCCATTAGTCCGAGTGGTGGGCGATTTGCGGGCGAATGGCGGTACTACGGGGATCGGGGCGGACGTGGTGGCAGCGTCCTGTCACGATTTCGTGACAAAACTCCGGAGCGGCCGGCGTCCTGAATTCTGAGCGCGGCGCGGGCGATCGCTGATCCATCTCGACGCCGGAAGCTATCCCGGGAGCATGGTGGCGTCGCCGGCCATCAGATCCCACGGCTACCGCGGCTGCGGCTCACCGATGAGCGCGGACACCCTCTGCTGCAGGTCGTCGCGATCGAACGGTGTCTCGAGCGCCAGCGCACGGTGTCGCAGGAGGTGGCTGCGCTCGGCCGTCGGCGGTTTGTCCGCGACTGCCCGGCGATCCGTCGCTTACGAGCGCGTCCGCCACGACTTGACGAGGGTCCCAAACGCCGGTGCCCGCGGTACCACGGCGCGTATCCCTCAATCAGCAGCGGACGGTGACAGCTGCCGGAAGGTGGGAACGATCAGCAACGCGAGCACCACCGGCAGGACCGCCGCGGCGAGGCCGACCAGCGTGGGTGCGAGTCCGACCGCGGCCATCGCGAACCCCGCCAGCAATCGCCCGAGGGGCACGGTACCCCAGCCGACCGCTCCGGCGACGCCGAGTATGCGGGCCCGCATGCCGTTGGGAAT
>Ga0307373_10011439_pt1 | contig 12853 bp, 13 predicted proteins | sample OX2MG_FD_202534 | JGI IMG/M metagenome (GOLD analysis project Ga0307373, IMG submission 202534) | Soil microbial communities from Risofladan, Vaasa, Finland - OX-2 | ecosystem: Environmental > Terrestrial > Soil > Coastal area > Acid sulfate soil | place: Finland: Risofladan, Vaasa | collected... | reverse complement strand
GCGGTGTCCTTGCCAGCGGTGGGCACCGGCGCCGGGCCGGTGAGCGGCCCGCGGTCGCGCACCGCGTACACGAGCCGCAGGGCCACGATCCAGATCAGCAGCGAGCCGGTCACGTGGACCCAGACCAGGCCGGCCGGCAGGCCGGTGAAGTACTGGGTATAGCCGACCGCCCCCTGGATCATGATGAGGGCCAGCAGGAGCCAGCCGAGCCGCATCACCCGCACCGGCGCCTTGGTCAGGCGCAGCCCAGCGACCAGCGGCAGCACCAGCCCGCCCAGCAGCCAGCCGATGTCGGAGTGGAGCTGGGTGACGCCGGTCAGCGGCAGGTGGTAGCGCGGCACAGCGCCCGCCCCGGCCAGCGGCCCGGTGCCGGTGACCACGGTCCCGGCGGCGAGCATCACCGCCGTCACCGCCGCCAGCGCGTAGCTGAGCAGCCGCAGGTCGGCCCGGACCAGTGAGCGCGCGGGCGCGCTGCCCTCGGTGCACCGGGCATGCAGCGCCACCGCCGCCGCGACGACCGCGACCGACACCACGAAGTGCAGCGACACCATGGCCGGGTTGAGGTTCGTCAGCACCACGATCCCGCCGAGCACGATCTGCGCGATCACCCCGCCGGGCTGCACGGCGGCCAGCCAGACCAGGTCCTTGCGCCGCTGGCCATCGGGGCGGAACCGCCAGGCGGCGATCAGGACCGCGACCGCGACCGCGGTGAGCGCCACCGTCACCATCCGGTTGCCGAACTCGATCCAGGTGTGGAACATCGGGTCGCCACGGGTGTGGGCGGCTACCAGGCTGCTGCGCGTGCACTGCGGCCAGTCGGGGCAGCCCAGGCCGGACTTGCTGAGCCGGACGGCTGCGCCGGTCACGATGATGACCGCGGTGGACACCACGCCGGCCAGCGCGATCCGCCGCATGGAACCGGGCGTGGGTGCCCAGATGGTGTCCACCCATCGCCGGAGCGTGGTCAGGACGGAACCGCGGGGCACGGGCGGAGAGGTCATATCGGCTGGCACGCACCCATGGTAGGAGTGACCTCGATAGTTCGCATCCCGTACCTCATGCCTGGGCCGAGCCGGTCGCACCGCCACGGGCCGCGCCCGCGCAGGCGATCATCACGCAGACGATCGCCGCCCATTCCCGCACCGCCAGCGCCTGGTCCAGCATGATCAGCCCGACCAGGGCGGCGGCCGCCGGCTCCAGGCTCATCCAGATGCCGAACACCCGGGCCGGCACCCGCCGCAGCGCCTCCAGCTCCAGCGAGTAGGGGATGATCGACGAGAGCAGCCCGATCGCCAGCCCGGTCAGCACAATCCCCGGCCGCGCCAGCGCGGCACCCCCGGCGGCCACACCCACCGGAGCGATCACGACCGCCGCCGCCACCATCGCGATCGTCAGCCCGGAGGAGCCGGGGAAACGCCGGCCGGTGGCGCGGCTGAGGATGATGTAGGCCGCCCAGGCACCGCCGGCCAGCACCGCGAACGCCAGGCCCAGCGCCGGGCTGTGGCTGGACACCGTGCCGTGGCTGGACACCGCGCCGTGACTGGCCGCCGGTGTCCCGCCGGTCTGGGCGAGCAGGGCCGCCCCGGCCGCGGCCAGGCCCACCCAGAGCAGGTCGAGCAGCCGCCGGGAGGCGGCCACGGCCACGCCGAGCGGGCCGAGGAACTCGATGGTGACCGCGATCCCGAGCGGGATCCGCGCGAACGCCTGGTAGATCGAGTAGTTCATGACCGCCAGGGTCAGCCCGAAGCCGGCCACGACGGCGGCGTCCCGCCACGAGCGCCGCTGGATGACCCCCGACAGGCCGGCCCGCAGCCCCCGGGCGCCGGCCACGGCCATCAGCACCGCCGCGGTCCACAGCCGCAGCCCGGTCACCGCGGCGGGCGGGATCTGGGTGAACAGGCGGACTGCCACCCCGGCTCCCACCTGGACCGACACCACCCCGGTGAGGACCAGGACCGACGGCGGCACGGCCCCGAGCGCAGCCGCTGGCGCCTGCCTGGCCCGGCCGGCTACTCCCAGCGGAACGTCCGGGCGGCGAGGGCGATGGCGGCGGCGGCCCACATGGCGAGGACGGCTGCGTCCCGCAACGGGGTGCCGGTCACGTTGCCGAGCACCGAGCGCAGGCCGTCGGACAGCGCCCCCGAGGGCAGCAAGGTCAGCACGGTGCGCGCCCCGGACGGGAACCTGGTGAGGGGGAAGATCACCCCGCCCACGCCGAGCAGCACCAGGTAGATCAGGTTGGCCACCGCCAGGGTGGCCTCGGCCCGCAGCAGGCCGGCCAGCAGCAGCCCCAGCCCGCTGAACGCGGCAGTGCCCACCAGCACCAGCAGCACCACCCATCCCACCGCACCGGCCCCGCCGTGCGGGCGCCAGCCCAGGGCAAGACCCACCGCGATGATGATCGCCGTCTGCACCAGCTCGACCGCGATCACGGTCGCGGTCTTGGCAGCGATCAGCCCGGACCGGGGGAGCGGCGTGGCGCCGAGCCGCTTCAGCACCCCGTAGCGGCGCTCGAACCCGGTGGCGATCGCCTGGCTGGTGAACGCGGTGGAGATGACGGCCAGCGCGATGACCCCGGGGACCAGGAAGTCGACCCGGGGGCCAGGCACCCTGACCAGCGGCTCCAGCGTGAAGGCGAGCAGCAGCATGACCGGGATGATCAGGGTCAGCAGCAGCTGCTCGCCGTTGCGCAGCAGGATGCGGGTCTCCAGCGCCGCCTGCGCGGTGATCATCCGCGGCAGCGGCGCCGCGCCCGGCGCGGGCGGCGGCCACGGCGAGGCGGTGGTCATGTCCGCAGCTCCCGCCCGGTCAGCTCCAGGAACACGTCCTCCAGGGTCCGGCTCTCGATCCGCAGATCCTGGGCGAGCACCCCGTGCTCGGCACACCAGGCGGTCACCGCCGCGACCAGCTGAGGATCCACGCGGTCATGCACCTCCACCACGTAGTGCCCGGCGGGCGACTCCTTGGCCGCCGCGCCCGGGGCCAGCGCGGCGAGCAGCCCGTCGGTGTCCAGGCCGGGCTCGGCCCGGAACCGCAGCTGCCCGGCGGTGCCGGTCAGCTCCGCCGGGGTTCCCTCGGCGACCAGCCGCCCGTGGTCGACGATCGCCACCCGGTCCGCCAGACGTTCTGCCTCCTCCATATGGTGCGTGGTGAGGATCACGCTCGCCCCCGAAGCCCGCAGCCCGCCGATGAGGTCCCAGGTCGCATGCCTGGCCTGCGGGTCCAGGCCGGCCGTGGGCTCATCCAGGAACACCAGCTCGGGGCGGCCGATCACCGCGGCGGCCAGGGACAGCCGCTGCTGCTGGCCGCCCGACAGCCGTTTCACCTGGGTCCGCGCCTGGCCCGCCAGCCCGAGCTGGTCCAGCAGGCCGGCCGGGTCGAGCGGGTGGCTGTGGAACTTCGCCATCACCCGCAGGTACTCGCCCGGACGGACGGCGGGCGGGATGCCACCGGACTGGAGCATCACCCCGACCCGGGGCCGCAGCTCGCGGGCGTCGGCCACCGGGTCCAGGCCGAGCACGGACACGGTGCCGGCGTCGGGGCGGCGGTAGCCCTCGCAGATCTCCACCGTGGTGGTCTTGCCCGCCCCGTTCGGGCCCAGGACCGCGGTGACGGCGCCGCGCCCGGCCCGCAGCGACAGGCCGTCCACGGCGGTGGTCCGCCCGTACCGCTTGACGAGGTCGTGGACCTCGACGGCGGGGCTGGTGTTCACGCTGGCGAGTGTAGAGGCTCCGGCGTGCCGATCATGCGTGAGGCTGGGGCTCGCCCACTGGCAGCGGCCGCCACCAGCGCGGACACCAGCCGGGGGTCCTGCCCGGCCTCCGGGTGCCACTGCACGGCCAGCGTGAAAGGGTGCTGGCCGGGCGCGGGCGCCAGTTCCACCGCCTCGATCACCCCGTCGGCTGCCCAGGCGGACGGGATCAGGCCGTCACCGAGCCGGTCGATGGCCTGGTGATGGGCGGTCGGCACGTCCAGTGCCGCCGCGGTGCCGTCGCCGCCAGGCGCCAGGATCGAGGCGAGCCTGCTCCCGGCCGCCAGCCGCACCGGGTGGGAGCCGAAGGTACCGGGGGATGGGGTGTGGCCCCCCTCGGGCGGCAGATGCTGGCACAAGGTCCCGCCCCTGGCCACGTTCAGCAGTTGCATTCCCCGGCAGATACCCAGCACCGGCAGCCCGGCGGCAAGGGCAGCTGCCAGCAGCTCAAGTTCTGCCTGGTCGCGCTCGGGCTGAACGCGGGCGGTCAGCGGGTGCGGCTGTGCGCCGTAGCTGGCCGGGTCGAGGTCACCGCCGCCGGTCAGGATCAGGCCGTCCAGCCGGGAAAGGGCGGTGGCGACGCCGGCCACCGGCGGCAGCAGCACCGGCACCCCGCCGCCCTCGGTGACCTGGTCGACGTAGCTGGCGGGCAGCATCACGGCGGGTGCCTGCCAGGCCGCCCAGTGAGCAGTCTCGGCGTAGGTGGACAGCCCGATAATGGGCGCGCTCACAGCGGCGTCACGTAGGCGCCGGAGATGCCGCCGTCGACCAGGAAGGTGGAGGCGGTGATGAATGAGGCGTCGTCGCTGGCCAGGAAGGCGACCGCGGCGGCTATCTCGTCGGCTTCGGCGAACCGGCCCATCGGCACGTGCACCAGCCGGCGGGCGGCCCGCTCGGGGTCGGCCGCGAACAGCTCCTGCAGCAGCGGCGTGTTGACCGGGCCCGGGCAGAGCGCGTTCACCCGGATCCCCTCCCGGGCGAACTGGACGCCGAGCTCCCGGCTCATGGCCAGCACCCCGCCCTTGGACGCGCTGTAAGAGATCTGCGACGTGGCCGAGCCCATCACCGCGACGAAGGAGGCGGTGTTGATGATCGAGCCACCGCCCTGGCGCTGCATGTGCGGGATGACGTGCTTGCAGCACAGATACACCGAGGTGAGGTTGACCTCCTGCACCCGCCGCCACGCGTCGATGCCGGTGACCAGGATGGAATCGTCGTCGGGCGGCGAGATGCCGGCGTTGTTGAACGCGACGTCGATCCGGCCGTAGCTGGCGATGGTGGCCTCGTACAGGCCGGCGACGTCATCCTCACTGGTCACGTCGGCCTGGACGAACATGCCGCCGATCTCGTCGGCGGCCGCCTTACCGGTCTCGCCGTCGAGATCGGCGACGACCACCTTCGCCCCTTCCGCGGCCAGCCGTCGCGCGCTTGCCAGCCCGATGCCGCTCCCGGCCCCTGTGACGACAGCGACGCGGTCCACCAGGCGTTGCATGAGCTTGATCACTCCTCGGTTGCGATGAAGACGTTCTTGGTCTCGGTGAAGGAGTCCAGCGCGTCCGGGCCGAGCTCGCGGCCCAGACCGGACTGCTTGAAGCCGCCGAACGGGGTCCAGTAGCGGACCGACGAGTGCGAGTTGACCGACAGGTTGCCGGCCTCCACCGCCCGCGCCACCCGCAGCGCCCGGCCCAGGTTCTGCGTCCAGATCGAGCCGGACAGCCCGTACGGGGTGTCGTTGGCGATCGCGATCGCGTCCGCCTCGTCCTCGAACGGGACCACCGCGACCACCGGGCCGAACACCTCCTCGGTGTAGGCCGGGTCGTCCCGCCGGACCGGGGCCAGCACGGTCGGCGGGAACCAGTACCCCGGCCCGTCAGGGGCGCTGCCCCGGAACGCGACCGGCGCCCCGGCCGGCACGTACGAGGCGACCCGCGCCCGGTGCTCGGCGGAGATGAGCGGCCCCATCTCGGTGCCCGGGCTGGCCGGGTCGCCGACCCGCACGCCCTTGACGGCTGGTTCGAGCAGCTCCATGAAGCGGTCGTAGACACTGCGCTGGACCAGGATTCTCGACCGTGCGCAGCAGTCCTGGCCGGCGTTGTCGAATACCCCGGACGGCGCGCTCGCAGCTGCCTTCTCCAGGTCGGCGTCCGCGAACACGATGTTGGCGCTCTTGCCGCCCAGTTCCAGTGTCAGCCGCTTCACCTGCCGGGCGCAGCCCGCCATGATCTGCTGGCCCACCTCGGTGGACCCGGTGAAGACGATCTTGCGGACCGCCTGGTGGCCCACCAGCCGCTGGCCCACCACGCTGCCCTTGCCGGGCAGCACCTGGAACACGCCGTCCGGCAGCCCGGCCTCGCGCGCCAGCTCGCCGATCCTGATCGCGGTCAGCGGGGTGCGCTCGGCCGGCTTGGCGATCACCGGGTTGCCCGCCGCCAGCGCCGGGGCGAGACCCCAGCCCAGGATCGGCATGGGGAAGTTCCACGGCACGATGAGGCCGACGATGCCGACCGGCTCCTTGAAGGTGACGTCCAGGCCGCCGGGGACCGGGATCTGCCGGCCGCACAGCCGCTCCGGCGCCGCCGCGTAGTAGCGCAGCACGTCGCGGACGTTGCCCGCCTCCCACCGGGCCTGCCCCACCGGATGGCCGGAGCAGGCGACCTCCAGCCCGGCCAGCTCGTCGATGTGGGCGTCCACCGCCTCGGCGAAGGCGCGCAGCAAGGCCGCGCGCTCGCCCGGCGCGACCGCCTGCCAGGCGGCGCGGGCCGCCGCCGCACGGGCGATCGCCTCGTCGGTTTCCTCCGCCGACACCGATGGCACCGCGGCGACGCTCTCCTCGGTCGCCGGGTTCAGCACTGTGAACGTGGACATGCTCCTTTGCACCCCCGCCGTCAGAGCCGCTCGAAGCCGCGCAGCAGCTCCCAGTCCGTGATCGCCGCATCGAAGGCCGCCAGCTCCACCCGTGCGCCGTTGGCGTAGTGCTCGACCACCTGGTCGCCGAACGCCTCGCGGGCCAGCTGGCTCTTCTCCCACTCCGCGAGCGCGTCCCGCAGCGTGGTCGGCACCCGAGGCCCGTCGTCGTGGTAGGCGTTGCCGGTGATGGCGGCCTCCAGCGGCAGCTCCTTCTCGATGCCCTCCAGGCCCGCCGCGATCATCGCGGCCACGGCCAGGTACGGGTTCACGTCGCCGCCGGGAACCCGGTTCTCCACCCGCAGCGACGGTGGCGAGTGCCCCACCAGGCGCATCGCGCAGGTGCGGTTGTCCACGCCCCAGCGGATCGCGGTCGGCGCGAAGCTGCCGGGCACATAGCGCTTGTAGGAGTTGATGTTCGGGGCGTGGAACAGCGACATCTCCCGCAGCCCGGCCAGCTGGCCAGCCAGGAAATGCTCGCCCAGCGGGGACAGGCCGTGTGGCCCGTCCCCGGCGAGCACGGCGTTCCCGGCCACGTCCCGCAGGGACAGGTGGATGTGGCAGGAGTTGCCCTCACGGGCGTTCGGCTTGGCCATGAAGGTGATGCTCATGCCGTCAGCCGCGGCGATCTCCTTCGAGCCCGTCTTGTAGATCGAGTGGTTGTCGCAGGTCGTCACCGCGTCGGCGTAGCGGAAGGCGATCTCGTGCTGGCCGAGATTGCACTCGCCCTTGGATGACTCGACGTACATCCCGGCCCCGGCCATGCCCAGCCGGATCTTGCGCAGCAGCGGCTCCACCCGGGAGGTGCCGATGATGGAGTAGTCGACGTTGTACAGGTTCACCGGCGTCAGGTCGCGGTAACCGCGGGCCTGCGCCTGCTCGTAGGAGTCCTGGTAGACGCAGAACTCCAGCTCGGTGCCGACCATGGCGGTCCAGCCGAGCGCGGCCAGCCGCCCGGTCTGGGCCTGCAGGATCTGCCGGGGCGAGGCGACCACCGGGCTGTCGTCCTGCCAGGCGAGGTCGGCGATCACCAGGGCGGACGCCGGGTGCCACGGCATCCGGCGCAGCGTGCCCAGGGCGGGTACGAGGACAAAGTCCCCGTACCCGCGCTCCCAGGATGACATCTCGTACCCGTCGACCGTGTTCATCTCGACGTCCACCGCGAGCAGGTAGTTGCACCCTTCCGCGTGCCGGTGGATCACCTCGTCGAGGAAGAACTCGGCCGACAGGCGCTTGCCCTGCAGGCGCCCCTGCATGTCGGTGAAGGCGATAACGACTGTGTCAATCATGCCCTCGCCGACCTCGACGCGCAGCTGCTCGAGCGTGAGCATGCCGCGCCGGTCGCCGCGCGCGTCGGCATGGAGCACTGTTGGCGGTCCCTTCGTCAGGTCGTCAGTTCGCGTTCGATCTCAGCCAGCTCCTCTGGCGAACCCTGCACCTTCGGCCCGGTGAACCAGGTACGGGCGGAGGCGATCCACCAGATCCCGGCGAAGCCGAGGACGGCGAGGACGGCGACCACGGTGTAGTTGAAGTTGGCCCAGTGCACTGGCCACACCTGGGGCAGCATGAACAGGATAGTGATGATCACAACCCAGGCGACCGCGATGATGCCGATCGGCTTGCTCCAGCGGCCCAGGTTCCAGGGGCCGGGCTGGAAGTGCTCGCCGCGCCGCAGCCGCAGGTATGTCGGCATCACGTAGGCGATGTAGAGCCCGATGACGGCGATCGACGTCACGGCCGCGTAGGCGGCGTAGTTCCACAGGTAGGGCAGCCCGAGCACGAACGCGCCCGCCGCCGCCAGCCAGATGGCGTTGGTCGGCGTCCTGGTGCGGTGGTTCACCCGGTGCCAGAAGGCCGAGAACGGCAGCGCGCCGTCGCGGGAGAAGGCGTAGATCATCCGGGAGTTGGCGGTGACCGAGGACATGCCGCAGAACAGCTGTGCGCCGATCACGATCAGCAGCAGCAGCTTGCCGGTGGTCACCCCGGCCGCGTCGATGAAGATCTGGGCCGGCGGGACGCCGGTCGCCGAGGCGAGCTCCTTGCTGTAGTTCTGGATCGCGAAAGTCAGCCCGATCAGCAGCAGCCAGCCGGCGAACAGGGACACCACGATCGACATCACGATGCCGCGCGGGCCCGCCGTCGCGGCTTGATGCGTCTCCTCGGTCATGTGCGCCGAGGCGTCGTAGCCGGTGAAGGTGTACTGCGCCAGCAGGAGCCCGATCAGCACGACATAGAGGGTGCTGGAGAAGCCGGTGTTGTTGACGATGTGGCCGAACACGAAGCCCGCCGACTGGTGGTGGGACGGCACGAAGGCGAGCACCGCCACGATGATCAGCACACCCAGGATGTGCCACCACACGCTCACGTCGTTGAGCAGGGCCACCAGCCGGACGCCGAACTGGTTCAGGATGCCGTGCAGCAGCAGGATGCCGCCGTAGACCAGGATCGTGTGGCCAGGCGTCGCGGCGAAGCCGAACTGCAGGTCGAGGAAGGCGGTCAGGAAGAACGCGGCGCCGAAGTCGATGCCGGCGGTGACCGCCACCTGGCCGAGGAAGTTGAACCAGCCGGTGAACCAGGACCAGGCCGCCCCGTTCTTCGGGGCGATCTTGGCCGCCCAGTAGTACAGGCCGCCCGCGGTGGGGAAGCTGGAGCACACCTCGGCCATGGCCAGGCCGACGAACAGGGTCATGATGCCGACGAACGGCCAGCCCCAGACGATGACCGCGGGCCCGCCGGTGTTCATGCCGAACGCGTACAGGGTCAGGCAGCCGGACAGGATCGAGATGATGGTGAAGGAGACGGCGAAGTTCGAGAAGCCGGACATACGCCGCCGGAGTTCCTGCGCGTAGCCAAGCTCGTGGAGGCGCTTCTGGTCCGGGTCAACCGCTCCCGGTACCGCTTGTTCGTTGACCGACACGAATGCTCCTTACGTCAAGCCGCCGAGACGTAGGTCCAGGGTCGTGCTGCCCAGCCCGCGCACAGGCGCTTGACCAGGCAGCTGTGGCCCAATGGTTTATTATCAGACCATTGAGGGTTAGAGTGCGGGTCATGTCAAGACCTGAGGCGGAATTACCGGTGCCCGGCAGGTCCCAGCGCCGGCTGCCTGTCAGTGCGGCCTGGCACCGCAGCCGCCCGCCGGCGACGGCTGCCCTGACGACCGGCACTGAGCTCAGCGCGCTGCTGGGCCCGGTCCGGGCGGGTAACGCCTTCGAGGAGACCGTCGAGCGCCTGCTGAGCGTGATCAAGCTGGGGGTGGTGGCTCCCGGTGAGCGGTTCCCGGCCGAACGGGAGCTCGCGGGCCTGCTGGGAGTCAGCCGCATCACGTTGCGGGAGGCGATCCGGGCGCTGCAGCAGGCGGGTTATGTCGAGTCGCGGCGTGGCCGGTTCGGCGGCACCTTCGTGACGTCCATCCCGCCCGCCCCGGATCCGGCGGAGGCACGCCGGATCGCGCTGGCCGACACCGGCCAGCTGGCCGACGCGCTGACCTTCCGGATGGCTGTGGAGACCGGCGCCGCCCAGATGCTGGCGCTGTCGGCTGGTGACCGCGGACGCGATGTCCTGCTTGCCCGGCTTGCCGCGGTCAACGACGCGAGCCCCGCCGACTACCGGCGGCTGGACACCCTGTTTCACCTCTCGATAGCCGAGCTGACCGGCTCGAGCCTGCTCGCCGCCGCCTGCGCCGACGCCCGGATGCGGCTGAACGACCTGCTGAACGCGATCCCGGTCCTGCAGCACAACATCGATCACACCGCCGACCAGCATTCCGCGATCGCCGATGCCATCCTGGCCGGCGACGCCGAACGCGCCCGGTGCGCTGTCGCGGAACACCTCGACGGAACCGGCGCGCTGCTCCGGGGCTTCCTGTCCGCCCCGGCCAAGCCACCCAGCACGTAACGCCCACCGCGCTCCGGCGGGCAGCGGTGGCGGATGACTACGGGCTGCCTCCGGGATCGGGGCTGTCTCCGGGGCCGGGGCTGTCTCCGGGATCGGGGCGGTCTCCGGGGTAAGGATCTGACGCAGGCCGGGCAAACCGGCCCCGAGGCGACCGTGCTGTCATCTACGTCCGCGAGTCGCTGGACACCTGGGGCGACTGCGTGAGGAGGCAGCGGCGATCCGGGCCAACCTGCAGGAGATGGCCGCTGACCGGGCACTTGGGCGGATCAGCCGAGCCCAGATGCTCGCGGCGACTGAGCACGGCAACGCCCGCCTGGAGGAGATCGCTGGCGAGCTGGCGGACGCGGCACGCGAAAGCGTGCTGGCCCCTCTCCTCGCGGCCAGCAACGCCACCGGAGTGTGGGACTCACTGGACTTGGCCCGCAAGCGCGCGGTCATCAAGACCCTGATGACCATCACCCTGCACTCACCCGGCAAAGGTGCCCGCCGCGCCTTCGACCCCGCCACCGTCCAGGTCGCTTGGCGCCGGGACGAGCCGGACGAGGAGGCGCAGCAGCAGGCAGGCTGAGCCTCAGACAGCACCGCACTAGCCGCGGTGTCAGCTTCGCGGCCAGGAGACCAGAGCCTGGAAGCCGCACTCAGCCGGGAGATCAGCGAGGAGATCGCCGGCGAGGCGGACATCACCAGCCTGCTGCAGGTGCTGGATTCCGGGTCAGGGGATGAACGCCAGTACTTCTACCTCGGCCGGATCGCGTCATGGGACTTCGCCGCGCGGACCGGGCCGGAGTTCAGCGAGCCAGGGCGCGGCACCTACCAGCTGGAGCAGATCCCGCTGACCGCCGCCGGGCTCGGCGCCATCGACCTCAAGCCGACCGCGGTCGCCGGACTGCTCCGCGACGCTGTCGCCGCGGGGTGTGACCTGTTCACGCTGCCGGATCTGCGATCCGGCCCGGCGGCACAAGTACCGAGTGGAACCTGAGAGCCAAGGCTCGTTCAGCCGGAGCCCTATCGTCCGGCTGTCTGGCGGCGGCCGCCCTGCTCCGGACGGCCATAGTGGCGCTTTACGGGCACAAAAAACCCGCGTACCGGGCTGGAGATCTGCGCGCACAACGCTGGACTCGCCGCTGCAGCCAGTACCGTGCCCCCCTCCGCATAGGCGGATCTGGCGTGGTCAGGTGCCGTCCCTGACGAGCGCGCCGAGCATCTCGCGCATCGGTTCCGGGTCGCCGCGCATGATCGCGGCGGAAGCCTCGACGTTGCGGACGGGATCAAGGTGCTGCCAGGCGAGCGTGAACCCGGCGTCGCGGGCGAGCTGCCCGAAGAAGGCCCGCTGCGCCCGCCCGTTGCCCTCGCGGAATGGATGCAGGGCGTTGACCTCACCCAGGTAATAGGCCAGCCTCCCGACGAACGCGTCATGGTGCAGGCCGCGCAGGCAGTCTTCATCGTGCAGCTCGCGGAAGATAACGGCCGCGGAGGAATCTATGTACTGCGGCAGGCAGAACATGGCGCCCTTGGCGATGGCCACCGTCCGGATCTGCCCGGCCCACTGGTAAATGTTACCGAAAATCCGCTTATGGATCTCCTGCAGGTGGGACTGGTCGTAGCTGGGGGATACGGGCGACTCGTCCAGCAGGATCAGGGCCGCGTGGGTGATCTCCCGCTCCGCCGCCTCAAGTGCGGCGGTGGAGCGGAGCCCGAGCTTGTTGTACAGGACCCCGGTGACCGGGTCACTGTACGGGTCCTCTGGCACTCACGGCTGCCGGTAGCGCGCGACCGTCCTGCGGTACAACTCGGCCGCGCTGATCTCCCCGTCCACGTATGCCGAGACCTCCCGGTCATGATCCGGGCTGAACGGGCCCGGCAGCTCCGCCTGCACGGACTGCGCCGAAGCGAGGGCGGAGTCCAGCCGTGCGCGCTGCCGCGACAGTGCCTCGTAACGTTCGTAGACCTCGTACGGGAGGAGGATAGCCTCGGGCTTGCGGTGCGACCCGAATGCGACCGGCTCCGCTGCCGCGCCCTCCCGCCGGAACCGCGCGAGGATCCCGGAGAGCCGCTGCCGTACCTCCGACAGCGGGTGTACATGGATCACCACCGGATCGGTCATAGCGTTAGTGTACTAAAACTTGTACAAAATTGGCCGGGCGGCCCGCTCGGCACACCTGGCCTGCTCCGACGCCCGGTGCCGGAGACAGGACGACCTGTGTCGTTATCGCTTGCACGACGGCGGGTGCCGCCGTCATTACCCGGCGGGCGGACGCCAACGTGCTCAGTTTTCAGCCGCGGAGTCACTGGAGGACGGTACCG